>Ga0208974_1000046_pt1 | contig 54729 bp, 88 predicted proteins | sample GreLakmeER15MSRF_FD_187699 | JGI IMG/M metagenome (GOLD analysis project Ga0208974, IMG submission 187699) | Freshwater lentic microbial communities from great Laurentian Lakes, MI, USA - Great Lakes metaG ER15MSRF (SPAdes) | ecosystem: Environmental > Aquatic > Freshwater > Lake | place: Great... | reverse complement strand
TTAAAGAGTATAGGAGAATGCTTTGCACCAATGATCCAACCCTCCTAAATTCTGTTGGAGGATTCAAAGTTTTAAATTTTAGACCACCTAGCGGAAAAGGATTAGATTACAACCCCACCATAAAAAACCTAGTTTGCGTTTGGGATATTTTCATGCAGGATTGGAGAATGGTGAATTGTTATGACTGTGACGTAGTTAGTGTTATAAGAACAAGTCCAGACCCTAAAAAGTTTTGGGATTACTTCATGCAAAAAATATCAAAAATGAGTGCTTCACAAAAAACATCATTTATGAACAATTAGCAGTTGATATTGATAGATACACAGATAAATTAAGTGTGTAATGAGTAACATTTCTTCTGCAAATATATTAACATGTGTTCCTAACGAAGAATTATTTATGGCCGCTTTACAGCGAAATCTATTAATAACTTTAGGTAATAAACCGATTAAAAAAGGGAAATTAATGTTGTATAAAAAACAGCATTATAACATACAATTAACACTTATAAACAGCAAACAAAATAAGGAGAATTTTGAAATACCTATTCCGTTTTCTGTAGAGTTTCATGCAGAAGAAAGTTTAATGTTCCTAGATTATAGAATAGCTACACTAACAGGAAACGATACACAGATGGAAACCTTTCTGAGAAACCATAGAGTGAAAGGAATAGAACCTTCACAATATTTCGACAAGATACTAACAATTAAAATAGAATAACATGAAAATAACAATATTCAACGTTTATACTGGTGAAACATACCAACTAAACGAAAGCGAAATGAAAAATATATTAGAAGGTGATATACCTCTAAAAACCGCCCCTAAATCCAATTGCAACAAATGTTATGGACGAGGATATACATCATTCGACATAACCAAGAAATCATATGCTATATGCCCTAAATGTATAGACAAGCAATTAGATGATAGATATTTGAGAGCTATTAAATATACTTGTTTAATGCCTTCAAAATATAAAAAAGCGTAAAACATACAATAAAAACATACAGAAAAGGATAAATAATAACAAACACTTATGAAATTTGACAATTTATATAAAGACATTTTAGCCAAAAGATTCTTAATCGAAGCTGAAGATGTTGCCACTGATACTATCACTGAAATTGAACCATCAAGTTCAGATGCTTCATCTGAGTCAGATGATTCTGATGACATGCAAAAACAAGAAATCGTAGAGGATGAAATCATTTCATATCTTTCAAAACTCAAAAACTCTTCGACGACATATGGAGATTTAAGAAATTTCGTCTCCAGCTTGAGAGTTGTTGCAAGTCCAGACGATGCTAAATGGTTCATTGCCTCCGCATTAAGAAACAAAAAGTCTGAAGGGTTGACATTAACTAAAAAGGGTGCCAAAATAGACGATTCCGATATAGTATCTTTTGCTGAAGTCGAAGAATCCCCTGATGAAGAAAACGCATATGGAGGTTCTAACAGTTCTGAATTAGATGCTGATGGAGATGATGTGTTCTCACCAGAAGAGAGAGAAAGACAGGCTATTGAAGCTAATTTGAATAGAGGTGCTTATAGAGATCACCGAAAAACCGCGCAAGCAGATTTAGAAAACGAATTCTAAGATATAAAAATTTAAATAAAAAAGGCCGATTCTAACAAGTTTCGGCCTTTTTTATTTGTTCACACACAGTTAACAGATTCTCCCCTACAATGTAAAAATCTGTATCCTCTTTAACATCGCTCAGATTCTTAATGTAGCTTGCTTGACATACAGTTCCAGAATATATGCTTTTCATCTTCTCCCAAGATTCTTTTTTAGGGGTTCCAGTTGTTAAATCCCTACTGTTCCAAACTACTGTTGGAATATTAAAATTGAATTCTGACAACTGTTCTGTTTTAGAAGGTTCAAACCAGCAAACTGAACGCAATGATATTTCAGGAATCCTATCTACCACTAAAACATAGTTCGCACCACGTTTAATAGCCTCTCTGACTTCTTCATCGTTGGAGTGAATACCTTTAGCCAAAATTGGTTTATCTGTCATTCCTCTAACCTTTTCAATTAAATCAAAGCTTCCACCCCATTTTGGGTCAGTGTGGACAGAGATAATATCTCCAAAATGTATTGCAACTTCGGCCAATTCTTCCCAAGATTTACCGGAAGAAAATCCAAAAGGACTCTCAGTTTTAATTTCTGCTACAAATTTTTGTTTTTTAGTCATGCTTGTATCATATCAATTTTATATTCTTTTGCAATCTTAAAAACTTCATCAGGGTCATAATTTGGTAGAATCATGCCATAATATACTTTATTCACCAATTTATTTGCGATTGCATTTATACACTGTAAACAAGGGAAATGCGTAACACAGAAAATCTTAACTTCCCCTGCTTTAACGTTATCCAATGCGTTTGCTTCTGCATGACGAACTCTTTTCCTTTTTTCCTCTCTATTCTCCCAATCAATCTCTTGACCTGATGGAGCACCGTTGTATCCTAAAATGATACTGTTATCTTTTTTAATTATACAACATCCTACTTGAGTGTGTAAATCCTCGGAACGATATTCAGCAATTTTAAACGCTAAATTCATAGCAGTTTCTTCCCAAGATAATCTTTTTCTTCCATTCATATCCAGCTATTGTAGCATGAAATACAATAGAATCAAGAAATAATATTTATCCTAAACCATTCAAAGAGACATCTAAGGGTAATCCACCATTATGCTCAAACCCATTCAGATTTCCTTTCCTTAAAACATTTCCAGTAGAATTTACGAGTTTACAATTAGTTCCTGCTAAAATTGCATTACCTGTGAAATTTTTTATTGTAGTGTCTATACCGTTGATTATGATATTTCCGCTTAAAGTAGCACCAGCAGATTGAATTAACCCTTGAGATTTAATAATAATGTTTCCGTTTATGCTTGTGTTTGAGTAAATTTGTTGAGAAATCGAATTTCCTATATTGTTAAATACAACATTTCCATTAATTTTACCACCAAAAGGCAGATTGCTTCCTTGTGAATCAAAATAAGCCAATTTAGTAGTTAACACGTAATTATCTGTTAGATAAAAGCTGTAATTATATGTGCTGCATATTAATGCGCCAATAGTTATATTTTGCCCCAATTGAGTTAAGTCACTATTAACATAAACACTACTTTGATTCTCATCAAATATTGCAATATCATTGATACTATTAGGGAATTCACCCACACTGTCCCCGGCAGCCGTAGACCAATTTCCTGAATAATTCCATTCCTCACTATAATCTCCTGCCCATACATATACGTTCATTACAGTATACTACCTCCTAATATATCTAATTGGGTGTTTGTCTTAGTTCCAGAACCAGTGATAGTAATTAATGGAATCACTCTTCCTGTGACGGTTCCGTTGTTTTGCATGTTTTGACCATTTGCAAAAATTATATTTCCAGTAACAGTTCCAGTATTTTGACAAGAGTTGCCTACCATTAAACAAGTTCCTGTTTGGCTTCCAATATTGTAATATGAACCATCTACTATATTATTACCACTCAAATTGAAAATTCCGTTATTAGCATATCCGTTATTATTAGAAGAAAGTATAGTATTTCCCGCCATTGTTTGTATTGTGGAAAATCTGGTTCCTGTTACTATAACATCACCTATTATGTTTCCTCCACCATATATGTTATCTGGTGCAGCGAATATTACATCTCCTATTATTTTCGCATATTCTTGGATGTTACTACTAACCTGATTAAACAGTGTTATTTTTGCGGTTAATGTGAAATCGTTGAAATATATACTTTTAGTAGAAACAGAACCCATATGTATATATGCTAAAATGCTAATATTTTCCCCCAAATATTGAATATTGTTTGTTGGAGTGGTATTTATTGAAAAAATGGCAATATCATACCAATTCTTAGGATAATCTAAGGAGTCGAAAGAGTAAGAATCGTTTTCATCTACTGACCAGTTTCCTCCATCATCCCAATAACTGGAATTGGCCCCATTCCAAAAGTAAATTCCCATACTTTTGAATACCTCCTATTAAGCCGTTACTGGTGCGGCTGCTACAGGTGCTTGGGCTTGTTGTGCTACAGGTGCTTGGGCTTGTTGTGCTACAGGTGCGGCTGCTACTGGTGCTTGTTGTGCTTTTGCAGGTAATGCCGCTCCTTTATTATTATTAGCAAACATTTGAGGATTGGCTTTAACAATAGCGTTTCTGAGATTGGTAAGTCCAAGGTTTAAAAAATCTCCCTGATTACCTGCTGGAATACCCAACTTTTTCAAATCGTTAATAATGCCTTTTTGTAATGTGTCTACTTCTTTAGCGTGAGAATTGAAAATGCTTTCCATTTTAGCATATGTAGCATTGTGTTGAACATTTGCTATTTTCTGTTGACCAGCTTGTTGCATATTTTGACCAGCATTAGCCAATTTATTCTGAGAAGGGTCTATAGTTCCACCTACTGCTTGAATACCTTTAGCTGCAAGATTTCCTGCTCCTGCAACTGCTTTACCTGCTAAATTTTGTGCAGCACCAGCAACAGTAGAACCAACACCAGCAATTTTTTGACCTAATCCAGCAGCACCAGCTTTCATTCTATCCCACAATCCAGCTTCTTTTAAGATTACTTCAATTTCTTCAGGGCTTTTTCCTTCAAGAACGAGTTTCCTCAATAGTTTATTAAATCTTACTTCTTCGTATGCTTCTGTTAGTAATTTGTCCATATTATATATTTATGTTAAAGTTGATTATTTTCCAGCCTTTTTCTTACAAGGATCACAAGTTCCCTCTTCAGAGCAGTTGCAAACGTCTTTACACTCTTCAGATTTCTTCGTTTTTTTATCTGCTTTTTTGGTTTTGCCTTTTTTGTAAGCTTCAAATATTAATAAATCTTCTCGGTTCATACTATTATTTATCAATTTTTGTATTATTTCAACTGTAAACCATAAATAATAGGATGAAGAGTTTTGTAGAATTACATAAAAAATTGAATCATAAGATATGGGAGGACGGAAAGCTGAAATCCGAAGTTAGAGATGCTTTAGGTAAAATAGGGGAGAATTTTTTGAAAGATATAAAATGGGACATAGAACCACTAACTTTTACATTCACAGGAAGCTTGGCGAATTTCAATTATACTAAATACAGTGATATAGACTTACATATCATAGTAGATTATGACAAATATGATGTATCTTTAGAAGAAGTTAAAGACTATTTCGAAGCCAAAAAGAATGTATGGAACGCAAATCATGATATTCTAATCAAAGGATATGACGTTGAAACATACGTTCAAGACATCAACGAGAAACATTCATCTGAAGGGGTATATGACATTTTAAACGACAAATGGATAGTAGAACCAATGCCATTCAAAGGTAATATAGACCATTCTCTAATTTTGAAGAAGTTTAACCTATATAAGAAATTGATAGATGATACTATTACACCATCTTGTGATTTGAACTGTATAGATAAACTGAAGAAGAAAATTAAAAAGATGCGTCAAGAAGCACTAACAAGAGGAGGGGAGTATTCTATCGGCAATCTAGTATTTAAAAATCTTAGGAGTGGGGGTTATATAAAGAAGGTTCATGACTTCGGTAAGAAATTGGAGGACGAAGAACTGTCTTTAGAATCTTTGAATTTTAAGAAGTGGGTTTCTTCTAAGTAGCTTTCAATAGGAAAGAAGATTCTAAATCTTTTCCGATAAAAGCATCACAATGGTTGAACATGTCTTTAAGGGATTCTGTTGTTCTGTGAAACGTGAACCATCCATTTTTACCCGTTATTGCAAGAATATGATCATTCTCCGCATCAAAATTCAATAATGCGGCAGTTACCATACCAGAATAGTCGAAATATTTACTTTCCCTATTGAAAAGTAAAACCGTTCCTACTAACATATGAAAAGAGTTTAGAATCTCTTCCATTGTTTTCCTGTTTTTTATATCGTCATGTCCTTCATGATTAAATTCGTCGCATCCATCGCAATGTGTTCCCCGTTCTTCGCTCCAAAGAAGTCCAGATTTACAGTATGGGCATGGCATGGAAGTAGTTTTTACTGTTTTAAGTGGTCTGTCGGCTCTATGACATGGACATATGCATCTCATTCCCCCATATTCTCCATTAGGTGCATCATATTCACCTATACAAGTCGAACAAACACATTCATTTGGTTGCTTTATTTTCATATTTTTTCTTACTTTTTTTATCCATCTGTTCAAATTTTTCTTTCAAATCTTTTTGTAAAACGAATTTATCGTAGAATTTATCCCATGTTTTCTTAGATGCGTTTTTTCTAGGAAACCTTGCAGCAGCAGTGATACTAACTTTAAAGTCTTTACATCCTTTTTCATGTGGTATTCTTCCTATCGAATGGCAGGTAGGGCAATATCTATTTACCCTTCCAAATTGACATCCTGTATCAGCTATGTTTCGGAGATTCATAATACTTAGGAAGGCTGTCCAAAACTTTAATATTGCAATGAGTGGAATATTTTTCATCTGGAATATTAGGTTTAAAGTTGGGATACATTAAATCAAAAGATATTTCATGTGTTGTATAGATAACTGGAAACCTCTTCAGTAAGAAGTTGGGGAACCATCTCTCTTTAAACGCTTCTTTCCAATCTTTAGGATGTTCTATTACTTTCAATTTGACTCCCTTTTCACCCCAAACAAAACCGTTTATTTGTAACATCATATCATTACAAATTGCGTCAACTATATATGCTTTACTGTTGATATTACCATAATACATATGATCTAAATCTATTCGAGTTGATATTGCATAATCTAATTTTTGCAAGATTACGTCTTTAATGTCTAGTCGATGTTCTGGAAATATTTTCATTCAAGTAATTATATCACATCATCTATTGAAATCAAATCAGGAGTTTCGAAAATGTTTCCTATTACTTCCTTAGCAACTTGAAGAAATGTAGCAGGAGAGTTTTCTGGAATTCTATATGTTATTATCGGAAATGAAAGAAGTAACACTCTTATTCTGTAAGAGCATGTATCAACATCAAAAACCACCACTCCAACCTCCTTATATTTGTCTCCCTCGTAAACAGTTTTTACTATATCCCCCTCGTATATCTCCTTACCATTAACGTCTTTTAATCCTGTATATTGTTGAATGATGTGGTTTTCTCTTTGTTGTTTACTGCCAACAAATTCGTAAATATTGTTATTATAATCCCTTCCTAATATTGGAGCAAACATCGTCCACTCTTTATCGGATTTGTCCCAAATTCTAAATTTTATTTCTCGTTTCATAATTAAATCATTTTTTATCTTTTATTTTAGCCCACCTTTTAAGAAATTTGACAGTGGATATAACATCTAAATTTTCCTCCCATATCCCTAGTGTGCGTAGAAAGGCTTCGGCGCGTTGGATTGCTGTAGCTTGGGATAGAATGAACGCAAAGCGAATATCAACAAAGGTTTCTGGTTCATACTGGCCAACTTGGAAAACTACTTTATACAGATTCGCAGCGTAACTTTTCCTTTGTGCTTCTGTAAGCACCTTCTCTGCTTCGTGCATAGCGTCAAGATCGTTTAGGTAGTCTGGTAGGTCATAGACACTGCATGTTATTCCCATCAGTTCTGTTCCTAACTTCCAGCAAAGAATATCCCCGCAATCGTGCTTGTGCCACCCACACGCCACCGCTATAGCAATCTGTTGTTTATGTGTATCCATGTTATTATTCGTTTTCCCACAGTTCAAGTGTTCTCAAAAAGGCTTCGGCACGTTGGGAGGCTGTGGCTCTATAGAAGTATCGTCCATGTGCTTCCTCTCGTTCGGGGATATAACACACAGTTCGTAGCCAGTATTCATATGCGCCGTCTTTGCCTAGCGGGTCTAGCATCTTCTCAGCCTCATGCATAGCATCAAGATCGTTTAGGTAGTCGGGAACTTCAAAAAACCCCAAAGACAAAAAGAAGGAGTGGTTCTGCCCTTCTAACCTTTCAATATCAGGCTGAATTTCATCTGGAACTGTTCGGAAATGTGTCCACCCAAACACCTTAGCTATCGCCATTTGTTGTTTTTTTATGTTCATTTTACTTTATGTTTTCTAATACCATATCCAATAACTTTTTCACCCCTAACAATACTACAAATTTCCAAATTGAAAAGTTTTCTTAGTATTGGATTGAACCATCTTTTTATAAATGTTGAATGATGAGTCATTATTATGTTACCTGTTATATCGGCAATTCATATGACCAAATAGCTTTCAGTTTTTTCGGTTCGGCTTTTATTGCAATAGAATGTAGTTCAAATCCATTGCACTTAACAACCCTAATTTCTCCAGAATCTATGCGTTCTTGATATTCATCTTGTTGCTTTTTAGGCTGAAGATGTTTAGGGCAGCATATACTACAATACTTTTCAAATAGCACTTCAGATGGAAATCTTTCATCTGTGATTATAGCAGTTTCATATCCTATAACCCTAATTTTGATAGGGAATTGCACAACACCAGTTTCTATTAAATGTTCCAAATTTTCGTGGACACAGTTAACAACGTTATATGTCGTTCCTTCACATTCAACCGAAAAGCAATTCCCTGTTGGATGAGGAAAAGGTTTTTTATATATGTATCCAACTAATGTAGTAGTAGACACACCTTCAGCCGATTTATCTATTCCATCATCATGTAATGTGTAAGAACCTGAATCTAAAGGTGTAGATTTTTTCTTGGGATATTCTGCATATAACATCCCACAAGTTTTACTTTGAAGTCTTCCATCTAGGAAGTATTCCTTCCCTGTTTTTACATCAGTATATGTTTTGGTTCCTCCGTCCAAAAACTTGAATCCGTCACCTTTATATATCAATTCCAATTTCATTTTTTCCCTTCATTAGTAGGAAGACTTAGAAGCATGTTAGGAGAAGATACACCACCCATGAAATATGTAGGATATACACCACTCCACTTTTCAACCAATGCTTTCTGAACTTCAAGTTGCTTCAAAGATAGGAAGTTTGGGTTGTTTTGTGCCTGTTCAAGAGATTTGATAACTAAAGCATTACCTTCTGCTTCTGCTCTCTTTTCTGTCAATAATGCAGTAGCTTTACCTGTAGCAGCAAGTGTAATAGTATCGTTCTTTTTCTGTTGAGCGTCAAACTCTGCTTCTGCTCTAGCCTTTGCTAATTGAGAATTGAAAACATCGTCAATACCACTTTGAATCTTCGGGTTTTCATAATTCATTCCACCAAACATTCCTACAGTCGTAATAGTGATTCCTCTGTTACTGAAAAACGGTATAATATCTTTTCTGATAGCATCAATCATTTCCAATTTCTTTTCACGCAGAAGCTTCAATTCGTAATTAGCTGAAACTGAAGTTACCGCTTGTTGAATTCTGGCTCTAACCTCTTCATTTAGAACCTTATCTAAAGTCCCGCCTTGGTAAAAGTATAAGAATTTGGCAGCATCGGATTCTTGAATGAATGCAGTCACACTAAAGCCAGTGCTGAACCCAATACTATCAGCACTTTCAGACCAAATGGCATTATCTTTGCCTTTAGTTGCTCCACCTTCATTTGACCAGTTTACGGTGATTGGTGTGCGGAGAACCTTTTTAACGGAAATTGTTGGAGCGTAGTGCCCATCAGATGCCCAACGACCATCTTCAACCCACACATGAGGAATTTGAATTCTGCGTTCAGCAACTTGAAGCTTTTTAACGCTATCTTCAGAATCGAATTTGACTTGTTTAGAAATATCACCAATCAAAGGAATTACAAACCCTGATTCATTAGTTTCAAGTGTGACGAATTCAGGCTTGTCGAATGGGCGTCTAGTGCAACCAGTCATGAAAACCATGATTGCAAGTATAGCAACAGTATTCAAAACCTTTTTGCCTTTGAAAGCCGAATACAATAAGAGTGCTGCAATAGCCACTCCACTATACCAGATAATATCAGGTATAATATTTTTGTTGTTGTATAGTAATGTTTGTTTGACCTGTTCAGCGTCTCCACCGTTTAAAGTTGCCAATACAGCATCTCTTTGAATCAGAGGAACGATTGAATTTTCCATGTTGTAACTGACAACTGCACCAGTAATTAATACTGCGATTGCGATTAGTGTTTTTAGTATTTTCATATATTTAGGTTGGAATGATATCATAGATAGGAACAAAAGCAAGAACTTTATAGAGGGTAATTCTTTCTATACCAAATAGCATCATTTTTAAATTTCTCGAATGCTAAATCTGGATTGCTTTCTGGTGAAGTTGATGAATATAACGCACTTTCCCCACAATTATAATCACATGTTCCTTTTCCCGGATGTGGTATTCCTTCTTCACTGGAAACTTCTGATCTTAACATCGTATAAGGCTTTTTAAATCTTTGGAATTCCCATTTACTTTCAAAAACTTTACATTTACATTTATAGGTTTTTTCTGGATATCCGTCACCTTCGGGAATTGTTATATCTCGTTCAACAACTTCAATGATTTTATCATCACTATATGTTATTTTTCCGTATATTAACTCACTTGGGGTGAATGACATACTAAGCCATTTAGGGTCAGTCGAATTCCAACAGTTTTCATATTCCCCTAAACTGAGTCTCCAAGTTCCTGAACGAGTTTCGGGGAAATCTGACTTGTTCCATGTTAACCCAAATCTTCTACCATCATATTTTCTGTCCTCGTCTAATCTTAAAAGTTTTCTCCACCAATTAGAATATCCAAATTTTCTATCGAAGGTTACATATAAAGCAAACAAGAAAGGAATCTTCAACATGAAAGATACAGTCCTTTCGCTATCAGCATTTAAATCCAGAGATATTCCGAATTCTCTTTTAAATGGGTAGAATTCCCAACTTACTATTTCATTATAAGAGTCTTTATTGCCATGTAAAAAACATCTAATGCCGTCTTTTTCTTTTATTGTGTGTAGTCTCATATTAGTCTAGTTTTTTCAGTTCTATATTGCCATCAAAATCTATTAACCCGTAAGAAGTAGGTAAATCACATTGCGAACCTAAATTGACATACTCCACACTGTTTATTACTGTGTGTTCTGCTATGTGAGTATGTCCTAAAACTATAGTGTCATATTTTTCATCGTGTGCCCATTTACATGCCCTTTCAGACAATTCATAAGCAGCGTTTTTCCATGTTTTCACTATCTTCTTAATCTTTCTCGTATATTTCTGTTTTTTGTCGAGTTTCTGTAATAGAAAATACACACCAGATGCAAGCTCTGTTATCATTGGGCTATTTTTTATAAACAAATCGAATACATCCCCATGAGTGAAATATATTTTCTTGTCATTTATAACCTCAGTGTGATTATTCACAAAATCGAATCCTAATAATACCCCTATTATATCACAATGTTTGTCGTGATTTCCAGCAATGAAAACACATTTCTTAAATTTGCTTATTTTCCTAAGTTCTGACAACACCTTCCACTGTTTTTTACATAATCGGTGTAAATGATAGGAATCCAATAAATCACCGTTTATGATTAGTTGATCGTAGTCGTGTTTATTCAGTGTTTCTACTATCAAATCAGCCTGACAAACAGGAGAACCCAAATGGATATCGGAAAGCAATAAAGAGTGGTAATGTTTTTTACTCATGTTCTAATTGTTCTAGTTCCTGTTTAAATATTTTTTCACTGTATTCCGATAGTTTTCCTTCCTTTTTAAGCCATTCCCAATTAATTGCATGGAAACCTGCCTCTAAACATTCACCGATATATTTTTTAAGATGTTTACTTTTCTCTAAAACATCTATCTCTTCTTTGTTCAAATATTGAATATCGCTAGTAATGTAATTAGATGAAAAATCAATGGAATCTTTATGACATTCCTCGCAGGAACTTCCATTACATGACGAATTCCCACATTTTTCACATGTTATCGTCCAAGTCTCACATAATTCACAATAGCTTAAATTGTATTTGTTTTTCCATTTCATATTTTCTTCCTTCATGTCATACTCCCTTAGATTTGATATATGCTTCATGCTCATATATATCTCTTTCTGATTGCACGATAAACGCAAAATCCAATCGGTGTGATAGCTCTGTCTTCGGATCGATATAGTTAACATCTTTAAATACATCTGGACATTTCCACCCATTAGCTGTCAAATATTTGTCTATTGCATTAATGGCTAAATTTTTAAGTTCTCTTCTGTGTTTATAATTGCTCATTTTTATAATATCTTTTTATTGTTCCGTTTTCAATCGTTTTTATCAGTTCTACGTTCGGGAACATTTCTCCGATTTCTTTTTTGGTATATGGAAACATAGTATCACCTTCTGCGTCGAAATCAAGCTCTGTTAATAATAAGGAAGAGCAAGACGGTAGAAACTGTTTGTATATATTAGCACCACCACACAAAAATGAATCTGCTGGTGCTTGTTCAATGTTGTGTATTAGATGCCATTTAAAATCTGCTCCATATAAAGCAGTTTGAACTTTAGTTTTAGACATGACCCATATAGTCCTATTAGGAAGGAATGGCAACCCCTTAAAGGTTGTTCTTCCTACTACGATATTTCCATTCATAGTAGTTTCTTTGAAGAACTGTAAATCTTCCTTAGAACGAAAAGGGAGTTTACCGTCTTTTCCTATGATTAAATTTTTAGATATTGCTGCTAGTGCTATCATATTAACTGTTTATAGCGTCTATAATGTCATTAACATCATCTGGATTCATTTCAAACAACGCAGAAATAGTTTCAATGTCTAATCCATCCACATAACTGTTATAAACCCCTATTATGGTATCTTTTCCCCAACACCATAGAGGTGTAATTACTCGCTTCCGCTTTGACTTATCATCCCTATCCCATATAGGATTTACTGCGTGATATTTATGTTTTTCTCGATCTAAGTGCATTTCACATTCTTTCTGTTCACCCAAAGGTATTTCACTACAAGGGTTTTTGAGTCTACCTTTATATCCGAACAAGGAATGTAAAAATGTTTGATCGAATATATCTCTTATTAAGTCATTAGTTTTCATTGTGTTTTGTTTGTAAGTATTTGTATATTCCTTTAGCCATCCTAAAATATTCAGATTTAGATACACTGTATGGGGTTAAATCGGTTCTTTCGTGATTCAACTGTTCCCATTTACGTTGGTTATATTCTTCATCTTTTTCGTGATATTGAAACAGAATTTTTGCAATATCTTCAAGCGTTTTATTTTTAGTCATTTGAATTTATTGCTCTGTCTCTTAGAAGAGAATAAATAAAGTATCTATCACAGTCATAATAAGACGATGTTAAAATACAATTACACTCTAATACTTTCAGTTTACCATCACTTACACAAATGTCAATAACATAATCATCCAAATATATTCCTAGATTGGCTACGAAATTGTGAACTTCCTTCTTGTTATCATAAAGTCTGCTAAATTCTTTTTTATGGTTATAATAAGACGAATCTACAACGTGTCCTCCTATGACAATACATCTATATTCCTCTGATATGTTTTTAACAGAGGAATATACAACTTCAATATCAGAAGGATGATTATTATGTTGTTTTAAATACTCCATCTCTTCAACCAATTTATCAGGAGTATAAACATTACCAGAAAACGTTTTATTTCCGCTATTAGGTCTAACGAAATAATCAGAATTCTTTGGAACTTCATCCATATTGCAAACACGGAAATCTTCACTCAACAAGTAATGTTTGAATGTAGGTGCAAAATTAGTAAAATTGTAAGGCGAGAAGTTGAACATGAAAGGTCTTTTAATTTCACCTTTAATCAACCAACGAGTTACAGTGTTAACTAATCCAAAACTTCCACGTATTATGCAAACATCTTCTTGTGGAGGATTCAACTTCAAATCCGTTATTGCATAGTTGGAAGTAATAATTTTATCATCAGGGAATAACTCTCTTATTACATCACACGTTTCTTTTTCAACGTCTTCTGAAAATACATCTGTTTCTATTAACCATGTCAAACTTTTCATTCTCTTTTAAATTCGCATTCTGGACATGGAATATCAATAGCTTCCATCCAAGGAGTTACGCCGCCTGAATCAACACCTCCAGAACCATCACAAGTAGAACATAAATCGGATTCAGTGTCAACTTTTTTCATGGATATAAGTTTTCTCCACATTCTTAAAGTGTTTATAGCATCATCTTTAGCATTGTGCTTTCTTCCCTTGAATTGTAATCCAACCTTTGTCATAGCTTTTGACAATCCTCCAGTTGGTTGAAGTCCATTGGTAATACGAAAACCTACATATTCAGTTTTAGCATCTATCCACCTTCTACCAAAAGGCCAATCCACCATATCTAATTCTGGATATGTCTTCATCAATTCCTCTTTAAGCTGGATGCTATCACCGCCACCCCAAGTAACAGGGTTAATAAAAAGATTCTTATCTCTAAGATACGCTAACATTTCATTGTAAGCAGATATCAAAGAAACACCTTTATCAACTTGTTCTTGAGTAATCCCTGTCAATCCTATAATATATGGGTCTAAAATTTCATTAGGGTTAACTATAATAGATATGCTTTCAATAGGATCATCATTCAAATATGTTCCTATCGCTATACCTATTTGAATTATTTTACCCGATGGTTGATTCATTTCTAAATCAATTGATGCAAAATTTGCTCTAAAATATTCACTCATATAATTCTGTCTCCTTTTCTATAACATCAGCAATAGCATTAAAATCCATATTTAGATTGTCATTCATATAAACAAGAGACTGTTCTACTAAATCTCCGAATCTTCCAGTAACGGTTTTCAATCCTAACCAATTCATAACTTCAAACGGTAAAGCTGTTCTTTCCCCGTTATATGTAACTTCTTTATACACTTCAAGTTTTCCAGTTTCAACTTCAGCAAAACTCATAGCTTTATAATCCGTAGACTTTTTATCTAATTTTCCACCATTTTCCATGAAAACTTCACATGCAACACCTAGACAGCAATAGCCAGCTTCGTTACATAGTTGTTTCTTAATTTGTTTGTATTTACCGCTTCTTAAAGCAGTTGTTAGTTTTTTTACGTTTTCGTTCATATTACATCCTCCAGTTTGCGTTCCGAATCTATTTTTTCACATCTTTCTATCAATTGATGGTATAATGGATAAACATAATAACAATCATACGGCAAAACGTTCCAGTTTCCTACATCCACTGGTTTTGTCTCTCCGTCGAATAATACTTCATAAAATACTTCCCCCTTTAAATTTGGAGAGTATTGATCTAGTATTTCTAATGTCTGTCCGAAGTTATATTTCGAATCGGTTTTTGATATAAATGTTGCTTTCATGTTTTAATCTGCTAAGTTTAATAATTCTCTAACTGTATTTTCAAATATCTGTCTTAATTGTGGTGTTATCTTATATTTCTCTGCGTTTATCTCAATGGACTTTCTTATGTTTCCATGAAGATTTCTTTCAGTAGCAGCACACCAGTCCGACAACATCTCCACAAGATCAGATAATACCATATCTTTTATCCCATCAGGCCAATGTTCAGGATGATGTCTATTCTTAGAGTAATGATGTTCTATAGTAGGTTTAAGTTTCTCTAAATTGTTTTTATATTCTTCGCTACCATATTCAATTTTTGATAGTTTATCAGCATGTTTTGCGAATCCAGTCTTCTCCGGCTCTTCAAATTTTGTATTATCGTGATTCTCTGAACGGTTTATCAAATCTTTAATGAATAGGTTCATATACTCTTGCACCTTTTTAACGTGTTTAAACGTCTCTACAGCGCATTTGTCTATCTGTTCTTGAGTCACTTCAACCTCAACAATGTTTTCAACTGTTTTAGTGTCTTCTACAACCTCTTCTTTTTTCTGTTCTTTCTTGTTAGTTTTTTTCATATTTAGTTCTGTTTGCTGATCGATTCAAATACATCATTAACAGGAGATTTATCCGATAATTTCCTCAACTCGGAAATTTTAACCCATGCAGTTTTACCGTTCCGACTTTTTATACAAGCTTTCAAACCTTTAGGTTTTGAAAATTCTAATATTTTGCCTTCACGAGTGTTGAAGCTGATAGAGGCTCCTTTATAAGTTACACTCATAAATTGAATTTTTTCTCCTATATTAAATGTGTTTTCCATATTTCTCAGTTGGAATATTAGCAGGTTGTTGAAATAAAGCAAGAAATTAATTACCCTGTTCCAATTTAACAAATTCAAACAATTGTATTGCTTTTGCTACATGTTCTATAGTTAAACCAATTTCGCTATTAATTTTCAAACAGTTTGGTAACATCTTTCCCATATCAGAAACTTCATCGTCTATTATTATAAACGGTTTTCGATAATTGTTTTCTTTGATCCACATTTCTATTTCTGTGCCTCTCTCGCCACTACTAATAGAGCCAGTATATCCCAATAACCTTTTAGAGTAATTGTCTATGCCTACACCAAACAAAGCTTCTCTGTGCCAATCTATTTTCCTCCAAGAAGAAGATAATACGATTGCCAAATTCAAATCGTTCAAAATACGATTTAACACATTAACAGCTTTTGGGTCTACATCTAATTGGCTCCATTTAATAGCGTCTTTCTCCACATTTTTTAATGGATATATCTTAGTCATATAAGACCTAGTATTCAAAACTCCGTCTATATCTAAAAATAATATACCATCAAACTCTGATTTGTCCTTCATGTTAATCTTTATAATTCTGATTTAACACTTTAACGCTCAACTCTTTTTGCAAAGTGTTGGAGAAGGTTGTAGCCATTGGTCTTACGACAATTCCCTCTGCTGGTTGTCCGTTTTGATATGTTGCCGAATTTGCAATTTCTTGGAGCATTTCAACAGATGTCAAATCGTTAGAATGTATGATTCTAACAACAGGGACTTTTGTTAATCCTTTGTTGTTACAAAATTCTGTCAATTCATCAGGAGCGTATGTTCTACTAAATTTCAAATCTTTAATATTGAAAACGTATAAATCTACCTGTGGCAAACCAGCTTTATTGTTTTGGATAGAACCTCCACAGATTTCACCCTGTATAGCCAAACCATCAAATGTATTAACAAGGTTATATTTCTTAGCCATGTTCCAATATGGGTTTCCACCTTCTTTCAATTCTTGTCGGCGCGAACATACTTTACTGTTTTCGCCTAAAGGAGTAATACAGCTAAAACTGGTTCCATCCATCTTCAAGGTGATTTCCAATAAACCATTAAAGGCTTTCAATTCGTTGAAAGCTTCAGGGTTCGAAAGCAAGTTCTCCTCGTCTGTGATTCGAACATATTGATTTGGGAAACCACCTATAGCGTCTTGATTTACTGGTGCTGGTTTTTCATAATGAGTAATACCCAAAATTTCAGCAACATCATCACCTTCCTTATAGTCACCTTGAGGCAAGATTGACATAGGGAATACAACGCCACAGGACAAAACGCCACGCATTTTAACCATTTTCAATACAATCGGCTTACTAGGATTTTTAGCGTCCTTCAAGAAAGAAGTCCATTCAGTATCAGGCAAAACAGTATCAATAGGAACAAACACTACATTGTCTCCGATTTGATATTCACCTTTTTTAACCACGGATTGCCAACCCAAAATCTTACAAAGTTCAATCCTGTCAGAGTTTGGAATAGGGCAAATGTCTATAATTTTTTCAATTGATGCGTTTTTCATGGTTGGAATTATATACCATCACCAATTTATTGCAAGATATTTTAAAGGGTTTATTGATAAATATATCTATATGAAATTTGAACAACTCTGTGAAGAAATCCTTAACACCTTGAATGAAGCTACATACAAAGGTAAAAAAGTCCCTTTAAACAAACCTATGAAAGGAGATGTTAAAAAATCTAAAGTTTATGTCGATCCAGATGGAGACGGAAAGGCCCAAAAAGTCAATTTCGGAGATAAGAATCTAAAGATAAAGAAGGGTATTCCTGCTCGTAAAAAGAGTTATTGTGCTCGTTCTTCTGGACAAGGCAATTTAAAGGATAAAACCAGTGCAAATTATTGGTCGAGAAAAGCTTGGAACTGTTAACCTTCTAAATCAGTCAGCGTCTCTTGGATTGAAACTAAGTTGTTTTTATCGTCATATATACTGGTGATTTCATAACCATAAGAATCTTTCAGGTGTATTAAATTATTTCTCTTGTCGTATTCTTTCCAACATTCAAAACCTTCAGAGTTTTTCTGGTATGTGATATTGTCTCTATCATCATATTCTATCCAAGATTCAAATCCCTTAGAGTTTTTCTGGTGTATCATATTATCCGAAGTATTATAAACAGTAAACTCTTCGTATCCTGTTGAATCTTTATAATAAATTACATTCCCTCTTGTGTCATATTTTCTCCAGTTTTCAACGCCGAAAGAATTCTTATAATAGATTATTCTTCCGTGTTCGTCATATTCTTTAGATTCTTCATAATTGTTATCGGTGTTCTTAATAGTAATCTTCCCCGATTTCAATTCTTCGAAATCATATTCTTTAATGTCTATATCGCTCATATGTTTTGTAATACGTTTTTAACAACTCTAGTTTTGATCCAATGTTGATTAGTTTGGATATGGCTTTCTCTGACGAATTTGCCTACGTGCTTTTTAAATGTGCTGTAACTAAATTTATCGGAAACCCTGAAAACGAATCCTTCACATTCACATCCTTCATATTGTTCAGTGTATAATTCTTTCACTAATGATTCGTTCCATATCCCTCTATACAAAACTGGAACCATCTGTATATCTAAAAGTTTTGCCCACTCTTCAGTTTCATCCCAAGATAAACATTCGTTCTTATCATTCCATATAGAGAACATGTAAAAATAAGATTTTAAGTTATTATAATGGATTGAATGTTTAGCATAAAGATTTTCTCCACATACTCTCCAACCTTTCGGCAACTCATACAATTTCTGATTTAGAAGATTTTTAATGTAATTTCTGGATTCATGGTTATTACTATCCAACGATCTTGCATGAATGTATCCATCAGAATATCCAGAAGTAGATTCACCATCCAACTTAACTGTTACAACCACTTCCCTGCCTTCAAATCCTGAATAATCTTTCAACACTTTATCATCATCTGAACGTCCCAAGCTAAATGGTGCATGAAAGGTTCTAGGATATTTTATATATTCGCTATACAGGTTCAACAGGTTAGCGGACGATAAAATCTTTTGAACTGATTCGTCATAAAACAGTTCCCCTTTAACTCTAGAACCATTAGAGTTTTGTATGTCGCCCCATTTAGTATATCTATAATCCTCATATAGATGTTCAGGAAGAACTCTCTTAGTCCCTAATTTCTCATATAAGTCGTCAGGGGAAATTAAAGTTTGTTCTGCCTTTATATGACAATCATCACACAAAGATGCACCATTTTCAATATAGTATCCTCCACTACCATCGAAAAGTCGTCTCTCCATGATATGATGTGCGTCTTGAGCAGGATTAATTTCACAGTATATACACTGATTTTTATCTCTTGCGAAAACGGAGTTTCTGAATTCGTCTCTGGTTAAAAGTTTCATAATAAAACCATATACGAACTAAACATACTTGTCAATATTTATGTCGTGACCGTATGCCATCTCATCAAAAAGGTTCAAGGTATAATCAATCCTCTTTTCGTCCCACCCTCTATCTCTAAGCCTGTTTTTTACCACTCCTTCATTTTCGTTTTTATAATATATCTTAACAAACGGATATTTCGATTTCATCCAAGATATAGAATGATTCAAAAAAGGTATTTCTATTACAGCCTTTCTATGATATTCAATCACTTCTATAATTTCTAATACGAAAATAGAAGTGCAATAATTTATCACTATCTGATTTAAGTTATGATCATTTAAAATTATATTACCTAATTTTTTCCTGTCTATGTCTAAATCTCCGTTATTTAAATCGACACATATTTTTTCACCCAAAAGATCGATTAAGAAATCATAACCAGCAGGAGGATCAAAAATGTTTCGTTTCAATTGTTTATGCATCCATTTATCATGTGACAAATAATAATACCCATGTTCCTTTTCGAGCATTTCACAGTAAGTGCTTTTACCGCTTCCTGCATATCCTGTAACTAATATAATGTCGCTATTCTCCATATTTGCCCCATTCATTGCCAAATTTGTTTTTCAGTTTCTCGAAATATTTCAATGTTTTGATCTTAGCTTGCCATATTCACAGCTTAACACAAACGTTAAATATGTCAATGCATTTCTTAGAGTATCCTTCTTCCATGTCTATTAAATTAGCACCTTTATGGAACAAAACAAACGGGGAATGTGTTGCTATAATAATCTGAAAATCTTTAGAAAACTCGTTCAGAGTCTTTAAAAGTTCCATTTGCTTAGGCAATGACAAAGCTCTTTCAGGCTCATCCAACAGTAAAGTAACTCTGCCAGTTTTTTTCAGGGATTTAATATATTGAACTTCTAATTCTTCATCTTTATGTCCACTTTGAGAAACAAGTTCTGGAATGTTTTTAGCCATGTTAAAAAGCTTGTTCAATTTTTTCATTCTATATTGACCAGAGGAAGGCTTATCAGTCAAAAATCCCATTTGTTCTGCTTCATTTGTCATTCCGTCTTCTGATAAAACTGCATTGTTAAAAAACCAAGCAAAATTATCAATCTTTACATCCCCATCGTTAAAGAATGAAGGTGTTCCATCCCACTCAACAGCACAATCACAATTATTAGGAGTGTATTTTCTATAAACAAAGGGGAAGTGTGTAATATGAGATGCCCCTAGCTTCATGAAATTGCTTATTTTGCTCCAACCACCGTTCTCAATTCCGCAATAAGCTTTAATACATTTCATAAGCACAGATTTACCAGAACCATTTGGAGCAAAAAGAACATTTAACCCATCTGTGAATTGAAATACTTTGTTTCCTATAGACGGCAATTCAGTTGCGAATCCGTTTAACACTTTAATAGATTTTATCATAATTTAACAGTTTATCATATTTTATAAAAAATGCAATAAATTTCTTGATTTATACTATAAATAATAATTAATATGGAGAAGCCCTGTCCAACTTGTGGAGACTTACAACGTTTTCGTCGTCGTGAATTTGGAATTCTGTAGGTGTGTCGTAAGTTCTCATTTATACATTTCCAATCCAAAATCTTTTAACTGTCTAACAGCCGATGAAGAAATATATTCAAACTCTCTATCACATGCCAGATAAACAATGTCTAAAGGTTTTCCTTTAACATCTCTCAAAACGTTTGCCAAATTCTGTTCGTATGACAAATCGTTACCGTTTCGCAACCCTCTGATTAAAGTAGTAGGGTATTTTTTACTGTCTATGTATGTTGTCAAAAGAGAATCATATACTTCTACTTGTCTATAAACAGTTGACTCTTTAATCTCTGCTTCAATGTTTGATGCGATCTTATCTGTCTTATCTCTGTTCACACCAGCAGCTATTATAACCTTGTCGAACATTTTTTCAGCCTTCTCTAAAATGTTCCTATGTCCTGAATGAAAAGGGGAAAACGAACCAGCAAAAATTCCTATTCTAGGCTTAAAAGTTTTCCAAAATTTGATTCTTTCATCAATGTTAGTTTTCAGTCCTTCTAATTTTTCTTTGAATTTTTCCAGAACTTGTATTCTCCCATTTCTAAACTCTATGAAATCTACGAATTGATATTCTTTAAATATTTTAATTTCGCTATTGTAAATGTCCTCGTCGCCCAAGAAAACTTTCAAATCATATTTCAAATACTTCCAATATTTAGCTGGCACTTCAGTATAATGGTTGAAGGTATATTTGGAATATGTTATAAGCTTCTCCAAATCGTCAAAATGCTTAGAATTCTCTCTATTTCGTATGAGATTTTCTTTCATATACTCTATAGATTTTTCTTCGTTATCAGTCCTCCAAGGTTCATAAACAACATCATGGAAAACAGCAAATAAAACGCCTAAATCATGTAAGTCCTTAACATCTTGATCCAAGACATTTCCTTTATAATCAGTCCAAAACACTTTAGGATATTCTTTTTTGACATCCGATATGATTTCAATGATATGATCCATGTTGTGATAGAACCTATAAGGTTTCTTCACTTCTCGGTCAACAAGATTTATAAGGTTATATGTGTCCATGCGCCTATTATACGATTTCAGGTTAAAATGTCAAACACTTTAGATTTGATCTTAACCCAAATTTTATTAAGTTCTCCGATCAGTTCACTCCAATTATCCCAAAGTCCATGCAATTTATATGTTCTAAGTTTGCATTGGCTATAGCATTTATCGCAAGTGCAGTAACGTGATCTTGATCGGTTAAATTTCCCACAAATGCATCTGTATGTTGTTTTCATATCTTTTTAAATATCTCTCGACTTATTTTTTGCATGTTCAGTTGAAAGCATGGTTCAGTAGGTTTCATCAACTCTGTAAATTCTCCAGTAACCATCATTCGGATGTTTCCATCTTTATCAATTATAGTGAAATTTGCAGTGTCAGCATCCATTATAACAAATCCTACAGCCATTTCAAATCTTTGAGATAATAATTCCTCAAGTTTATTAACAGCCTTTTCAGGAAATTCTACATTGGTTTGTTTAGTATTCATCTTTCAGTTTATATTCCATTCTTTGCTTATCTAAAATTTCCAAAGCGTGTTTCCACTCTTTTTTAATTGTTTCTATCGTGCAATGTTGATGCAAATATGGCCAACATCCCATCAACACAGACATCAGATTATCCGACAAGTCTTTATTGCGAACTTTATAGTATTTGTTATCTTCTGTCAACAATTTAATTTGTATCTGAAGTTCTTCTATTTCCGATAGTTTTTTCATATCATTCAGTTTTCGTAACTACTCCGTTTCGCAAATCTAATAGAATGTCATACACCACTCCTATTTTTTGTTCGTCGTAATATTCTTGGTGTTTACTCAACATTTTAAGAACAGTATCAACAGACTTAGTAACGTCTCTTTTCTTCTCCAGTTTTTTTTCTATATTGTCTATAGATTCACACATGTAAAGTTCGAATTGAGATTTAGAATATTTTGGTTTTTTTACTTTGGTTTTCATATTAGTCAGAGAACGGGTCGATTATATTTTTACCTGCCATCACAACTCCAACAGGCTTCAAAGTATGCAGAACTTTAATGGTTCCTTCTTGATGCTTCAAAACTTCATCCAAACGACGATATGCTTGTGGAGATTCATCAGTGTCTCCACCACGAACAATAACTCCAAAGTCTTTCAACCATGAATCCATTGCTTCACGAGAAATAGCACCTTCTGAAATCTTCTCACCAGTTTTGCGATTAACCTTACCTTTAGCAGCAGTTCTAGACATTATTCGTCCAGCACCATGCACAGTAGAATACAATGCCTGTTTAGATAGCTCAGAATCAACGCCTTCAACGATTACAGCGTTGTCGCCCATAGAACCACCTATGAAGCCTTTTTGAGCAGGAAAGGCTGGTGTAGCTCCTTTACGAACCACAATCAACTTTTCTCCGTTGTGTTCTTCTTCCCAAGCATAGTTATGATGGTTGTGAATCTCTTCTACGATATTACCCTTCAAGATGTTCTTAACAACATGACGAGCAACATATTCACGACCAGCATAAGCATATCGTCCACACAATTTCATAGCGGCATAATAATCCGCTCCAAGTGCAGTGTCTAAAGAAACCACAGTTGGATCAACCATCATACCATCTTTTCCACCAGCAGCTTTTAAATATGCTGTAGTAGTCTTATGTCCTAAACCGCGAGAACCAAAGTGAACACCAACCCAAACATAAGAGTCTTCGTCAACTAATACGTCTACGTAATGATTCCCGGAACCGACAGTTCCCAATTGATTTCTAGCCATTTGTTTCAATGGAGATAAAGTTTCTAATTTCCATGCCTCATCATCAAACAAATCGTGGTCTATAGGAGTATTGTTGTTTCTGCCAACTCCAAATGAAATGTCTCTAACTATCTGATCAACGAAATTACCAATAGTTAAAATTACATCAACGTATTTGATATCTGTCTTGATAGCCATATTACCGCAAGCCTGATCATATCCAACCCCTGATATAGAAACAGCATTTCGATATGATGTAACTCCACCAATACTCATCGCGTAGCCAAGGTGTCCGTCTGCCATTAATGCAGCATCAACTGCTCCTGCATTATAACAGTTTAACATTTGTTCCAACGTGTTTTCATCGTGATCTCCGAAAACCTTTACTTTGTCTTTATAGATATACATATTTTTATATTTGAGACATTCTACATCATCTCAAACGGAAGTCAATGTTTTTTCTGTTTTGACAACCGAACACTTAAATTATTCACAGCTTTATCGTGTATATCTTTAATGATATCATGTTTTCTTTCTAAGAAAACTGAACAGTTTCCATATAAAAAGTTATATATTTTAGATATTTGCTGATTTCCTCCTATTTCTAATCTACCGATTAAAGGATCAGATTTTTTACTTTTTTTATAAACATGATCACCCTTTAAAGACAATATATTTTTCAAATAAGCATCATACATTTCTAAAAATATCATATTAGAAGTAATGCTAAACTGTTCTTTACCGTTTTTATTTCTAATACTACCGTCACCATCAAAATAACCCAACATAAAAGACGAAATAAATTCGCCAAGCCCTAATTTGTTAGGGAATTGCAATGTTTTCGATTTGTTTGGTGTCAGTCCTAATTTTTCCAATGTTTTCCTAAAATGTTTATTAGTTATTCTCAATGTAACTGCTGGATATTTTTTACCTTTCAACTTGACATAATAATCTTTAATGGGTGCATCACTACCAACTGCAACTCTAAATTTATTTAAATGTTCTTTATCTTTTAAAGCTAAATTTATAATAATAGAACTACTAGTTCTTCTCAAATTTCCATCGGCATATATAAACCCTAACCAATAAGCCTTTTCATGGGAATCTATACTCTCAAAATATGTTTCATTTAATGTGTATATTGAATGGGTTTCAGTAGAATTACGTAATTTAACATTATTATTTACTAGTCTAGTTTTAATAGTTCTAGAAGAGCACCCGCACATTTTTGCAATTTCATTCTGAGTAACTTTATCTACAACATATAATTTTACAATATGTTCATCGTTGAATATTAGTTTAGTTCTGTATTTCACATATATACTTATCTCAAATATTCGCTTTTTGAGATCTTTTTTTATTAAAAAATATTGCCCTACATGAACACCTACAAAATTTTATGTTATTGTTATTAGTATATGAAAGGTAAGGTATTGCATTATTACATTCCTCGCATAACTTAGGATTTTTTTCATATTCATCTCTTTTTCTGGAAGAATATTTCAATTTTTTATGTGCTTTCACATGACTAGCTCTCGACTTTTTATTGTCGAAAACTCTATTACAATATTCACATTTAAACATTTTAAAGAATGAAAAGCTTATCTTTGGGTCTAGTGCAAGCAGTATATAAAATCTTTCTCGCTTCATCTTTATTCTGATTAACTAGAATATCGGAAGATATCACAAATGCATTGCGGTATGTAGAGCCTTGCGCTCGATGAGCAGTAATAGCGTAATTGTATTTCACTTCTGCAAACGTCTCTTTAGTCTTATAAAATTTCTTCCAAGCTTTTATTTTGGCGAATTTATCATCACATGTTTTTGCCAATGCAGCTAAATTTTCACAGGCTTTATTAAACTTTTTGAGATTCTTAGGTTCTTTATCTATTATCTTAACAGTATTAGTTCCTGTATCACCTTTAACGACGACATTATGATATTTGATATTTTCCATTTCGATGAGCATTTCAGCATCCTCTATTTTCAGAACTGTTAAATCCTCATTGGTGTTTATTATGACTTCTTTGCCTTCTATGACAGGTTTATCTGCTATTAACTTCTCACCTACTATCAAAGGTTTGGCATCTGCACCGAACAAGAATTTTCTGATAATAGCATTGAACGCATTGATAGTAGAATTCCTCCAAGCTACAACTTTGCAATAATCACAATCTTCTTCAAACTCTTTAGATTTGAAGTATTTTTCCAATTCTTTTCTAACGGATACATTATCATCTAAGAAATATACTCCATGACCGTTTGTATCCTCCTTCACAAATTCTTCTCTGTTAATCGAGTCGAATTTACCGTCTCTGATCTGTTGAGTTATTTGAATGATAGGGTTTTCACTAGCTTGACGAATGATTTTAGTCAAGCTGAATTTCTCAATGTAATAATGTGCTCGTTCCCCATCTTTGAAAGGTATAGCCATTGTTTGATTGATAGGAGGAATTTGTTCTGAATCTCCAACGAAAATCAATTTACAGTTTTTGGTATTTTGGTCTATAATTTCAGCGAATAGGTTATCATCTATCATAGAAGCCTCATCTATGATTACCAAATCGAATAGTCCTAATCTAGGTTTTATGTATGGGTCTTTTTTAAATGATTGTGTCCCATCTTCATTGATAACTGGTCTAAGTCCTAGAATACTATGCAATGTGCAAAACTCTACGTTCTCCACGGCATTTTTACTTACGGCCATAGATTTCAGAACTTTTACTGCTTTATGCGTTGGTGCTGTAACTGCTATATTCAAATAGAAATGGTTTGAATTATCTCTGAACCAATCTATGAATTTAGTGGTTAAAGTGGTTTTGCCAGTTCCAGCATAACCAGTAATAAGCATTCTATGTCTCTTATCGTGAGTGCATAGTTCTTTAATCTGTTCAAAGATTACTTGCTGTTCCTCGTTTAAGATTATTTCCTTTTTAACTAATCCGCCAAAATCGTCTTCATTCATATCCATTATTATAACACACCGCAATAAAAAATCTAGTGATCTTTCAAACCAATATCGCTACAGTTTAAAATTTCTTGTTTATATGGATCAATCTTTCCTGCTTTCTTAAAAACCTCTGCTCTGAAATCATTACACAATTTAGATAATGTTTCTGCATCAACTTCAGATACATGCATGACAGAATTATTTAAATTGAAACCTTCATGTCTAGGTCGTGGAGGGGTTTTTAATACTATTACGTCTGGTGCATCAAACGGGATTATTTCTAGTGCTTTCATCATTTGTGTCCCCTACATGAGAATTTATTGAGCTTTCTATTAATTCATCATTTATCTCTATATTTGTTTTCATATTTTCGTATTATACATTGTTCCTAACTTCCTCAAAGGTATAATCCTTCAAAAGAACACCGTTTTCAAACACTGGAACTAACTGGCTTTCTCGTCCATTCAATTCACTTTCTGGAATGGTTTGATATTTGCCGTTCTCGTCTTTGATTAACTCCAAACGTCCTTTCTTGGACACCTTACCATGATCATCAACAGGGTCTTTATATACATCAACCCAAGTATCATCAAGTAGTGCTGCTGAACACTTAAACGCAAATCGTTGAGTATCCCTGTCAATAGCTTGAAGCAATTTACCACCCATACCGAACACAATGCAATCAGTCGAATATCCACTGTTTGTAACTGCATCCAATATATACTTGATACTCTCTTGCGAAATACCATCACCGTAAATAACTCCAACCTTCGGATTTAAAACCTTATAGTTTTTACTGTTCAGGGTGTGTCCGAAATACTTGTCCAATTCACGAATAACTTTAACAGAAGTCGTAACTGGATCACCACTATCAGGACGAACAACGAATTTGGCGAATCCAGTTTTCTGACCACGATTCAGAATCGCTTCTTTCAATTCAGTCCCAAAAAACTTGATTGCTTCCCATATGTTAAAACTGTCCGATACTTCACTAAATATCGCTTCTGGATATTCTTTAACGTGTCTACGATAGGCATCAAATTCACGCTCTTTACCATAAATTGTTACAGTGCTATGTTCAGAAGCAGCAACAGAATGACCAACTCCTTTACCAGCATTATAGTATCTTTTAGCATATACAATACCTTGAAGGGTATCAGTTCCTTTGAAGTTGACCAAATGTGCTGAACCACCTATACCAGCACTTTCAACACTAGAAACACCACGGAATCCGAAATCATTCAAGTGGAAAGGACTCACGCCAGTATCACTACTTCTAGTGGCATACTTTGCAATCTCTTGTTTAATTTGATAACTTACAGTAGCCACAGTAATCGGATACCATACCTGATGTAGGACAGTTTCAGCCCAATTAGTAAGCCATGCCAATTCTGGATCAGTAGATTCAACTACCACCAACACGTTTCGAGTTCCAACCACCGAACCCTCTCTAACCGCTTTAATTTTGATTGGAAGCTTACCACCATGAACGTTCAAAATCCGTTCCCATCCCTTCCTGTTAAAATATTCATGAGTGAAGAATACATCACCCAAAAATTCTTCTGCATCATCAAGCATCCAATGCTCTACTACTGCACCAGTAAAATACTTTTTCAAAATCATTTGCAATCCGAAAAACATTGTCTCGTTGTAATATCCTCCTCTGCTTTCAAGGTAGCTATATATTACTTTAGTGTTTTCAGGATATTGTAAAAAATGGGTATTTTTATACGCATCAGATAGCAATATTGTGTTTTCAGTTCGTGTTTGTGTCATATTATCTTTTATCATATGTTTGTTTGTTTGTTTTTAGTGGCCCATCTTAATCAGGCCAAATTTTTAGTCTTTGTAGTATATCAAAATATTGGAGTTTGTCTAGAATTTTTCACAGAATTTTACCCACGTCAAATTTAACAGTATGTAGTAAATCTTCAATATATTCCTGAACATTAAATTACCCCCTTCGAGATTAACATTTCAACCAAAGAATGATGAACTGTTTCAACATTTTGTTTATAGTTATTTTTAATGTCTACGGTTTTAAACCACTTCACAAAAGCTACATCGTCTCCACCTTCAGGTTTTCCGAATAGATATTTAGAGGTGAAAAGAGCCGTTTTAATCTTATCTTTTTCGCTACGGTAACGCCAATCATTTGTAAGCATACTACCAACATAAGTAATGTCTCCAACTTCCACATTAGCTTCTTCCATTGCCTCTTTACGAACATCTGATTCCAAGCTATCGGAAGTAGGTTCAGAAAAGCCTCCTACAAATCTCCACAGTTTTTCAGTGGGTTTTTGTGCCATTAGCATTTCTGAGCGGTCTTCGTTGAATATAACGACATCAACAGCCTGATAAGCTACAGGATACCTATTACCAGTTGCAGCGATTATACCAGCACGATAATCAACGGTTGGTTTATAATTGTTGATTATCTGTCTGCGAATTTCAGTTCCAGAAATGAATTTATCTGGTTCCAATTCACAAGTTTTAAATTTTCCAGTATAATGTGGGAGAAATGAATCACGACTACCATAAAGCATTACTGTTTGCATAGGCTTCAACCATTTCGTGATTTGAGCATCTAGATTTTTACTCCAAACTTCATCACTAGGACAATCATCTTGATAATGAACTTCCAAATCTGGATATTCCTCATTTATCATGGCTTTCCTAGTTCTAAAATCCAAAGGATTGTTAAATGTGCATCTTGCAGGAGATAAACCTAAGAATATAATTACTTTAGAGTGTTTATCTAAGACCGTTTGAATAAGGTCTTTGTGTGCGTCGTGTAGTTTATGAACCTGAAAACGCCCCACCACAATTCCGACATCCTCAGTTTCATTCATGTTTATGTTATTTATTTTTGTTACTTTCATATATTCCTTATCTTTATCAAGGTTTTCTATTATTTTGTAATATCTTCCATCTAAATCGGCTTCAATTACACGAATACTTATATCAGATTGCTATATTTTGTCAACAGTTTTCTCTAAAATGTTTCCTTTGACTACTGGTTTCAAGCCATAATGGGTGATAAAATCTTTCCATAGAAGTGTAACATCACCACTTTGAAATATGAAAGAAACTCTGTCTATAGAATATTTACATTCGTATGTTTTAGGATTTTTGAAATTTGCTATAGGCTCTAGTAAATCTCCTTCATATATGTCTGTCCCTACATAATCTTTCTGTCCTATCATTCTTTGAAATATTAAATTTTCGTTGCCTAAAAGGTCATTTAACATGTCGTCAGATTTAGCCATGTTCTCCAGATATAAATCCGTCACCCAAACGTTTAACAGCTTAGACCAAACCCTATATTTTAAAGTGTTCATACTGCCCCAAAAAGTTTTAAATATTCCGATTGGTAGGTGTCTCCGTTATTCAGGGGGTGATCATCGTGCCACTCTCCAATATCTTTCTCAATTATATTTTTAACATCTAGGGATATACAATCATTTGGATATCTAACGTTGTTTATCTCTTGCTCTATCCCATCTTTCCCAAGTCCATCAAAATCTATGACGAATATTTCTATTTTATATGCTTTCATATTATAAATTTTCCAATTTCATTGCTTCTGCTATAGCTTGTTTAAGAGTGGGGAATTCATCTTTGGTTTTCGCAACAGTCCACCCACCCATTCTTCCATGATATGCAACGCCAAAATATACTTCGTTGTGGTTGTTGTCATACCAATCTAATAATTCACTCGATTTATCAAGAAGTTTAATTTCTTCAATAGTTGGCAATCCTATCCAATTTGGTTCATAGTATGGTTGTTTTTCTTCTGATTCTACTAATATAAGATTTTCTATGTTAGTCGATGTGTTTTTACTGTTCAATACTGTATCCCATTTATCTTTCAAGTCTTTTAAATATTCTTCATACAATTCGCCTCCATGAACTATTAATGATTGTGCAGAACTTTCATCCCAATCTTCGCCTTTAGACATTTCATGTAGTGCTTTTAGTAAGCTTTTTATTTTTTCGTTCATATTAAAATTCTCCTTTCTACTTTTATTACACATCCATCATCTGAATACTCTGTTCTTTTATCTCCTATCTTCAAACAAACATGGAAATAGGAAACGTCACCATAATATGCACAATTTGGATCATTAGCCCACGACAATTGAGCTTCTGTCGGTAAAGGAGTGAAACTATAATACCCAAAATTGTATCCATGTTTCTCACATACTTCTTTCCTATATCTAATCAAAGATATAGCATATTTAACTGCATCTTTCTTGCTTGAATATATAGCATACAACAAACTTGGATTTGGATTACACCAAACGAGATATACAAATTTGTCCTTTTTAGTATTCATATGTTATTTTACATTCCCTCATCTCAAAAGCTTCTAGGATTGGTTTGCCTATATATCCCATTTCATTATCTTCTGCCCAAATACTGTAGCATTCTAAATCTTCACGCAAAACATTCTTGGCACAATATAAAATATCTACGCTGAATTCATCCAACACATTCACCTCATAACTTCTAATATGAGGATCGCAATTAGAAAAATAACAATACTTTCCAGTAAGTTTGTGGCAATAATAAAATTTAGTGTCTTCGATCTTCATATTAACATGATATATCATCTTCATCGCCATGTCCAGTATTTTCTTGGACATACTCTACGATTTTACAGTTTTTAACATCTTCTACAAATCCACAACTTTTCAAAACATCATAAGTATATTCCCAAGGATTATGCATGATGCTGCTATCCATTGTATATTTGCAGTTGTTTTGCAAAGTAAATCTTTCAGCATCGTCCATGCGATATAAATATTTAGGAAAGTTCATATATTGTATTACCAGTTATCTTCTTCCTGTTCCTTTTTTACAAGTTTAACATTAAACAATTCACCAATAGGCTTCATAATCCCATCCAATTTAATCCCGAATACACCATCTTCAAAGGTTATAGGTTCCTGATAAGTGTCAAGCCTTTTTTTCGCTTCTTTAAATTCTATAATATCTCCTTCGTATAGTTCGTTTCCTTTTTTATCCTTAACACCGATATATTGCTGTAAAACATATGGACACCCTTTTTCAATTTTAGCCTTTTTGTTCATATACCAATCAGTATATTTTAAGGTTCTTTGATCTTGTGGAACATGATCTCCATCTATTATACCTACAGCATCATAGACATCGCCGCTGAAAACATCAACCATGAATTGACTGAAACAATGTAAAGACGCTCCATTTGTAGTTATATAACTTTTTGTAGATTTATCGTATATTCTAAATTTTTTATTCATATGTATTATGTGATAGGCAGGTTTTAAAATGAAAGTTATATTCTCCGCAGATGGAACATTTATATCCACCTCTATGTAATAAAGCTTCTGCTTCTCCTACTCGTTCTTCAAATAGTTCATGAGATATTCGCAGTTCTTCAAGAGATTTTTCCACAGAAATCGTTATGTTATTTGATGTTTTCATATATATTTCCTGTAACTCTATGTCCTCCACATTGACTTATTTCATCATCTAAAGTTTGACAACCAAAAGTAAGATCGTCCAAAGTGAACATTCCATCTTTAAAAATTACTGTTTGAAGTTCTGCCCCTACAAAATTGCTGGTTAAAACATCTCCCAAGTATATTTCGTTCCCTTCAGTATCATTAACTCCTGAATACGGTAGAAACACATATTCAGGGTTATCGAAACTTAGAAAAGAATGATAATCGATCATCTTTTTAAGAATTTTATCCCAAACTTTGAATTTTATTTTCATGTTGCCAAGAATCCTAACTCATCTGCAATCTCTTGTCGAGACATATCTGATTCTAAGCTTTCGATTAATTTCTTCAACAGGTTCAAGGTGAAATCGCAATCTCCTCTTTTCTCATCCAATCTAAGAATTAAATCTAGTGAGTCGTCTTTATTGATAGAATCAATTACATCGTAAAGGTTTATTTCTATCGGTATTTTCATATTATTTCTTTTATTATTAAATCTGCTTCTAATTGTCTTATCAATCTAGGATGGTTGTAATCGTGAGAATCTTCTATGTTTAAACATATAGCTTTCTGCTTGATCATATCAAACTCTGGAGTGTTTTCAAAGACTTTTAAAGCCTCTTTGAAATTTTCATGGTTTATGAAGAATATCTTGTTCGCCCAATTTATGAGATTTGCGCTAATAGGTATCAGCGCAAGATTTATATCCGAACCACATGCTCTAACGTTGTATCCGCCTTTCTTGAGTAATACATTCGCTAAGGTTGGCGAACGTAAAATTCCTACCGAACATACACAAAGCGCACGTATATCTTTACCTTGAAATGGGTTATCAAAAGGTGCAGTAAGTTTAAAAATTTCTTGTGTTTTGGTCATGGGTTACATTATAGTATATTCGTCTGAAATGTCAAAACAAAAAAGCCGAAGATTTTGTCTTCGGCTTTGTAGGACGGTTGAGATTACACCATCACTGACACACCTTTCGTTGCATTATAACCTCTTTGCGAGAGATATTCTCAACTTATCCACATTAGCAGGTTTTATCCAAACTAATGTTGTATGTCGTGGCTGCATTTTTTAAGATGTTGCATTTCATCTGTAGTATTAAGTTACTCGATTTTTGTAGTCTTGCCAATCTTGCGAACTGTTCATTCCTGCTAGGGAATTACATTATACTCGAATCAACAATATTGAACCTTGCGAGTCCCATCATACTGCCCCAATTGCTTTCGCTCAGGGATTAAGCCACTTTCACTTAACATCACCAACGTCTTTGCTTTTGTTTATTCCTATATAATCAATATAATAAATATAATAATTTGCAACCCATGAAGATGTGCGTTGGTTGTAGTCGCATACTCTTTTGGAATACGGATGCTACACATCTTCTATTTTTCTCTTGCGGATACTAAATCATCTTTCAAGACTTTGATTCAAATTATATTAAAATCGGAATCATCACCTATCAGATTGCCAATAAGCTTTTGGTTGCTTTACGACCTCAAACCTACTAACTGCCCTTCGACTCTCAATGCTGAATGTTTGGCATAGAAATGTTTACGACGCTACTCGGTATGTCTTTACCTACAGAGTTACCCTCGGAAAGACCCATTCCCCATCTTTACATATATCTCACATTTTAGTGTAAGCTTACGAATCAGGTTTGTATAGATGTCCATATTGCTATGGTGCAGGGCTATGGGAGCTTGCTGCTTTGGCCGACTTTCATCGGTTTATCTAATGACGCTATACCGCCAATTTTTAATTTTTAAAAGAACTTCCGAAGTTTTTGCTTCGGGAAACAACTTAATGTTCCAATCATTGTATCTTACTTATCTAAAATGTCAAACTTTTTTTCAAACTTTTGACATTTATTTGATTTAGACACTTTCATGTCTGTCTCAACTGTCCAAACATTGTATCACAAGTTTAGAAAGAGTCAATAGAAACCAACTACTTTTTTTCCTTTTTCAAGAAAAATTCCCATTCGGGATACTGACATGAGATTTTTTCCTCTGGCTTCTTCGCTCTTGGAGCTACTGGTGTCCACAATGGCTTCTTGCCGAATTTTTCATATGGCATGTTTCCACGCTCGCTATTCAAATCACGATCACATAAGCCAACATTCTCCCAAGTATCTGTTCCCTGTTTAGACCTTGGAATAAGGTGTTCGACACTCATTTGGGAAGGCTTCAACTTTTTACCAGACAAAATACAAGTATCTTTATCTCTTTCTCTCAAAGCCTTCATCGTCAACTTTGGTGGCTTAACGATCAATTTATTAAATTTGACGCAGATCACCACGCGAGGTAGCTTAACCTTAATTTTAGAAGCTTGAATGTAATTCTCATCATCTCTTTCAATTGGAATGTTAACCCACTCTCTCCAACGCAAAGGGGTAAATTCATCACCGTTAATATATAATCCTGTGACAGCACCAGCAGCCATGTCAGACAATGCTTGGCGAACCTTCATTGTTCCGATAATCTGCCAGTTCTTATTCAACTTTAATACGTCTTCGTTTAATTTAGTCATATGTGTTCTCCTTGTTTAATTTATAGGTGTAGTATATGGTGTTTGTTCTTTATAGTCAATAAAATTTATCGTATATCTTCAATGAAAACCTCTAAATGATCTGTCGTGATATTACTAAAAGGTTTTCCTGTTCTTTTCCAATTAGGGTTATCAGTGAATTTTTTCTTCCACTTTCTTCAATTTAGTATAATAGTCAGAAATTTCTAACAAATGATCTTTTGCAATACTTTTAGCTAAACTCTCATCATTTGTATGTTCCATTTCAACTTTAATACCTAATTTCAACTCTTTAGAATCGAATTCACTATCAGGTGTAGTGTTTATCGTAAACTGTTTTAAAACTTTTTTCTCATATAGAGATTCTAATTTTTTCGAATCTTTGTTCATATCACATATTTATCAACAATCTAATATTTTATATGCTTTTATCCTATCACAGTTAATCCTTTTAATTATATACTCCAATGCCTTATTAGCATAACTTATAAGTTTATGAGTTTTTAAATTTTTGATTGCGTTAACTATAATAGAAGTTTTCAGCAATTCTTTACCGTAAAAACGTCCAATAACTATTTCTACAACATCAGAAGGCTGATTATACCCCCACTCTGGCATTGGTAATTCTATCCCGTTGAAATCTAATTGTATCAAATATCTTTTTTTAGCATCTTCAATAATATGAATCACATCATTCAAATGATTTAAATATATAGGCTGATTCGAAATTTCAATTTTCATTTTTGAATGTTATCAGAAACATAAAATAACGCAAGTTAAAACGCCTTCAAATATGAGAAATCTACAGACCAATCATATTTTCCTAACACCTGATCTTTTTTACAACTTGCAGAAAAAGAATAATGCGCTTTATCATCTAATGGCATATAGTATCTTTCCCACATAACATAAGTTCTAGGGTCTTTAAAATAGTTTTCCACAGTCAACTCATATTTCTCCCCAACATTCTTTCTAGTATTTTTTATTATATCTCTACCTAAATCTATAACTGCACAAGAAGTCATAATAACAGATAAAAAAATTAAAATAAAAAATTTCATTTTCTACTGTAATTTTTAGGATTTTTAAACTCTATATAAATTTCGCCGTAAGCTTCCATTTGTCCCATAAGAATTTGGAACTCTTTTTGAGTTAGTTTATCCCAATCTTTTAATTTATCGTGAATGTCAGATACTTCATTTTCAATATAATTCAATAAATCATTTTTGTTTAAATGTGTTAACGATTTTTTATATGGAACTTCTTTAGCTTTAAAATGTATCGCTGTTAATTCAGAATATCCCCCCTTCTCTCTTGAGGAATGTTCTATCTTTTTAGCACCAGATGAACGTTTCTCAATGAATGTTTCTACTGTATTATACTTGTTTTCATCATCACGAACTTTATCATAAGCTTCAACCAACATTTTGAAATCTTTTTCCATATATATATATTATTTATCTAATTTAGTGTAATTCCAAATCAGGAACAAGTGGAGATGTCAATAACCCAAGAAGGTTTTTAATCATTTCAACTGTTTCTGCATGAGTTTTAGGAATCTCACTTACTGAAAAACCACCAAAATACTCATCATCGATCTGTGTTTGTCACCTAATTTCATTATTTTCTCTCCTTTGCTTCTTTCGCTAGTTGTATGTTAACTGCCTCTTCGATAGCCTGTTCCACCATCTCATGTAGTTTCATGTTAGGATATCTACGATTTAACACTAAAGTTTGTAGATAGCTAACACTGGTTTTAACAGGGTATCTCGTTGAGCGCATTTTCTGTATATCTCGTCTAGTTGCCTTTGCCATTTCTGCTATTTCTGTTTTCATATGTTTGTTTTACTTCCTCTATTAAAGCATATCCGATGGGATTTGTCAATAGATTTCTTTTTGGTGCTGGATGATGGTAACTCTCCATCGACTTCAGAATGTCAATCTGATATGATAATTTTTCACTAATCCAGCGTTTAATTTTTTCTCGTTCCTCTCAACCACTCGTCTAATACTAATTTATCGTCCAAATATTCTTCTGGTGAATAAATCTTATAAATTTTAGATGAATATTTTGAACCGTCTTTGAATTGATAACAGTTTCTATCTATTTTATCTCCATCTAATGTTTTAATCCAAGTATGAGACTTTAGCTTTGTTTCTTCTGGTTCTATAATAAACCCTTGAATTATCGCAAATCCATCAAGTTTTAAGTCCACAGCTTTTTTAGTCAAAAGGTGGGCAAAATTCATACACACTCCTCCTAACTCCAATCTATACTTTTTAGAAAGACTGTCGGCTAATTTGTGGAGTTCAGATACCGTTTTCATAGTAATATTTAATGAAAACTATATCACTTTTCCGATAACTTATCAAGGTTTTTTAGTTACCACATATCCACTTTTTTCCAAGAGTTCTATAACCTTTTCAATGTCTGTTTTTTTACGTTGTTTGTCTAACTTCTCCCTAACTTCTTTCAATGATAAATCCTCCCTACTTACATCATTATAGACATTATAATCATCCAAGTAATCTGTTATATCTGATTCGCTCCTAACTCTTTTTATTGTAAGTGCTCCACCTCTGTCCAATTCGTCTACGTGAATTTCGTTTTTGATCCATTCCAACACATCAGCTACAGTATATGTATCCTTATTGGTAGCATACAAATAATCTAAACACAAATCTATTCTATATAAGTTCATAAGTTTATTTTTTAATGGTCATTTCTGGTAGAGGTTTAATATAGTAAGGTTTCAATCCTTCTGTTGGACTCCATTTAGTCATATGACACTTCATATATGCTGCACCGTAAAAAGTCTCGCTTAATTCTAAGAATTCGCAATAATCCTCGTCTAAAGTATCTTCGCTTGGTATTTTATCGTATACGTTTATAACCTCACCAGTGTTATTCCTCTGTAAAATGTAAATGCAATCATTCATTTTAGTATATTATCATCATACTAAAGAAAATCAAGCAAAAATAGATAAATATAAATGTGGAAGAGAATATACAATATAAAGCCTTTAAATTCAGTTTAAAACCGACTGAAGAACAAAAGGTTTTATTGTCTAAACATTTCGGATGTAATAGATTCATTTATAATCACTTTTTAAAAGAAAAACAAGATCACTATCTTAAAAATAAAGAAACTCTAAATTTCAATAACTGTTGTTCTGGAGTAGTTAAACTCAAAAAAGAATTTGAGTGGCTTAAAGAAGTAAACTCTCAAACATTAATTCAATCCCTTCACAATTTAGAGACTGCATATGGCAATTTCTTCGCTAAAAGAACTAAATTTCCGAATTATAAGTCTAAGAAAACAAATAGACACTCGTTTAGAGTTCCACAACATTTCATTTTAAAATCACAAGACTTAATTAAAATACCTAAATTTAAAGAAGGTATAAAATATCAGAAACATAGAGAAATCAAAGGAAAAATAAAAAGTCTCACAATTTCACAAAACCCTTCTGGAAAGTATTTTGTGTCTTTTTTATGTGAAATACCGAAACATAAACCTTTAAAGAAAACCAATAAATCCATTGGTATCGATTTAGGATTAAAAGACTTTCTTATAACATCTGAAGATAAAAGAGTTCCCAACCAAAAACATTTAAAAACTTATGCAAATAAACTATCCAAAAAACAAAAACATTTAAGCAGAAAATCAAAAGGTTCTAAAAGAAGAGAACTAGCTAGACTCAAAGTTGCTAAAGTCCATGAGAAGATAACCAATTCTAGGACGGATCAACAACATAAAGTTTCTCGTTTTTTAGTCGAAAACTATGATCTAATTGCAATAGAAGACCTTAACGTAAAAGGTATGATGGCTAACCATAAGTTAGCTAATGCAATTAGTGATGTAGCTTGGTCAAGCTTTGTCACCAAATTAAAATACAAAGCAGAATGGTATGGAAAAGAAGTTTTCGTCATAGACAGATTCTTTCCATCCTCTAAAACGTGTAATTCATGTGGACATATATACAAAAACCTTTCTTTGAAAGAAAGAAATTGGAAATGTGAAAACTGTAATACTACACATGATAGAGATGTTAATGCAGCTAAAAATATTCTTCAAAGAGCATTAACAATCAAATCGTCGGGAACAGACGATTACAGACATGGAGTTGAAATAAGTCCAAAGACTACTAAGGTAGTTAAAGGCATCAACTGTGAAGTGTCTAAAAAGAGGGTTTATAAACTAAATCCGAAGCCCATCGGTCTTTAGCCGATGGGTAGTTCACCAGAAATATGCAAAAATGCAACTAAAAACCATAAATATTAACATGTTGAAGAATAAAGACGCTATTTTGCTGGAATCTGCCTACCGATCTATACTGCTAAATGAGATTTCTAGTGAATATGTAGAAAAAATTAAAAAGGCTGTAAAGGATAAAGAATTACCATTCGATAACATTTTCGGAAACAAGTTAAGAATAATCATCCCTTTAACTGGAACTGAAACTTACAATCAAATCAAGCAAGAAATCACAAAAATTCCAAACTATTCAGGATTCGATCCAGTAAAAAAGGAAATCATTAAAAAAATCAAGTTGGATGCAAAATATGGAGGAGGAGAAAAAGAACAAAGAATAAATTTAGGTAAAGCAATATCATCACTTAAAATTTCAGACGAAGACAAAAAGAAATACCTGAACTGGTTCGCAAATTATAACACAAATCTTTCAGAATTAGAAGACATGAGCAACTTCAGCATTGTAATATCTCGTTCCCCTATTGATGTGTTGAGAATGTCCGATGCAGGTTCAATATCTTCTTGTCACTCTGAAGGGGGAACATACTTTCATTGTGCTATGGAAGAAGCTAGAAATGGTGGGCCAATAGCTTTCTTAGTGAATACAGATGATTTATCAGATGTTTCAGAATATTCCTTGCAAAATGAAGAAATATTCAGAGACGATGAACGAGATATAGAAGGCATAAAGCCACTGGCTAGAATTAGAATAAGAAGGTATGTGGATATAGGAAAAAATGATATAGCTGTCCCTGAAGTTAGAATATATGGAACAAAATTGCCCGGATTCTATAATTCCGTAAAAGATTTCTTTTTAAATACTCAAACAAAATTAAAAGAATATAACATTCCTGAACAATTCGCTAAACGAAAAATAACCAGAACAGGTGGATCATATTCAGACTCTAGTGATTCCGCATTGTTTAATAGTATGTTCGACGTAGACACTTTTAGCGGAAGTTTACCACACGATTCAGGAGAGGAAGATGAAGGCAGAGCAGAGCAATTTAGAGAAGAATTAGAAGAGTATCAAATACGTTACGCATATGATTTAAAACACTCTCAAATCAGTTTTTCAGTGGAAGATGATGGAGGGGAGGTATATTATAATGTGGACGCATCAATATCAATAAAATTAGGTGATTTGGTAGTAGATAAAGAAATGTTTCATTTGGATGGAATGACCGATTTAAACGATATGAGGAGATATAACCCTGAAACATCCACAAAACAAAGATTTGGTTTCTCAGAAAATTTCATGTCAAAAATGCATAAATTTATGACTAACATAGAAGAGCTAGAAACAGGAAATAATATATTCGCTGATTATATCATGTCATTTTATCTAACGCAAAATCCACACAAATTGTCCATCTCCCTAAGAAATGGAATGGACAGTGAAAGCAATACATGTTTCGACACAGATGAATATGCCAAATTCTGTAGAGATATTAAAGATTTAGATAATCATTATCAAGAATGTGAAAGACAAATCATAAAAGCTATGTATAATTCTGGTTTGGTTAATATCAACATCGAAAACAATAAAAACTTGATGTATTTGGAAGACCCGTCACAAATATTCTCCAAATTAAAATATTTCAAACACCAAGAATCCGACGATAATTGTTATCTAGATGTGGTATTATTCAGCATACCAAACAATGCAGGGATACCAATTAAAAACTTTGAAAATATAATAACTAAAGGGGAAGATATTAAAAACGCTTTCGGTGGTTTCCTAGAGAAATATCTTACTACACACTTAATCAAAGATAAAGAAGAAGTTCATCCAACATTTAAAGGGTTTCTAGAATCTTTAATATATAAAAGTCTCCCACTGGAACATTTCGGAATAATGAATTTCGAATTTGACTTAGATTCTAAATATGAAGCGTCTGAACAATCAACGAACATTAGATTGTTATTGGATATTCATCCTAAACATATAACTACAATATTCTCTAATGTTATTTTCTTCTTAGATAATCACATCGACGATATTAAAAACATTATAAAACTGTTTGTTTTCAGAGTGTTGAAATATCGCAACGATTACACTAGAAACATTGAAAAGGTTTATAGTAAATACATCTAACTGCCTAAAACGTTCTTCCATATTTCAGGAACTTCTTTAACATGCTTCTGAATGAGATATTTGGCATATATTGGAGAATGATGTTTGGTTAAAACGTTCTTTAGTTTTTCCACAATGTCACCCAAATCGTTAAAATCTGCTTGAAATCTGCTATCGTGCCATTGCAATTCCTTTGATGAAACTAAAGGAATACCAGCAGAAACAGTATCAGCACCAACAATATTAAAAGTCTCCGTATATGAAACCTGTAAAACAGCATCCATAGTTTTTAACTTGTTTATAAAATTATCGTGATTTGTCCATGATTCCTCCACCAATTCACCAAGAGGATTATTATCAAATAATGCCCTCAAATTCTTCATGATTGGGCTACCATTCATTTCTAATCTGCTACCATTCACATGAAAATACACTTTACGGTTAAAATCCTTCCCAACCTTCAATGCTGCTATCGCTTGTAACATTTGATTCTTTAACGGTCTTATAGCACCTGAACATGCTATATGAAGAGGTTCACTAGACGGTTTTTTATCGTATCCGAAAAAATATTTAAAATAGTCACATGCAACTTCAAACAAATTGAACTCATCACCAATTGGATAATAATTCGGTAGATATATGTTTTTACTATTATCTAGGAAAACATTAAAAGCTGATTCACATCTTCTATTATTACAACTCACGAAAACATTGTCGTATTTCACATATTCCCTCGTCCATTCAAACGCCATTCCCTCCAAGGTTAAAAATGGTATTTCCGAATGGTTTCTGATAATCCATTTAACATTAGGATGCAATTTAGTCAAAACCTTAAACTTATCAGGAACAACCCAATAAGCCTCAATTATAACGTGTGTTGGCTTATATCTTGTAACATGCTTATCTATGCAATTATTATCTATAACCTCTATCAATTCTGATTCTATACCTTCAGAATTTAACATGTCCTTCACGAAAGTTGTCGAATTGAAAAGTCCAGACGAAACCCCCACACCACTATAACTGTCTCCCCAATTAACATTTCTCTTTTTTAATATGAAAAGCACTTTTGTATCGCACATACACTTTTATTTATTGAAGAAATCTAAGAATCTTTCTAAAAGATTTTTTCTGATAGGTGTTTGTTCAATTGATTTACATTTAGCACATCCTACAAGTTTATTTTTAGTAGGAGGGTAGTCCACTTTAATAGGAATCATTGCTTTATCGGCTATTTCATCTCTTTTAAAATCGTTCATGTTTTTATAGTTTTTTTGGTTCTCTGTGCATATTACCAGACAAATCTGCCCGATATGATCTCTTACCGTAGTTTTCTTTAAATCCAAACCTCTTGTAGAAATTCTTCAATCTACTAGTCGAACTAGTAACTTTAAATCTCCTCCCCTTATCTCTAAAATCCCCTTTAGATGCAGATTGAACGGTTAATAACATTCCCTTCCTATCTGCCCATTCACACAAATCTTTCATAAATGCACTACCAGAACCCATAGGTGCATCTTTCCTCGCCTGTAAATGCGTCAAAGCAGCATTGTTCAAATCCCTAATGAAAACTACAGCGTCTATATTAGGTTTATGCTTCTCTATGATAGATTCCAGTTCAGAGTCTTTAATCCCTTCAATGCTTTCATTCACATTATCAGAGTTTTTCTGTAAGATCACCTGATATGTTTTTTTGTTGCTGCTCAAATCCGAAATATACCAAATTAAAGACTTCCTCTGTATTTTCCTAAAACGTAATATGTGCTTTCTCGCGTTAAAATTTTCCAGTTTAGGAATCTCTTCTCCTTCTCCAATAACGTATTTATGTGCCTTGTTATAATCCAATGCTCTTATTTCATATCCAGATGTATCAACAAGTCTAACGTTTTTCCTGTTTCCTCCCCATAATTCCAATTCCTCTATGTATTTATCGTAATCCACCTTCAAAATAGCCCAACAATGTATTCCCTTATATGGAATTTGTCTAACCGCATTGGAGTTATCAAAATTCTCTGTTCTCACAAAAATTACATCAGGGTCTAAATTCTCATAAATAGCTTTCAATAACTCGTTGAACATATCAATTATTTATCAATTAGAGCCACATTCCTCCAAGGCTACCCGTCAAATGGATAGAATGAGAATCGAACTCATTTGCATATGTGGCATATTAAAATTATTCTTCTTTAGATTGTCTATCTTGTTTTATTAACTCCCCAATCTTCTTAGCTTCTTTTACACATTCTTGTGTCAAGAAATCCAAATTAGTGTCTTTACCTACTTCTTTACGAGATTTTGTAAATTTGAAATTGAACATTTTTAAAAGGTCTAAAACAAAATGAGGAAAATCATGTTCCTTTTTATATTTTTGATAAACAATCGAAGCTGCCCTCCATTCAATAGTCGCCATAGCTTTCCAAAGATAATAAGCATATGGAATTTTGGTTACTTTATGTAAACATTGATATCCTCCAGACTCTAAAACTGTTTCAAATTCATCTGTAGTGGGAAATTCATCGTTAGTAAGTTGTTGGTTCATATTTTAAAATTGGTATCCCTAGAAGTGGTTGCAACTTCATCCATAATTTTTTGAGAATTATCGCTCTGCTCTTGGCGTATAGGGACATTTAAAATTGGTAGGAGTGGAGGGACTTGCACCCACATGGATTTTCACCGTTAATTTTTGAGACTAATGCGTTCTTCTATTTCGCCACACTCCCGTTGTTTATGTAAAATTGGTATCATTGGAGAGACTTGCACTCTCAAGGACATTCCGTTCTAAGCGGAGTGGTTCTGCTAAATTTCCCTTTCGTCCACAATGACATTAAATTTGGAACTGATGGACGGTCTTGCACCCTCAAGTATCAAGGAATTTTAAGTTCCTCGGTTCTGCTTTTTCCCTTACGATACACATCAGCATTTAAAATTGGTAGGAATGATAGGATTTGCACCTACACGGATTTCTCCACATGTCTCTCAAACATGCGCGTGCTTCTAGTTTCGCCACACTCCCATTATATTGATTTCTGAAATTTGGTAGGAGTGGAGGGATTTGCACCCACATGGATTTTCACCACTGATTTTTAAGACCAGCGCGTTCTTCTATTTCGCCACACTCCCATTATATTACTCTAGTTTAATTTTTTTGTCAACAAGTTTCCAAGTCCCTTTTTCAAAGTATAACATGACATGATATCCAGTGTATTCATCTAATCCGTGAGAGTTATCATCTCTATCTTCTCTATTTTCTGATGATACCCTTTCAACACCCCATTTGTCTTCTTTTGGAGAGATATTAATCAATCTATAATAAATATCGTCCATATCGTAAACGTTAAATATCATTCCATGTTCAGGTGTAAATCGTTCCACCAAAATACCCAATTCTATCGCCTTTTCTGCGTTTATACGGTATCTTTTATATCCATGAGATATTTCAAAATCTGCAATTTTAATACTGGTTGGTCTTTCTTCTATGTCTGGTATCATAATGTTTTGGTAGTCTATATATAAATTTTTATTGTTGTGAATCGCTTCGTGTAAATCGTAATCTGTAGGATACTTATATTTTATGTAATCCCAAATCTCTGAACATGACATTCTAGGCGTATCCATCAATTTAACATTTTCGTTTTTCATATTTTCAAAATTGGCTCCAAAGGAAAGAGTTGAACTTTCATGATGAACAAATTAACAGTTTGCTGGCTTACCGTTAGCCCACTTTGGAATTAAATTTTATTTTCTAGTGATGCCTATGCCTATGCCCATGCCCATTATAACATCTGTTGTGATGGTAATTAGGTCTGTAAAAGGGTGTATAATATCTGTGATTGTAGTTGTAGTTGTAGTTGTATCCGTAGTTATAATTATACAAATTCGGAACGTAAACAGGAACAGGTGCATCATATACAACTCTAACTCCTGATGTATATACTTCACATCCAGATATCCCAAACGTTAAAATTGCTAAACATATAAGTAAAATTTTCTTATTCATGGTATCATCATATACTACTTTTAACATTTATCAAGACTTATTTTAGATGTTCATCAATCACTTTCACTGCTTTCTCTATAATAGATTCTGCATCATCAAGAGCTTCTACTTTATGAGTGAGAATTGCTTTACCGTTAATTTCAATTCCTATAATAGGAGATAGGTCAAGAGGATGTAAACTTGTCACCAATCTACAATCAAAATCAGGTGTATACTTTTCAGAATATCTCGCTGTCAATTCATCTACTATCTTTTTTTGTGTCTCGGTAAAAGTCTTCAACTCTTTTTCACTTGTTTGTTTTCTTCTTTCAATGCATTCTTCCATAGTTTCTATTTTATCAGAAATGTCTTTATTCGCACTTTTAAATTCTAAATGTTCTTCAATACATTCCTTAACATTTTCAAACATTACATCCTCCACACAAACATTATGAAGAGTTTTCAACGCTTGCGCTGTCTCCGTGCTCCAAGAAACTATCCTCTCTCCATCCATGTAAATATATGTAGTAGGAACAAATTTATCGTCCACCTCTTGTGTTAATGATAATCTCAAATCTGGATATTCCACTTTAAGCTTTTCTAGTAAATTCAATGATTCTTTCATGTTTATATTTGGTCTTGCTTTAAAATTGTCAAATATTCTAAAATGTGATCGTTCAAACATTTTAAAATCTCGTCTTCTATACAAATATTGTGAAATTCTGACAAATCTTCTTGGGCTTCTTTTTTCCAAGTTGTAACTATTCTCATATCATTAATATATAATACCTTTTTTATATCGCCGCCAATTTGTGTTTCGTTAATAATCGATAAATTCAAATCAGGATGCAGAGCAGACAGTTTTTCGATTAGTGATGCTTCTTTCAAATGATCCTCAATCGATTTTACTGCTTTCTCAATAATAGACTCTGCATCATCACCAATTTCTGTTTGATGACTTAAAACTTGTTTCCCATTCATTTTAATGCCTACTATAGGAGTAAAATTCAAATGATTAAAACTTACAGCCAACTCGAAATAAACCCCTAAAGGGAAACGCTTCGAATATATTCTAGTCAATTCCTCTATAACTCTCTGTTTCGCCTTTAAAAAAGCATCGTTTTCTTTGTTTTCCATGTCTATATATTACCACATCCCTCAAAAAAAGCAAATTAAAATTGGAGCCGTATGACAGTTCTGCCCTGTCGTTCTATCTTTACCAAAGATGCGATCTACTATTGATTTAATACGGCAAATTAAAAATGGCGGTGAACAGAGGTATTGCGCCCCATGCCCTTTCAGGCACCAACAATTTTCCAAATTGTGCTGTAAGCTTTTACAGTTTGTTCACCATTAAAATTGGCGGCTAATACGGGTGCTGCCCCCGCTTAAACTTGATTGACAATCAAGTATCGATGCTGTTCGAACTACTAGCCATAAAATAAAATCCTATTCTTAATTGCGACACTAAGAATAGCAAAACTCTCTTGGGTTTGTTTCACATAAAGCCGCCGCTTATTATAGTTACTCGTCACCCTCAATTTCGGAAAAATACAAAAAATGCTAAATATTAACATGAACGTTCACATGAATATGAATAAAGACATCAAAAATTTAGAAGACGCTTACTCTAAAATTATTAACGAATCACATGACGAGGATAATAACTCTCCAATTTCAAAAAATACCCCTGAACAAATTTTCGAAGATATTATTCGTAATCACTCTTTGGACATTACTAACGTTCCCCTGATCGACTTTGATAATAAACCCTCTTCGGAAAGCACACAAAACGGAAAGAAATGGTATACAATGGATAGGAGTTTAGCGGCTGTGCGAAATGGAACTTACAACATACAGAATAATATTATTATAATTAAAAGAAATAATAAAATATATGCAATACATGCAAATGCCAATAACTCTTCAATTATCAATAAAATGAGCGGGAATTCAATCGTCCTACAGAATTTTGGAGTTCCCAATTTGAATGATAGTGATGCATGGTTATCTCCAAATGGAACAGATCACTCTAAATGGAAAGCATTGTATAGATAATAGATAACAGGCTATTCTAAGCATGTTCAATCAAAGATAAAATGGTGCGTTGTGTAGGTAACTCTCCTACCGAGTATTGAAACTTCGGATTTACAGTCCGAACCGCCTATTTAACGGTATACCAACGCTTTAAATATAATCCCAATAGCCAAGTTTCTGTATTTAGTCCTCTCATTTGACTATGCAAAGCTTTCACTCCGCATCCTTACCAATATAAGGCGCACCAACCCGAATCTCATAACGATAATCACTAATCTGGACTCTGTTTGGCTTGCATCTACCTTGCAGTATTAACGAGCATTATTCATACTCTCCTGTCGGCTGATTTAATGACTTGAACTTCCTCAGTGTTGTTTTAAAACCCCGCGAGAGGACTCAAGATTATATTAAAAATTGGAGGATTATGTGAGACTTGCACTCACACCAGTCGATTTAAAAGATCGATGCTACCACTATTTGAGCTAATAATCCATTTTGAAATTTGTGCAGTCTTTCCTGCTGTCATTATTTAAAAATTATAGATGTGCTTGGATTCGAACCAAGGACTTGCAGGTATACCCTGTTACTCTACCGAGAATTGTTTTCAATATCCTATCTTGCAACCTTAATGATATTTACTTGCTTTCCTATACTGAGTTACACACCAGACAAGCAGTGTATAATATTTCGAGTAAATGTCAACAGTTATTTCTTTAAAACTGTTGGGTTCTTAACATCTCCTGTAAAGGTGTAGTAATTGACTACAGCTTTACAAGCCAAACATATTGTTTTGTATTGTCGATTTGACTCATTTATACATACAACCATTTCTTTAGGTTTTCCAGAAGGGCATTTACATTTTTTCATTTCGACAATTTTTCAATCTTTTTAGTTTCCAGAACCTTTTTACATTTATCGCATACTAGATTATATTCACCGCTTTTGGACTTGTCGAATATCACTCTAATGTTTTTCGGTTTACCTGAAGGACATTTACATTTGTATTTGCTTATCATCTTACAAGAATAACACATTTGCTGTTATTGTCAATATTTAAAGTGGTGAGTCTGGAAAGAATTGCACTTTCGGTGGAGATATAATCTCACGAAGTTAAGAGCTTCGGCCTTTCGCTACTAAGGTAACAAACCCATTTTGAAATTGGTGGCCTGATTAATTCGTGATTATTGCACACGCAGACCGTTATTTTAAATTTTTCATTTTTTCTATTAGAATATTGTAATCTTTTTTAATGTCGTCCCAACATCCTCCGTATTTGTTCGATGTTAATATTAATAATCGTGGAACTTTACTGTTAGACATTTTATGTTGTATTTCTTCGTTTATATATCCTTTAGTTTCCACGTAACAATTATAATCATATATTATGAAATCTGGATAATAATTTCGATTTTTGCCATATATAGAAACATATGGAAACCCTTTGACATTTCTATCCCAATTAAGATTCAACTCTTCAAAAATTTCACATGCTTTATATTCATATGTAGATTGACAATATATTCTTTCGCCGTTTTTTTTAACGTAAAAACTGAATTTGCCTCTACCACCATGAATTCTTGGCCCACCAGTTTTACCAGTAAGTATCAAACTCTGATTATTTTTATAACATTCATTAGAACATGTCTTCTTTCTTTTATATTTTCTGCACTTGAAAGGTTTTGCACAAAATGCACATTTTCTATCTTCAATGTTTTCGTTGGAATATATATGAACAGGTAATATTTCTTTGCACGTATCACAATATTTGTCATTCCTATCTACTATAGATACTATCATATTACAATCACAATTAATACAATTCACCTTTTTAGTCTTGTTTTTATGATTGTAAACGTTTTTGGAAACATTTTTTTTCGAACACAAAGAACTACATGCAACTCTTTTAAGTCCTATTTTATCATTCTTCACCGAAAATGTCGAATCACATATAACACATTTTTTCTGTATTATTTTATATTTAGCATTAATTCCTTTAGTGGAATAATGTGAATGTGATATATTATATTTTTTACACCACTTAGACAAGCTTTTAGCTTTTCCAGATATTCCTAATAAATTGGCAGCTTCGCTATGAGATTTGCTGTTTTTGACTGCTCTTTCTATTTGCTCTTTGGTATAACTTTTTATTAAATATGTTCTCTTCATATTATTATTTATGGAGAAACGTATAATTTCTGTGCCAAATAGCCGAAATCGTTTGTAAATTGGAGCGGTGTGAGGTATTTGCAACCTCTAGAATGCTAGTTTGGAAAACTAGCGGCTATCTACTTCGCCCTACACCGCATTTAAAATCGTTTGGTTGTAGTTTTGTTTGTTTGTATCTACAACCGAAGTGAATCGTCAATTTGAGCATTGATTTCTCAAGAGGCTTAACGACTGCTATGATATTATTTATCTAAAAATTAGTCAAGAACGTTCTCTTTTTTAACTACTGTCCTTGTTTTTCTCGAACCTCTTACGAATGAATTATAGTGCTTACAACATTCTGTGCAACCTTTATCTTCATTCAGACAAATGCTACGAACCAGACAGAACGCATAAATTGTTTTCAGTTTAAGTTTTTCGGAGGAAGCATATTCAGCCATTTTTTCGATGAACTCCTCTGTTATATCATTAGAGCTAGTAATTTCTTCAATACCGAAACGGAAAGGGAGTCTTGTAGTTGTGACATAATTCCAATCTTGCTTATCGGCATCATATCCTACTTCTGGAATAGGAGTTAATTGTAAATCATACTTGTTTAATATGTCCAAAGATGGAACTATATTATATGATTCTCCTTCTTTAAAAATTGCAGAGTTAGTTAATGTTTTCATATCTTTATATTACTACTTATATTGAATAAGTCAATAACATTTTAAAGTGGAGTGTCATGAGGTATTTGCAACCTCTAGGGTCTGTTTGGAAGACAGAGAGCTATCTACTTTGCCATATGACACATTAAATCGAACCAAAGATTCTTCACTAACTTAATAGGAGAGGAGTTGCCTTTGGGCTGTAAATTGGTGTCCGTGAAAGGAATTGCACCCTTACTAAAAGTTTCGTAAACTTGTGTGCTATCTATTACACTACACGGACATTAAATTGGTCGAGAAGGTTAGGTTTTACTAACAAAAAGGAGCTTTATTGAAACTACTTCATAATATTCCATGCATAAAATATTACACCCTCATTTCGTTGCTTTATCCTTGGAAGTCAACAATCATATTGCTTTTCAGCCATTCTTCTCGGTTTAAAATTGTTAATTCGAATAAATAATATTATGAATAATACCTCGCTTGAAAACGCTTATAGCTTAATTATATGTGAACGTCAACTATTATCTGAATTAAAAACTATCGATGAAGGAAAATTGCAGGATATGTCAGATAAAGTATATAAATGGGGAACAGGTGTAGGAACAGATATTAGTAAATGGGGAACAGAGATTAGTAAATGGGCAACAGAAGACCTACCATCTTATGTTCAAAATCTAACAAACTTTTTAGGGAATGTTGCTGTTGAAGGGGCTATAGGAGCCGTAGCTACCAAAATTATTGGTATTGGTCTTATAAACTTTGCAAAAAAACTTAATAAAGAAAGCCTAGAAAACAAAGAAATAATGCAAGATGCTTTAACTCCACAAATACAAGAAGGTATTAAAGCTATTGAAAAGTTGAAAAAAACAAATCCAGCAGAATATCAAGAAAAGTGTTTCCAAATTGCAAAAAATGCAAGAGCAGAAATGGAAAAAGCATTAAAATCAAAAGGAATTACAACTAAAAATAACTCTACTCTAGTAATTTTTATGAATTTTGTTGGTAATCTATTGAACAACAGCTTAATTGCATTATCTGGTGGAGTTGTAATCGCATACTTCTTACAAAAGTTAGGTTTTAATCCTGCACCTATTTTTCCTGCTATTAACAAATAAAAATTGAAGTTCACGAAGGACTTTCACCTTACTAATATACTTTCGTGAACAAATTGGCACTGCTGGAAAGATTTGCACTCTCATAATATAGATTCGAAGTCTATTGCCTAAGTCTATTCGAGCCACAGCAGCATTTGAAATTGGCCCCTGAAGTTGCGTCTGCATCAACTTAACTAGATTTTCAGTCCAGCACATTACGATATATGTTATTCAGGGATTAAAATTTATTTCTTACACATTCTACATTCAGAACCTTTCGCCACCCATACTCCTATATGTCCATTACTACACAAATATCTCCCATTAGGAAATACTGTAGCCAATCCTTTTTCATATAGTTCTTCCCTCTCTTCTGCTGTTAAATTGTTCATTCTCTTTCTACAATCATCAACCGCTTTATCAATTTGCTCGCTAGTAGATTGAAAAGAAGAATCGTAATCTTCATTCGTTAATTGAAATTTATCCTCGTTCATTTTAACCTCCATTCAGAAAGGTTAGCAGGAAGTGTAGATAATACTCTGTCCATTAATTCGTTATATTGTTTTGCCTCTTCTTTGGTGAGGCTTTCCAATGCTTTTACATCTTCTTCCAGTTCGTTTGTTAGTTGTGTTTTCATATTTTTAAATGGCTTTAGAGGCTGGATTTCAACCAACTTATAGTTAATAATAAACTATACTTCAAACATCTACAATAAAAATTTCTCGTAGATGGCCATGTCACATCTCTTTGGACTCGATACTATTTTCACCGATTCAGTATCTCTAAAGTGGTGCCTATACTATATAACTGCTACAAGCAACGGAGTATAGCATAGACATTTGAAATTGGTGCTCTTACTTGGACTTGCACCAAGACTAATTCTCGTTAGAAGCGAGTGTGACTATCTATTGCCGATAAGAGCATTTGAAATTGGTGTCCCCTTCCAGAATCTCACTGGAAATCCAAGCTTAGGAGGCTAGTGTGATATAATTTCACCAAGAGGACAAAATTGGGGTGGTTTACGAGACTCGCACTCGCTAAAAAACGCCGATTTCACAGATCGGGTGCTCGACTACTTCGCATTAAACCACCATATAAAATTTGGGGTGCATAGAGGGTAACGCTCCCTCTTAGGTGGCTTCACCGACCACGACATTACTTTTATGCTATACGCACCATATAGAAAATTGGCGGATCGCTGAAGTCCTCCCCTCCATGCCTTTTCAGGGGCACTAACTGTTTAGCAAACAGCACTCAAAGTCTTTGAGTTAACGATCCATTGAAATTGGAGTGGGGTGTGGTATTTGCAACCACTACGCAGGTTTTGCAGACCCGTTCCTATCTACTTCGGACTACCCCACATTGAAATTGGACTCCTGCCAAAGACTTTCACTTTGTAATCAAGGGTTGCAGCCAAGTTCTTCGATGTCTTTAGATTGCAGGAGATTTGAAATTGGTAAACATAGCAGGGTTGAACCTACACTCTACGACTAGTCTAATCATCATTGTGGTCGTCACTCCAATTAGACAACTTACGTTAGCAGGGACTCAACCCCTCGCGTCTTGTTTCGCCATATGTTTATTTTAAATTGGTTCTCGCAGTTAGAATCGAACTAACTTTTCTAAGCCTAAGCTTTCATTAGAAGTTCGATGAAGTGAATCATAGGAACGACTTCTAACTAGGAGCGCATTACCATATATACTACGCGAGAAAGTGGCGGATTGTTAAATTTTCGAAAAAGATATTCTAAAATTTGACAATCCGCAATAAATATAATTATGGACAAATTGAAAAAATGTTTTTTATTCACCGATGAAGAATTCATAAAAGCAAAAACTAAAACTTTATTAAACGTAAAATGCTCTCACTGTGATAAAATTTTCACTCAAAAGAAAAAATATATATTAGACAGAATCCGATATAATACAAACATGTTTTGTAGCATACAATGTTCAGTAAATTCCTTGAAGGCTGAAAGAAAAGAATGTAATTGTTTTTTATGTGGTAAAACATTTATCAGAAAAGTATATGAAATAAACAAAGCAATTCACAATTTTTGTTCATATTCGTGTAATGTGACTTACCAAAACAGAAATAAAAAAACTGGAACTAAAATATCAAAATTAGAAAAGTGGATACAGTTAGAACTCATACAAATATATCCAGATATTGAATTCGTTTTTAACAACTCTCAAGCTATTAATGCAGAATTAGACATTTATATACCAAGTTTAAACTTGGCATTTGAATTAAATGGAATATTTCACTATGAACCCATTTTCGGGAAAGAAAGATTGGAAAAAACTAAAAATACAGATGTCAGAAAATTTGCAACATGTTCTGAGAAAAAGATAGGTTTATGTGTAATAGATATATCTAGCCAAAAGAATTTTAAAGTTGTAACTAGTCACAAGTATTTAAAGATTATATGTGATATAATCAATGAAAGAATGGCGGTAGATTGAGGTGCCGACCCCCATGCTGTTTTGCAAGCACCGTTAGTTTTCAAGACTAAGTTCCAAGCCGTCAGAAATAATCTACCGTTAAAATTTTTGAAACTTTCAGTTAATTGAGGTGCCGATCCCCATGCTGTTTTTCAAGCACCACTAATTTTCGAGATTAGGTTCTAGGCCGCTAGAATTAATTAACTATAAATTGGTATACCCGACAGGACTCGAACCTGTGATGAAAGTCTGCGTGTAAAGCAGATGGAATCGCCGCTATCCAACGGATACATTTGAAATGTTCGCCACTATTAGAGTGAACTAATAGTGTTGCACTTTTTACTGTAGCAACTCCGACAGTCAGCATAACCTGAATCATTGAGACGATAAAGTGGAACCCGATGTTGGTTACGCTCCAACGATATATCTTTCAGAGAGATTTGTATTACTATTATACTAATCGGGTATTTAAATTGGTTGCAGGGGTGTTATTCGAAAACACTTTAGCGTAATGCCAGAGTTATGAGCACTGTTAGCCTTCCAAGGCTTGTCCCTGCGATTAAAAAATTGGTAGGAGTGTCTGGTAATCGAAGCATTATATGTTAAATAATGATATGAAATTATATACCGAACAACAATATGAAAAAGCTAAAGTTAGAGATTTATTAGAAATGCAATGCGATTCCTGCCTTTCAGTATTTAAAAGAACTAAACGTGAAATATATATTTCTATAAAATTTAAAACTAAAAACGATTTTTGCAGCCAGAAATGTAAAGGGAATAAAAATAAATTGGGGGAAATTTTAAATTGTAAAAACTGTAACACTCCAACATATAAATCAAAATCAGATTTATTAAAAAATAAAAACCATTTTTGCTGTCATAAGTGTAGTTCATGTTACTACAACTCGCTTAGAACACCAATGAAAGAGGAGCAAAAAATGAAAATATCTAACACGTTGAAAAACAAATACCCTTCAACTAACAGTTATTGTATAATATGTAAGAAACATTTCAAAGGGACATTCAAAGGTAAAAAAACATGTTCAGTTAATTGTTTGAAACTTCGACAGATTGAAAATGGTAAAAATTGGATCAATAATTCAACGGTGAATAGAAGAGGTAGAAGCAGAAACGAAGGGTATTTCGCCAAACTGATTAAAAATGATATATCGAATGTAATTACAAATAAAAGAATGTTTAACGGGTTCGATGCTGATATTATCCTGTTAGATCAGAAAATAGCAATA
>Ga0208974_1000045_pt1 | contig 55066 bp, 80 predicted proteins | sample GreLakmeER15MSRF_FD_187699 | JGI IMG/M metagenome (GOLD analysis project Ga0208974, IMG submission 187699) | Freshwater lentic microbial communities from great Laurentian Lakes, MI, USA - Great Lakes metaG ER15MSRF (SPAdes) | ecosystem: Environmental > Aquatic > Freshwater > Lake | place: Great... | reverse complement strand
GGTAGCACGTAGATCAGTTATGATAGGAACACCAATGAATGAAAATCTTCTGTTTGGACAAGAGGATGATATCGAATGGAGTTCTCGAGTTGTGCCAGGGTGGCTAGGTCGACAATTTAACCAACCTCCTTATCGAATAGTGTCCAATCCAAAGTGTATAACAAGATTTAACAAGTACAAACCACCGTATCCTGGTAACCCTAACTTTGCCCAATGGGAAAACGATTTAGAATGGTTGTGGAATTTATTGCGTCAAGGGTATAGAAGGCCCGGAGTATGGCATTACGAAAAATCCTTAAACAAAACTGTTTTGAGTAATTAAAAATTACGAACACTTGACATTGGTTATTAAATACAGCTATAATGAGCTCATATGAATAAAAACAATTATATTACACTAGGTTCTTTCGGAGATTCACTTTACAGTCTTTGTATCGTTAAAATATTAGGTGGTGGTAACTTTTATGTTAAACTCAACGGAATGGACGAGTTTGTAAAAAGAGTATTTGGACAAGATCACACTGGCTATCATAAAGGCCGATACACACAAAAAGATTACGAAATGCTTGCACCCTTGCTCAAAGTGCAAGACTATCTAGATAAAGTAGATGTGTACAATGGCGAAGAAATTAACATTACTTTTGAAGATCATTGGAAATATCATCTTCGTCAAGGTTGGCAAGGTAATCAAACAGAATGCTATGCCCTAACACAAGGCATGGACATTTATAATACTGAGTTAAGAAAAAAACTTTTAATGGAGCCGTGGCTAACTCCAGTGGATCCTATTAAAATTCCAGGCAAGTCAGTTATTATCAATAGGACTAATAGATACCTATACGGTGATCAACAAAATACTAAAGAGCAATGGAAAGATTGGGTTAGCAAAGGGCTTGGTGAGTATTCTATATTCATAGGTACTCCTGACGAACATGCCGAGTTTGAAAAAGAATTTAATTTCAAAATTGACTACAAGCCCGTAGAAGATCTGCTTGAAATGGCACGTATCATTCAAGGCGGCGAAATGTTTATAGGTAACCAAAGCGTAGGGTTATGTATTGCTATCGGGCTAGGTAAAACATTTTGGTGTGAAACTAGAAAGGATTGGCAAGTAATTAAAACTCCCCATGGCTGGGGCGATGTCTGGTTTCCTAGGATTAATGGAAACTATTTCTAATGTATAAAATAATAAGTTATCACGATTCTAGCTATCAGCCTTTGGCAGATATTACTTGGGATCAAAATAAGATACCGTACTGTGCGCTTCACAGTTATCAACTAGCGTATGAGCCTCTTGTAGGTGTCGGCCACCCTGGACAGTTACAAAAAGTAGCAATGATCAATAAGGAATTAGAAAATCCCGAACTTGAATGGTTATGGTGGACCGGCTGCGATTTGATGATTACTAATTTTACTATTAAGATAGAAGACAAGATCGACAACAATTACAATATGGTGATCGCAACCGATTGCAACGGCTTCAATGCTGATAGTATACTAATACGTAACAATGAAGAAAGCAGAGAATATTGGAAAATGATTTCTGATGTTCTTCCTGGACTATATTGGCATTGGGAAGGCGAGCAAAAGATTATTAAGGATACATATCCTAATCATAAAAAGAAGATTAAGGTTGTACCTCAGAGAGATATCAATTCCTACAACTACGATACCTACGGTGGTCGTTATCAACCAATTGATCATTTAGGAACTGACGGCACCTGGCATCCGGGTGATTGGGTAATTCAATGGCCTGGGCTAGATTTAGATTATCGAATTAAACTAGCAGAATACTACACACAACAAATAGTGAGATAAAATGAAAGAAATCTTAGAGCAAATTAGAAAGTATATAGAAGAAAAAGAAGCAAACAAAACATGGGTTGCTGGCAAAGACTTTGTTAATTATGCCGGCCCGTTGTTTACTGCTGACGAGTATGTTGCAGCCGCCGAAGCCCTACTTAATGGGTGGCTAGTTATGGGAAATAAAAGCATCCGCTTTGAACATCAATTTCCTAAACAATTTGGCAAGACTAAAGGAGTATTAACTAACTCCGGCAGTTCAGCTAATCTGTTAATGATGACTGCTATGAAATCTAAGCGTGGACATAATTTTCCACCCGGTACCAAAGTGTTAATGCCTATTGCAGGATTTCCAACTACACTGAATCCTACGATACAAAACGGATTCACTCCAGTATTCTGTGATATTGAAATTGATACATTGAATATTGATCTGGATCAAGCAGAACGGTTGTTACAAGAGCAACCCGATATTAAGATATTAACCTTTGCTCATGTATTAGGTAATCCGCCTAACATGGACAAGGTAATGGAATTAGTTAACAAGTATAATCTAATTCTATTAGAAGATTGCTGTGACGGACTAGGAACAACATACGACGGCAAGCCATTAGGATCCTATGGAGAAATGGCTAGTTGCAGTTTCTATCCAGCGCATCATATGACCATGGGAGAGGGCGGGTTTGTTGCAATGAATGACCCTCAACAAGAAATCATTGTTCGTAGTTTACGTGAATGGGGCCGTGGATGTTACTGCGTTGGACCCGAAGCAAACAAATTAAAATGTGGTACATGTGGCAAACGATTCCAAGAATGGATTCCAGAAATGCCTGGAGAGATTTTTGACCACAAATATGTATATGACGAGATTGGTTATAATCTTAAACCAATTGAATTGCAAAGCGCCATGGGTCTTGAACAAATTAAAAAATTACCAGAAATACATACTTTACGTCAACGCAACTATAATCTATTATTTGCCATTTACGAAAAGTATGAAGAGTTTTTTCACTTGCCCCGTGCAAGAGAAAAAGCAGATGTAAGTTGGTTTGCTTTTCCGTTAACCATACGTGAAGGTGCTCCATTTACTCGAATGGACATTGTGGACTATTTAGAAGAAAATCTAATACAAACTCGTCCTTATTTTGCGGGCAATATTATGTTGCAACCTGCATATTCACATTTAATGAATCCTGCAGATGCCCGTGATAACTATCCTATAGCAACATACACTATGAAGAATACGTTCTTTCATGGTTGTAGTCCGGTAATTACTCCAGACCAAATAGCTTACATAGGTGAGAAGGTTGATGGATTTATGAGTCTGTTCAAATAATCAAGGAGAACTAAATGAACTTAAAAGAAAAGAAAATGCTTGATATCCTAAAAAGGGGTAAACAAGAATATGGCTATACTGCTGTTAAGGCAGAGTTTGAAGCCGAAGGTACACGTACAGATGAACTGTTACGTTTGATCGAAATTGCTCGCAGAGCAGATTTAGGTATTGGTCTTAAAATTGGCGGTTGTGAAGCCATGCGAGATCTAATGGAAGTTAAACAGTTTGGTGTTGATTATATTATTGCACCAATGGTGGAAACTCCTTATGCATTGTGGAAGTTTATTGATGCAAAAAATAAAATCTATAATAAAGAAGACCAAGCAGATGTTAAGTTTTTAACTAACTTAGAAACTATTACTGGATATGAAAAGCTAGAAGAAATGGTTCAAAAGGCTTCTGTGGAAGACGGTCTAGACGGTCTAGTATTTGGTCGTGTTGACTTTGTTATGAGCATGGGCCGTAACGGGCGTGAAGACATTAACAATGACGATGTTACGCAAATGGTTTGCAAAACAGCTCAAGCATGTAAAGACGCAGGACTTGAACTAGTTATGGGCGGCGGCGTAAGTCGTGATGCTATTCCAGCAATCCGCGAAGTACAAAGCATACATTTGGATCGTTATGAAACACGTAAGATTATTTTCAACGGTGCCGCAATTCAACAGCCCAATGCAGATAAAGCATTAGTTAGTGCTGTAGAATTTGAACTGCTATGGTTGAAGAACAAGCGTGACTATTATGGTTCGATCTTTACAGAAGATGACAAGCGTATTGATATGCTTGAGTCACGCTGGAAGACTATGATTGGAGAGTAATAGGACTATCAGTTAATGCGCGGCGAGCTTTGTCCCAAAACTCGTTAGCGTTATTAAACTCACCCTTTGCAATCTTTTTACCTACGGGCAGTATGATAACCATCTTACTGCTCGTATTTTTTTTGTCTTTTGTAAGTGCGCCCAAGACAACTTCAGTCTTTATTGGTACGCCTGCATACTCTTTATAATTTTCCATCAATACTGCACTGATTGCATCAAAGCGTTCTTGATCAATCATATTATCGTGTAGTGCAAATCTATTAGCAACTTCCATTCCCATGCTTATAGCAATGCCATGTGGGATTATAAAGTTTGTTGCACTTTCGATAGCATGTCCAAAACAATGTCCGTAGTTTAGAGTATTTCGTATTCCTCGATCAAACTCGTCCACTTCAATGAATCGTTTTTTAATTTGTAAGGTTTGATAAAGGTGATAACTTAGGTTTTCTCTAATTTCACTACCACCAACTATTTTTTCATCAACTAGGTATAGTTTAATGATTTCCCCAATACCGGATTTAATATCTTTATCTTCTAAGGTACTTAAGAATTGCTCAGATATAATAACTTGGTTTGGCGGATTGAAAGAACCTAGCAGGTTTTTACTCTTACCAAAATTAATACTGCTCTTGGAGCCAATGCAACTATCTGCCTGAGCCAATAAAGTAGTAGGAATAAAAATCCATTTAAGTCCTCGCATAAATGTAGTAGCAACAAAGCAGGTAATGTCTTGAGTAATGCCGCCGCCGATAGCAACTAGGGTGCTGTCTCTTTTTAAACCTTGATCAATTAATTTTTCAATTATAGGTTCAATGCCTTTATAGCTTTTTGTTTCTTCTGTAGCATCTACTAGTATTAATTTCTTCTTTGATATTTCTTGATAAAACTTTTCTCCTAAATGAGCAAATACATTTCTATCAACAATATAATGAGTTCCTAATTCTGTTAGGTAATCACTACCGATTAACTTGTTATCAAACGATACTTTATAATCCCCCGAGTGGGCACGAATACTAAAATCAAGCACGGGTAAATCCTCCATCAATTGCTATGTTTTGTCCTGAAATATATGTGTTATGTTCACTACCTAACATATAAACTAAGTCAGCAACTTCATTTACTTTTGCTAGACGTTTAATAGGAACATTTTCCAACATCTTAGCAACTCCTTCTACTCCAAGATTATTCCAGGTCATTTCAGTATCAATGAATCCGGGGGCAACACAATTGCATAAAATACCTTGGCTAGCAAATTCATTAGCCATTGATAGTGTTAATCCATCAATGCCAAACTTACTGGCACTATAACTTGCTCGCCCTTGTTTACTTATCTTCCCCCAAACTGAACTAATGTTAACGACTCGTCCCCATCCTTGGTTAACCATAAAAGGAAGTAGGCCCTGACTTACTCTAAATGGGGCAAAAAGATTTACGGAGTTTACTTTTTCAAAGTCTTCTGGTTTAATATCTAGGAAATTATTAACGATGTTAATACCAGCGTTGTTTACTACGGTACTGATATCTTCTTCCTTGAGGTTAACCAAAAGCATTTCAATGTGCAACCTGTCTGCTAGATCACATACTAGGTACCGATCAAGATAGTCTGGTTTTTCTCGATCCTGCACCCCTGTGCCAATTACATACCAACCTTCTTGTCTAAACTTGGTTGCTATTGCTTGTCCGATTCCTCTAGTAGCACCGGTTACTAATACGTTTCTTTTCATAGATGTCCTCTAAGATTATTTACACTCATTATATTAGCACATAAATATTTGCAAATCAAGTTCTATCCATGTATAATAACTAGATAACAATAAGAGGCCCAAATGAGAGTATGTGATTACATTGCCCAAACGCTAAACGATATAGGCGTAACAAAAGTATACGGCTTAGTTGGTGGTAGCACCGCTGGCTTAAATGACGGATTCATCAGCAATCCAAATATTGAATTCATTGCATTTCACCATGAACAGGGTGCAGGACATGCCGCAGTTGGTTCAGCACGTACTGACAAGAAAATAAGTGTATGTAATGTAACCGCAGGCTGCGGTGTTACAAACGCAATGACTAGTTTGTTAAATGCTTACGAAGAAAGTGCGCCGGTACTATTCTTAAGTGGTAATACTGCTATGTCAAATCAGGCCAAGTATATTAACAAGGAAAAAGGAATACATCTTCGCAAGTATGGTATTCAAGATCTTGATGCTATTAAAACAGTTGAAGGTATTTGTAAGTACTCTATAGCAATTGAACGTGCAGAAGATGTGCCATATGAATTGGCCAAGGCAATACACATTGCTCAAGAAGGCCGACCTGGACCTGTTTGGATCGATGTCCCTGGTAATGTGCAAGCCGCACAAATTCCAGACAGTTACAAAACATATCACCCGGATCCAGTATATCTATCGGGTAATAGAGATCCTATCTTGGAAGCATTACAAGCCGTATTCAAATCAGACCGTCCTGTTATTGTTGCAGGTAACGGTATTGCCTTGGGCAATGCTAGAGAACTGTTTAGAAAGTTTGTTGATCAATACAGCATTCCCTTTATCACTACATTCTTGTCACGAGATCTAGTTGAGTATGAACACGACCAAAACTTAGGAATGATGGGTATCAAAGGTGCCCGTGCCGCAAACTTTGCTATGCAGAATGCAGACTGTTTGCTAATCCTAGGTTGCTCGATGAATGTAACACACATTGGCTACGACGCCAAATCATTCAGCCCGCACAGTAAAAAGATTATGATTGATATTGATATCAGCGAATTAAAGAAAGACATCTTTAAAGTCGATCAAGCAATCAACTGTGATGTACATGAGTTTTTAAATACAGCCTTAGAACACACCACTGATTACAAAGCAGGATCTTGGGCAGAAAAATGTCTAGGTTGGAAAAACAAGTGGCCTTTATATCAACCAGCTGTACATCGTCCAGATACCGGTGGTATCAACTTGTATGAGATTGTTGAAAGCATTAATCGGAATATGGAGCCAAAAGATTGCTTTGTTGTAGATGCAGGACAACCGTGCTACATACTTTCTACTAACGGCAAGTACAAAAAAGATTGTCGCTATATGGCACAGTCTGCACAGGGTGATATGGGATATGCCTTACCTGCAAGCGTGGGCGTACACTTTGCTGACCCAAGTCTAAACATTGTATTGGTTATAGGTGAAGGCAGTTTCTATACTAATATGCAAGAGCTTGCTGTGATTAAACAACATAACATCCCTGTAAAGATTTTTGTTATTAATAACGATGGGTATATGAGTATCAAGCAAACTCAAAATAGAATGTTTGGCGGACGCCGACACGGAGTTAGTGCTAGTACAGGTGTTTACTTTGCAGACATTGCTAAAGTTGCAGAGGCATTTGAAATTCCTTATTTTAAAGTAACTAATAATCGAGAGCTGGATACATATATGTCCGGAGTTATGCATAGGGATCATCCAGTTATTGTTGAGTTTATGAGTCAACATGAACTTGATGTGCAACCAGCACAGGCAATGAAACCAGATGGGAAGCAGGGCGGCCTACATGAAATGTCGCCATTCCTTAGCCAAGAAGAATTAGATACGGAGATGATAGTAAAAATATGAAAATAGCAGTTTTAGGTGCTAACGGTTTTGTTGGCCGCAATTTATCCGAACATTTAGAACAGTCGCACGAAGTTGTTCGAGTTACTAGACACACATTAGATTTATTAGATCCCATAGCTGTTCATTTATTTCTAAAAGACAATATGTTTGATATTATATTAAACTGCGCGGCAGTGATGACAAATAATGAATCGTTGCACGATACTAAAAATAATTTAGGATTGTTCATGAATTTTTATTCTAACCCAAACTTTTTTAAGAAGTTTATTAATATGGCATCCGGTGCAGAGTTTGATCGAAGTGCAAGCATTGACTATGCACCCGAAGGATTAATATTTTCTAAGCAACCTGCTGATAGTTATGGATGGGGACAAAATATGAAATCTCGAATGTGTGCCCAAACATTAAATTATTATAACATTAGAATTTTTAATTGTTTTGGACCAGGCGAGCAATCGACTAGGATACTATCAAAGTATACCACGGAAGGTAAAATAGATATTAGCAACGACCGATACTTTGACTACTTTAGTATTCAAGATTTAAAAAAGGTAGTTCAGCATTGTATTGAAAATGATTGGCCAATAAATGATGTTAACGCCGTATATGAAGAAAAGTATAAAATTAGTGAAATGATAGTAAAGTATGATAGATTACATAATCGTATGCCAAAAATTAAACTAATTTCAACCAGTGAAAATAATTACACAGGAGATAGTACCGCACTGTATTCGTTAGGTATTGAACTTGATGGTCTAGAAAAAGGATTAGCACAATATGTACCGAATTGATTATTGCCCGTCTTGTAGTTCACATAACATAACAAAAGAGCTAGCTGAGTTTTCTCAGTTTATTGCTTGGATGACATTGGATGAATTTTCATATACAAATATACAAACCTATGCAGTAGTATGTAAAGATTGCTCATTCATTGGGTCGGGATTAAGATTACTGCCCGAAGAAGAAAATAAACTTTATGGAAACTATAGGGGAGAGGATTATACAAATAAAAGAATGTTTTGTGAGCCTTGGTATAAAGACTATATTGAAAAGTTTGATAGAGTAAATTATTCTAATAGCCGCGGATACAAGGTTAATGAATTAATTGATAAAAACATTGATAGAGTGTATATTAATTCTGTATTAGATGTGTGGGGCGGAAACGGCGAGCATATTCCGATCAAATTCATTAAGGCTAAAAAATATGTTTATAATGTTACACCAACAGCAAATCTGCCCGATGTATTAAACTTCAATCCTCCGTTGCATCAAACGCCTGTGAATTTTATCATGTGTTGTGATGCGCTTGAAAAACAATCAGATCCAGATGTTATGATGAATATGATTAGAAAAGTGATGGATCAGGATAGTTGGCTATACTTAGAAGTTCCTTACTATGAAAATCCAGAATACAACATATTTCACGAGCATTTAAACTTTTGGAATTTAAAATCTTTAGAAATATTTTTGAATAGATTCCAACTGAAAATAGTTGATCATTCAATAACACATACAATATCTTTATTAGCTAGGTTAAAATAATTATGAAAAAAATAGTATATGTAACAGGATGTTTAGGATTTATTGGCTACCATGTAACCAAACGGTGTTTAGATGAGGGATACTATGTCTACGGTGTAGATAAACAAACCTATGCCTGTAATCCACAATTCTTGCCTGATTTATTAAAAAATCCACAGTTTAAGTACAGTGATTGTGATATAAATGACATAGAAAGGCTAGTAGATTGCGACTATGTTATTAACACAGCCGCTGAGACGCATGTGGATAATAGTATTATGAGTAGTGATGTATTCTTAAAAAGTAATGTAAATGGGGTACATCATTTACTAACTTTAATACAACAAAAGAGCCGTTTCAATATGCCTACGTTATTGCACTTCTCAACGGACGAAGTGTATGGAGATATTGAAGAAGGCTTCCATACTGAGCAAGATTTGTTAAAGCCCAGTAACCCATATAGTGCTACCAAAGCGGCAGCTGATATGTTAGTATTAGCATGGGCTAGGACTTTTAACATTCCTTATGTTATTGTCCGTCCAACCAACAACTACGGAATAGGACAGTATGTAGAAAAACTTATCCCTAAGAGCGTTAAGTATTTGTCTATTGATCGCAAGATTGATTTACACGATGGTGGCAAACCTCGTCGTACATGGTTACACGTTAGCGATACTGCTGAAGCCGTAATGACTATTATTGCTAGCGGTGTTAAGAACGATATCTTTAATATATCAGGTAACCACGAAGACAGCAATTATAATGTAGTTAAGCAGATACTTTGGAACTACGATGAAATTATTGATATCGATTCCCACACAACAGAACTAATCCGGCCAGGACAAGATGTACGTTATGCAATTGACGACTCAAAATTAAAGGCCTTAGGATGGTCTCCCAAGGCCCAGTTTAATGTTGAACTAGAAAAAATTGTTCAATATTACAAGAACAATTTTGTCTGGTAATTAAGCGGTAGGCAATCTACCCTTTTTCAACAACTCTTCAGTGGGTCGCTTACGAATAATAAATTCAATAGCGCACTCACTGATACTATGATAAGTCTGGTCAAATCGTTGAACACCGTAAATGAATGCTCCGTTGATTAATTCAACCTTAAGTACTTCGATCTTATCACGATACTGATACAAAAACTCTAATAAATTAATACTAACCGGACTCCAACTTTCATCTTTTAAAATGGTCCATGACATCTTGTGATCCGGATTATGTGTGCTGGGCCATACACCTTGCTCATACAAATCTTCGTCCGGAATAGTTGTAATAATATGTCCACCTGGTTTGCAGATACGAAGCCAGTTGTCAAATGTTTCGTACGGGTCTCTCATGTGCTCTAGGCAATGGCTACTATGGACAAAGTCATAAGTGTTATCAGCAACACCTGCCATCATTTGAGCGTCACCGTCTGGCTGATCCCAAATCTTTACCCCAGTCATTAATGGGAACTGTTGGGCATATTTTGCTATTGGATCGTCACCTGCACCAATATCGATACCCTCTCCTTTAAAGTAGGTACTAGCGTATCTAGTATCTTGTAAACGTCGAATTAACGCCTTGCTTGTTTCTTTCATTTTATATCCTTAGATTTTGGTCCGGCGTAGTGGAATCGAACCACTATTATCTCTTTAGAAGAAAGATGTCCTATCCATTGAACGAACGCCAGCTATATGTTATTGTAACACATATTTAAGGTACGGTCAATTAAGTACCAACATTTATTGAATAAATACCTATGTTATGAAACCAACTATTGCTTTATACATACAAGACCCAAAATGCTCAGTGCAATCGGGCAACGGAATAATGCAGGCCCTAGGGTCATATTATAACTTTAGAATATTTTCAAAGAATCCTGTAGAAGATGTATTCTTTGACGACGTTGATATGATTGCTGTCCCCGGCGGCTTTGGGGATAGTGAGTCGTATAAAACTATTGTAAAGCCCAATGAAAAAAGAATTAAAAGTTTTATAGATAGCGGCGGTAGATATTTAGGAATATGCATGGGGGCATATTGGGCAGGAAGTCACTACCTTAATATATTAAAAGATGTAGATGCCGTACAATATATTAAACGTCCAGGAACTGATACACACCGCCCACATGCTAAAGCTCTAGACATAACATGGAATGGAACATCTGAAAAGATGTTTTTTTACGACGGCTGTGCCTTAGTCGGCAATCGTCGAAAGTTTGAAACTGTAGCAACTTATGCCAATGGCGACTCAATGGCTATATTTCAAGATAGGATCGGCCTAATAGGTTGCCATCCAGAAAGCGAAAAGTTTTGGTATGACGGATATAGTTGGATGATGCCGCATTGGCATAACCGTGCTCATCACAAACTATTATTAGAGTTTGCCGGACAGTTGATGCAACGATAATTAAAGTTTATTGTGGCTTACTAGGTAACTGACAGATTCGGCAACAATATCTAAAGATAGTTGTTTAATTTTATCGTACTGAAATTCTTTATCTAAAGAAATAGTAAACGGTCGCAGTCGGGGTGTCTTGGGATTGCTTTTAACGTGTACAACATTAGCAGGCATAAAGCCACCATCTTGTGTAATACGGTCAAACAAACTGCCCTTGCGCTCGTTTACAATAGGACCGTTAACATTAATCAAATAAGGAAAGTAATCCTCGTTAATTAACATGCCCTTAAACATGGTAATGTTTTTTAATGAACGTTCAATTGCGTTTCCGGGGTTGTCTTCTTGATGCTTGTTCTCTCCAATAAACACAGGCATCTTAGTTCCATCGTTACATGTAACATAAATGATACCACCATCTGGATTTGCTGATCCACCATTAGATCCATTTAGTTTAGCAACATGGCCTGGATTGTATTTGGTGTAACTTTCAATTAGTGTTTGATTAGACAATGAACCTTGATGTTCAAAAGTATAGTTTGGATACAATGTTGTTAAGGTATCAACTACTTCCTTAATACAGGTCTTGAAATTGCGTTCAGTATTAACTCCCCAGTTGGTCCAAATCTGGGCATTTTTATTATTCTTTGAAAGTTGAGCCGAATTGGCCATTACGATCCTTTATTGTTTCAATAGCTATATTGTAACACACTAGGTAATACCTGTCAACTAATATTATACAGGAGTTCCAAACATTGGTTTAGCGTCAGTGCCCACACCCATCACACATGCAATCTGTTTGGTGTACTTGATCAGGGTCCATGTGTTTTGTTTGGTGTTTTCAAACAACATAAATCTCGAACCGTCTCCGACGTCTTGCCCAGTCCACACTGGTCTCTCACCAAACTTTTGTGTGATGCTCTCCAGTACCACTTCCAATCTGTCGCACAGTGATGGGTGCATGTATTGAAATGCTTGGGCGTTGGCTACGCTGTGTAAGCAGAATAGGAACGCCATTATTATCTTACGCATAATGTTTCCTTAAACTTTTATTTACCAAGAAAACAGCCCTATTCAGACTTAGATTTTTTTCTACGAGTTTTCTTTTCAGTTGGACCAGTTTCTTTGGCTTCGTCCATCATTCGCTCTGTTGCTGGACTTGTTCGGTGAGGATGACTGTGCGATCTGTGAGGGGGATGTTTAGGTGGACTGTGTTTAAACCAACTCATTGTTTACTCCTTTTCATTTCAAAAAAAAGCTCCAACTAGTGGAGCAAGATTTAAGCCTGTATCTTAAAACACAATTTGGAGCCAGTTCTTGCCGCCCCACCTTTGTCTTCTAAAGTAACGCTTCCAGTAATAGTAGCTGGCCAATTTGCAGTAGTTACGTACTCCCCGGCTATTTGTTTTGTGTTTAACTGTATAAAGTTATAGCCTAGAATTTGTAATACAGCCGCTTTAAAATTAATTAAAGCTTCTCCAGCATTAACTGCTCCCATGACACGTTTTACCACAGCATAACGCAATTTGCCCAGCGGTGTCCCCTTCCAGTCTTTAGCTGGAAACGCCCTAATATATTGTTGAACTTCTGGCGACATTTTTTTAGTTTTCTTAGCTAATGCCAATGCTTTTAAATCAAACTTTTCAAACGGGGTATCGTAGAGAATTTTGTTGCTGAGTAAATTGGCTAGTGCAAATGGTTGTAGGAATCCTTCAGTCTTTTGTGCTGTTTCTATGAATATGATAGCACTCTTAAAAGGATTCCTCCCCCCGTTTCCTTTATATTCTCTTACTTCATTAGGAATAGTTAGACCATCTAAACTTGGTGCCGCCCCTGCTCCTGAAATACCGCCCTTGCTACTAACACGCATTTCTTTTCCAGAATCTGCAACTAAAAGACTATCACTTAATTTTTCATTAGAATCGTTATGGAAGTACAGTGTCATTGAACTAAGATCTGTTGACCCCATTTTATCTAGGTGTTCATAAAATGCTTTTGATTTACTATCCCCGCCTGCCCATTGTATTACATCCCCGCCTTTGATTAAGGACAGCACTCCTATGTATTCCCCAGCATAATCCCTAAAGGCATTTAATTCTTGTGTAGATAGCATTGGAGGTACTCTAGCAGGTTTTCCTGCTTGTATCTGTTTAGCGGCGTTAACAATGGCCTCGGACATGTTTGGGCGCATATCTTTTAATTTAGGATTGTTAATTATTTTTGTGAACAATTCGCTTGCCTTAAAAGCACCAGCTTCTACAAAGGTGCTTACATCAAGAGTTACCTGTTCGCCTGCTGGACCCACAGGTCTTTCAACACTCTTCATACCAAAGAAGTTTGCTGGCTGTATAGATTTACCAACTAGTTCTTTTTCAGATCTGCCGCCGCTTTTTCCTGATACTGCTTGATCTTTTAGAAGGGTTCCGGAAGCTACTACTTTTTTAATTGGTTGACCGTCTATTTGTACAATAGCGAGATCGATGTTTCCTGATCTTATGGGTTTTCCTGCAAACTTTAATTTTACTAGAGCTGATAGTTCTTGTTCAACAGAATCTGCTGTACTAGGATCTATAACAACCTTTGACCCATCAACAGTATTAAACACATGTTTATCTCTAATCAGCTGTGCAAATACCTGCGGACGATCTCTATAATGGGTAAGAGACCCAATAGTTAGTTGTCTTCCTGACGATTCTGTTATAAATTCAGTGGCTCTCATAGAGATATTTATGCTACTTCTGGGAACAGGACCTCGTTGACAAATCGCTTCATTTTAGCCTCATCTATACCCATGCTAACCATACTACGAACTACATGTGGGTTTTGTTTTTGGTAGTGGCAATAGCGATTTTGTGCCATATGAAAGTCTGCAACATCCTGTTGAGCTATCCCTACATTTTTTAAATAGAAATCTAAAGTAGTTTTTGCTATATTACATAGCTGGTCGATTTCGGGTTCTTCTTGTAAATTGCCTGCGGCAACCATAGCAGGACTAAAAATAGCTCTAGCCCAATCGGGAAGCTCTCTAGGTTTATTCCATTCTACTCCAGTTACATGATCTTTAAACCAAGTGTACATTGAACTGCGAGGATCGCCTGCTGTGCTAAAATCGTGAAAAGCACCTGTAATTTTGTTAGGGCCGCATACTGCATCAAACCCCCATATTGGACTAGGGTCGTTTAGGTGTGGGAAAATTGTACAATGCACTATATAAAGTTTATGCGATTCTCTATGATCAACAATTTCTAGATGAGCTCTGCGATAAGCAGGACTTGTCCATAGCTGATTATGCCACTCATAATCAGAACCTATTCCACCTTCTAATGGTTCTCCAGTTCGATTAAACTGTTCTTCAAGGTGCTTTGCTAGTGACTCAATTTTGTCCCAAACTATACTCATTTTAACTTCTCCAATCTTTGTTTTATTATATCTAATACGTTATGTGATATAACAATCTCGTAATGATTAACATTAACTTCTATAATATCCATATCTTTTTCATATCGCTTCATGCTAGAAATTGTAACAATACCATCATTTGGTACATTCATCCAAGGACTTTTACCAGAAGTTGATACTATGTTTACCCAGGGGTGTTTGATCTTGATATGTCTTAGTTGTTTCATAGGCCAACTACTGGGACCTATGTCTTTTAACAAACGACTAAACGGTAAAAAATACTTTGCATAGTCTGCAACCTCGGCACCGCCATAAGGTGTACTTAAAGTTATAGCACCTTTAACTCTATCCGGAAATGCATCTGCTAGATGTAATGCATATATTCCGCCTAGACTATGACATAGAAAGATAATATTTTTATATTTTTGTATAACTTCTTTCATCTCATTTAAGTTTTCTTCAAACCCATGAGCACTATCATACTCTATAGCAATATTTTTATCTTTAATATGCTCTCTAATAAAGTTAAAGCTCTCAGCTGTTGCGCTGGCTCCATGTATATAAACAATCATTAATCTGGCCCAAGTTATTCCACGTCGGGTAATCTTGGATCAAATTCATTCATAATTTTAATGGCCCAGTTAAAAGAGTTGATTGCTTCATCACCTAGGTCATCTGTTAACTTAGCACGAAGTGCTACCTTAAGACCTTCTACATTTTTGAATTCAAGATTTCTATGGGGAGGAGGAAGCATTTTCTTGATCATTTGTCCTCCAAATAGATCTCCCATGTGCCAGGTATACAGGTGTGCTAGTACTTTTCCTGGCTCAAGATCTAATATGTATCGATGATATTCAATAGCGCCAGGTGTAAACTTTGGATAGTCATCAGTACCTAGCAGGTCTTTAAAGTCTTGATAAAGAAAATATGCTCGTTCAATTCCTGGCAGATCATCTAAAAGACCTTCGGCACGAGCTTTACATTCAATTGCCCCGTACCATAACATTTTATTGTAAGTGTAATCTCGCCAAACCTCATTGGTCATCTGTTTTTTAAAAACAGATTTCATGAATTTAGTTGCCTCTGCGGCTGCGTGTACTTCTTTTGTAATTTCTTTTAGACTCATACTATCCTCCACGGATATTTATGGAACTAAAAGTTACTCCTCGTCAACTTTGATTTGAAGAGGGTGATTGTTGTTTCGAGCAATTAGTGTCGAATCCATTGCCTTTTGTTCAGCAATTTCGTAAGTATACACACCGGCAACGCCAGAACCTTCATTATGTATTTTTAAGGTAATGGCAGTAGCAGATGCTTCGTCATGCTTGAATATAGTTATTAGTAATGCAATAACAAAGTCAACCGGAGTATAGTCATCATTTATTAAAATAACTTTATACTTAGATGGTTCTTTAATTCGAGTGGCTACTAGGTCTCTAGTTTTAACTGCGGTGTCGCCCATTATAATCCTTTAATGCTATATTATACTTATAATTATACTACAAAATTAGAAAGGGCGCAAGCCCTTTCTACTCATTCGCCTTTAATATTGATTGAACGCGGCTTTAATGCTTCCGGAATAATCCGTTCAATTACCACGGTAAGAATACCATTTTTAATAGTAGCATCGCGAACTTCCATATACTCTGCTAAAGTTAATGATTTAACAAAGTTTCGAGTAGCTAACCCTCGATATAGGTATTCAATACCAGCGTCATCTTCTTTAGACCGCTGTCCAGTAATAACTAATTGGTCTTGATCAACCTCAACTTTAATTTCAGATTTATCAAATCCACTAACGGCAATCTGGATCTCATAAGAATTATCTCCAGTTTTGATTACATTGTGGGGTGGATAGTTAGTATGAGATTTGTCGCCTGCAAACTTACGTTCTAATTGTTCAAACATTGTATCAAACCCTACAAGTGCTCTAAGAGCGGCAGGATCTATTCTAACTAATTGCGGTGATGGTGGTGGGTGATTCATAATTTTCTCCTTTAATAAGTAAGAATCATTTGGGCACTATGCCCGGGATACAGCCCTATAAGGTACTGTATAATATGTGGGGTTTCCCCCACATAAAATCATTTAACTTCTTTTGCTTCTGCGTCGATTACTTCTTCTGGCTTTTCAGTTCTCACTTCAGCGCCAGATTCTTTAAGACTATCAATTGCCGCTTTGGCCTGCGAAATTACAGACAATGCTTCAATAACTGGATGAATCTTAGCTTCGATGTCGCCTTCTTCTTCAGAGTTCATAAACGCTTCAAGATCGTTAATTGCATCAACTAACTTGACTTTTTGCTCTTCGGTTAAGAAGTGACCTTCTTTTTCTAACTCTGAACGAGCATCGTTAATTACCGATTCAGCGCGGTTGCGTTTGTTGATAAGATTTAATTTTTTCTTATCTTCTTCTGCATTTGCCTCTGCATCTTTAACCATTGCTTGAATTTCGGCTTCGTTTAAACCGCTATTAGATTTAATAGTGATCTTATTTTCTTTGCCTGTATTCTTATCTTTAGCACTAACATGCATGATACCATTGGCATCAATGTCAAATGTAATTTCAATTTGAGGTTGACCTCTACGAGCTGGAGGAATACCTTCTAAGTTAAACTCGCCTAACATTTTGTTATGTTGGACAAAATCTCTTTCACCTTGAAATGCCTTGACTGTGACTGCAGGCTGATTGTCTTCTGCTGTTGAGAATGTCTGACTAGCTTTGGTTGGGATAGTTGTATTCTTTTGAATCAACTTGGTCATCACCCCACCCATTGTTTCAATACCTAAACTTAACGGAGTAACGTCAAGCAACAGAACGTCATTGCGTCCTCCACCTAACACATCACCTTGAATGGCAGCGCCGGCGGCAACTGCTTCGTCTGGGTTAACGTCTTTACGTGGAGCCTTACCAAACAGTTTCTCAACTGCTTCTTGTACCTTAGGCATACGTGTCATACCACCAACTAAGATAACTTCATCAATGTCGTCGGCAGTAACTTTAGCATCTGTCATTGCAATCTTACAAGGCTCAATACTACGTTGAATTAGTTCGTCAACTAGTTGTTCTAGTTTGCTACGAGTAATCTTAACAACTAAGTGTTTTGGACCGCTAGCATCGGCTGTAATGTATGGCAAGTTTACTTCTGTTTGTGCAGAACTTGACAGTTCAATCTTAGCCTTCTCTGCACTATCTTTCAAACGTTGCAATGCTAGCACGTCTTTAGTTAGGTCAACGCCCGAATCTTTCTTAAACTCGTCGACAAGGTAATCCATAATGCGTTGGTCAAAGTCCTCGCCGCCCAAGAACGTATCGCCGTTTGTTGACAATACTTCAATCTGCTTCTCACCTTCAACGTTAGCAATCTCAATAATACTTACATCAAATGTACCGCCACCTAGGTCATACACAGCAATCTTACGATCACGTTTATCTTCTTTATCAACACCGTAGGCCAATGCCGCCGCTGTTGGCTCATTAATAATACGTAAAACTTCTAGGCCGGCAATGCGTCCTGCGTCCTTAGTTGCTTGTCGTTGACTATCATTAAAGTATGCAGGCACAGTGATAACAGCCTGTGTTACGTCATAGCCAAGATAGTCTTCAGCAGTCTTTTTCATCTTTCGAAGAACTTCGGCTGAAATCTGAGGCGGTGCCAACTTGTCGTTATTTGCTTCAATCCATGCATCGCCATTATCTGCCTTGATAATTTTGTAAGGCATTAGATCGATGTCTTTTTGTACAGCGTGTTCGTCGAACTTACGTCCAATTAACCGCTTACTTGCATAGATTGTATTTTTTGGGTTTGTAACTGCTTGGCGTTTTGCACTTGCGCCTACAAGGACTTCATTGTTGGCGTATGCAACAATACTTGGTGTAGTACGTGCGCCTTCTGAATTTTCAATTATTTTTGTTTTACCGTTTTCAACAACGGCTACGCATGAATTGGTTGTACCTAAATCGATACCGATAACTTTGCTCATCTTTTTCTCCTTAAAAAAGCAAGATTTTTTTGGCCCCTATGGCCGATTGCCTTAACCTATAAGTATTAAAGCTACATATATTTATACAGCCTTTATAGATAGTTGTCAAATTATTATAGATTTTATTTCGTCCGGACTTAATGTATAAACACCGCTATGTTGTACAGCAATAGAACTTGCCTTGTTAGCATAAAATATAGCAGTAGGCATGTCAGTTGTTTCTAAGAACTTATACACTAATGCCGAAATAAAGGTGTCTCCGGCGCCACACACGTCGACAACTTCAACGGGATTACCCGGAAAAAAGTCTTCATATTCGTCATGCCTAAACATTGCACCATTTGCACCTAGAGTAACTATAAGATTACTGCATACACTTGTGCGTTGATTATATTCTTGTTCGTTTACTTTAACATAGCAACCTTCAAACTGTACTAGATCTCGTTTCTTTGTGTCTATAAAAATTGGTCCGTTAAAATTAGCTCTAGTCCATTTTATCAATTCGTAACTGACGAAACCTTTTAGATAGTCAGAAAACACTATAGCATCGAATTCGCTTAGATCTTCCTGATAATGCGGTGCTAACGGCGCTCCAGGCACATCGTCATCAATACGTAAGATATGTTGTTTACTGTGTATGTCAATGAGCCTAGTCTTTGTACTAGGCTGTGCCGATGTTATAAACTCTACATCACATCCAAATGCTATTAAGTTTGCTCTAACATTGCCTGCCATGCCAGGTTTGGTATCCATATGAGAAAACTTAAACACAGGCACCGGTGCCTCTGGACTAATGCGATCCACTGTTCCGTATCTATATTCATCAATACAATGATCCCCAATTAATAATATTTTACTCATCTTTATCTTCTATCACATGGTCGGCCACTGGCCCTCTGTTTTTCATATTCTCTTCGTATTTCTTTCTACTTTCTTCACTATTATAATTATTAGGAACATTCTGTATGGCTTTTAAAAGTGGGTGGAGTCCTTTTTGTATCATTCTTTTGGACATGGCTTCTAGAACTTTATCTACTGGCTCTCCGGAGGCAACTTGCTGTAATGCTACACCGTGTTCGTACATTCTTACCCGTTCCAACCACGTAGCGTAATCTTCTCCAGGTGTGTATTTCATTATTCTCGATAGACAAAGTTTTGTAAACGATCCAGATTTTCTATAATATACTTAGGATGTGTCTCTGGGGTGATGGGAACTATACTAACAGGATAGTCATGGAAGAAACGTTGTAGTGCTTCTTCTTTAGTTTGATTGTCAAACTTTAATTTTTGTCCTGGATATTGATCTCTAGAATGTGCCCAACTCTTTTGTTTTTCTAAAACCATTTCACCATCGGTCCCATCTAGGAATGTAAAATGCCAGCCTGCATTTTTAATATGGGGATGTGTTGAAATACTACGAGATCTCCAGGTGGCCGCCGGTAGTATTTTAAGATTGTAGTATTCTGTAATCATTCCTGCTACATGTTGGTCTACGTGCATATGAAGTAAATTAAACTTATAGGCGTATAGATAGTAATGGAAACCAAATACAGGTCTAATGTTGCCTTGACATAGGGTAGTTTTATCTTCAAACCTAGGAAGACTTTCTTCAAATGCTTCTTTCTTAATGATTTCATCTAGGCAAGAAACATAGACAATGTCAAAATCTTGAGCGCCTAATTGTTCTAGTGCTACATTAAAATAGTTTGCCTGAAAGTGATCTCGTGTCCAATCCATAGATGTAATACTAGGACCCCGATCCTTGGTTGCTTCCTGGTCAAGAAGTTCGGGATGTTTCTTCATTTCTTCTTCAAAGCTATCAAAGGTTACATAGTGAATCTTTTCTTTGTATTTTTCAAAACGTTTATGATCAAAGTTTAACGGCTTTTTAATTCCAGTGTGAGTTTCGCCTGCTTCTACTACAATGAACTTGTCAACAAAATCCCAATGTTGATTCAATCTAATTTCATAAAGGTCGTTTTCATTTAAAAACATGCAACAGTCAAATACAGTCATTTTTAATCTTTCATAATAAGTGTTTATTTACGTGGGGTTAGGGTCGGCCATGTTAAATGTAGACTTTGTCGTCACCGCCTGCAGGTGTCTTAATGCCAATGACAGCAGATTCCTCAAGATAAAATGCATCATTTATTTCGCCAGGCTCTAATACACTAATATCTCCAGGACCTAATTTTACACCGTTCATTATACAACTTCCAGAAATTACTAATAGTGTTTCTGTACACCGTGTGTGATAATGTTTGGGCAACTGTCCTGGCTGTTCTATAGTATAGCATACTTCAGCAAGGTCTGTCTGCACAGCGGCCTCCGGAAACGTTCCTACAAACCATCCTCTTGCACCCGTGTTTTCAATTTTGAATGTCTTCATATTAAAACCACTTTAACAAGAACCATTGATACTCTTTATCAGTAGCAAAATATACCCTTGCCCGATAGTCATCCAGTACCCAACACCACGTTTGGTTGGCATTGGTTACTTTGTGATGAATGGTTATTTCGCAACTAGAACCAAATTGTTCCCAGCACCATTTTCTAACTTCGTTAAACTTGTCTATTTCGTTATACCTAAAACCAGTATAATATTTAAAGTGTTCGTATCCTTTAAATCTAGCATCTAATTTACCTTTTTTCATACCCACCTCAACAAAAACATGGTTAGATCCTGCGGTCGTTTGAAGTACCACCTGCCGTCGTGATAGACACAATGTTCAGATTTAAAAGTTTCCGAACACCATTGGCTTTGATCCCACAACTCACGGCCGGGCGTAAGCGGCCGGGCCGCTGGAGCACTATGAGCCAGTTTTACTCTACGTCGGCCGTAATCAACAATCAATGTCATACCCACCTTAATATAAACAAAACATAATCTCTTTCTTCAACAAAATGAAATATGTACTTGTCATGATCATCTCTGCCTGCCCAAAACATTGTCCAGGCTCCGTCGGTCTGGCCAATAGCTTCCCATCTTTTACCAAACTGCTTTAGACACCAGTCTCCAGCTTCTCTATGTTTTTTAGCATTAATTAGAGTACTATACTGCAATTTCCTAAAGTCTCTAACAACACGACGGCGTTGTGATGAGTTCATGTCCATCTCAATATAAACATAGTTAGATCTTTTTCGTTCTTAAAATAAAACTTGTCTTTCTTTTCAAACCAACGTGCGCCAGTTTTCCCAAATCTTTCTAGGCACCAAGACTGGGCTTGTGCATTTATGTCCATTGGTGTATCTTCTGCGCGACCAATTTCAATCCAAGTGTATGTCATGCCCCATCCACTGGCTTTGCCAGTTTTCATAGGACGTAGCTCATGATCTGAACCTATGTTCAAACCACCAAACACTTGGCTACTAATATTAGGAAGGCCGGGAATTGTTGTTGCCATTATGACCACCTCAATACAAACATTAAATGATCTCTTTTATCAACAAAATATAATTTAGGGTGTTTATACCACCAACGGGTTCCGTCGCCTGCACCAAACTTTAACATTAGCCACTCAAACACTTCCGCTGGCGGCCGCTTCCATGCGCCTAGTTCTACAACATGATAATCGTGATTAGTTAGAAGTATCATTAATAAATTCCGAGTATTTGAGCAAAAACATTGTACGCTTTGGTTCACTATAGAAGTCTAAATGAATCTTCTTTATGTGCCACTTAGTTCCGTAACTACCGTTGCCTATGTGAACTTCGCTATCTAACCATTCATCATGCGTCCTGCTAGTAAAGCCTAGCACAGATCTCATCTTAGATCGAACAAGTAATACACTGGGAGGATAGTTTTGAGCAATATGGTTGTATATTTTAAGCCACGATCCTTCGGAAAGAATAACCGACTTACTCATTGCATAAACTTTCCTACTAATTCTACAGTTAACTCGTCGTCAGGTACGATGGGAGCATTCCACATTAAGGCCATAATTAGTGCATCTTTATTGCTAGTAAAAATAAAGTCCATGTAGTTGATATTAGCACTTGTTTGAAATCTGTCGCCAGGTAGTCCAAATCTTTCGATAGCCCAAGCACACACTTCATTCCAATAACCCATGTTATCAGTTTTGATAGTCCAAGGTATACGTACTGTTGAGCTCATTCTTCGTCCTCTACTTCAGTTGTGGGATCAATATCAGCGGCTGGCGGACGGCCGGGCTTCTTGGCGCCCCACGGGTTATTGTATACCGCGCCTTCTACTCTGCCGCTTTCTCTATAAGCGGCTTGTTGAATAACTCCGCCCTTGGCTAAAAACTCTGCTATTGCTTTGTCTAGGTCTTTGCTCATTCTTTAACTCCAAAATGTTTGTTAACTAAAATAGTTGCGTGTTCGGCTATGTGCCGTGGATGAAACAATGCTCTGTCGTCATAATTTGCTACAGAATCTTTTAGGACATTGTTACACTCTTGTATAATTAATCCGGCAAACTTGTTATTATACATCTCGACCCAACGGTCGGGCCCAAGATTCTTATACTCATTGTTTACCAGGTCAATAGCCTGCTTGGTTAATTCTTCAATACGTGTCATATATCGTCTGACCATGTATACTTCTCAACCGGATCGCCTTTAAGTGTCTTCCATACTTCTTCTTTGGTAGTGTACATTAAGTTATGTCTTTCCAGACAGTATCTACGATCTTCATCATCCATTTTGGACCATTCTTTGACTGCTGTATAACTACCATAAGCATCAGTAGGCATGCAATCATTCATCCAACCCACTAGATTTTTTAGGGCAGGTATATCGTTAGACGGATGGCTCTTAAGCACTGCGGCCATAAAGTCATTTGCCAACACCGCAGTAAAAAAACTACCCGGTTCATATCCATAAACCAGATAGTTGTATATAGGGTCAGCAAAGTCTTTAGCTACTGACCATTTACTAAAAGTTGCCCGCAGGCGACCTTGGCTATATTCAGTTATTATCATACTTCAAACGATGCTCCTACATCAAAACCGTTGCCAGCTTCCCAGGGAATATAGCCACGTGGGTTACAAAGTACACGGGTATCACCGACCATGTAGTCTACAAGATCATGAACGTGCCCATGTACCCATACTTTAATGTTAGTATTGTCTAAAATTAAATTAGACAAATCGGAACAGTAAGCACCGTTACTAACACCCTCACCTCTGAATTTTGGGTTTACACTTTCAAACGTAGGTGCCATATGAGTAATGACCACAACAGGCATGTCAGCATGTTCCTTAACCTTATCTTCAATATACCGCTTAGACTCAAAGTGCATCTTAACAGTATCGATAGGACGCATTTTGTGATAAGCATTGTATTGCGGATAATGGTAAGTAATGACTTTGTAGTCATTCATGTAATTAACCATCGAAGCCATTGTCAGTGGATCGCTTTTGTTCATGTCAGTCCACAAAGTGGCACCCACAAAAACGACACCTTCATAAACTTCGCATTGGTTTTCCATCAATGAAACATTGTCAGGAATCATACTTAACAGTTCTGTCTTGGTTTTCCAAAACTTACCGTGATAGTGTTCGTGATTACCCATAATCATAAATACTTTTTTGTACTTTGGAACAACATGGTGGAAGAAATCATAGCAAGGAAATGCACCAGGCACACGGTCCAGTGTTTTAGTCTGATGGAATTCCTGGCGAAGAGCCTTAGCTTCGCAAATATCTCCACCCAAAATGAGTACATCGCCACCTGGCATATCCAGGAAGCCGGAAACATCTAAATGGAGATCAGATACATAGTGGATTTTCATACATTAATTATACAGGATTTTTACCTGTTTGTCAAGATAGTAATAACAAAAAAATAGGCCCAGTTAGGGCCTATCCAAAACTTATGTTTTAATTACGCAATTACTGCGTAACGTGGACTGTTTAGAGTCTGCATCATTACTGATGTAGGATCCAAATCGTCAGCTGCCAAGATTGACTGCATGATTGCTGGGCTAAATCCGGAGACTAGCGCAACACCCTTCTTGTCAAACTTAACAGGAACTTGATCCGCCTTAGCGTTCAGGTTCCAGAATACGATGTTTGGAACAACGTATCCTGCTTCTGCAAACTTTCGTTCGATCATTTGCATAGCCGAGTCATCGTGCTTGGCACATTGGTTAAACTGCATGTCAGACATCACAAGGATGTACTTTGGCATGTCGTTTGCCGAAACATTACCCTTCACAGCGTAGCCTAGAATTGCTTCAAAGGCACTGTGTAGGTTAGTGCTCATGTCCCAATCTGCACTTTGCAGTTGGTTCAGCTTGTCGATCAGGTTACCCTTCAAGACTTGCAACTTGCTCTTGGTAGAGAAAGTTAGGAACATGTCCTTGAACGGTCCCTTGTTCTTGTCAGCCAAGTACAAGCCAAGGCTTACGCAAACATCCATGCAAGTTAGGTTAGCGTTTCCACCAACCGAAGTTGACATAGATCCACTAACGTCACACACTGGTAGGACCAACTCGTCACCGATGTAGTTAGGCAATGCATCCCATTGGGCTTGTATTACCTTGTCATCTCCACCGAACTTGCGGCTCTTGATTACATCGTAAGGGTAAACAGCCGAAGCGTTTACCTTTGCTTCACCAGTAGTCAACTTGGCCTTGTAGGCTTCGTATCCAACTGGATCGTGCTTCTTGAAAGCCTTTTGGTAACGAGCAGCCGCCAACGATGGTACGTGGCTGTAGTTGATTTCATCCCAAGTGTTTGCACACATGTTTTGTTCAACGGTCTTGCTCATTTCAACAAGGCTCTTACGGTAGAACTTTGGGCTCATACCAAAGAAGGTGCGGATTTCCACAGCAAGTGGTCCTTGACGAGGCATCCACTTGGCCGCCAAACCGTTACGTTCACGTAGAGCGTTACCGATCAGGGTAAAAGCCTTGGCCTTTACATCCTTGGTCTTAAAGATGAGCAAGTCATCCCAACGACCAAATTCAGCCAAGTGTGGCAAGATACGATCCAGAGCTTCTGGATAGTTCTTTTCAAGGGCCAGCAAAATAGTACGCACAACATCACGTTCACCTGCGCCCCCACGGACGTCACGTGCCCACATCAAAAGACGTAGAGCCAAAGTTTCGTCCTGCTTTAGGGCAGTGATAAATTGTGTTGATAGGTCCTTACCACGGCTTGCACCGATCATGAAGAACAAATCCACAAGGCTGTTCTTAGAGCTATCAAAAGTCTTCATACCGTTTTCGGTACGAGTTTCCATTTGAACAGTGGAGACTGCATTAACGAAAGAGTTCATTCTCTTTTTCCTTTCAGGTTACATTTATAAAAAAATGCTGTCTATAACCTTATAAACAACAGGATGGTTGGAACGGATTTTTATTTTCTGCTTACCCCCATCCCCAGTATATTGGTTCAGTTCCGCAAGCATAACCTAACTTGTGTCTGCGTTAGATAACATAGATGTCTTTCCATCTGTCATCAGTTTCATTAGTGTGTAGGCTTAGACATTTCTGTCTTACCTACTGCAACCTTGCGGGTCACCGTCTACTGCATTAAGTGCTTTAATGTAGTTTAAATTGCTGTATCCATCCTAGGATATTCAACAGGTTAGTTGTTGACTGCTTTTATTCAACTCAGGCCATCACTCTGAGCTTGTTAGTATGTTTCAATAGCCGCCTTCAATGCTAGGCAGTTTTACCTGCTTTGCTCCAACGGACTACCACAGTGACCAACGGTTCTTAGTATAAGAAATTGCTGTACCTAACCTTTTAATTACTTACTATGCTATTATTATATAGCCATTTAATTATCTTGTCAACAATTATTTGGTATTAAAATAGCCAAAAAACGCATCTTTTTAATTATCCGGCACCTCGACAAAGTGACTGATGATTAAATCTAGAGCCGCGATAGTCTGTATGTTGATACCAACATCTTCAGGATGTAGCCAGAAGCCATTAGGATTACTGTCAGTCTTAGGATTCTTTTTCCACTGTTTGATCTCTTTCTTTAGATATGCACGATAGTCACGTAGGGTGAGACTGGTGATACGATCAGCAGTTTCTCCGTCGATCCATTGGTGAGGTTTATGTTTGGCGTTGGTCATATACTTTTAATTTGGCTATGTCTTTGTGTTTTACAATTATAAAATGTTTAATTTCATTTTTAAACTTAATTGGCAAATCTAAATGAATGGTTATTTCAGGGCCGTCTCGTTCATTTATTAGCCGATCATTACCAACAGTACCGATAAATGGAACTTTATTCCATTTACCAAATACCCTATCTCCAATAAAGTATTTGGGTTTGTACCCAATTCTTTCAAAATAATCAGTCTGACTGCCCATCATCATCTCCGGGAAGTTGGTTCATAAAGACAGTAAGTTGCTCGATCAAATCCTCACAACCTTTACGATTCATAGTGAGTGTTGAAATACCAGTTTTAAATGTCATTCGATTATCACTGGTTATCCCAATACTATAATACTCTCGTTCCTTTTCAGGAGTCACAATATAAGGCGCCTGCGTCTTAGGCACTTCCGGAAACGGAAGGACATTAGAGTATCCGGGTTTTTTAAACCAATCAAACATACAAATCCTTTTTAATCATTAATTGCTCTACGAAATATCAATTCTTGTTTAGCAAAAGCATCCTGCTCCCAAGGTTGATCCAGGTATTCAGTCTTTTTGGTATACAACTTACCGTTCCAGGTATTACCTTTTGCTACTGATTTAAGTTTACCTTTGGCCATTTGGCGAACATGCACCATTTCGTGTGCAAGTGTTATGCCCATATCAGTAATTCGTTTAGTTGAATTAATCACAACCAAATAAGTGTCAATGTCATAAAACGGAAGTGTTACTCCTTGAGAATCAATCTTGTCCGTTTTAACTATTAAATACTTACGACTATTAGTTAGGTTAAGTTGACTAATCATTGAAGGTAAAATTGCTTCAAAAAACTTCTTAGTTTTCTTGCTTCGACTTTGTACGATAAAATTCATAGCCACTTTCTTGTTGTCTAAGTGTTAATTATACAGTGGTTTTACCTAGCTGTCAACCTATATTAAATCCGAATTCCGTAAGTGGCGATTTGCCAACGGTGCCCATTCCAGCGACTGTTAACTTTCATTAGAGAATTTTTTCGGATGTCGTGGAATACTAATTTTGCAGGAATATCATTAACCATACTATCAACCAAATTGAAGAAACTGCTCGGTATACAATGTATTTCTTTTGCTCTTTCAATTAATGTTTTGTATTGCAACATATTAGTAGATTGTCCAGCTTGTACTTCGATGATTTTCATTTCTTCCAAACCCTGTAACTTTCTAAAGTTTGGTATATCAATTGGTAATCCGTTAGGGTGGTCGCTGGCAAAGCGATGCACTAGTACATAATCTTCCTCGCCCTGAGTTAACTTTTCGTATAGTTCTTCTGTACCCGGAATTTCCTTTGGCATATGAAAATCTAGGTATCTCATTTTAAATGGAATGTCCCAGTTTTCATAAACTTGTTGCGGCCAGTGTACATGAATATGTTCTTTTTCACAACCAATTCTATGTATTTCCGATGTGATCAACGGAAAACTACTGATGCGCTGTACATCATTTGTTTCAATAAAGACATCCTGTTGCTCTGCTCCATAGAATCTCCATACTTCGATATTTGGAAAGTCTTGATATAAGCAGGTTAGTGTTTCAAAAAACTCAGCACGGGCAGGGTAATACAGTTTATCACAAATCCTAGCATAGTGATGCACTATACCGTTCATAACAAATGCATCACCTAATCCAACAGCACTATCAAAAAATAGTTTGTCAAACATGTATTTCATTTTGGTCTTATTTTTAATTTTGTATAAATGTTTTGTACACCAACTGACTGCCGAATTGCATCTTGCAATGCATCATGTTTCCCACCTTTGGGCATATCTGAATCAAATCCAAGATCAAACAAAGTCCGTGTATCACGCAATTGCCAGAAATTCCACGGCAACGGCTTATTTAATTGTCTATAAATGTCTTCAATAATAACCAAGTCAAATGTTGCTCCGTGACTCCAAAAGCAATCACACCCCCATGCAAACTTGTGAAACTGGTCCATCGCATCTACCAGTGGAATTCGATCCTCTGGACTAAACGCTTCTTCCATAATTTTAGGATCTTGTTTTGCCCACCAATCTAGTGTGTTTGGATCGACTTCTCGACCAAGGGCATCCTGGTCATCGATGTTTACTCGGAAATATATTTTATCTCCGTAACCGTTTCCCCAGGGATTGAAGTGTACTGCGCCCAAACTAAGGACCACAGCTCTTGGAGAGACTGCCATAGTCTCCATATCTATCATTAAATGTTTAGCCATATACATAGTATACAGCCTTTTTAATTATTTGTCAAATCTTAATGTCGGCGGCAGTAATACAATACTGCCAATTTAGATTAAATATTTTTGGTAAGTCGACAAAACTAGCAGGAGTGTACCTATTGAGTAAATGACATGGTACATGCTTTGGCAAATATACTTCAGCCAAATGGGGTAGTGAAGTGTCAACAGTTATCATTCTACTGCATTTTTCAATTACTGTAATCCAATCAAAAAGATTGTATCCAGGAATGTTGGACATATAGACACTAGGACCAATAGCATCTACATCTATTCGATGTGAACTACAATGTTCGTTTATAAATGTGTACGGAACATCATCCCTTAATCCTAATACATCGTAGAATAGTCTGTTTTCTTTTTCAAGATCTCTATTCAACTGAACATAGCTTTGCCAATTGTCGTGATCAATATCTGCCACAGCATATTTGCCAGTCATCATTTCATCATCTAGTAATGTAGATGGACCACAGCTTATATAAATGAAATCTAATGCAACTACTGGTTTTCTAAATAGTGCATAGGTTGAACCCATTAGATAGTAAAATTGATCACTATGATCAAATGGTTCCATTATTTTTCTATCGTACCCTAACAACGGAAATTCAACGCCGTCTTGCTGTAGGTAGGGTCGTATCCAAGCCACATATGGATATAACGGCCAGACTACTTTGTAGCCTTGTTCTTTATAGTGTCGGGCAATTTTTTGTGTAAAAATTATATCCCCAAGACCCGATGGTTGATATATGAAACATGTCTTCATGGATGCCTTAATACTGTTTTTTTGGTAGTTGTTGATCGCGAAGTTTTTTACGCCAACGTGCTTTGGCAGCACCTTTTTTGCGTTTGCGTTCAGTGGTAGGCTTTTCATAGAACATACGTGCTCTAACGTCTTCTAGTTTATTGCTATCATCTACCTTTCTTTTGAATTTTCGCAGAGCAGAGGTTATATTATCGTCTCTTACTTCAACTACTAGACCACGTTTACGAGGATTTCTTGTCATTATTTTTATTGAAAATTAAAGTCGCAGGGTTTCCTTCAACTGAAGTTTTACTTATTACAATTTTATGAAGTCCTCTTTCAACTAAATTAATTGCATCAAACTGGTAAGGTAACAATGTTTTTTCCAAGATATTTTTAAGCCCACGGGCATTTGTTTTTAATTCTTTTGCTCTTTCTGCTACAGATAAAAATGCATCATCATCAAACTCTAATTCAATACCATCTAATTCAAACAAATATTGATATTGCTTAACTAGGCTACTTTTGGGTTCTTTTAGTATTTGAACTAATTGTGTAATGCTCAATTCATCCACATTAGTAATTATCCCAAACCGCCCAACAAACTCCGGAATCATTCCATAAGTAATAAGATCTTTAGTGGAAACTTCGCCGTAATATGCAGAAGCTTCATCTTTGCTTTTTACATCGCTGTGAAAGCCAATGGTATTTGAGTCTTTTCTACGTTGTACAATCTTTTCTAACCCCACAAAGGCGCCACCACAAATAAACAGAATTCCTCGGGTATCAATTTCATTCATGTCACCTTTGGGATGCTTGCGTTTGTCGCCTGCTGGCACACGAACAATACTACCTTCGATCATTTTCAGCAGGCCTTGTTGTACGCCTTCACCGCTTACATCGCGAGTAATGCTCATGCTTTCTCCCTTACGAGCAAGTTTGTCAATTTCGTCTATGTAAACAATGCCACGTTGTGCTTTTTCTATATCGCCGTCAGCGTTGGCTATTAGTCTAATTAGAACGCTTTCAACATCATCCCCTACGTATCCTGCTTCAGTAAGACCCGTAGCATCACATATGGCAAAAGGTATATCTAGATATTCTGCTAGCTTACGGGCAAGGAATGTTTTCCCACAACCGGTTGGGCCTAATAATAATACATTGGTCTTTTCTAGTTCAATGTCTTTGTTGGGATTGTTAATACGTTTGAAATGTTGGCATACTGCAACACTTAAACTGATTTTTGCTTCATCTTGTCCAATCACATAGTCGTCAAGATAATCTTTAATTTTTACTGGATTAAAAATCTGTCTTGTTTCATCAAATGGAAACTTTTTAATTTTCTCATCTTTAAGTATATCAACACATAGCTCTACACAATCATTACAGATAGCACTTTGATCGCTTACTATTAGTTTTTCAACATCTTGTTTGCTCTTCCCGCAGAAGTCGCAGTGGTGATCATCATTGTTTGGTTTCACTTAGCACTCTTTCAAAAAATGCCTTGACGTTATCGACTTTATTTTGATTAATATGACTGTATACTGCTACCTGGTTTTTATCCGATGTTGAATAATATACAGACGATTTACTTAATATATAGCCGTTTAACATTTCACTCATACCATGAGTGTTATCAAGGTTTATATACTTATGACTTGAGTTGGCCATGGCATGCAAAAACCATACTACATTTGGCTCGTGCTGATAAAAATAGATGTTTAGTTCTATTTCAAGTGTGCAATCTGAAAGCCACTTGGTTGCTTCGTCTTGTTCTTTTTCTGTAAGATTAATTAAAAAGATGCTGTAATTATCATTTTCAAAAATATCAGGTGGGGTTATTAGTGTTAGGAGTAGGCTCATTTTTATTTTTTTCTAGTTTGTCTCTATATTCTTGCTCTGAAATAACTTTATTCCAAAGACCGCTTTCCTTCTGTTCTTCGTTCTGCACGTATGTATCAGTAACTCTAATGTGCTTAGGACCGTACATTTCTCTGGCCGCTTTGATGTGCATACGCGAACCGTCAATTGTTATATATTCTTGACCTGGAGGAATATTATCCCAATCAACCCCTTTGTCGTCATATGGATCTACAGGCTTTGTCTCAGTAAATGCAGGACCAGTTTGTATCCATTCTCCTGTAGTAGTATCTTTAACTCCTTCAAAGTTTGGAGTGGTATCAACCACATGGGGAATTTCTTCTTCATGTACTTCGTCTAGAAACTGATAGGCAACGGTAGTAGATGTAGTGTTAGGGATAATTGCAGCCAAGGTATCATCTACTATGTTAGCGGTGCTTGCTGTAGTAGATGTAGGTGGCGTTATTTCTTCATAAGTCGGAAGAAAGAAATTATCTTCTTCAACGGGTTTCTCATCTGCTGTGGGCTTTTCTCCTACATCGGCAACATACACTGGTGCAGGTTCTTCCTCAAGTTCTTGGAAACGTTGGAAACTATATTGACTGGCTAGTAGCAATACCACAGCTAGAGGATCTAGTACAATAACGATAAGAACAGTTACCCAAATAACAGCCTTTTCTAGAATGTTGGCATCCGGGTTCTCACCATATAGCAGGTGTGCAATATATTTTATAGGACCAACTTCTGCTTCTACTTTTCGTACCTCCGCCGCGATGGGCGCACGTTCTTCACTAATGGCGGCAACAGTTTTCTGTTCGGCCGTAATTTCAGATTGAAGACGGACACGTTCTTTTTGCTGTGCTCTTCGGATTGCAACAGCTTTCTCGGCACCTTTTTCATCACTGCTTCGACCCATAACTTGGTCCACAGCTTCATCCATCTGTTTAAGCGCCTTCCTGTTTGCATCTATATTGTCCTTGGCTGTTCGAATCTTTTCATCATATACTGCAATCTTACTTTGAACATCACCGCTGACTAAACTTTGATCACTATGTGCTTTACTTAAGAAACCAAAAACACCCAAACTAGTAATCAACATTAGGACAATGATAGCAGGTAGTACATAGGCCTTAAGAAAGAATGGGGCCCATTCCCAATTTTGTTTGAGCCAAATTGTGCCACTAATCTTGCCTAGTCCTAGTACTACACCCATAATAATAATAGGAATAACTGCGGCTGGGTATATGGCTATTAGGCCCATAATGGAATAGTATTCAGCTACTGCCGAAATGGCTAGTCCGCTGAATAATACTAGGTATGTTATTACTTTTTCATTTAATGATGTTTTCATGTGGGATATTTATTAATAAGAAAGTCCTAAGGATTTTCTTCCAGGAGATTTGTGGTCTTCATTTATGTTTGTTTTATATGAATGACAGTTCTTACATAGTGTCTGTAGGTTTATAGGATCATTGTTACTAGGATCTCCATCAATGTGGTCGACATCTAACATCCCGTCCCAATGTATATTTGCCGTACACTTGTATCCTAATCTTCCATCTATGTTTTCACAAAATGTTTCACGATATTTTCGATAAGGATGACGACTATTCACAAGTTCAGTGACACTGATTCCTAGTCTTTCTGCGGTAAGTAGATTTCCAAATAATCCGTTATTTCTATTTTTGATACTATCTGCATAGCATTCTCTACACACTGTTCGAAAAACAGGTCGGCCAGTAGTCCAATGCCAATCATGTTCGTTACAAGGATTTTGACAACCGGCAGTACTGCATACCGGCACATTCCTTACCCGTACTTTCTTAGTAGTGCGAGATATTCCCATTTCTTTGGCGTATTTTTTAGCGGCCGAATGACTTAATTTATCTAGATCTTTGACTGAATATTTCATCGACGCATCCTCGAAATATCAATGGCTTCTTCATTGCTAAACACAGGCACAGCATTTGACTTGTGCATGGTAGCAATACCTTTTACCATAGTTCCTGTATAAACTTTAGCAGGAGCAAGGGTGGCATTGCCTCCAGTATCTCTACTGGGGATATGTTTTGTACTTCTATCAGCAGGAACTGATAGCTTGTACGAAAGGGTTTCTGCAGAAAGTGCTCGTTTGCGTTTTTTATCTTCTGCTTCAACTTCCCATCGCTTTTGAAGTTCTTTCCAAGATTCGTCTAGCTCTCGACTCTTGCGAGCTTCGTCGGCATTTCGGAATTTTGTTTTGCCCTTCTTTTTGCCTGTAGTACTAAGCCACGGCCCTTCAAGATGCATACTCATTATTTCTCCCAAGAACTAGATGCCCAATTCCAATGTCTGCCATCATAAATCATAAAATGAATTCCGTAGCCAAACAAGGCCAATTCAACATTCAATCCTGCATGATCTCTACGATGGGTTATTGCAAACTGTATGTTTACAATATCTGTACTTTTGAGGATTTCAAATTCCCAATGTTTATGTTTAATGGGCAAGTCGCCCGCCCAACATTTCACATTTTTAAAATCGTTACCCCAAGGATTGTTGATATTAAACTGTAACAGTATCATTTTGGACTACTGTAGCAACAACAGATGCGCTTAATTGCTTTTGTATAGATTTTGGCAAGCCGGTAAATCTAAGGATGGTACCATCTGGAGCAATTTTGAATGATCCTGCTACTACCCAGATTTGATGTCCAGCGGATTCAATGCCGGCAAGTTTTCTAACAACACCATTTACCAGTCCAGTGGCAGTTCCCTTACCTCGATTCCAGTAATAGGTTCCGCTCTTGCCGGACCATATTTGAAAATCGCCACTGCTAGTTTTGCAGTAGTTGCTAATGTTATCTAAAGTATTTTGGGTTGACATAAGTTTCTCCTATGTGTTAACTATACGTTAATTCGGAGTCTATGTCAACTATTGATTTTACCAATTTAAGTGGGGGTGTCAATATCTGGAATTTCGGGTACTGATGTGTTTTGTTTTAATAGCCCAGAAAACTGTAGTGCAGTGGTTCGAACATTTGGATGTAATGTGCTTTCATATACAGCCAATACGTCTGGGTCTTCAATTTGGCTATGTATGTTAGATACCTGACCAATTCCATCTAATAATGTTTGTTGTTGCACCATGGTCGCTATTGCGGTTTGATTATTATCAACTTCTTCTTGAATGGCCGCTGCCGATGCATACACAGCGTCTCTAGAATCTTCCCAAGCGGCAAAGTTTTCTGGAATTGTTAAATCCAGTGCCCGAGCTTCTTCTTCCTTGATAAGTGCGGCATCCATATTGGTTATTAAATCCTGTTTTGCCACAATTCCTACTAGGTCAGTAAATGTGGGTGCTTTGGTAATACCTACATAATCTTCTAAAAACTTAGAAGCAGAATTATTGGTATCATTAATTGCATTGGTAAGAGTGTAATCACCGGTACCCAACGTTAAACTATCTGACCAACTCTTAGCGGCATCCATGGCCGTCTTTACTGTACTGCCAAATGAAACGGATGCAGAATCAAGCGCCGCAGATATAGTTGCATCTTCTGAATAAAATGTTTTAAGACTGTCTAGGTTGTCAGAACTTAATTGTAGACCTGTTTTAAATCCTTCCATTGCTTCGGCTATTGGATTAGTAAAAGTGCTTGTAAAAGAGTTAAAGGATTCACCTATAGTTGTACTGCCAAGCCCGTCTGTTAATTTTCCAAAACTATCTTTTAATCCCATGATAGGTTCTCTAACTGCCGGAGGTAAGCTGTCTAGATATTTGCCAAAGCCTTCGGTACCGCCGGTGGCAAATGATAATCCGCCGCTTATCGCCATTGATATTCCCTCGCTTATAGCCGCCTTAAGGTAATCCATACCACCGCTTTTTTTAACAGCATCTTGTCCGTCAATCTGGGAGGATGGGGAGGGGGTTGTTTTATTATTGCCCATCCATTGTTTGATGGCTATAATTACTTGTGGATATTCTACTGGCATTGTATTCTCCTATTAGCTTAGTGCAATGCCGGTAGTTCCTTGAACATATTGATCGGCAGCATCTTTCTTACTGGGAACCATGGCAAACACATGATTCCTGTTTAATACGATATCATCTTTATCTCCAAGCAATACCCAAGGTACCATTCCTAGTCCACCACCTTGCATAGTTAATGCTAATGGACGATTAATAGTAATACCGGTTTGATCGTCTCTCGATAGTCGAGCAATTAACTCGTCACCATTGATTAATTTAATACTGACTATATCGCCTTCTGCGATTGGTTTTGATAATAACATATTGTTCCTTTTATAATTCACCAGACTCTGCTAACTTTAGCATGAGGCTGTAATGTTCGTATGCTTTTTTTACTGAGGCGTATTTGTTTTTTAAATACTTTTCTTGTTCTTTTTGTTCCGCCATAACTTCAAACATTTTGTAATGACCGTGTTCCTTCATATTGTTGAACACTTGATTCTCGAAGTCTGCAATTCGCTCTAATTCACTTTCGGCAATCTCTACAGTATATAGTGGTTCCGATTCATGTACAATATCTTGAAATACTTTATTATAATCCATAGGATCGTTAAAGTAATTTAAGTTAATTTTATGATAGCGACTGGCCCGTTTATTTGTATCAAGTACCCGAATACTATGTTTATTACAGAATTCTTTTATTGAGCTCATGTTACTTCCTGTTTAGATGTCCGGCAATTTGCCCAACTTCTCCACGACGTCGAGCATTTTCTCTTTCAAGATACGTTAGTCGTTTATTGAGTTCTGCAACCTGTTTTACAGCCGCAGTTAATTGCCTTTCTAACAAGACAAGTTTTGGATCAAGGGGTTGGTTCGTTTTTGTAATCATCACCAATTAACTTTTCTAATAGTTTATAATTGTCGTATGCTTTTTTTAGAGCCGCAAACTTTTCTAATTTAATAGGATCTGGATCTGATAATATAGCAAGTCTATCTTCAATCTTTTCAAATAACTTGCTAATATCCCGACCTTTAATTTTAACATTACCTTCAAACTCTGCATCTCCAATAACATTTAAACTTGGAGTACTAGTACCACTAGTGATTATAGGACTAGTAGTCCATATATTGTTAGCGGTACTACTGGTATTAAAAATATAACTGCCACTTCCAATGCTACCAATGCCAGTAGTAATATTTCCGTAGGTCATGTTATTGCTAGTATATATACTGTTTAAATCTATAGCAGAATCGATAGTAAATGTATCACTATCAGGGTCAATGGTAATAGTATCATCATCCATTTAGATACTCCCGTAGATCCGAAAATCCACCGACTAACTGTTCATCTATGAAAATCTGAGGAAGTGTTCTAGCGTTAGGGACTGCCACTAACAATTCTTCTTTGGTATATCCATCTCCAATTTTCTTTTCCTCAAACGGAATACCTCTTGCCTGCAATAGGTTCTTCGCCTGATCGCAATAGGGGCAATGATACTTTGACCACAAAATAGCTTTCATTTTTTATCCTTTTTATAAATCTGGTAATTCGTCGTAACTAACATTATCAGACATTACACCAATAACATAATTAGTTGACTCGTTTTCCTGGAGGGCAGTTTGTTTCTTGTTAATATCAACATGACGATTAAACCAAGGAATTGGACTGCTCTTAGGATGGTCTCCAAGATGTTTAATACCAATTTCCTTTAGACGATTAAATGCTGTAAAGTCTACGAAGTCTTGGAGGATAGTAGCATTGAGACCAATAACGGGTCCTAACTTAAACAGATATTCTGCCCATTCCTTTTCTTCGCGAATAACATCTACATACATTGCATAGACTTCTTCTTTACATTCTTCTTCAATTGACAAGAAGTCTGGATCATCTTTAGTTACATTGTTAATTAGCCAGGCAGTCCAGTCGGCATGTAGAATTTCGTCTTGTAGGATTAAACTGATGATGTTGCCATTACCAATATAGATCTTGTTTTCTACCATTGCTAGACTTGTGGCAAAACTTACCATGAAGCGTAGAGCCTCCAGGGCATATGATGCGTGTAATGCCATCCATATTGCTCGTTTATGAATATGGAGTTCAATTTCTTCCCCCACTTCCTTGCGACAATTAAGCTGATGAAGATCCTCATAGTAGCGACCAATATTAGCTGCCATACTAACAATTTCATCTGTGTCGTGAATCTTGTTAAATTCTTCTTTAGGTACTCCATATACGTTCCTAATAATATGACTGTAGCTCTTTGAATGAATATTAGTTTCAAAGAAACTCCAGTTTGATACAAGTGCTTCCAATTCTGGAATGCTAATCACTGGACTGAACACTTGATTAGGAGCTCGGCCCTGAATTGAGTCTAGTGCTGTCTGGCGTAGTAAGTTACTGGTAAAGATATGTTTAACAGCATCACTTGATTCCTTGTGATCCATCTTGTCTTTGGTAAGACTGATCTCTTCTGGTACCCAAAAGAAACCACGAGCAAGTTCTTCAAACTTAGCAATCTTAGGGTACTTGACTTCTTCAAAACGTTGTACTGTTACAGGACCTTCTGGATCCAAAAACATTTTACGTTTTAGATAGTTTGTTTGCTTTGATATGTTGTATTGTGCTTTACTCATTTAATAACTCATTATAGTTTACATGCCTCGCAATCAGAATCATCTAACGGCTCATATAAGATTGCGTTATCTGATGTCATAATACCCGTAGCGTGTCCATTAACCTGAATAACATTAGTTCCTGTTACACTGGCCTTGGCACCAACTTTGTTGATTAAACTATAGTATACAGTTTTTAATCCCCATTTGTAAGACAACATTAAGTTTTTGGCAATTAATGTTCCCGGTACTTTGGCGCCGGCAAAGTGTGCAGGATTATAGAAAGTGTTTGTACTTAGACTTTGATCAATGTATGCGGCCAACACACAGGCAGTCTTTAAGTAATCAACACAATCCTTTTGATCCCACATCATTTGATAGCGATTTTTTAGACGTTTGTACTCTGGCACAACCTGTACAAACGAACCAGCTTTTGATTCCTTCACAGAAATCAATTCCATCGGCATTTCAATTCCGTTGGTGGAGTTTAACACAACTGAGCTGGACTCGACCGGTGCCACGGCCATTAGGGTAGCATTACGAATGCCATACTGCAATAGTTTAGCACGTAACCCTTCCCAATCTAAATTAGCACTGGGAGTAAAATCTGTTAGGTCGTTAACACCGTTACTACGTCTTTCCCAAGGAAAGACACCTTTACCATAAAAGGTATGTTCACTGCGTTTACATGCGCCACGTTCTTTGGCTAACTCAACTGATATTTCAGTTAGATAGTATGCTTGATGCTCCATCCAACGTTTAACTTCTGCTAGTGCTTCTGGCTCGCCGTATTTGTAACTTTTACGAGCATGCCAATAGGCCAAGTTAGTAACGCCAACACCAAGTGGCTCAAAATCGTCATTGGCTAATTTGCTTTGGATACTTAGGAAGTCTTGATATTGTAATAGATTACTTAGGCTACGGACTAGCACACGACATGCTTTACGCATCTCTTGTGGGTTGCGGAACGCACCCCAGTTGATTGACCCAAGAGTGCAAAGAGCAATGCGTCCCTCTGGATCTTCAATTCTTTGGAAAGGCTTGGTGGGTAAAAGTATCTCTTGGCATAGATTTGATTGATATATCGGGTCAAGCTGTGTGTCAAACGGGCCCTGGTTGATAACATTGTCGATATTGACAAGATAGATGCGCCCAGTATCAGTACGTTCTTTAAGGATGCCATTTTTGAATATCTCATCCGCCGATACAACTTTCTTTTTCTTTGTCTTATCTTGTTCATACTGTGTGTACAACTTTTCAAACTCGTCACTATTCCTATAGAACGCTTCATAGAGATCAGGAACTTCTGATGGATCAAACAATGTGATCATTTCTCCATTTTTATAACGGTTCCAAAACATCTTGTTAACAACTACACTATAGTCCATTTGACGTACACGAACTTCATCAGTTCCTTGATTATTTTTAAGAACAATAAGATCATCAAACTGATAATGCCATATAGGGAAAGTAACTGTACAACTTGCGTTACGGATACCACCTTGACTGCATGAACGTAAATCGGCAAACCATTTCTTTAGGAATGGGATCATTCCTGTATGTTTAATTTCTCCGTTCCTGATGGGGGCACCTAGTGGGCGGATGCGTCCAATCTCCAAACCAATGCCAGCACGTTTGCTGGCATACTTGGCCATCATTTCACCGGCAGCAAAGATACTATCCAATGTATCATCGGAACTGATAAGAACACAACTACTAAACTGTTTAGTAGTAGTGCCGAGGCCAGCAAGCACAGGAGTGGCCAATGTAAAATGTCCGTCGCTCGCACATTCATAATATTCTTTAACATATTTTAATCTCGTCTCCTTTGGTTCATTGTGGAACGCTGTCGCGGCGGCGATGGCATAGCGTACTTGAGGAGTTTCGTAGATCTTTCCTGTAGCACGATTTTGTACTAGATATTTTTCTGCCAATTGGGCTATAGCCGCGTAAGTGTATTGCTCGTCCCTAGCGTGATCGATGAATAGATCGATGATGTTCCATTCGTCTTCTGTGTACCAGTTTAGTAACTCTTTGGTATACATGCCATCGTTGATATTCTTTTTTACGATTTCATATAGGCGAGGAGGTTCGTATTCTCCATAAACTTCTTTACGTAGCATACTGACTTTTTGTCGTCCTGCTACATATTGATAATTTACATTGTTAATTTCTGGATTTTCTGTTTCGTCGATTAGGTCAACCATGGCTTTTAACAATAGTTCATCTATTGTTTTTGTTGTCATGCCATCGTGTAATTCTATTTGCGCTTTGATCTCGATCATTGACGGACTAACCCCGTCAATACCTCTGCAGTCGTGTGCAACCTGTCTCTGTATTTTTGCGATGTCTAAAGGAACCCGCTCACCTGTGCGTTTTACAACTGTGATCATTTGTCGACCTTATTAAAATGATTTTGAAAGAAAATATCTACTAGAACGATATTTACCTTGGCCTTGCTATGTCGACTAAGTTTTCCATTAAAAATGAATCGGGGATCTTTTCTGCTTCTATGCTTTTCCATTTGTCGTAATTAAGTACCATGTTATTATCTATATACACTAGATTATACAGCTTTGTCCGATTTTCATCAACCAAGGTACGTACTTCTATCTTACTATTGGAGAATTTTTCTGTTAACTTTAAGGTATAACCTATCATTACACCCAAGGTAAAATCATCGTATCGATTCTCTACTATGATTTCCCATGGCGTTGGCCAACTCTTTGGATTGTATTGATCTATTTTATGGTTATATGATATCATTGGAGCAGAGCCCCAGAATTCAGCAACCATATTGAGAGGATCATCATGCTGATCAATCGCTTCTCTTAAAGACTTCCATTCCGACAATCTATCGTCGGGCAATTTATTAAACATTAATAATACTGATTAATCTGATATGTTATTTGTCCGGTAAGAGTATTACCTGCATATACAATGTTAATAATGTTACGACCGGAGTCATAATATGCATCAAACCCAACACCGCCATCATACGATCCCAATGCTCTATAGTTATCAGTGATATCGGCTGCTTGACTTTGCGCCATTACAATGAACAGGTTACCCCAACGACTGATTCCACTAAAGGTCATATGATACTGAATATTAATATTAGTTATTGTGCCGCCGCCGGCAAGTCTTAAAAACGTGCCTGTACTTGCTGACGAAACTAAAGATTTTACTCTTACTTTATTATCGACTATAGATGCATGTCCGGAGATAGGATTTATAAATGTAGCAAGTGTAGAAGTACTATTCATTTGAATATTTCTATCGAAATAATCGTTTTCCGATATGTTGCCATAAGTACCAAACTTAATTACTTCTGCCACTTGGCCGCCTAGGTCGCCTGTTATATTAGTGGATGTAGTCAACCCGTTGTTGCCCACATTATAAAAAGTATTTTGAGATGTTACATGATCAGTATTAACTAACAGACTGACTGGCTCTATTGATATAGCTTGCTGAGAAATAATATAAAATACATTTGCTCTAATTCTTGATCTCTTGGGGCCGGTTTGATTACCTGCGGCCAGACTCTTACCGTATACAATTCCTCTATATAAGTTTTGAAATCTATTTGTTTCAATTATAGTATCTTCAATATCGTAATCAGATTTAATTCCGCAATTCAATTGCATGAAGGTGCAATCTCTAATTCTTAACCCTCTACTATTAACACCGTTGCCGCCTCTAATTTCAATGCCGGCACTGGCAAGATTTGTAGTACTATAACCTACATCTATTCTTCCTTTAAATGCTACATCAATAATATCACTATCAGATGCACAATCTGCTCGTATGATAGGTGCCACACTTTCTGGAGAAATACTAGTACTCATTTGTACGCTTAGTCCTTTTATGGTAATATTTCTTGGAGATGTATTGCTATTCATTCCGCCAACTGAATCAATCTTGATCCTGTTTCCTGTAGTACTAGATCCATCAATGAATTGGAACAAAGGAATTGCTGATCCTGCAAATGTAATAATAGTTTTGTCTTTGCCAGCACCGATAATGGTTGCATACGGAGGAACGTATATAGTATCGCTAATATTATAGGTGCCCGGTGATAACATTAAAATTGCTCGAGAACCTGGATCAAACTTATCAGAATTCAAATATAGTTGATCCAATGCCCGTTGTAGAGCTATACTAGTGGTTATTGAGTCATCTGCTGGATATACCCCAAAATCAGAACTGTTTACTATGTCGTTTAACTTGGCATCCACGGTCCTAACAACATCTGTGCCTACATCACCTGTAGTAACAGTAGCGCCTGTGCCACCAGGTTCTGCTTTATTTCCATTGTATATAAATGTGCTATTACTAACACTTGCACCACTAAAGATGTTTAAATCGTTAGTAGTAAGTATTCTTACGTTAGCATTAGCAGGAGCACCGTCAGCGGTTTTATTACCCACATATAGTTCTGGTACAACAGAATTTGGCTGGGTACCGGATATTGCCCAACCTAACTCGCCCGTATCAAGCTGAGGCATTCCTATGCTACGTGCATCACCTCTTCTAACTTGAATTTTTGCTATTTCAACAACGGCCATAGAATATCCCCTAATATGGGATATTTATCCGTTTATTTGTTATAGTTCAGGTAGTAGTCTTCGACTTTACCAAGCCACAGGTCTTCGTATTTGTTGTAGTCTTGCGGCAGTAGATCAAACTGCTGATATGTTTCGCCGCCGACTTGTAGCGGGTCGCTACCTCGACTGCACATAAACACTACACCGCGTTTAATGTTAGTTCCATACACTTCATTATGTGCTAATATATAAGCCATTAACTGTAAGAAATAATCTTCTACCCATTCGATCTTTTTAGGCTTGTTGGTTTGTTTATGGTCCATTACTGCGGGTTCGCCGTCATAAACACCTACCAGGTCAGTGGTACCGCTGTATAGCTCTGGAAAATACAAACTCTGTTCCATTGCCCATACTTCACTGACTTTGCTTAGTCCATTAAGGATAATTTGATCAGCCATTGCGTTGGCTTTAACATGCACTGGGTTGTTGCCAGGCTGTCTTTCTAAACCTGCCAAAAAGCGTTCGATATTGGCATGCATTGCTGTACCAACTCCTGCAGCCTCGGATGTAATGCGTTGTGCATTTTCTTCACCGACTCGTTTCTTCCATTCGTTTAGATGTGTCATATCTTTGGTCGCACCAAGGATAGTGGTTACGCTGGGAGTTTTAAATCCGTCCGGAGTTAGGTAAACTCTCTTACGTGTTACCGGATCGTTAATTTGAGTACAGGATTTGTATTGGATTCTTTCTACAAATTGTGGAGGGTTGGGTATAATCATAAACTTAATTATACTACCTTAAGTCTGCAAATGCAAACTTTGATTAGCTCAATTTCTGTTGAAAGTCTTGTGCGCCGCTACGGGCCATTTGGTCTACGCTTGGACCGTCTGGGACTTCGGTTGGCGCAGGCTGTTGTGCTTGTTCTTCTTTGGTTTTCAATACGATATTCTTATCGTCAAAGGTTTTGATTTCATTACTAAGGCTAGGATTACTTTTAACTAATGAGCCCAAACTGCCCGCACTTAAACTACCATATCCTAACATGTTTACAATGTTGTTGAATGCAGGCCAAGAAAGAGTTTGGGTAGCGTGTTCAGTATCGCTACCCCTTCTCATGTTTCTTAGTTCCGTTGTGAGGTCATCAATAAACTGATTGGTGCCCGAGACTTCAAACAATCTCATCTAGCTAGTCTGCTCATGATACTGTGGCTTTCGGCAATCTTACGTAGTGTGCTTACTTGACGGCTTTCACGTGTCATACGACCGGCAGCTTCGGCACCACCGGCGGCTGCATCACTTGCACCAAACTCGTCGGTATTCATGCTGTCATCACCTGCGTCAGTTGGAACTTCTGTTCCACCAAACTCATCACCGCCAGGAATAGGTTCTGCACCCATTACTGCTTGATCAGTAGCTTCGCCTGCTAGTACAGCAACCGCTTGGCTGATTGCTTCGCGCTGTGCTGTTAGTGTTTCGATAGTTGCGGCTAGCGCAGGAGCAACAGCATTCTTAAATGCTTCGCTTTCAGCCTGACCAAATTCACCACGGATACTATCTGCCAACTCAATCATGCTCTTAGTTTGATATTGACCAACACGTTGCATCCATGTTGTAAAGTCGTTAACCATATCGCTGGCGGCAGTGATAGCTTTAGCTTTGCCTTCTTCGTCTTCTAAAATTAGATAACGTAGGCTTTCGTTTACTAGACGAACGTGTAAACGGAATACTTGTTCCTTAACACTTTTCTTGGCACGTAATAGTTCAAAGTCTTTCTTATCTAGTTTACCGTTTTTATTTTTATCAAGATCGCCTTGTTTGCCTTTTAGGGCTTCCTTAACTTTCTTTTCTTTTGGCTTGTCTTCTTCACCTTGAGCTAGTTGATCAGTCTTACGTGTGACACGTTGAGCTGGATGCTTGTTGCCACTCTTGTCTGTCCAAGTAGTATCCTTCTTGTCAAACTTGCCAGTTTCTTCTTTGACTTTAGTATCTTTAGGGATAACACCACCGGCCTTCAAGCGAGCAATTTGCACATCCTTGAAATCGTTTTTGCCATCTTTGTTTTGGTCAATTTTCTTACCTTCGGTTGTTTTGTTCATGTTGGTTTCCTCAATGCCTTCTTCGGCTTTTTTCTTTTTCTTTGGATGTTTGATGTGTGCCCAGGCTGCACCTTCTGCGTCATCTTTACTCATACCAGGATGAGATTTCATCATGCTTTTTGTAATATGCTTGGCTTGGCGATCAACTTTTGCGCCTTCGCCTAGCATTTCTTTTATTTTTGTATTTAAAAGTTCAAGCATGTGCTTGTCTTTCTGATGAGCTTCGTTAGAAAGTAAATCATTAAATCTTGCACTGCCTTCAACTTGATGAACTTTTGTGCGTAATAGGTTACGATATTTTTCTAACTCTTCTCTATCATAGCTTTCAAAGTTGATACGTGTACCAAATCGCTTGAACATTGTTTCGTTCAATTGAGTCGATGTTAGCTTAGTATTAAAATCAAATGTCTGCATGGCGGTTCCAAAAGTGTAATGCTATTATTTAGCGTAGATTACGAAGTTTTTCAAAACTAGCGATTATCTGTTTTTTAGCCAATTCTACTCTACTTTTTGCTATCTCACATCGTGTAAACAGCATTTCGGCTCTATCTATGTTTTTATTCTTTAAACTTTGATTGGCATTCTTTTTAAACAATTCATATTCAAAAGACTTATAACCGTATTCAGTATCTAGTCCACGTATAGTTGGATCAATCCATTTACCCAGTGCAAGATTATTGGCCAACAATGCAGCCGACTGTGGCAAGTTAATTTGATCAATTATGATATCACCATGTCGATCTAGTATTGAATAAAATCCTGATACTTGTTTAGATATGGTATAGTTTTCTAGACTAACGGTGCCATTAGAATTTTTAACGGGTATAGCAATACCCTTTCTTTTCAAACCTTCTTTTACTGTTTTTGCAACAGTATTAAGTTTGGCGTATACTCGATCGGTTGTAGAAGACATTCTTTGCTTTAACAAGTTGTTTATTATCATTACTTATTTCATACATGCCTTTGCGTACAAGGTTCTGGGCGACCCAGTTAGCATGGTGATCTAGGCGAGAAAGAAATACTTCTCGCCCGTAGGTTTTTACAAAGTCTTGTTCTTCGTTAGTTAATACAATTCTTATAGATTCAAAAAGGTCTTGTATTTTCATCTTTGTAAATCCTTTGGATCTATATAAATTGGATGCCCAAGAGTTCTAGTGGTATCTAAGTGTACACCTTTTTGTCCCGGAGCATTGGGCAATATTTTAACGTTGCCAAATCTAGGATCCTTAATCATAGTACCAACTTTAGGTGGTGCAATTGGTTGACCCGATGTGTCTTGTGGCTCTTGATCTGATCCGCTTGATCTTTGCAGTACAGGATCAGTTACGGCATCTGATGTAGATCGCATGCCTACTTTGTCTAGGGCCTTGCCTGCTAGGCCTGTGGCTAAACTTTGATCAGGATTAATTCCAATGCCTTGTTTAAATCCTTGTGCAAGCCCACCTAAGAATCCCGGAGGCTTCTTACCAGGAGCACCTGTCTTATCTTGTGCAGTAGTACCAAGCCCGGCTAGACGTTGCTGTTGTTGCTGTCCTGATAGTTGAGATGGGCTTTGACTAGTTATATTTGACGAGGAAGCGGCATTGGTTTTTGCCGCTAGTTCCGCTGCCGATAATACAGGGCCTTCAAATATAAATTCTTTTGCTCTCATATCACTGGGGGAATTTAGTTATCATGATGCCTATTAAAGATAACACTGCTACAATAATGGTACCAGCGGTACCAATTAAAATCTTAACTGTGTTAAGACTACTGTCTTCAATAGTTGTTTGCAAGGTGGATAGTTTACCTTCTACACCGCTTAGACGTTTTTCTAAAGCATCATATCTCTGAGCACATAATTCAACATGTGCTTCGAGGTTTTCTTTTTCAATCTGCGTCGGATTTGACATGTTAATTTCCTGGTTCCAGTATTTTTACCACGGTATTACACCAATTTGTGTCCGTTAGGTCAAATACTGCCTTTGGTATATTTATCGTCTCGTTGAGTTTTTCTATAATAGGTACTTCGTGTAGGTCGTTGATTAATAGTCCAATTTTGTTATTGTTTTCAAGATAACTGTCAGATCTGTCAGGAGTGAATCTAAAGGTCCACACAGCCTGCTTGCCTTTATACTTGGATCCAAATCCTATCTCTTTAATGTCCTGTTCAGAAACAACGGGACTTTTATCATAACTTATAATACAACGCAGACCTATACATTGTAAGAACGTTGTCCAATTTCTGTACTGATTACTTTCTAAATCATTAGACGTATTGGGTCTTTTAAGATTTGTATCTGTAATATCAATCAATGTTTTTATTTCTATAATTTCCATAATATACCTAGTTTACGATATTTATGGTCAAAAGAAAAGGGAGTTAAAAAACTCCCCTTGTCTTAGTTTAATTGATATTAAACTGCTGTAACAAATACTAGACCGGTACCAGTGAAAGCTGGTGAACCTAGTGTCTTCTCTGTAACTGTACATGATGGTACTGCGGCTTCGATAACTGCTTCTAGAGCCGCTGCCGCTGCCACTGGTGTTCCACCAGATGTATAACCGTCAAAAGTATTGCCGTCAACTGCTACCATAAAACCACCAGTACCTGGGTTTCCTAGGATAACGATGCTTGCAATGCTTTCAATAGCACGTACTGCTTTTTCGTAGTTGCTTTCAACGATACCTGGTGTTGTGTCGTAACCTGTATCAGCTACTTCAAACCAACGTGGTTGATAACCAAAAAAAGCACCTGCTTGTGCTGATCCATTTAATCTTGTAATTCCTGCCATTTTAATTCTCCTTGTTTTGGCGCCTTATAAAAAACTCTTCTCTAAGGCTAATGTGCAATTATTTAGTCCAAATAGAAAAAAACTGGTATTACCGGCCAAAATCAGTCGTCTTTTAAGTCGCCTTCTATTAGCTTAAGGCCGCGGGCAGTTTCTTTGTTATCACGTAGTTTGCGTATACTGCGTGTAAACTTGGCGGGATCAGACCCTTTGATTGAATTGATAAACCGTCTTTCTAACTCGTATGCAGTCTCTGGATCAAAGTTTTCACGTATTAACTGTAACAGATTAATAGCACTATTAATGACATGAGTAGCCCTAGCCTCAACTACTAATTCGCTGTCACGTTTGATTGCTATTTCGTTAAGTTCTTCTATTAGGCTTTTGGTCTTACGTTGCACGATTTAAATCCTTTTGGTATTTATTATGATCTGTAGTCTATTATACATTATTCTCTGGCAAAATAAAACCTTGTAAAATGTTGCGGTGCCGCATATACTATGATAAATAACTAAGTAGAAACCATGAGTAACTACATAAACACACAGGAAAGCAAAATGAAATACCTATCAGAAAAGATGCAGTCTATACTGGAACGTTTAAGTGAAATGTTCCCAGGTAGCAGTTATCAATCAAGTCTAGATGCTTATCTAGCAGACAAAGGCATTACCGATGCCGCACAGTTGGAAAACTACATCAGTCAATTCAACTACAAAAAGGAAACCTATCTATGAAAAAAATCGTCAACTCACTATGGTCATTTTTAGAAGCACTTGGCCAAGCCCGCGCTGCCTCTATTCTTGCTCGTCAAGGACGTATAGAAGAAGCTAAAGCTGTGTACAATGGACCAGCATGATCCAGTAGAAGCTGTGGTCAAACACATACATATAGTGTTGCCCATTGTAGGGGCTGTATTGATTTTTATGTTGGCTTTCATTGCCATCACCGTGGCTTGATCTAATAATATTATTAATCCATAAATACTTGCTATATTTCTAAAAGAGATATATAATAGTATATCAGCGAAATAGAAGTAGTTGATATAACAGACATACACACAAAGGAGAATACTATGTCATTCGAAACACCAAAACTGCCAGAAGTAAAATTCAACAAGAACGGATATGAAATCCGTACAGACATTCTAGGAATGGCCAAAAGCCTAGTACAAGACGACTTCCATGCCAAATTCCAAGGCTGGGAAATGACTGCTACTCGTGATGAGAAGACTGGTCAAATCGTTAGTACAGTTGCAATGCCAGCTTTCCCAGGACTTGAGAAAGTATTAGAAACAGCAGAAAAAATGTATGGCTTTGTTAATCAAGGCGTTGCATCTGCTACCAAAGCAACCGTAAAGAAATAATATAATAATTATAATAGGTGCATAGCACACTTAAAAGGGCCACTTATTAGGCCCTTTTATTTTGACTGTAATACTGGGAGTATACTAAAAAATTCCGGATGCTGTTTGTTAAAATGCCGCATGGCTATGCCAGCTAATTCATTAGCTTCGTTTTCTATATTGCTTCCGGTTTCGCCACTGTCTTGATTTATTCTGCCTTCTATGTCCTGCTTATAATGGACAAGCTCGTGAGCCAATGTTCTTAAGATGTCTAAAGGATGCCTGTTTAAAATTGCTAGGTCAATTGCATGATCCCCGTCTGCATATCTACCAAAGGTAGGTTGGGTGGCATCGTGTATTTTTTGTTCTAATGTTATTTTAGGTAATGAAGGTAGTTGATATTCTTCAACAATAAAGGGAAGAAACTTTTCCAAAATATCCATTAGGGTAACTTTTGGATTTATTGATTCAACTAATAAATGTGATATCTTCATAGTAGTATTTATTGCTCACTTTAGAGTCCACGGTAGCGAATCGCTTTCTCACTCCAGCAGCCGGAGTCACATCTACGGTAACAAGTACCGGTCCTAAGGTGTGTTCTTTATAAACTGTGGCCGCCCTCTATCTTTGCAATTTCAAGAGGCGTAAATTGTCTTTGCTTGTGTTTTTCTAAACTCTCTTTAAGTTTTTCTTCAAGAGTTTGAGTATAGTTTAAGTTAGGTCGTGCCTGTTCTTTTTTAGTTTGTTTGATGAGGTCTTCGAAGCGCATCCAGTATTTATTTAAATTATGGAACTAATTTTCTGTAGATATCTATAATAGCTTCTGCTGTTGGACCTAAATAATCGTTGTTTGCAATACCATAATCAATGTTTTCAATCCAGAACATACGTAGTTCTAGTTCTGCCATCTTTTCAATTTCTACCTCATATGGGTGAAAACAAATATGATCCACAATAGGTACTTTAGGATAGGCAATAAAGCGTCCGTTTTCTGCATTGTAAATCCAGCGGTGGTGCATGGTACCTCTAAACACACCTTCTCGACGCTGGAGTTCGTTGTACTTGCTAGGAACAGCAATGAACCCTTGCTCCGCTATACGTGGTATCATTTCCATTGCCAACATGGGATTAGCAAGGTCTTCTAATGTATGTGTACAATTACAAAAACTAAATCTTCCATTCTTTTCAACATAGTCTAAAATTGGTAACCAATCTTCATATCGATTCATATTGCCAATAAATTGATGTACACCTTCCATTGGTGTATCCATGATGTCAAACGTATGTGTAAGATAATCTCTGTTAAAAGGATTGTGGCTTGCACCAATATCAATTAGAGTAAAGTTTTCTTTTGTCTGTTTAAGATCATGCACTGCCCGAATAACTTCGGGGCGAGTATGCCACGGCCATTCTACTTGATCTCTTGCGGCTAGATATATTTGTTGTGTCATATTAAACTCGGAATGTCCATGAACCAATATGGTCGCAAACTACACTAGTATCGCACCATAGTTCTTTACCTTTTTCTCTAGCTTTCATGCAGAAGTAAACATCTTCACTAATAGTGTGTGCATGATCAATAGCACTCTTATAAACAAAATGTGGATACTCAATGGCTTCAAACACTGACTTCTTAACTAGTACACAGCCAAAGCCGCATCCATCAATTGGAACTAGGCCTTGTCCTTTGATTGAATCCCAAGGTACATGTGTTACTCCGCCATGCTCATTTCTACGCATTACTTCAATTGTATGTCGTCCAGGAATACGTTGAATATAAACACCTGTTACGATATCCTTGTCATGCGATACTAATTTCTTTAGTGTGTCTTTAGGAAATGCAATGTCACTGTCAACAGCAAATAGATAATCATAAGGGCCACTTATTACCCAGTTGGCAATCAAGTTACGAACCTGTTCAACTTGATATCCGTAAAAATATTGGAATACAGTTTCGTAACCATCTGGAATTTCTAAATCGTATATGCTCTTAAATGTTTCTGCTTCAATTAATTTGTTAGTAGGAATAGCAATAAGAATTTTCTTCTTTGGTCCTTGGGCAACCATTGGAGCAGGTTGCATAACGCTCAATTGTATTCTACTTGGTTGATCTTTCTTTCGATCAGGAATTGGTGTAATTGTTTTCATAGGCTTTGTTAATATTTTACTTGCTGTTACATTTTGTTCTTGGCCATTAACTTTATAATCATTCAATGGACTTGCATCATTGTAATTATATACAATGTCGGGGTTGACAAAAATTCTAGTCGGGTCACAGGACTCTAAAGGATTGTAGAATGTACTGTTATCGCCGCCCGCCTTAAACCAGTTGCCGGTTTCATCTTTAAACATACCGTCTGGCAAATCTTTAATGAGTTTGGCCTTATAGGTGCGTAGATGCGTGTAAGGCATATTCCAATTAAACTTATAATCTCTAAAGGTAGCCGTGTCAATAACTTCCGGAGGATATGGTTGACTAATTAAAGGAATGTTATCAACCATGCTCCACGAACTACCATAGACAAAATCTGCATCTTCGTGTAGTTCATTATAGTAGGTAAAGATATCGTTTCTATTAGTTAGACTATCATCACCATCTAACAACATAATAATGTCTTCATTATCTAAGTTAGCATTTTTAATAGTTGTTATTTGATTAGCAACTGCGCTACCATTGCGCTTTTCATTTTTAATTAGAATAAACTTCTTACGTAATTCTGCAGGCAAGCCTGCAACTGTATGTTCGGCAACTGCAAAACCGTTATCACTAGAGCAGTCGTCAATTAGATAATGTACAAAGTTGTCGTAATCTTGTGCGGCAACACTTTCAATACATTTTGCAATGTATGGTTCAGCGTTCCAAAACGGACTAATAACAACCATGCGTTTTTCTTTATTGATTTTGGGGCATGTCCACAACTCGGGGCCAGTAGTTCTACGACCAAATACCTTGTTATATTTTAGTGCATAGTAATTGGACTTTTGGAATTCACCACGTTGTATATTCAATCCTAATTTAGCGTACAGATGTTGTTTCCATTGTAGTGCGGTAACATCCCAACCTACTAGATCTTTAATTTCATCTAGAGCTAGTTGGCGTCTACGTAATTCTTTAGGATCTCGATGCGCTTCTAATACCATTTTAACAAAGGCGTCTGCCTGTGTTCCTGCATTGATATGCGGGTACAATCCATTAGGAACAATAGCATAGTCAATCATGTGGCTATGTTCTGTAGCAGTTTCTTCCAATGCACCAAAACGGCAGGTTAACAAAGGTGTATTTGCATACAAACTTTCTAAACAACTGATACCATATGTTTCTGGTAGTTCTGCAGGGTATAAGAAGTAACTAGACTCTGCGGCAATTTCAGCAACACGGTGTTGACTGACAACTCCTGTAAACTCTATGCTGGCATCGTTAATAGCATCACCGACTAGTTCTTTAAAGTTCTTTTCTTGGTCATCGTTAAATGCAGTTCCCAGTTTGTAGAAGCCGCCAATTACTTTTAAACGTGCTTTAGGTATTTGTTGTTTTACTCGAGGCCAGATACTATGTAACAAGGTGCGTAGACCTTTGCTCATATTGGCATTAAAGAAAAATAGATTAGGATCTTTCTTATCTAGATCAACTTTATCAAAGTAACGGCGTAGACCATTACGTGTAATCCACATGTGTTTACGTAGTACTTCGTAGTTGCGTGGGCGACCATGATTACAATTCATCACATACATTGTATGGAAATCACTCAAGCACCATATTTCATCTACAGCACCTGTGGTGACTAGATCTTCAATTACGTCATCACCCCAACTGAATGTATCGTGCATCCAGAATACTTTAATCTTAGCGTTCTCACGCAGACGTTTGAACATCTGGTATGGGTACTGTCGAGCTGTGTTGATTTGCAATCCATAGAACGGTTCTGTGATAAACGGCATAACAGTACGTGAACTGACCACTACATCAAAGTTGCAAGGATCGTGTTCAATGTCACTGATAGGTCTGTAGGTAACACCATCATATACGCCAGGTGTACTATCGTCTTCATTGCATCCGTTGAATACAGTAACATTAAAACCTGCGGCCTGTAATTCTTTAGCAACCAATATAGCCGCACTTTCACTTCCGCCCAAACCTCTGCGGTCCAGTGTACCGCCATCATAACTCATCCCGGGAATGTCAACAATGGCCAGATTAACTCTATGCTTTTCTTCGTAGATTGGTACAGTTACTTTTGGAACAATAACTTCTTCCGGATTCATTATCTTACGACCAAATGCTTTGTGTACACGATAGTTAATCCACTGTACACGGGCAAGCTCGTCTGCAGGCATTGATCGATCTAGCTTGTACAAGAAATGTTGTTTCCATTGTAGAGCTACGGTATCCCATGTGCTAACATCTTTAACTGCATTACAAGCATATTGTTTTTGTTGATGCAGATACGGATTGTGTACTACACGCAATACAGTATTGATAAACTTGTCAACCTGTTGTTCCACATTGATGTTTGGAAATAAACCATTAGGTTCAATGGCATAGTCAATCATGTAGCTGGCGGCTTCGGTAGCAGTTTCTTCCATAGCACCAAAGCGTGTGCCAATAACAGGTGTGTTATAGTTGATTGCTTCAAGCGTAGCAATACCGCTGGTCTCAGGAAATGCCCCTGGATAGATCATATAGCTGGCATTAGCCACAATTTCTGCAATTTGCGGTTGCGGAATGATTCCTGTAAATTCTACACTGGGATCATTTTCATACATCTTCTGTAGGCGTATTACTGTATGTCCTTGTTCGTTTAGAGGTTCGTCTGGAAACTTATAGTAGCCTCCAATAATTTTTAAACGTGCATTTGGTAGTTGTTGTTTTAATCTGGGCCAAATACGTTCAAGTAACGGAACCATGCCCTTTGTTACACTTGCATTATAAACAAACAGATTTGGGTCTTTTTTCTTAATATCGACCCATTCTATCCATCGATTCATGGCATTTCTAGTCTGAAATACATGTCTTTTTAATACTTCTACGTTTCTTCTGGGACCGTGCTGGTTATGTGTTGTATAGGCAGTGTGCCAGTCACTTAAGGTAAACAGCTCATTGATATAGCCTTTAACAACTAATTCTTCAACAATATGATCGCCCCAACAGAAAGTATCCTGCAACCAAAGTATTTTAAGCTGTCCGGGACGTTGTACTTGTCTCCAAGTAGAAAAATCATGATCTCTCGGAGCAGGTTGTTTGACCTGCTCGTATAAGTGTTGGGGAGTAAACGGTACTACTGTACGTTGACTAATGACAATGTCAAAATTAAATTCGCGCTCTCTGAGACGTTTGATTTCACAGTATTCAACACCGTCATAGGTACCTTCGCTAGCACCTTCTTTGTTGTTGTCATTAAAAATGGTAACGGAAAAATCTAACTTAGCCAGCTCTCTTGCCACGCTAATGATACTGCTTTCGCTACCGCCTATGCCCTTTTTGTATAATGTAGTGCCATCGTAGGGTAAGCCGATAACATCAATAATTGCAATTTTGATTTTGTTCATGGTCTCATATTTAACTACGTATATAATAACACAGACAAAAAAAGGAGTCAATGACTCCTTTTGTTTTGGGTAAAAATGTGTTAATTACACCAGCTTTGTTTAGCTTCGCCATAATATTCACGGGCAAATCCGTTAGCAATCAAGGCAGCACGTAGGCTCTGTCCATTTAGAATGATATCGCCCAGAACACGGCCACCGAATTTATCCCAACTGTATAGAATGACTTGTCGCTGTTGGCTGGCATTAATGAGACCTTTAGTGAAAACGGAAGCGGCTTCACCACGTTGTTTTTCGCTGTCGCATTGACCTCTAAATCCTTTTTCCGGAGTATCGACTCCGTAGACTCGTACCGCAAGTTCGGGCTTAAGGGGTGCAGGTAGAAAGGGTGCGGCGATAACAACTGTATCGCCATCC
>Ga0208974_1000044_pt1 | contig 55971 bp, 63 predicted proteins | sample GreLakmeER15MSRF_FD_187699 | JGI IMG/M metagenome (GOLD analysis project Ga0208974, IMG submission 187699) | Freshwater lentic microbial communities from great Laurentian Lakes, MI, USA - Great Lakes metaG ER15MSRF (SPAdes) | ecosystem: Environmental > Aquatic > Freshwater > Lake | place: Great... | reverse complement strand
GGATCTCATAATCACCGTGTGAGGCAATACCCATCGTGACCCATTTCCCATTAGTACCTAGGATCCAATCGTGCACATGATCGATGGCGGCATTCGCAGCAGACGCTGCAGAAGAAAGTCCGCGCGCCTCGATAATCGCTCCGCCGCGTTTACCAACAGTAGGAATAAAGACATCCTTGTTCCATGCTGCATCATTAATCATGTCTTTGACCGACTGGCCATTGACGGTTGCAAAGCGATAGTCGGGATACATCGTAGGGCTGTGATTGCCCCAAACAATCAGTTTCTCGACATCGGCAACGGCTTTGTTGGTCTTGCCGGCCAACTGCGACAGTGCACGATTGTGATCGAGACGCAACATCGCAGTGAAGTTCTTGGAGGGCAGGCTTGGTGCAGATTTCATGGCGATGTAGGCATTGGTATTCGCGGGATTACCAACTACTAAAACCTTGACCGTTCGCTTGGCAACTTGGTCTAAGGCCTTGCCTTGCGCCGTAAAGATCTGTGCATTGGCAGAGAGTAAATCTTTGCGCTCCATGCCGGGTCCACGAGGACGCGCACCAACGAGAAGGGCAACGTCAATATCCTTGAATGCGGTCATCGGGTCGCTGTGCGCACTCATACCCGCTAGCAATGGAAAGGCACAGTCCTCGATTTCCATCATCACGCCTTTAAGAGCTTTCTGCGCCTTCTCATCGGCAATCTCTAATAACTGCAAGATAACGGGTTGATCTTTGCCCAACATATCGCCATTGGCAATACGAAATAAAAGGGAATAACCAATTTGACCAGCTGCACCAGTGACAGCGACACGCATAGGGGCTTTTGCCATTACAAACTCCGGATAAATAACGTTAAAAAGAGAAACAGACCGATACCAAAACCGTAGTTTACATTTACACTTGCACTAAGTCTTCTATAAGATAAAAGATTAGAATGATTCATCATGCGAACGCTTGAACAATCCGCTAGTTTTAGCCCTCTATATCAGCAGATCAAAGAACTGATTTTAGGTGGCTTGCAGGCTGGCGAATGGCAACCTGGTCAAGCCATTCCGAGTGAAATGGATTTGGCAGAACGCTATAAAGTTAGCCAAGGAACGGTCCGCAAGGCGATCGATGAATTAGCCTCTGAAAATCTCGTGGTGCGCCATCAAGGTAAGGGCACATTTGTGGCAAGTCATCGCGAAGAGGCAGTGCAATACCGATTCTTACGTTTAGTACCCGACAACGGCAAAGAGCTTATTTTGAAGAGTAAGTTCTTGAGTTGCGAGACTGTGCAGGCAAACGAGGCGCTTGCTAAGCAATTTGGTATTAAGAATAAGGACCCACTCATTCTGATTAAGCGGGTGCAATCGTTTTACGGCAAGCCGGTTGTTTACGAATTAATCTATTTATTGGCCGCTCGCTTTCAAGGGATCACGCTGGAGCACCTCACCAGTTGGTCTGGACCCTTGTACGGTTTCTACGAAACTGAATTTGCTACCCACATGGTGCGGGCTGAAGAGCACATTAAAGCTCTGGGTGCCGACCGCTTGGTTGCAGGGCATCTCTCCCTAAACGAGGCAGCTCCGGTTTTGCAGGTGGAGCGCAGAACTTTTACCTACGGCAATAAAACCGTTGAGGTTCGCTTGGCGCATTACGAGACCCAGGATCTGCACTATGCCAATGATCTCAATTAGGGCCAGTTACTACGCATAAATACTTAGTGGACTAAATATAAATATGTATAGAATCAATACTTTAATGATCGCAATCGAAAAAATGTCCACTTCACCTTACGTTTCTACTAGAATATGTTGCAATACAGCAATTATTAATAATTTGGTCTTATCAAGTCAGGATTTCAACCAGCTATGAGTGACTCCCATCAGGACGCAAATACAGCCAAGCCTCGGCCGGTCTTTCGTAATATTGGTATTGCTCAATTGGCACAGTACCGTCTCCCATGGCCTGGCAAGGTATCGATCCTTCACCGGATCTCTGGTGCTGCTTTATTCCTATTTCTTCCCTTTATCTTGTTTCTCTTCGATAAGAGCCTAGCCTCTGAAGTGAGCTTTGCTTACTTTGCCAATCTGATGAGCAATCCCATCATTCAATTAATTTGTCTGGGATTAATCTGGGGATTTATTCATCACTTTTGCGCTGGCATTCGCTATCTCCTGTTAGACCTCGAGATGGGTGTTGATAAGGCCGCCGCCAATCGCTCTGCAATTAGCGTCATGATTATTAGTTTGGTATTAACTGCCATTGTTGGTCTTCGCCTCTTCGGTGTGTTTTAAGGAAAAGGATCAGACGATGTCAAAAAATAACATTGGTCCAAAACGCTTAGTCGTTGGAGCGCATTACGGTTTAAAAGAATGGATGATTCAGCGGGTGACCGCGATTGTGATGGTGGTCTTCACCATCGTGCTGCTCATTACTTATCTTGTGAACGGCAACCCGAGTTATGACGGCTGGGCTGGTTTGTTTGCAAACCAGTTCATGAAACTCCTAACCCTGCTAGCGCTTCTCAGTCTTTTTTACCATGCCTGGATTGGGGTGCGCGATATCTGGATGGATTATGTAAAACCGGTTGGTATTCGTTTAACGCTCCAAGTGCTCACCGTATTGTGGCTTGTGGGTTGCGCTGCGTATGCCATTCAAATCTTATGGAAAGTGTAAGGAATGACAGCCATTAAAAAATCCCTTCCCCGCCGACGCTTTGATGCGGTGATTGTGGGCGCAGGTGGCTCTGGTATGCGTGCTGCACTCCAGCTATCAGAAGCAGGTTTAAGTGTTGCTGTACTGAGTAAAGTATTTCCAACACGCTCGCACACGGTAGCTGCACAAGGCGGTATTGGTGCGGCTCTGGGAAATATGAGTGAAGACAATTGGCATTATCACTTTTATGACACCATCAAAGGATCGGATTGGTTAGGCGATCAAGACGCAATTGAGTTCATGTGTCGTGAAGCACCTAAGGTTGTCTATGAGTTAGAGCACTTTGGTATGCCCTTTGATCGGAACGCCGACGGCACAATCTATCAACGTCCCTTTGGTGGGCACACCGCCAACTATGGTGAAAAACCCGTACAGCGAGCATGTGCTGCTGCAGACCGCACAGGGCATGCGATGCTGCATACCTTGTATCAGCGCAACATTCGTGCAAAAACCCATTTCTTTGTAGAGTGGTTAGCACTCGATTTAATCCGGGATGCACAGGGTGATGTGCTTGGTGTCACCGCGCTCGAGATGGAGACCGGTGAAGTTTATATTCTTGAGGCTAAGATTACTTTGATGGCAACCGGTGGCGCCGGACGGATTTGGTCTGCATCCACAAATGCTTACATCAATACAGGCGATGGCATGGGTATGGCCGCGCGCGCAGGATTACCGCTCGAGGATATGGAGTTCTGGCAGTTCCATCCCACCGGTGTTGCAGGTGCTGGCGTCTTACTGACCGAGGGCTGTCGTGGTGAAGGCGGTATTCTGCGCAATAAAAATGGTGAGCGTTTTATGGAACGCTACGCACCCACCTTAAAAGATCTTGCACCGCGTGATTTTGTATCGCGCTCAATGGATCAAGAGATTAAAGAGGGCCGCGGTTGTGGTCCAAATGGCGACTACATTGTTCTGGATCTGACCCACATCGGTGCTGAGACCATCATGAAGCGTTTGCCATCGGTCTATGAGATCGGTATGAACTTTGCTAACGTGGATGTCACCAAAGAGCCTATTCCAGTTGTGCCCACGATTCATTATCAGATGGGTGGTATTCCTACCAATATTCATGGGCAAGTAGTGGTCCCTAAAAATGGCAACCCGAACAGTATTGTGGAAGGCCTTTATGCAATCGGCGAGTGCTCTTGCGTCTCGGTGCACGGCGCCAATCGTCTAGGCACTAATTCGCTCCTTGATTTATTGGTCTTTGGTCGCGCCGCAGGCAATCATGTCGTACAAGCCAACTTGAAAGCTAAAGACCACAAAGCGTTACCAGCAGATGCTGGTGAATACACCATGGAGCGGATTACAAAATTAGATGCAAGTAGCTCGGGTGAGTATGCCCAAGATATTGCCAACGATATTCGTAAGACCATGCAAACATATGCCGGTGTCTTCCGTAATGAACAGTTACTTGCTGAAGGCGTGCGCAAAATGGCTGAGCTCACCGAGCGTGCCAAGCACCTGTGGCTCAAAGATAAATCAAAGATCTTTAATACCGCACGGATTGAAGCCTTGGAGATTGATAATTTAATTCAGACGGCTAATTCCACCATGATTTCAGCAGCAGCTCGTACTGAGAGTCGGGGCGCGCATTCCCATCACGAGTTTCCTAAGCGGGATGATGCTAACTGGATGAAGCACACCTTGTGGTTCGAGGGTAATCAATTGGAATATAAACCTGTTCAACTCAAACCCTTGACGGTGGATTCTGTGCCACCCAAAGAGCGCACGTTCTAACACTTGGATAAACACTATGAGTGATACCCGTATCTTTGAAATCTACCGCTACGACCCTGATGTCGATAAGGCACCACGGATGGAGACCTATGAGCTTGAACTCCATGGCGAACGCATGCTCTTGGATGCGCTGATCTCACTTAAAAAGGTAGATGAAAGCATCTCTTATCGCCGCTCATGCCGTGAAGGCGTATGTGGCTCGGATGCGATGAACATCAATGGTAAGAATGGCTTAGCGTGCTTAACCAATATGCGGTCATTGCCTAAAAAGATCACCTTGCGCCCATTGCCCGGACTACCAGTCGTTCGTGATCTCATCGTCGACATGACCTTGTTCTTTAAGCAGTACTTATCCATCAAGCCATATTTGATTAACGAGACCCCTCCACCGGAGAAAGAGCGTTTACAAAGTCCTGCCGAGCGCGAGGAGTTGGATGGTTTATATGAGTGCATCTTATGTGCTTCATGCTCAACCTCCTGCCCATCGTTCTGGTGGAACCCCGATAAATTTGTGGGACCCGCAGGACTCTTGCAAGCCTATCGCTTTATTGCTGACAGCCGTGATCAGGCAACTGGTGAGCGTTTGGATAATCTCGAGGACCCGTATCGTCTGTTCCGTTGTCACACCATCATGAACTGTGTGGATGTATGTCCCAAGCATCTCAATCCAACAAAAGCGATTGGCAAGATTAAAGAGTTGATGGTGCGTCGGGCGGTATGAGCCTGGATGCCAAGCAGTTGTATCACCTTCGGAGTGCAGCACGGCGTGGTTTATTAGAAAACGATTTAATCCTGGAGCGTTTCTTTCAACGACATGCTTCAGAGTTAACTGAAGATTTAGGGGCAGCATTGTCTGAGTTGTTAAAGCTGGATGACAATGATTTGCTTGATCTCTTACTCGCTCGGAAGGAGTTAAGTCCGGACCAGGATACAGAGACAAGTAGGGTGGTGTTGAGTATGTTGCGTCAGCGATAATGCATGTATAACGTATTAATCGATATTAGGACAGAATCATGATTGAATCGAATATCAAAGCCAAGCTTTCTTTCTCGGACGGCACTCCCGATATCGAGTTACCTATTTATAAGGGCACACAAGGCCCAGACGTGATTGATATTCGGAAGCTCTATGGTCAGACCGGTAAGTTCACCTACGACCCAGGCTTCTTGTCTACGGCATCATGTAGTTCAAAGATTACCTTTATTGATGGCGATAAAGGCGAGTTACTCTATCGTGGCTATCCTATTGAGGAACTTGCCACTAAATGCGACTTTTTAGAGGTCTGCCAACTCTTGATTGGTGGCGAGTTGCCAAATGCTAAACAAAAGACTGACTTTGAAGATCTGGTGATGCATCACACCATGGTGCATGAGCAAATGCAGTTCTTCCTGCGTGGTTTCAGACGCGATGCCCACCCCATGGCTGTGTTAACAGGTTTGATCGGGGCAATGGCTGCGTTCTACCACGATGAGATTGATTACAGCGAACCAAAAGCGCGCGAGATTGCTCAGATCCGCTTAATTGCTAAGATGCCTACCTTAGTCGCTATGTCCTATAAGTACTCGATTGGACAGCCCTTTATGTATCCGGACAATAGCTTGTCCTACACCGCTAACTTTATGCGCATGATGTTTGCCACCCCATGCGAGCCCTATAAAGTCAATCCTGTGTTGGTGAAAGCCTTGGATCGCATCTTTACCTTGCATGCCGATCATGAGCAAAATGCATCTACCTCCACCGTCCGCTTAGCCGGCTCATCGGGCACTAATCCATTTGCAGCAATCTCTGCTGGTATTGCCTGTCTGTGGGGTCCAGCCCATGGCGGTGCTAATGAAGCCTGCCTAGAAATGCTCACCTCGATTCAGGCAAATGGTGGGGTTGAGAAGATTGGTGAGTTTATTGCTCAAGTGAAAGATAAAAACTCGAATGTGCGCCTGATGGGGTTTGGACATCGCGTTTATAAAAACTTCGATCCGCGCGCCAAGTTAATGCGTGAGACCTGTCATGAAGTACTCAAAGAATTGGGCTTAGAGAATGATCCTTTGTTCAAATTAGCGATGACTCTTGAGAAAATTGCCCTAGAGGACGACTACTTTGTGGGTCGCAAGCTCTATCCGAATGTGGATTTCTATTCCGGAATCGTGCAGCGCGCTCTTGGTATTCCGACCGAAATGTTCACCTGTATCTTTGCCTTAGCCAGAACCGTGGGTTGGATTGCTCAGTGGGAAGAGATGATTACTGATTCTGAGTACAAGATCGGGCGCCCCCGCCAATTATTTGCTGGCGCAACGCCACGAATGGTGCCAGCCATTTCTGAGCGAAAATAAGTGTTTTAATCGAATTGCTTTAACAAAGGCTCTGCATGCGAACGCTTTATGACAAATTATGGGATGAGCACGTGGTGCACTCCGAAGAGGATGGCACAGCGACTCTTTACATTGATCGTCAACTGCTGCACGAAGTAACTAGTCCACAAGCATTTGAAGGTTTAAGCTTAGCTACTCGCCCAGTGTGGCGTATCTCAGCCAACTTAGCGGTCTCGGACCACAATGTGCCAACGACCGATCGTAGCGAGGGTATTGCCGATCCCGTATCAAAACTGCAGGTGGACACCTTAGATCAAAATTGCGATCGTTATGGGATTACTCAGTTCAAGATGAACGACCTACGCCAAGGTATCGTGCACGTGATTGGCCCTGAGCAAGGCGCTACTCTGCCAGGCATGACCGTCGTTTGCGGAGACTCGCATACCAGCACCCATGGAGCATTCGGGGCTCTGGCTTTTGGAATCGGCACCTCAGAAGTGGAGCACGTTCTAGCCACCCAAACTTTGCTGATGAAGAAAAGCAAGAACATGTTGGTGCGCGTCGAAGGGCGTTTGCAGCCCGGCTCCTCAGCAAAAGATATTGTCTTAGCGGTGATTGGGAAGATTGGTACTTCCGGTGGTACGGGTTACACCATTGAGTTTGCTGGTGAGACCATTCGGGATTTATCGATGGAAGGGCGTATGACCATCTGCAATATGGCGATTGAGGCAGGAGCGCGAGCCGGTATTGTTGCGGTGGATGAGACCACCATTGAGTATATTCAGGGTCGTCCTTATGCGCCAAAAGGAGAGGCAGTGCGTCTCGCCTTGCAATACTGGAGAGGCTTGCATTCTGATCCTGATGCACATTTTGATCAAGTGGTTGAGCTGCGGGCTGAAGAGATTATCCCGCAACTAACCTGGGGAACCTCACCCGAGATGGTGATGCCAATTAACGGCCGAGTGCCCGATCCAGAGCGCGAGCGCGATCCTAACAAACGCCAAGCGATGGAACGTGCCTTGCAATACATGGGCCTAGAACCCAATATGCCCCTTGATACTATTTATGTGGATAAGGTATTTATTGGTTCATGCACAAATAGTCGTATTGAGGATCTACGCGCCGCCGCCAAAGTGGTAGAGCGATTGGGCAAGAAAGTAGCCGGCAGTGTGAAGCAGGCCTTGGTGGTACCTGGGTCAGGACTTGTCAAAGTGCAGGCAGAACGCGAGGGCTTAGATCGGGTCTTTAAAGCGGCCGGCTTTGAATGGCGCGAACCAGGCTGCTCGATGTGTTTAGCCATGAACGCGGATCGCTTAGAACCTCAAGAGCGATGTGCTTCTACCTCTAACCGTAACTTTGAAGGTCGTCAGGGTGCAGGCGGTAGAACTCATTTGGTGAGCCCGGCAATGGCGGCTGCCGCGGCTATTGAAGGTCACTTTGTCGATATCCGTAAGATCGCCTAATCTTTTCTACAATAGAGTCCAATGAAAACTAGCCCCTTAATTATTTCTCTCTTCATTGCTACAAGCCTAGTTGCTTGTTCAAATACCATGACCGGTGTTGGTAAAGACTTGCAAGAGGTGGGCAAGAAAATGGACCCCCAAGCAAAGCCAGTTGAGACCGCCCCTAGTGCACCCAGCACCAAGCCCAACAAAGATGTAACGATTACCCCGGTTAAATAAATGGATGCATTTACAGTCTACAAGGGCTTAGTGGCCCCATTGGATCGAGAGAATGTGGATACTGATGCCATCATTCCGAAGCAGTTTCTGAAATCCATCAAGAAGACCGGATTTGGACAGAACCTCTTTGACGAATTACGTTACCTAGATCATGGCGAGCCAGGGCAAGATTGCTCGAAGCGCCCATTAAACTCCGATTTTGTGTTAAACCAAACTCGCTATCAAGGTGCTGGCGTTCTCTTGGCCCGTAAGAACTTTGGTTGTGGCAGCTCGCGTGAGCATGCGCCTTGGGCTTTATCGCAATTTGGCTTTCGTGCCATTATTGCCCCCAGTTTTGCCGACATCTTCTTCAATAACTGCTTTAAGAATGGCCTATTGCCCGTCGTTCTGACCGAACAGCAAGTGGATCACCTCTTTAATGAGACCAAGGCCTTCCCTGGGTATCAACTCACGATCGATTTGGAGCGGCAAGAGGTCATTGCTCCTGATAACCGAAACTATTCTTTTGAAGTAACACCATTTAGAAAGTATTGCCTGGTCAATGGTTTAGATGATATTGGTCTAACCCTGCGGCATGCCGATAAAATAAAGGCATTTGAGGCAGAGCGCTTATTGCGGATGCCATGGCTTGCAACCCAGCTCCCGTAGTGGATTACTGGCTCGCAGGCTTCATGAACGCAGCATAAAAAAAGGTTATCTATGAATATCGCAGTACTCCCGGGCGATGGTATTGGCCCGGAAATCGTGGCTGAGGCTGTTAAGGTCCTCAACGCACTTCAATTACCCATCAGCATGGAAACCGCACCGGTTGGTGGGGCGGCTTATGACCTTGCAGGTCATCCTCTGCCACCCGCAACCTTGGATTTAGCTAAATCAGCAGATGCTATTCTGTTTGGTGCGGTGGGTGACTGGAAATACGACACCTTGGCACGTGAGTTACGACCCGAGCAAGCGATTTTGGGATTACGCAAACACCTAGCTCTATTTGCTAATTTCCGACCCGCTATTTGTTATCAAGAACTCACTGCAGCATCGAGCCTAAAGCCAGAGATTGTGGGTGGATTGGATATCTTGATTGTGCGTGAGCTCAACGGCGATATTTATTTTGGTTCCCCCAAAGGCATCCGCAATGCACCCGATGGCTTGTTTGCTGGTGCCCGTGAGGGCTTTGACACCATGCGCTATAGCGAGCCCGAGATTGAGCGCATTGCCCATGTGGCTTTTGAGGCGGCACGCAAGCGTCATCGCAAAGTATGCAGTGTCGATAAATCGAATGTGCTGGAGACCTCACAACTCTGGCGTGAGGTGATGACCCGTGTTGCCAAAGAATACAGCGATGTTGAGCTCAGCCATATGTATGTGGATAACGCTGCGATGCAATTGGTTAAAGCACCAAAGTCTTTTGATGTGATCGTGACCGGTAATTTGTTTGGGGATATTTTGTCGGATGAGGCGGCAATGCTTACTGGCTCCATTGGCATGTTGCCATCTGCCTCCTTAGATAAGAACAATAAAGGCTTGTATGAACCTAGTCATGGCTCTGCACCCGATATCGCTGGCAAAGGGATTGCTAATCCTTTGGCTACTATTCTGTCGGCTGCCATGATGTTGCGTTTCTCACTGAACCTCCCAAAAGATGCGCAGCGGATTGAGACTGCGGTCCAAAAGGTTTTGGTACAGGGTTTGCGTACCGCCGATATTTATACCGAAGGTACACAAAAAATATCAACCGCCCAAATGGGCGACGCCGTAGTAAAAGCATTAGGGTAGTCATTGATTAATCGATAAGTACATATTTTTTATGGCACACACTCCTCTCGTAAATCCTGTAGTTGGTTTCGTTGGTTGGCGCGGCATGGTGGGCAGCGTCTTGATGCAACGCATGCAAGACGAAAACGATTTTGCTCATATTGAACCCGTATTCTTTAGTACTAGCAATGCGGGTGGTGAGGCCCCTCTGATTAACGGTAAGAAGGTAGCAACAGCAGAGACTCGTTTGCACGATGCCAATGATCTTAAAATGCTCGCCCGTTGTGATGTGATTCTTAGCTGTCAAGGCGGTGATTACACCAAGGCAATCTATCCCGCTTTGCGTCAACAGGCTTGGCAAGGCCATTGGATTGATGCAGCTAGCACCTTGCGCATGGAAAAGGATGCGGTGATCGTCTTAGATCCGATTAACCGCTCCGTCATTGATCAAGCCTTAAGCGCAGGTGGCAAGAACTGGATTGGGGGTAATTGCACCGTTAGTTTGATGATGTTGGCCGTGGGCGGTCTCTTAAAGAGCGGGATGGTTGAGTGGATTAGTGCCATGACCTATCAAGCCGCCTCCGGAGCCGGCGCAGCCAATATGCGTGAGCTCCTTGAGCAAATGGGTAGCTTGCATCAGAGCGTTGCCAGTGATTTAGCCAATCCCGCATCCTGGATTTTGGATATTGATCGCAAAGTAGCGCAAACCATTCGGTCAGAGCAGTTCCCAAAAACAAACTTTCGGAACACCGCATTGGCTGGTAGCCTTATACCTTGGATTGATGTGCCGGTAGAGCATGGTCAGACCAAAGAAGAGTGGAAGGCTGGCGCAGAATGTAACAAGATTATGGGTAAGCCACCATTTAGAGCGCCTGGCAGTATTCCGATTGATGGCATCTGTGTGCGTGTTGGTGCGATGCGTTGCCATTCGCAGGGCCTCACCATCAAGCTCAAGAAAGACATTCCTTTGCCTGAGATTGAGGCGATGCTTGCTGCGGATAATCAATGGGTCAAAGTGGTTCCGAATGAGCGTGAGATCACTGAACGTGAGCTTTGTCCTGCTGCTGTCAGTGGTACCATGACTATCCCTATTGGACGCTTACATAAATTAGCGATGGGCCCTGATTATTTGGGAGCGTTCACTGTTGGCGATCAACTGTTGTGGGGTGCTGCTGAGCCCTTGCGTCGCATGTTGCGGATTTTGCTAGAAAGATAAAATGACCTGGTCTTTAGTTCCGCAGATGCTCATTCAATGGCTTGTATTGGCCATAGTGAGTTGTTTCGTGTGGACTACTGCCCAAGCGATAACGCTTGGATCGCCGGTGATGTTATCTAAACCCGGTGAGCCTCTCAAGGTAGAAATACCGGTCAAAGCAAAACTCGAGGATAAAAGTAGCCTTGAGACAATTAGCATTGAGCTTGTACCTAAATCAGAATATGACCGTCTAGGCATCTCCAGCAAGATACTGGATTACATACCAAGTATTGCTATACGCAAAGGAAGCTCAGGTCAGCAGATCATTACGATTGAGTCGGATAGGGCGATTGAAGTGGATCAAGATCCCTTTATCGACATCATCGTTGGCTTGAAGTGGGCCAACGGAGGGCTTGCAAAACCTTACACCTTGATGGTTGGCGATGTTACGAAAGTGGTCGTTAGACCAGGCCAAACGCTGAGTGAGATTGCTTTGCAAATGACCCCGCAACTAAGCGGTGCAGATATGGACGAGGCAATACTTGCTCTGTATAAAGCAAACCCGGATGCATTCACCGGTGGCAGTATTCATCGTTTGATTGCAGGAGCTGAACTAAGTAAGCCTGATGCCAGTATTCTGCGCTCCATTACCCCAAGTGAAGCCAAAGAGTTTGTGATTGAGTCGAATCAAACGTGGATTGAGCAAAATGCACAAGCGGGGCAGAAAGGATCAGGATCTGCACCGAGTGCGGGAGCAAGTAAGGCCCCTGCGGGCGGCGATGATCGCCTCAAAATTGGGCCAGGAGCTGGAGCGGATGCCGATACGCGCCGTTATATTGAAGAGATCGTTGTCCAAGAAAAAGCACTTGCACAAACGAAGGCCAAGCTTGCTGAGCTGGAAAAGAATATTGCAGACCTGCAAAAATTACTCGATGCACGCAAGCAAAGCGCTTCTGCAGAAATTAGCTCCAAGACCACGCCACAAAATGATCCCTGGCAAGCACTTGCCGTTGGCTTAATCTTTATTGCAGTTACCGGCATCTTATTACTAGCCTTAGTACGTTACACAAGGCGCAAAGAGGAGATGGCAAACGCGGAGGAGGTGCCGCAAAGGGCTGCTGCCATATTGGCAGAATTAGATCTCAATCTGGAACCGAGTCCTCCGGCCGAGATGCCAGCGGCTGAGTCTCTGCGAGTTAAGCTTAATTTAGCCAAGGCCTACATCACCATCGAAGATTTTGCTGCCGCTCGCAAGGCGATCGAGGAGATATTACTTGTTAGTAATCAGGTAGACCCGCAAATGACGATATCTGCAAAGAGCTTGTTGTCCGAGATTAATCAACGTAGCGATTCTTAAAATCATGCGTATTGCCTTGGGTGTGCAGTATGACGGCAGTGCGTATTGCGGGTGGCAAATTCAGCCCGATCAAGCAACGGTTCAACAAACCCTCGAGCATGCGATCGCCCAATTCATTGGCAAAAAGGAACTAGTGCGCGTGACTGCTGCTGGGCGAACCGATACCGGTGTCCACGCACTTGGTCAGGTTGTGCACTTTGATGCCGATGTGGAACGCGATGAATGGTCATGGGTGAGAGGGATCAATACGTTTTTACCCAATGATGTTGTTGTCAATTGGACAAAGGTAGTGCCCCCCGATTTTGATGCACGCTTTAGTGCCCACGAGCGAACTTATATCTACGCCATTGTTGCCGGCCCAACCCGCTCACCGACCCTGGCAAAACGGGTGGGCTATCACATGATGCCTAGTGGCCAGTGGTTTGATGCCAGTGCGATGCAAATTGCTGCGGACTATTTAATTGGTGAGCAGGATTTTTCATCCTTTCGGGCGTCTGAGTGTCAGAGTAAAACGCCCATAAAACACTTATACGAATGCAGTATCACCAGCGAGCAACCATTTCTCTACTTCAAGATACGTGCCAATGCCTTCTTGCATCATATGGTGCGCAATATTGTGGGAAGTCTTTTGGTGGTTGGTCAGGGTAAACAAAAGCCCGAGTGGATTAAGACGGTCTTGCAAGCAAAAAATCGAGAGTTGGCAGCCCCCACATTTGCACCCGATGGCTTATACCTAATGCAAGTGGGCTATCCCCAGCACCTAGCAATTCCTGCTCCGCATTGGCAAAACGCCTGGCTGCCAAAAGAGCTTATGCTTTCGGTATAAGCTAGACGAACAAAACAATGGGATTACTCGATTACACCCCCAATATCAGCAGAATCAAGATCTGTGGCTTACGCACACCCGCCGATATTGAGGCGGTAATTAAGGCCCAGGTTGATGCCATTGGTTTGGTGTTTTATCCACCAAGCACACGCGCAATTGCGCCCGAAGATGCGGGCGCCCTGATTGGGCAACTCCCCAAAGGGATTGATGCCGTGGGTCTAGTGGTGAACCCGACCCCCAATCAGATTGAGGAGATTAGGGCAAACGCGGCCATCACGATGTGGCAGTTTCATGGGGACGAGACCCCCGAGCAATGTAAACGCTTGGCGGGCGGCTTACCTTGGATAAAAGCAGCCCGAATTGGGCAATCCTTCAACTTTACCGAATTTTCCCTACAATATAGGGATGCAGCCGGCTTTTTGCTAGATGCCCTGGTTGAGGGCTATGGTGGAAGCGGTACAACTTTTGATTGGAATCAAATACCAACATCATGGGCAAACGCAAACGCGCCTCGGGTCGTTTTGAGTGGTGGATTGAACGCGCACAACGTCGGTGAGGCAATTGGGCTTCTACATCCTTGCGCGCTTGATATCTCCAGCGGAGTTGAAATCAGTAAGGGTGTAAAAGATGCAGCATTGATCCAGCAGTTTGTGGATGCTGTTCGGGTGGCTGATCGTAATTGCCACTCGTAATCATTAATTAACCCAGCGTTTTAATACAGTCGAGGTACCTATGTACGATAAACCAGATGCACGTGGACACTTTGGTCCCTATGGCGGCATTTTTGTGTCAGAGACACTCATGTTTGCGCTTGAAGAACTCAAGCAGGCTTATGCTAAATATCAACATGATCCAGAGTTTCTAGAAGAGTTTCGGTACGAGCTTAAGCATTTTGTCGGTCGACCATCACCCGTCTATCATGCTAAGCGCATGAGCGAGCAACTCGGTGGAGCTCAGATCTATTTCAAGCGAGAAGATCTTAATCACACCGGCGCTCACAAGATTAATAATGTGATTGGTCAAGCAATGCTAGCCAAGCGCATGGGCAAACCCCGCATTATTGCTGAGACCGGGGCAGGGCAGCATGGGGTGGCAACTGCAACTATTTGTGCCCGCTTTGGTTTGGATTGCACGGTCTATCAAGGCTCAGTTGATGTGGCTCGTCAAGCACAAAACGTTTATCGCATGAAGCTTCTGGGCGCTAAGGTCGTACCCGTTGAGTCGGGCAGTAAAACTCTTAAAGATGCATTAAACGAAGCAATGCGTGATTGGGTTACTAATGTGGAGAACACATTTTATTTAATTGGTACTGTTGCAGGCCCACATCCTTATCCGATGATGGTTAGAGATTTTCAGACTGTGATCGGTGAGGAATGCAAAACGCAAATGCCGGAGATGATCGGACGGCAACCCGACTACGTCATAGCGTGCGTGGGTGGTGGCTCTAATGCTATGGGTATTTTTTATCCCTATATTGATGTTCCCAATGTGCAGCTTATTGGCGTTGAAGCGGCCGGCCGAGGTATGAGCATTGGCGAGCACTCCGCTGCATTGTGTGCGGGTAAGCCAGGCATACTGCATGGCAATCGTACCTATCTCTTGCAAGACGAGAACGGACAAATTGCCGAGACCCATTCGGTCTCTGCAGGAATGGACTACCCTGGTGTGGGGCCTGAACATGCGTGGTTGAAGGATTTAGGAAGAGCGCAGTATGTTGCAATCTCCGATGTTGAGGCCTTGAAGGCCTTTCATGATTGTTGCCAAATCGAAGGCATCATCCCTGCCCTAGAACCATCTCATGCGATCGCCTATGCTTATAAACTAGCACCAACCTTATCAAAAGATAAGGTGATCTTGTTAAATTTATGTGGTCGAGGTGATAAAGATATGCATACCGTGGCACAGGCCACAGGTTCTGAAGGCTAAGCACTATGTCGAAGATTGCAGCAGTATTTGCAGCCCTGAAGGCTCAAGGAAAAAAAGGCTTGATCCCTTTTGTAACGGCTGGGGATCCGCATCCAAACATGACCGTCGATGTTATGCATGCCTTAGTAAAGGGTGGGGCTGACATTATTGAGTTGGGTGTGCCGTTCTCTGACCCCATGGCCGATGGTCCTGTGATTCAACGTTCATCAGAGCGTGCACTTGCGCAGGGTGTGACACTGCGCCAGTGCTTAGAGAATGTCAAAACCTTTCGGATCCAAAATCAGCAAACCCCTGTGGTCTTGATGGGCTACGCCAATCCCATTGAGCAAATGGGGCATGCAGAGTTTGCCAAAGCTGCTAAGGCAGTCGGTGTCGATGGTGTGTTGATTGTGGATTACCCCCCTGAAGAATGCGAAGAGTTTGCAAAGCAAATGCGTAGCAATGGCATTGACCCCATATTTTTATTAGCACCAACATCCAATCAGCAACGTATTGCGCATGCAGCGCAAATTGCAGCCGGCTATATTTATTACGTCTCCTTACGAGGCGTAACCGGTGCAAATACACTAAATACCAGTGATGTTGCGAGCGTTCTACCGCTGATCCGTCAAGAAACAAATATCCCCGTAGCAGTTGGTTTTGGGATTCGGGATGCGGCCAGTGCCAAAGCGGTCTCGCAAACAGCCGATGCGGTGGTCATTGGCAGTCGGATTGTGCAACTCTTGGAGGAGGCTAAACCGGGAGAAGAGCTTGCTTCTTTAGAGCACTTTATTCATGAAATCCGCCACGCCTTAGACCATTAACTAGGATCGTTACAATATAGCCATGAGCTGGATCGATAAAATTCTTCCGCCCCAGATCCAACAAAGCGATCCGGCTAATCGCAAGACTGTGCCTGAAGGATTGTGGGTAAAGTGCGGTGGTTGTGAAGCGGTTCTGTACAGCACCGATATCGAGGCCAATCTCTCAGTTTGTCCTAAGTGCGGTCACCACATGCGCATTAATGCGCGCAAACGCCTCGATCATTTATTAGATCCCAAACCACGTACCGAGATTGGCGACACCGTATTCCCAGTGGATGCCTTGAAGTTCAGGGACAGTAAAAAATACCCAGATCGTTTAAAGCAAGCTAATGATGTTTCTGGAGAATCAGAAGCATTGGTAGTGATCGCCGGCAAGATTGAATCAATCCCCGCTGTAGTTGCTTGCTTTGAGTTTGAGTACATGGGCGGCTCGATGGGTTCGGTCGTGGGTGAGCGTTTTGTGCGCGGCGTACAAGAAGCCATCAATAAAAAATGCGCGTTCATTTGCATTACGGCAACCGGTGGCGCCCGTATGCAAGAGAGTCTACTCTCCCTCTTGCAGATGGCCAAAACAAATTCGATGTTGACCAAGCTCTCGCAAGCAGGTCTACCTTACATCAGTGTATTGACGGATCCCACCATGGGCGGTATCTCTGCGAGCTTTGCCTTCATGGGTGATGTGGTGATGGCCGAGCCTAAAGCCTTAATTGGTTTTGCAGGGCCGCGCGTGATCGAGCAAACCGTGCGCGAGAAACTACCCGAAGGTTTTCAGCGCTCGGAGTTCTTAATGCAAAAGGGCGGTATTGACATGATTGTGGATCGCCGAGAGATGCGTAAAGAAATTGCGCACCTATTGGCTCTGTTACAAAATGTTCCAGCCGACAAATTACCTAAGCAATTACTCAACTCTAGTGGTTCGAGCTAAGTCGTGCCGGAGACCCCACAGAATAAGGCGATCCTCTTTACCAACCTAGATGAGTGGCTAGCTCATTTAGAGACCGCTCACCCCGTCGGTATCGATATGGGGCTCGTGCGTATTAATCGAGTTAAAGAGTCCTTGGGCCTGCAGTTCCAATGCCCCGTCATTACCGTGGGCGGTACCAATGGCAAGGGCTCGACATGTGCATTTCTAGAAAGTATTTTGTTAGCATCAGGTTATCGAGTTGCCTGTCACACTTCACCTCACTTACTGCGCTTTCATGAGCGCGCTCGGATTCAGGGTCGTGAAGCAACGGATGCTGAGCTCTTGCAATCTTTTAATCGGGTAGAGCAAGCACGGTGTCGGATTGAGAATGCGCCGACCTTAACGTATTTTGAGTTCACCACCTTAGCCATCATGGATCTCTTTGCCAATGCTGGGATTGATGTGGCGATTTTGGAAGTCGGGATGGGCGGTCGCTTGGATGCCGTCAATATTGTGGATGCGGATTGCGCCATTGTGACCAGTATTGATCTTGACCATATGGCGTATTTGGGGAACACCCGTGAGTCGATTGCATTTGAGAAGGCCGGCATCTTCCGTAAGAACGCAAGCGCCATTTGTGGTGATCCAGTTCCACCCCAAACCTTAATTGACCATGCCAAAGCTATTGGTGTGGATTTATGGCTGATGGGCAAAGATTATGGTTTTGAGGGCGATCAGCAGCAATGGGGATGGTCCGGACGAGGAAAGCGCTTTAGTGGTTTGGCGTATCCTGCATTACGAGGCGCCAATCAATTACTCAATGCCTCTGCTGTGGTTGCTGCTTTAATGGCCTTGCACGATCGCCTACCAGTGAGCGCACAAGATATACGCAATGGCTTTGCCTTAGTAGAGTTACCAGGACGGTTTCAAGTGCTTGCAGGTAAACCAACGATTGTGATGGATGTGGCCCATAACCCTCATGCGTCTGCAACTCTGGCACAAAGTCTCGATAAGATGGGATATCACCCGTATACCTTTGCCATATTTGGAGCAATGGCCGATAAGGATATCGATGGGGTTCTTAAACCAATGATGGATTTGGTGGATTATTGGTACTGCACCGATTTATCAACAGCGCGTGCAGCGAAAGGGATAGATCTCGCCAAACAGATTCGGCTACTGGGTAAAGAGGCAGAGGTATTTTCTGGGGCGGGTAGCGCTTATCAAATGGCTTTGGATAAAGCGGGTGAGGGTGATAGAATTGTAATCTTCGGATCCTTTTATACAGTTGCGGGCGTAATGGCTTATCGAATTAATCAGGCACATTGATCCATGACCTTCATATCGAATCTATTTCGACGTAAATCCGACCCTCAAAAAATTGAGCCCCTTGCAAGGCGCCCAATTGCCAAACGTCCAAAATCAAACGAAGAGTCGGCCCAAGACCCAACCCTTACTGAAGATCCTGAGAAGCAACGCGCGCGCCATCGTTTAATCGGTGCTGCAACTCTCGTATTGATTGCGGTGATTGGTTTACCCCAAATCTTAGATAAAAAACCCAAGCCGGTTGCCAATGACATTACGGTTCAGATTGTGAGCAGTATTCCCAATCCAGCAGCTGGTATCTTAAACCCCGAGCCAGAGAAAAAAGTAAGTTCGGAATCTAAGCCGGAGACCAAGCTGGATATCAAACCAGAAGTAAAACCAACGGTTGTTGTACCTCCCACATCCAGTTCTTTATCTTCAGCCTCCTCAGCACCACCAGCACCTAGTTCAAATCCAGCTAGTAAGGGTCTAGGTCTTGCTCCTGGAGAAGAGTTAGTTGTTATTAGTAAAGATGTACCCGCTAGCGGAGAAGTGAGGGCTTCTGCTAATGGAAAGTTTGTTATTCAGATTGGGGCGTTTGCATCCGAAGAGCGGGCCAATGGATGGCTTGCAAAACTCAAAGAGAATAAGATTCCGTATTACGTGGTCATGCGCAACAATGCCGAGGGAACCAAACTATTTGTTTTGCGGGCCGGTCCCTTCTCTGAGCGAGAAGCAGCCGAGCAAGCAGAGAAGCGTATTAGGGCATTAGGGCTTAGTCCCCGATTAGTCGAACTCAATAAGAGTTAATCATGGAAAAGTTAAGCGCCATTCATCTCACGACCCTCGATTACTTTGCGATTGGTATTTTGGTGATCTCGGCGGCAGTGGGGGTATGGCGTGGATTATTTAGAGAGGTGATTGCATTGGCCTCTTGGTTCATCGCCGCATGGCTTTCGTACCATTACTGCGATTATTTAGCCAGTGAGTGGTTATCTGCTTTCATTCCGAATGAGACCGCTCGTTTAGCGGCAGCATTCTTACTAATCTTTGTGGCGGTCTTAATTGGAGCTGGCTTATTGGCCAGAGCTTTGCAAAAAGTATTATCAACCGCCGGCTTAACCTTGGTTGATCGCTTCTTTGGACTCTTCTTTGGATTTGCTCGAGGTGTAGTGGTGTTGGTTGTTCTAGCAACATTGGGCGCATTAACCGGCGCACAACAAACTCACGCATGGCAAGCAGCGGCGATTCGACCCGCTCTGGAGCAGGGAACGAGCTTAATACGCTCTTGGTTACCAGAGAGTTGGGCTAAGCAGTTAAATGCAGTATCAATGACCGGCTCTAGTCGGTTGCCAGGGAGCTAAATATGTGCGGAGTGGTTGGAACAATCTCGCATCAACCCGTCAATCAACTTTTGTATGACGCACTCTTACTCTTACAGCATCGAGGTCAAGATGCAGCAGGGATTGCCACGATGCAAGGCAATTCCTTTGCGATGCATAAAGCCAATGGCCTAGTTCGTGACGTCTTTCGAACCCGTAATATGCGTAGCTTGGTCGGTAATGCGGGTATTGGTCAAGTTCGTTACCCAACCGCTGGTTCGGCAAGCAGTGAAGAAGAAGCTCAACCGTTTTATGTGAGTGCCCCATTCGGAATTATTCTTGCGCACAATGGTAATTTAACCAACGCACCCATATTACGCAGTGAGATGGCGTATCGCGATCGTCGTCATATCAATACAAATTCAGATACAGAAGTACTACTGAATGTCTTGGCCGATGAGTTGCAGAAAGAAACCAATAGCGCTGCCTTGGACGACGACTCGATCTTTAAAGCAGTAACAGGGCTTACTAAACGAGTGAAAGGCTCTTATGCGGTTGTATCCTTAATCGCAGGTTTTGGACTCTTAGCGTTTCGAGATCCCTTCGGAATTCGTCCGCTGTGCATTGGTCGGATTGATACCCCACAGGGACCCGAGTGGATGTTGGCCTCTGAATCCGTGGCATTAGAAGGTCTTGGCTTTACTGTGGTTCGCGATGTAGAGCCTGGTGAAGCGATCTACATTGATATGGATGGTAATTTTCACGCGAGACAGTGCGCTAGCAATTCCTCGCTCAACCCCTGTATTTTTGAGTATGTTTATCTAGCTCGACCAGACTCCACGATTGATGGGGTCACGGTTTATAACGTGCGGATGCGGATGGGTGACTATCTTGCTGAGAAGATTCGAGCAGAGACCGATGTGAGCAAGATTGATGTAGTAATGCCGATTCCGGATTCGAGTCGTCCTGCTGCCATGCAGGTGGCTAAGCGTTTGGGCATTTCGTATCGCGAAGGATTCTTTAAGAACCGTTACATCGGTCGTACCTTCATCATGCCTGGTCAAGCGGTGCGTAAGAAATCCGTACGCCAAAAGCTCAATGCAATGCGGATTGAATTCAAAGATAAAACAGTACTTATTGTGGATGACTCGATTGTGCGTGGCACGACTTCGTATGAGATTGTGCAAATGGCTAGAGAGTCGGGTGCTAAGAAAGTAATTTTTGCTTCAGCCGCCCCTCCGGTCCGATTCCCCAATGTATATGGTATTGATATGCCAACTCGCAGTGAGTTGGTGGCGTATGGCCGTACGCATGATGAGATCAATCAATTAATTGGGGCAGACCAGCTGATCTATCAAAGTGTCGAGGATATGAAAAAAGCCGTGCAAGATATCAACCCTAACATTAAGAACTTCGAGTCTTCTTGTTTTGATGGATGTTATATCAGTGGTGATATTACGGAAGCCTATCTGGATGCCCTTGAGGCGGCCCGTAATATTGCCAACACCGAAGAAGACCGCAAGAGCGACCCTAGTGATTTTGCTCGCTCGCAATTGCATCTGCAATTAGCAAACGGAGACTAGCCATCGTATTGTGGTTTGTGCGGCACGAAGGGATGACAGCTTGGCCATTCCCTGTCAAACTAGAGCTCTTATGAAAAAACCCATCCGCGCTAAACCTAATATGAAGACTCTAGCACCCGAGACCATCGCGGTTCGGGCCGGGACGCGGCGCAGCTCGGACTTTCAAGAGCACTCAGAGGCTATGTTCTTAACTTCTAGCTTTTGCTTTAATTCAGCCGAAGAAGCCGAGCATGGTTTTTCTCATGCTGACCAGGGATTTATCTATTCGCGTTTCACAAACCCAACCGTCAGCATGTTCCAGGACCGCTTGGCAGCACTTGAGGGTGGTGAGGCATGCATTGCAACCTCATCGGGTATGTCGGCAATCTTGACAACCGCGATGGCACATCTTCAGGCGGGCGATCATGTGATTTGCTCTAAGTCGGTCTTTGGGGCAACTACGCAACTGTTCTCATCGATCTTGGGTCGTTTTGGTATTACTACGACCTATGTCGCGATTCATGATGTCAAGGCGTGGCAGGCGGCAGTCCAAAAAAATACTCGCTTGTTTTATCTAGAGACCCCATCGAATCCCTTAACCGAGATTGCCGATATTGCAGCCATTGCTAAAGTGGCCAATAAAGCAAAGTCCCTATTCGTGGTGGATAACTGTTTCTGCACACCCGCGTTGCAAAAGCCCTTAGAGTTAGGCGCTGATGTCATCATTCATTCGGCAACCAAGTATCTCGATGGACAGGGTCGTGTCGTGGGTGGTGCGATTGTGGGCAGTACAGATTTTGTGATGGGCAAAGTATTTCCGTATGTGCGTACTGCGGGACCAACACTTTCAGCCTTTAATGCTTGGGTTTTCTTAAAAGGCTTGGAGACCCTCGATTTACGGATGAAGGCACAAAGTAATAATGCCCTAGCACTTGCACAGTGGCTAGAGAAGCAGCCTGGGGTGGAGAGGGTATTTCATCCAGGATTAAAGTCGCACCCCCAGCACGCATTAGCAAAGCGTCAGCAAAAAGCGGGTGGACCAATTGTTTCCTTTGTCTTAAAAGGTGGCAAGAAGGCGGCCTATCAACTCATTAATAAAACACGCCTGTGTTCAATCACGGCTAATTTAGGCGACACTCGCACTACCATTACCCATCCCGCAACTACAACGCACTGTCGCATTACACCGCAAGCCAGAAAAGAGGCGGGCATTGTTGATGGCTTAGTGCGGATTGCGGTAGGTCTTGAGAACATCGAAGACCTTAAGAACGATTTACAAGCCGGGCTTAAAAAATAGGAATGCTTGTTAAGGTCTAGGGCGCTGCATCAGCAGCACTCATAAAGCGGCGCGGATCATTAATAGGGCGCAGTGGCATGATGTGGATTAAATCGCAATTGAACTCTAAGTGGACCAAGGCGGCTTGCTCTAAACCAAGACGCCTTACCTCGGCTGCAGACGCTTCCCAGGTTAGGGTCTCTGCAATCGCCTCAATGACAAACTCGATCACAGCAATTTGTCCCAGTGCACTGATGTGCTTTACTCTGCAGGGAATACGACCATCCTGTGAAGTGGAGTGAACGCTTAAGCCGGCTTGCGGAATAACCCAAGCCACTTGGGATTGGGGTGGGATTTTACCCTTATCGGTAATTTGGAAGGCCCATGGACTAGAGCCCCACTGCAATCTGCCTGCATTAAATACTCCCTGAAAAAGATTGGGGATGCCGACTAATTGCGCAACCCTGGCATTGCGCGGTTTAGCAAACAAATCATTGGCATTGGCGGTTTGCAAACCTACTCCTTGATCAATCACGGTGATGCGATCGGCGAGCAAATGCGCCTCACGCAGATCATGGGTTACCAAAATAATTGGAATGTGCAAACGCTTACGTAACTCAGCGAGGGTTTGGTACAGAGTTTGCCGAGTTGGAATATCAATGGCAGAGAAGGGTTCGTCGAGCAGTAAGATTTTAGGAGAGCGCGCCAATGCGCGGGCCAGGGCAACACGCTGTTGCTGCCCCCCAGAAATTTGTCTAGGTAGGCGGTTGGCCAGCTCAGCAATATTCAGTTGTGTCAGCCAATCGCGCGCGCACTGTATTTGCTCAGCACGGCTTTCTCCATTGTTATGAAGAGCAATACGAACATTCTCGAGAGCACTTAGATGTGGAAACAATGCATATTGCTGAAACAAAAATCCGCACGATCGCAGCGAGGCATCTTGTGCCACTCGGGGACCTCTTGCAGAATCGCGATTGAGCCAAACCCTATTGGCACATTCGATATGGCCTATCTCGGGGTGATGCAAACCTGCAATCGAGCGCAGAACACTGGTTTTGCCACTTCCTGATGGTCCTACCAAGGCATGGATCTCGCCGTCGTCGACCTCTAATTTAATCGCAAGCGGATTCGGTACGATTTGCTGAATATATAACTTAAGCACGCTGAGATCCTGTTTGGGGTTTACCAAATACCCCATAAGAGACAGCAATGGCGATTAGGGAGATGATTAATAGAATCAGCGATAAGGAACCTGCACCTGCTGTATCAAAGGTCTGGACCTTGTCGTAGATTGCAATCGAGGCAGTTTTGGTTTCCCCGGGGATGGCACCACCCACCATGAGGACCACTCCAAACTCACCTAAGGTATGCGCAAAGGTCATTGCCGCACCGCTAAGAATGCCGCGCCAAGCGAGGGGAAGTTCAATTAAACGAAAGCGTTGCCAGGTGTTCAGACCGCTAACTTTGGCAGCCTCTTTGATCTCTGGAGGGATTGCCTCAAAGGCACGCTGAATTGGCTGGATTGCAAAAGGGAGGTTCACAATCAAGGATGCAATTAATAAACCTGTGAAGGAAAAAACCAAAGGCTCACCGAATAGACTCTTCCCCGCAAAAACCACGATGAAGTAATAGCCCAAGACCGTTGGCGGCAAGACGAGGGGAAGTGCTAGGGCAGCCTCTGCCCATGATTTCAAAGGGCCAGCATCGGCGAGTCGGTGGGCTACCCAGATTCCGAATGGAATGAGAAGCACTAAGGTCCAAAAGGCCAGAGTGAGGGAAAGGGCGATGGCTTGGGTGTCTAGCAATTTACTTTATTCAATAAAATCAGTTACTTAAGAAATATATTATTTATGATTATGAGCTATTTTAGGCTCTAGGCGATGCCTGTGGGTTGATCTTTCGCGATGATAATTAGGGTATCTCTGTATGTGCATAAGGACAAATATTTCGTGTAATATTCGCAATTACGCATATTTATGGCAAACCTATTAAAGAATCCCAAAAAGACTCCACCATTGGAGGTCGGTGAGATGTTTGCAAAAAAACAATTGAGCCAGCAGCAAATGGAATCTCTATTTGTGGGTGTCTCAGAGTTCTTCGCAGTTTTATCCGAGCCATCTCGTCTACGTATCTTATACGCGCTATGTGAAGGCGAAAAATCCGTGACTGAAGTCATTGAGATGTGCGGCTCCAGTCAAGCCAATGTATCGCGCCATTTGTCTGCATTACATCAAGCCAAAATATTAAACCGCCGTAAGGTTGGCACGACGGTCTTTTATGCCATTGAAGACCAAGCGACCTTAGAGATCTGCCAAAACATCTGTGCGCGCATTGCCGAAGAACTTTTCTCTGAAATAAGTTAACTCCCATTTAATGTCTATCCTACATACTGCAATGATCAAAACCTCCCCGAATACCCAAGCCCTCGAGTCCTGCAGCCGTATTCAGAAAGCACCCGAGAACTTTCTCTCGCAAGACGCCATCGCAGATATTACCCAGCATGGTGCAAACGAGGAGCGTCGTGGTTTCTTGCGCAAGAGTTTTGTGGCGGCACTTGGTGGAGCCAGTGCCATTGGTGGTGGTCTCGCTATGGCAAATCCCCAAGGGGACCCTGCTATTTTGGAGAAACAAGAATGGCAAACCACGCTTGGTAAAAACGTAGCAACTGACCCCTATGGAATGCCATCGGTTTATGAGAAGAATCTAATCCGCCGTGAGTCACCGGGCCTTACACGCGTATCGGCAGCATCGGTTGCTTTCACACCTTTGCAAGGACTCTTTGGCATCATTACCCCCAATGGTTTGCACTTTGAACGCCACCATCAGGGTTGGTATAACCTCGACCCAAATAAACACCGTCTGATGATTAATGGTTTGGTGAAGAACGAAAAGGTATTCACCATGAATGACCTGATGCGTCTACCGTCGGTCTCGCGCATCCACTTTATTGAGTGTGGAGCCAATACTGGTTTGGAGTGGGGCAATGTAGCGGTTCCTACAGTTCAGTACACCCATGGAATGTTGTCGTGCTGTGAGTTCACGGGCGTACCACTCTCTACACTCCTCGATATCTGCGGTGCAGATCTTAAAAAAGGGAAGTATGTTTTAGCAGAGGGCGGCGATGGTTCTGGCATGACCCGAACCATGGCGATGGAAATGGCCTTGGACGATGTGATTGTTGCGTGGGGCATGAACGGTGAGATGCTGCGCCCTGAGAATGGATTTCCATTGCGCTTAGTAGTGCCTGGTGTGCAGGGAGTTAGCTGGGTGAAGTGGTTGCGCCGTATTGAAGTTGGTGATATGCCCTATGCTGCGAAGGACGAGGCGATTCATTACATTGATCTCATGCCTGATGGCCTGCATCGTCAATACACCTCGATTCAAGAATGTAAATCGGTTATCACCACGCCATCGGGTGGCCAACAACTCCTGGACAAAGGGTTTTATAACGTCAGTGGTCTGGCGTGGTCAGGACGCAGCAAGATCAAACGAGTCGACGTTTCATTTGATGGCGGTAATAACTGGCGTACTGCTCGTCTTGAGACCCCAGTGCTTACGAAAGCACTGACCCGATTTAATATTGATTGGACTTGGGATGGCTCGCCGATCATTATGCAATCCCGTGCAATTGACGAAACCGGCTATGTACAACCGACTATCCGTCAGTTAAGGACAGTGCGCGGAACGCGCTCTATCTATCATAACAATGCAATTCAATCCTGGAAGGTTGATACCAATGGCGAGGTCAGCAATGTTCAAGTCGGCTAATACAATCACAATGTCTAGATCAATCCTAAGCGCTCTCCTGCTTGCTGCCCTCGCAGTTTCTGCGAATACCAGTGCGATTGCGCAAAGTGCTCCTGTAGCTAAGGCAAAACCTGCGTATTTAAATATCGGTCGCAATGCCACCCCAGCTGAAGTAGCCGCATGGGATATTGATGTGCGCCCAGACTTTAAAGGACTTCCGGCTGGATCTGGCTCAGTAGCTAAAGGCCAAGACCTTTGGGAGAAGCAATGCGCTAGTTGTCATGGCACCTTTGGTGAGTCTAATGAGGTATTCACACCGATCGCAGGAGGAACTTCAAAAGAGGATATTAAGACCGGTAAGGTTGCATCCCTCATGAGCGATAAGCAACCACAGCGGACTACCTTAATGAAGGTCGCTACGATCTCCACTCTATGGGATTACATTTATCGGGCGATGCCGTGGAATGCACCACGTTCATTATCGGCCGATGATACCTATGCACTAGTAGCATTTATTCTTAACTTAGGCGAAGTGGTGCCCGATGATTTTGTGCTCTCCAATAAAAATATGTTGGCAACCCAGGCACTCATGCCCAACCGAAATGGCATGACCCAAAAACATGGCTTATGGACTGTGAAGGGTGCTGGGGATGTAAAAAATACTGCCTGTATGAGCAACTGTGCCCAACACGTTGCGATTGGCTCGGTCTTGCCTGACTATGCACGTAATGCGCACAATAATCTTGCCGAACAAAATCGGGAGTATGGTCCTTATCGGGGTGTTGATACCACCAAGCCCCCATTGGCCTCATTGCCCACTGGCGGAATGATGATGGTTTCAACGGCAAGTGCCGCTCCAAAAGTAGCAGGTCCAGCAGATCTATTTAAGAAAGAGAACTGCTCGGCCTGTCATGCACCGGCAGCGAAATTAGTGGGCCCATCGATTGCGGATGTTGCTAATAAGTACAAGGGCATTGCAACAGCACAAGCGATGCTCGAGAAGAAAGTAAAAGCAGGTGGTGGCGGGGTATGGGGTGCTATTCCCATGCCAGCACAAGGGCAGCTATCGGATGCCGATAATAAAGTTTTGGTGCAGTGGATGCTCAATGGAGGTAAGTAATTAAGGGTTATTACTAACAAGGGTGTTAGTCTTAACCCTTTATAGTTTTAGTATATAAATTAATAAATTAGTCGATGTAGATAAAAAGGAGTTTTTATGAATCAGCAACGTCGTGATGTACTTAAGTATTCAGCGGTCTTTGGTTTGATGGCTACTGCCGGCTTGATTAGCCCAGCCCAAGCACAAGAATGGAATAAGGCTGCATTTGAAGGTAAGTCCTTGGATGATGTATTTAAAGTACTGGGTGCTGGTAAGCCCGATACCTCGACAGCAATTACGATGATTGCTCCCGATATTGCAGAGAATGGCGCGGTTGTTCCTGTTGGCATGAACACCACGCTCAAGGCGCAACAAATGGCTATCTTGGTGGATAAAAATCCCAGTGCCTTAGCCGCTCAGTTCTTTATTCCTGCTGGCACAGAACCCTTTGTGACCACTCGTATCAAGATGGGTCAAACCTCCAATGTGTATGCGCTGGTTAAAGCGGATAACAAATGGACCATGGCTGTGAAAGAGGTCAAAGTAACCTTGGGCGGTTGCGGCGGATAAGTAGCCCAAACATACATATATATAGAACACATTTAGAGAGGAAATAACATGTCAGATCCGATGCGCGTACGAGCAACTGAGAATGGTGGTATGGTTGATGTGAAGATTTTGATGAAGCACGATATGGAAACCGGTCAGCGCAAAGACGCTTCTGGTAAAGCAATTCCGGCGTGGTTTATCAGTACAGTGACTGCAAAAGCCAATGGCAAAGATGTATTTAAGGGCGAGTTTGGCCCTGCTGTATCTAAAGACCCATTTTTGAACTTTAAGTACAAAGGTGCGAAGGGCGACAAGATCACCGTAGCGTGGGTTGATAACAAAGGTGGAAAACGCACCGACGAAGCAACCGCGTCCTAGTTGAATACGTATACTCCATAACAAGAAGAGGGATACCATGAGACAACATTGGATATATGGTGCTGCGATTGCAGCAACCGCAGTGTTATTGCAGGCTTGTACTACGCCCGCAGAAGCGCCTAAGAAAGCTGCTGCGCCCGCGTCCGCGGCACCTGCAGGTGCCCCCACCGCTGAAATTGAGAAGTATCGCGCGATGATTGCGGACGGTAATCCCGCTGATTTATATGAAATGGCTGGCGAGGAGCTCTGGAAGAAAAAAATGGGGCCCAAGAATGCCAGTCTTGAGAAATGCGATTTAGGTATGGGCCCAGGCGTGATTAAAGGTGCCTATGCAGTATTGCCTAAATACTTTAAAGACACCAATAAAGTACAAGATCTTGAGTCACGCATTGTGACCTGTATGGAGCGCTTACAAGGATTTGATTCCAAAGAGATCATCAAAGGTACTTTTGGTAAGGGTCAACGCAAGGACGTAGAAGCGATTGTGGCTTATGTGGTTGCCGACTCAAAAGGCATGACCATCAATGTCTCGACCAAGCACCCCAAAGAGAAAGAGATGTTTGAGCTTGGTAAGAAGTCGTTCTTCTATCAAGCAGGCCCGATGGATTTTTCGTGCGCATCCTGTCATGCTGATCCTGGTAAACGGATTCGTTTGCAAGATTTACCAAACTTAACTGAACAAAAGGGTGCTGCTTTAGGATGGGGCGCTTGGCCCGCATACCGTGTATCGAGCGGTACATTCTGGACCATGCAATACCGCTTGAACGATTGTTATCGCCAGCAACGTTTCCCTGAGCCTATTTACATCTCCGACGATACGATTGCGGTATCGATGTACATGGCTGTTATAGCAAATGGTGGCAAGATGGCCGCCCCTGGTTTGAAGCGCTAATGGCTGGAGAAAAATAATATGAATAATAAATATCTAATAACAGCAGTAACCTTGCTTGCTTTACCAATAGGCTCTGCATTCGCGGATGCCAAGTTCGACAAAATGATGAAGGATAGTTTTCAATCAAAAGGTATAGCATCGGTTGATCGATTAAATCAGGATGATGCCCAAAAGTATTGCTCTGACCCAGCGACCTTAGCAGGAAAGGGTGACCCCAAGCGAGCCGAAGCGATTCAGAAAGCGAATATGGCTACGATTAAGCAACCCGCTAGCGGTAAATATATAGGCGATTGGAAATCCGGTGAACGCGTTGCTCAAAGTGGTCGAGGAGCAACCTGGACCGATAAGCCCGAGGCAGCTAATGGCGGTGGATGCTATAACTGTCATCAAATTAATAAGACAGAACTTTCTTACGGCAATATTGGCCCCAGTCTTTGGAACTATGGCAAGCTCCGGGGCTATGGACAAGAAGTTATTACCTATACCTGGAATCGCGTCAATAACTCCAAGGCATACAACGTCTGTAGCAATATGCCGCGGTATGGCCATTTCAATTTGCTCACAGAAAAGCAAATGCAAGATGTGATGGCTTTGTTATTAGATCCAAACTCGCCCGTTAATCAGTAATCATTTATTTTAGGAAGCGATATGTCTTTCAGTAGACGGGAGTTTCTGCAAGCTCTTGCCATTGCATCAGCCGGTGGTATGAGTTTGCAGTCTAATTTTGCTCAAGCACAAAGTTCAGCTAAAAAGTTTTATGAGCTACCAAAATTTGGTAATGTGCATTTACTACACTTCACTGATTGCCATGCGCAGTTGATGCCGATCTATTTCAGAGAGCCGAATGTTAATTTAGGTATTGGTTCCCAAGACGGGAAAGTGCCTCACCTAGTTGGCGAATACCTTCTCAAGGCCTATGGCATTAAGCCAGGCACGCGTGATGCCCACGCATTTACCTATCTCGACTTTGCAGCAGCGGCCAAGACCTACGGCAAGGTGGGTGGCTTTGCACATCTCACAACTCTGATTAAGCAAGTTAAAGAGAATCGTCCCGGTGCGCTATTACTCGATGGTGGTGATACTTGGCAGGGCTCAGGCACTGCCTTATGGACCAACGGTCAGGATATGGTCGATGCCTGTCTTGCCATGGGTGTTGATGTCATGACCCCTCACTGGGAGATGACCCTCGGTGAGAAACGCGTGATGGAGATCGTGGAAAAAGATTTCCGGGGCAAAGTATCGTTTATTGCTCAAAATATTAAGACTAATGATTTTGGTGATGCCGTGTTTGCTCCCTACATCATGAAGACCATGAATGGTGTACAGGTTGCAATTGTGGGCCAAGCATTCCCCTACACACCAATTGCAAATCCACGTTACTTCACGCCCAACTGGACCTTCGGGATTCAGGAAGAGAACATGCAAAAGACCGTAGATGAAGCCAGGGCTAAAGGCGCTAAGGTGGTTGTCGTGCTGTCACACAATGGTATGGACGTTGATCTGAAGATGGCTTCTCGGGTCCGCGGTATTGATGCCATTATGGGTGGCCATACCCACGACGGTGTGCCAGCCCCGGTGAAGGTTAATAATCCGGGCGGGGTTACCTTGGTCACCAACGCGGGATCAAACGGGAAGTTTTTGGGCGTTCTTGACTTTGATGTGAAGGCAGGCAAGATTAGCGACTTCCGCTACAAACTCTTACCCGTGTTCTCAAATCTCTTGCCCGCAGATGCTGGTATGACCGCATTAATTAAGAAGATCCGCGCTCCATATGAAGCCAAACTCTCTGAAAAATTAGCAATCACCGACGGCCTCTTGTATCGTCGTGGTAACTTTAATGGCAGCTTTGATCAAGTCATTTTGGATGGTTTGATTAAACAGAAGAACGCTGAGATCTCATTCTCACCAGGGTTCCGTTGGGGCACTTCGTTATTACCAGGTGAGGCCATTACAATGGAGCACTTACTCGATCAAACTGCGATCACCTATCCATTTACAACGGTCACCAATATGACCGGTGAGACCATCAAGACCGTACTCGAGGATGTGGCAGATAATTTATTTAATCCAGATCCCTATTATCAACAAGGTGGTGACATGGTTCGTGTTGGTGGACTGCAATACGCAATAGACCCAGCCGGAGCAGCAGGCAAACGAATTACCGAGATGCGTCTCAATGGTAAATTGATTGAAGCGGGGAAGACCTACAAAGTAGCAGGGTGGGCACCAGTGTCTGAGGAGGCTAAGGCGGCCGGCGGTGAAGCCATTTGGGATTTAATGGCTAGACACTTAAAAGAAGTGAAGACCATTAAAGCCGTTAAATTAAATGAGCCGCTTATCAAGGGTGTCTCTAAAAATCCAGGTATGGTTGCAATCTAACTAAACAGTCAGGGTCTAATATGAACGCATTCTTACGCTCCATCCTCTCGTCTTTACTTGTAATTAGTACCTTAGGTCTTGGATCAGGCCTTGCCTTGGCCGACTCCACCAAAGTGGTTTATCACATTGATGATGCGGCTAATCAAGGATTAAAAGGCTTGCGTAATATCCGAAATCACTTGGATGTCTCATCCCAAACTAAAATTATTGTGGTCACACATGCAAATGGTGTTGATATTCTGATGGATGGTGCTAAGGACGCAAAGAGTGGAACCGATTACGCACCCTTAGTAGGCGCCTTGAAATCGCGCGGAGTACGTTTTGAGGTTTGTGAAATCACCCTCAGAAACCGTAATCTTAAAAAGGAGCAATTTACCCTCGATGCGGAGTTCACCCCGTCCGGAGTCGTGCGGATTGCAGATCTACAATACAAGGATAAGTACGCCTATATTCGGCCTTAATGGTCACGCTTTATAAGCATAGCTTATAAAGGTATTTCTAATAAATCTAACTTTTAATGGCTAAATCTCTGATTTATCAGTACTTTCTATAAAAATCTGCCATAAAATTATGGATTCCTAAATTCCATAAGCATTAGATATGAAAAAAGTAGCATTCTTATTGATTATTGGCTCGGTCATTTTGTCCCAGTCGATTGAGGCCGCTCCTAACCTAAAGAATGGCAAAGAGATCGAAGACAACAAGTGCTACAAATGCCATGCGGATAAATCTGGCTTTGGAGACGGCACTCTAATCTATACCCGCAAGGATCGCCGTGTGCAAAGTTTTGAGCGCCTCAAAGTGATGGTGGCTCGCTGTAATACTGAGTTACGACTCGATCTATTTCCTGAGGATGAGGCTGATGTCAGTGCCTATCTCAATCAGCAGTACTATAAATTTAAGCCCTAATTTCTTATGAATGATTTAACACCAGAGCAGATTAGCTCTCTGGGTAGTCAAGCTTTGTTGATTACTCTCCTAATTACGACCATCCTGGGCGCCATTATGCAAAAGACCAGTTTTTGCACTCTCGGTGCTGTGTCGGATGGCATTCTGATGGAAGATTGGTCGAGAATGCGTCAATGGTGCTTGGCTATTGGCATTGCAATTTTGGGGGTAGCCCTCATGTCGCACCTAGGATGGATAGATGTTAGTAAATCGTTTTATACCGGTAACCGGGTACTCTATTTGTCCACCGTCATTGGAAGCACGCTCTTTGGTATCGGTATGGTCTTGGCATCGGGCTGTGGCAGTAAGACCCTAGTACGGATTGGGGGTGGCAACCTAAAGTCGATCGTGGTCTTCATCGTCTTAGGGCTTGTGGCCTATATGACCATGCGCGGTTTTTTGGGGATCATGAAAGCAAATACTATTGATAAGGTCTCCTTGAGCTTAAGCACTAATCAAGACCTACCAAGTATTTTGTCTGCTTCCTTTGGAATTGCTAAAGAAAATCTACGTTCGATCTTGGCCCTCATCATCGGCGGCGTATTTATCGGCTTCGCTCTCCTCAAGAAATCCTTCTGGAGTTCTGAGAACTTACTCGCAGGCATTGGGGTCGGGGTTGCTATTACGGCAATTTGGTGGGTTTCAGGGCGCTATGCCCACCTCACAGAGGACCCGAACACCTTGCAAGAAGCCTTTTTGGTCACTAACTCGGGACGAATGGAGAGCCTCTCTTTTGTCGCCCCTTATGCATTCGCTTTAGATTGGATGATGTTCACGAGCGATAAGTCTAAGATCTTGACCATTGGCATTGTGGCTGTAATTGGCATGATCCTGGGTTCAGCAATTAGCTCCATCCTCAGTAAAAACTTTCGCTGGGAGTCATTCCGTGGGGTAGAAGATACCGCTAATCATTTGGTGGGAGCGGCCTTAATGGGTTTTGGTGGTGTAACGGCAGTCGGCTGCACCATTGGACAGGGCTTGAGTGGACTTTCTACCTTGGCGCTGAACTCGTTTATTGCTTTTCCTGGTTTTATCTTGGGTGCTTACATTGGCCTTCAGTACTTGCAGTGGCGCCTAAGCCCCAAGCCCTGTTAGGCCTTAAAATAACCCTATGACCATCGATTGGATTTCATTTACACCCGGACCCGCCCTCCTAGGCGGGATTTTGTTGGGGATTGCTGCGGCTCTCTACATACTCTTTAATGGACGCATTCTTGGTATTAGCGGGATTGTCGGTGGCTTATTGCAAGCTAAAAAACCCGATTGGTTATGGCGACTCAGTTTTACCTTTGGTTTATTAACTGCTGCCTTATGGGCTACCTATGTATTTGATATTCAGGTAAAAGCAGTTATTGATGCAGATTATGTAACGTTGATTATTGCTGGCCTTCTTGTGGGCTTTGGGGCACGCTACGGATCGGGATGTACCAGCGGCCATGGTATTTGTGGTCTATCCAGACTATCACCACGCTCTTTATTGGCAACCATGACTTTTATGGGTTGTGGCTTTCTCATGGTTTATGTAGTTCGTCACCTCGTTTAAGACCATGAGCCAAAACACGTCCGTGTTCTCTAATCTGAGTGAGTATCTGATTGGGGTTCTCTTTGGCCTCGGCTTGATAATCTCAGGAATGACCAACCCCGCTAAGATCTTGGCATTCTTGGATATTGCAGGAGCTTGGGATCCCTCTCTCATTTTTGTCATGGGTGGCGCAGTTCTAGTTGGTCTGATTGCTTTCTATCTAGCTAAAAATCGGACGCAGAGTTTCTTGGGTAGTGTGATGCACATACCGACACGACGTGATATCGATCGCCCTTTAATCATTGGTAGCGCCTTATTTGGAGTGGGGTGGGGTCTAGCAGGATTTTGTCCAGGGCCTGCATTAGTATCTCTAGGTTCCGGAGAGTTAAAGGCCTTAGTTTTTGTAGTCGCCATGCTGGGCGGAATGTTGCTATTTGATTTTCTGGGTCAGAAGAAATAAACCAGACCTATTATTTTGTGAGGATTGCATGAACGTACATATCGCTTGTCATAATCCCAATTTTGGAACTGCGGGACAAATTGAGCCGACGGATGTCGCTGAGATAGCAAAGCAGGGCTATAAAAGTATCATTAATAATCGTCCAGATGGTGAAGAGGGTCCGGAGCAGCCCAGCAATGCATCGATTGCTGCTGTGGCTAAAGAGCAAGGTCTTGAATACGCTTACTTACCTGTTGTGAGTGGTGCAATTACTCCCGAGCAAGTGGTTGAAATGGCTAAATTACTAAAAAGTATGCCGCAGCCCATCTTAGCCTTCTGTCGTTCGGGCACGCGCTCAACATTCTTGTACCAGCTCGCCTTACAAAACGCTTAATTCTAACTACCTGCTAAAGCGATCAAAATGGCTGCCCTACTGACCGAGCAAGAGCGCGTTATCCTTAAAACAGAGTTAGCCCATTGGGCCTTGGTACCCCAGCGCGATGCAATTACACGGACTTATTTATTTAAAGACTTCAAAAGTGCCTTTGCCTTTATGACCCAGTGTGCTTTGCATGCTGAGGAAATGAACCATCACCCTGAGTGGTTTAACGTTTGGAACCGCGTAGAGCTTACTTTATCCACCCACGATGCGGGTGGCCTCACGCAGCGCGATATTGAACTTGCTCGCGTAATGGACCGCTGCGCTACTCAGTACCTGATTAGCTAAGTAGTATGCGCTCTTGGCATATGAAACGAAATTGTTCGTTTACGCCTAGGCAGGTTGGGTATTTCTATCTATCGATGTTGTTGTTCTCGTCCTTGATTGCCGCCATTTTTTTAGTACAAGGCATCTGGATGATCTTGCCATTTACACTCATTGAGCTCACCGCTTTAGGAATTGCCTTATTAATTTATGCACGTCATGCTCTTGACTACGAGTCGATTGCCATCGATGGTAATGTATTGACCGTTGAAAAGAACATTGGGGGAAAGCTAGAGCGCCATGAATTTAATAGTAAATGGTTGCAGCTAAAGCAAGAAGAACATGGTAAGCGCTTGATTCGGATTGAACAAAGCGATAAGGAGTTACCCATCGGCATCTTTGTTCCAGTCGATGCTAGGCTCCAGTTCTATCAGGATCTGCGTCAGCAAATTCGTTTCGAGTCTTAGGGCACAGGGTAAACTAGACTTTTTGTACTCAAGGAATTTAGTGGTATGCGCATCGATATACCAGACGATAAAAAATTAGTTCATGAGGCCATTATTCCATTGCGTTGGGGTGATATGGATGCATTTGGTCATATCAACAACACCTTGTACTTTCGGTATATGGAGCAGGGGCGTATTCATTGGATCGAGTCCTTTGGATTTGGTATTCAGCATTCCGAAGGCGGAGCCTTAATTGCTAATGCGTTTTGTAATTTCTATACACAGGTATCCTATCCTGGTGACCTGATCATCAAAACCTACATTGGCAAAGTGGGCCGCACCAGCGTTGATGTGTATAACTTAATGTTTGTTGCTAGCAATCCCAATGAGCTCTGTGCAGCAGGCGGTACGACCTTGGTATGGGTTAATTTCAAGACCAAGCGGCCAGCCCCATGGCCTGAGCCCTTTCAGAAACATTTGGGTCTAGCTTGAGCTCATTCATTGTTCAGCCAGAGTCATTACATCAAGATCTAAATCACTTTGATTGCATTATTGATGTACGTTCACCCGCAGAGTTTTCCTTGGACCACATTCCTGGTGCGATTAATTGCCCTGTATTAAGTAATGAGGAGCGTGCGCAAGTAGGTACGATCTATAAACAAGAGTCCCCATTTGCTGCTAAGAAAATTGGGGCAGCGCTTGTGGCTAAAAATATTGCCAGCCACTTGCAAGACAATTTCCTTGATCAAGATCGTGGTTGGACCCCATTGGTCTATTGCTGGCGGGGCGGCGAGCGCAGCGGCGCATTCACCCATATTTTGCAACGGATTGGTTGGAAAGCGCACCAACTTCGGGGTGGATACCAGGAGTATCGTCGTCAAGTTATTAAGGATATCGATCACTGGGTAGGCCAACTTCACTTCCGGGTGATTTGTGGCATGACGGGTAGTGGCAAGACCCGACTCTTACAAGCGCTGAAAGCACATGCTCAAGTATTGGACCTAGAAGAACTGGCCGCACATCGCGGCTCGGTCTTAGGTGGTTTACCCAATCAAGAGCAACCCAGCCAAAAGGCCTTTGAGACCGCCTTGTGGAATGCGATTCGAGATTTTGATCGTCAGCAAATCATTTATGTGGAATCAGAGAGCAAAAAGGTTGGGGGCTTGCATATTCCAGACACCCTAATGGAAAAGATTCGTAATAGTGAGTGCCTCGAGATTCAGGCTGAGCGCAGTGTGCGCGTTGATTGCTTAATGGAGGAGTATGCACACTTCTTGGAGGATCATCAGGCTTTAGAAAGCCTGCTTGCTTTACTAACCCAGCGTTATGGCAAGGAGCAAATTGCTAAATGGCAAACCTTGTCACAGGAGAAGCACTTTCAAACCTTGGTTGATGAGCTTCTCGTTTCTCACTATGACCCTGCGTATACTGATTCGATTCAGAGAAACTTCCCGAACTATGCAAGCGCTCAAAGGTGCGTACTACAAAGTGCAAAACCAGCAGCCTATCAAGCGTTGGCTCAGCAAATTTTAGGCCTTAACTAAACGCTTGTATCCCGGTTTGGGCTCGACCCAAAATTAATGCATGGATATCATGCGTGCCCTCATAGGTGTTGACCACCTCAAGATTGAGCATATGCCGAATGACGCCATATTCATCGGAGATACCGTTACCACCCAACATGTCGCGTGCCATCCGTGCAATCTCGAGCGACTTACCGCAGGAGTTGCGTTTCATGATTGATGTCACTTCGGGAGCGGCAGTGCCTTCGTCTTTCATACGACCCAAACGCAGAACGCCTTGCAAAGCCATGGCGATATCTGTTTGCATATCCGCCAATTTTTTCTGGATTAATTGATTAGCAGCAAGAGGGCGACCAAATTGATGGCGATCGAGTGTGTACTGACGCGCGGTATGCCAACAGAACTCAGCGGAACCTAGTACGCCCCAGGAGATGCCATAACGGGCCGAGTTAAGGCAAGTGAACGGACCCTTTAGGCCGGTGACCTCGGGGAACTCATTCTCCGCCGGTACGAATACCTCGTCCATCACAATCTCGCCGGTAATTGAAGCACGCAAACCTTGTTTGCCTGTAATTTTGGGAGCACTTAAACCTTTCATGCCTTTTTCTAAGATGAAGCCCCGAATTTGATCGGCATCATTTTTAGCCCAGACCACAAAGACATCGGCAATCGGTGAGTTTGAGATCCACATTTTGGAGCCGGTTAGCGAGAATCCCCCTGGAACAGACTTAGCGCGTGTGATCATGCCACCGGCATCCGAACCAAAGTTGGGCTCGGTGAGGCCAAAGCAACCAATCCACTCACCAGTTGCTAACTTAGGAAGGTATTTTTGTTTCTGGGCTTCAGTACCAAACTCATTAATTGGAACCATCACCAAGGAAGATTGCACACTCATCATGGAGCGATAACCCGAGTCCACCCGTTCAATCTCACGGGCAATTAATCCATACGAGACATAGTTAAGGTTGGCACCGCCGTATTGCTCAGGGATGGTGATACCTAGAAGTCCTAACTCACCCATTTCACGAAAGATTGATGGATCGGTACTCTCAGCACGAAATGCTTCTTGAACCCGTGGAGCAAGTTTGCCTTGGGCATATTCACGAGCAGCGTCTGCAATCATGCGCTCTTCGGTACTCAGTTGGTCTTGGAGGAGAAGAGGGTCTTCCCAGTGAAAGCTTGGTTTGCTCATTATTTTTCTGGATTTAAGGTGGATTCGGATAAAAAGACTGAATACCGCTATTCTATGAAATATTCACTGATTTAACAGGAAAGCATTCACCATAAGGGTCCTTGGCTAAATATGCGCCGGCAATATCGATATTACGACCTCATCTTAGCTGCCTTTGTGGCTATCATCATTTGTTCGAACTTCATCGGTGCGGGAAAAGCCGCGACCCTTGAGCTCCCCTATTTTGGTCTGGTGGTCTTTGGGGCAGGCATCTTATTTTTCCCAATCTCGTATCTCATCAGCGATGTTCTGACCGAGGTCTATGGCTATGCCTATGATCGCCGAACGGTTTGGACTGGATTTGCAGCTTTAGTCTTTGCAGCCCTTATGGCGCAAGTAGTGATTCATTTACCGGTAGCACCTGGCTCATACATGGCCAATTATCAACAAGGCCTAGAAACCATATTTAGTAACTCTTGGCGCATTGCTCTCGGCTCGATGATTGCCTTTTGGTGCGGTAGTTTTGTTAATAGCTATGTCTTAGCCAAGATGAAAATCTGGACCCAAGGTAAACATTTATGGTCTCGCACCATTGGCTCTACCGCAACCGGTGAGTTAGTGGATTCTTCCTTGTTCTATATGATTGCTTTTTATGGTATTTGGCCAACAACGGAGATTATTCAGGTGGCAGTAGCACAATATATATTGAAGACCTTGTGGGAGGTTTTGGCAACCCCATTTACGTATTGGATTATTGGCTATTTGAAACGCAAAGAGAATGAAGATTATTACGACACCAATACCAATTTCACTCCATTTCAATTTAAGGTTGATCGATGATATTTAAAGACCCCCGCATACTCAGTAGCGATATCACACCCCGAACAGTATTTGAGGATCGTCGCACGTGGCTAAAGACCGCAGCGATGGGATCGATGGCGCTGGGTCTTGGCTCCTGGCTGGAGCGTGAGGCATTTGCTAAAACCCCAATTGCCAAAGAGAAGTTAGTAGCTAAGTTCAATGAACAATACTCCACTAAAGAGACTGCCACCTCGTATGAGGAGGCTACAACTTACAACAATTTTTATGAGTTCGGCATGGACAAGGATGATCCAGCTAAATATGCCGAGCGCTTACAAACGAGACCCTGGGCAATCAGTATTGAAGGCTTAGTTAAAAAGCCCATGATCTTGGATATTGATACCTTACTTAAATTAGCCCCGATGGAAGAGCGTATCTATCGCATGCGTTGTGTGGAGGGTTGGTCAATGGTGATTCCCTGGAATGGCTATGCACTCTCACATCTGATTAATAAGGCAGAGCCCTTGGGCTCGGCGAAGTACATGGAGTTCGTGACTCTAGCAGACCCTAAACAAATGCCAGGTTTGCGCCGGCCCGTATTGGATTGGCCTTATCGAGAGGGCTTACGGATGGATGAAGCCATGAACCCGCTCACACTCCTCACTTTAGGTCTTTATGGTGAGATTCTGCCAAAGCAAAATGGTGCCCCAGTGCGCTTAGTGGTGCCCTGGAAATATGGCTTTAAGAGTGCTAAGTCTCTTGTCACAATCCGCTTTACTGAAAAACAACCACTCACGAGTTGGAGCATGTCTGCCCCACGCGAGTATGGGTTCTACTCCAATGTAAATCCCAACGTGAGCCACCCTCGCTGGAGTCAGGCAACAGAACGTCGGATTGATGGTCGCGGTATCTTTGCGCCCAAGATTAAGACCGAGCCCTTTAATGGTTACGCAGAGTATGTGGCAAAACTCTACGCTGGCATGGATCTAAAAAAGTTTTACTAGGCAATGCCAGGCATTACCCCCATTAAGTATTTTGTCTTTGCTCTGGCGCTAATACCGCTCGTGCGTTTATTAGTTCTTGCTTATCTCGGACAATTAACCGCAAATCCAGTCGAGTTTATTACCCGATCAACAGGCACTTGGACCATCACTTTTTTATGCATCACTTTAAGCATGAGCCCGTTACGATGGATTACTGGCTGGGCAGGGTGGATCCGCTTGCGCCGTATGCTTGGGCTTTTTACTTTCTTCTATGCCTTCATGCACTTCACCATTTGGTATTGGTTGGATCATAATCTTGACCCCAAACAGATGATGCAAGATGTGATTGAGCGGCCATTTATTACGATGGGATTTCTGGCGTTTGTACTCATGAGTCTTTTGGCTGTTACCTCCAACCAGAGAGCGATGCATGCTTTAGGACGAAAATGGTCTATTTTGCATCGCTCGATTTATGGAATCGCTATTCTTGCTGTCTTGCACTTCCTGTGGCACAAGGCTGGTAAGAATGATTTTGAGATAGTCAGTATCTATGCTGGGATAATCTTCCTATTATTAGTGATCCGAGTTCCCATCATTCAGAAACGTTTAATGCGAACTCGTTCTTAAGGAACCATATGCAATTTAATTGGCACAATCCCTATCCAACCATTCGCATACCGGTGATGGGGCGCAATATCGTCTCAACCTCGCACCCTTATGCAGCCCAAGCGGGCCTGAAGATCATGCATCAGGGTGGCAATGCGATTGATGCGGCGATTGCTGCCGCTGCAGCCCTAATGATTGTGGAGCCCGTATCCAATGGCTTAGGAAGTGATTGCTTTGCGATTGTGTGGGATGGTGAGCAATTGCATGGACTGAACTCCTCAGGGGTCTCACCCGCAGCATGGAGCCTCGATTATTTTTCCGCCAAGTATGGCAGGGAGAGTAATGGTCTCGCAAAACGTCCTATGCGGGGCTGGGATAGCGTAACGGTGCCAGGCGCATTAGCGGGCTGGCAAGCATTGCATGAGCGCTTTGGCTCATTACCCATTGCGAATCTCTTACAACCTGCGATTGAGATTGCCGAGCGTGGCCATGCTGTAGCACCCATCGTTGCTCATAAATGGGCAGCAGCCACTAGTGAGTTAGCCTCTCAGCCTGGTTTTGCAAACGCCTTTATGCCTCAGGGTAGTGCACCTGCAACGGGTGAGATGTTTTATTTCCCACAAGCGGCTAAGGCACTCAAACGATTGGCCCAAGTAGGCCTGCGCGATTTTTATGAAGGCGAGATTGCGCAGGCTATTACTGCGTTTGCAAAAGAACATGGTGCGGCGATGACCGCCAGTGATTTAGCTAATTACAAACCCGATTGGGTCGGCACCATCTCAACCAAGGTACAAGGATACGATGTACATGAGATCCCTCCGAATGGTCAAGGTATCGGCGCTTTAATCGCTATTGGTATCTTAGAGCAATTGGATTTGGCTAAACATCCTGTCGATGGTGTTGAGAGCCAGCATCTGCAAATTGAAGCCATGAAACTTGCCTTTGCAGACGTCTATCGCTATGTGGCTGATCCGCGCTCGATGGAAGTTAGTCCATCCCAGATGTTGAACCCCGATTATCTTGCTCAGCGCGCTCGACTCATTGATCCCAAGAAAGCAACTCATTTCCCCTTTGGGATGCCAAATACTGGCGGTACGATCTATTTAAGTGCCGCTGACGAGCAGGGTCGAATGATCTCATTTATTCAGAGTAATTACATGGGTTTTGGTTCTGGAGTAGTGGAGCCTAATTGGGGCATTAGCTTCCAGAATCGCGGTTATGGGTTCTCGTCCGATCCCACATCACCGAATGTGGTCGCTGGTAATAAGCGACCCTTTCATACGATTATTCCGGCCTTCTTGACCAAAGAGGTGAACGGCAAAACAGTTCCTCAAATGAGCTTTGGGGTGATGGGTGGGGATATGCAACCTCAAGGCCATCTGCAAACCCTTCTGCGAATGTTGGTCTATAAACAGCAGCCTCAGGCAGCTTGTGATGCCCCGCGCTGGAAAGTAAATCGCGACTTTAGTCTCGATGTGGAGGCTAATATGAACCCAGAGATCGTTAAGGGCTTGGTGGAAAAGGGGCATATTCTTAAAAAGGTAGAAGACCCCTATATGGACTTTGGCTCAGGCCAATTTATCTGGCGCCTTAGCAACGCGATAGCGGATGGCTATGTTGCTGCTAGCGATAGCCGGCGTGACGGTCTAGCCGCAGCCTACTAGCATCCTCCGATGCAGAAGCCCGTTAAAATAGTGAGCTTTGCTATTCCGTATTTCTAATTCATCCCTTGTTATAGAAAGTTGTTGTGTTAAACGCATCTAATATCACTATGCAGTTCGGGGCAAAGCCCCTATTTGAGAACATCTCCGTCAAGTTTGGTGGCGGTAACCGCTATGGCTTGATTGGCGCCAATGGCTGTGGCAAATCCACCTTCATGAAAATCTTAGGCGGTGAGCTAGAGCCCTCCGCAGGGAATGTCAGTCTTGAGCCCAATATCCGCTTAGGCAAATTACGCCAAGATCAATTTGCATACGAAGATGTGCGTGTCCTCGATGTGGTGATGATGGGCCATGATGAGATGTGGCAAGCAGCTGCTCAGCGGGATGCGATTTATGCAAACCCTGATGCAAACGATGAAGACTATATGCGCGCCGCTGAGTTAGAGGCTAAATATGCAGAGTACGGTGGGTATACTGCAGAAGCGAAAGCAGGGGAGCTATTACTTGGTATTGGTATTCCGCTAGATCAACACAATGGCCCCATGAGCAATATTGCTCCTGGCTGGAAGCTAAGAGTCTTGTTGGCTCAAGCATTGTTCTCGGATCCAGATGTTTTGCTCTTAGATGAGCCTACCAATAACTTGGATATTCATTCGATTCACTGGCTAGAGGATGTTCTGAACCAGCGTAATAGCACCATGATCATTATTTCCCATGATCGACACTTCTTGAACGAGGTGTGCACGCATATGGCGGATATGGATTTTGGCACACTTAAGGTCTATCCAGGTAATTACGACTCCTATATGCTGGCGTCCACCCAGGCGCGGGCCCAACAGTTGGCATCAAATGCCAAAGCCAAAGAGAAGATTGCTGAACTACAAGCCTTCGTAAGTCGCTTCTCGGCGAATGCATCAAAAGCAAGACAGGCAACCTCGCGTCAACGTCAGCTCGAAAAAATTGAGGTAGCTGAGATTAAACCCTCATCGCGTCAGAACCCCTTTATTCGGTTTGAAACCGAAAAGAAATTACACAATATGGCAGTGGAGTGCAATGCACTCACCAAAAAATTTGATCGACCCATCTTTAAGAACTTCAAGATCGCAATTCGTCCGGGAGAGAAGGTTGCCATTATTGGACAAAACGGTGCCGGCAAGACCACCTTACTTAAAACCATTTTGAGTAAACGCTTTGATGGAATACCTGCCGATACTGGTGATGTGAAGTGGGCAGAGAATGCCAATGTCGGTGTCATGCCCCAAGATACGAGCGAGTGTTTTCCTCAAGAAGAGACCTTGTTTGAGTGGATGACCCAGTGGCGCAAACCAGGTGACGATGATCAAGCGGTGCGCGGTATCTTAGGCCGTTTGTTGTTCTCGGGCGATGAGATTGGTAAGACTGTAAAAGTAGTATCGGGCGGCGAGAAGGGTCGACTCATTTGGGGCAAGTTGATGCTCCAAAAGCATAACGTCTTAGCCATGGACGAGCCAACAAATCATATGGATATGGAATCGATTGAGAGTTTGCAAATTTCTCTTGAGAAATATGAGGGCACCTTAATCTTTGTATCGCACGACCGTGAGTTTGTATCGGCGCTGGCGAACCGTATCTTAGAGGTCAGAAACGACGGTACGATTAGTGACTACTCGGGTACTTATGAGGAATACTTGCGTAGTCAAGCCTTAACGGGTTAGGACTTTTGCTCACGGGTAAAGCGCATGGCTGTGCCCTCTGCTTGGATCCGGGTCCAGACCGTTTGTTTTTCTTCCGGACTCATGAATACCCAGTTGCTAACCTCGAGGGCGGAGCGCCCACAGCCCTTACAAATCTCATCAAAGAGGGTAGAGCAAATACCGATACAGGGAGAGTCAGAGTCTGCATCGCCAATGAGTATGGAGTTGGCACCAGCAGCAGGGTTTGAGTAAGCGTCAGACATAAGCTACTTTAGCGCATTCTCATTATTCTTACCGAACTCTAAGCCATGACTGCCTTGGCGCAAGGGACTATGCTCAGCCAGCTCATCAAGGTATTGACCAATACCCATACGCTCTCGCTCTAAGAACCTATCGACCGCATCGGCAAAGCGCTGATCAACTAGATAATGATAAGAGCTCACAGTGCATGGCATAAAGCCTCTGGCCATCTTATGCTCTCCCTGAGCGCCACCCTCAAGTACTTGGATACCCTCTTGAATGCAGAATTCAATCGCCTGGTAAAAAGCGGTCTCAAAGTGTAAACAGGGGTGCTGTTCTAGACAGCCCCAATAGCGCCCGTATGCCTTTTGACCATCTTGGTCAATGACTAATAAAACCGATGCAATTGCTTGCCCATCGCGGATGGCCATAATAAAGTGCAATGAATCTGACATGGCCTCAACCCATTTTTGGAAGAACAATTGGTTTAGGTACGGCGTGGAATAGTGCGTTCGGTAGGTATTGGCATAACAGCGATAGAACATGAGTACTTCGTCCTCACTAATCTGTGAGCCGGGTATGTGACGAAACGTAATACCGGCATCGTGCACCTGTTTGCGCTCTCGCTTAATGTTCTTACGGCGCTTCATGGTGAGCGTTGCTAAGAACGTATCAAAGTTTGCGTAGTTGTGATTGTGCCAATGGAATTGAACCGAATCCCGTTGCATAAAACCACTATCTCTTAGCCAATTGGCATCTTCGATGTGTGGAAAGAGTACATGTGCTGAGGATAGTTTGAGTTGCGTAAGGAGTTGCAAAAGACCATTGACCAACGCTGCTTGATGCGCACTAGAGTGCGCCAAAAGACGTGAGCCAGTGGCTGGTGTAAAGGGGATAGCCGATAAAGCTTTGGGGTAATACGAGAGTCCTTGCTGGGTATAAGCCTCTGCCCAAGACCAATCAAAAACATACTCACCATAAGAGTGGGTCTTTAAGTAGAGCGGCATCACTCCCAACAGCTCATTACCCCCTTTGGCATACAGCGCTAGATGTGCAGGCTTCCAACCGGTCTCTGCACAAACGCAGCCTGTTTCTTCTAAAAGATATAAAAAGGGATACTGCAGGAATGGACCAGCATCCTTAGGCAAAATACCTTGCCACTCTTTCTGTGAAATGTCACTAAGATTTCGTAGGACCCGAATCTCGAGTTCAGGTTCTTGACTCATCGCGAACTAACGTTGGATCAGTTCGATCTTATATCCGTCGGGATCGGTCACAAAGGCAATTAAGGTCTTGCCACCCTGAACAGGGCCAGCAGGGCGGGTAATATTGCCACCGGCTGCTGCAATAGCCTCACAGGCTTTATACACATCGGGTACTGCAAGAGCAATATGACCATAAGCACCGCCATGCTCATACTGACTCACCCCATAGTTATAGGTGAGTTCAATTTCTGCTTGACCATCCTCATTGCCCCGACCAAAACCCACAAACGCAAGAGAATAATTTTGTTCTTCTCGATTGGTGGTGCGTAGTAGGTTCATACCCAAGATGCGGGTATAAAAATCAACGGAGCGGGCCATATCGCCCACCCGAAGCATGGTGTGCAAAATCATATTACTCAATACGCGCTTTCTCACGCATCTTTTTCATCATCTCAGCAAACTTCGCCTTCTGCCAAGCTTGATCTTGCATCATCATTTGCTTGAGTTGATCCTTGATTTCAGCCATCGTGGGTACTTTGACATCTCGAACATCATCGAGCCTAATAATGTGCCAACCAAATTGGCTCTTGACAGGTTGATCAGTCATCTGAGCTTTTTTTAATGTAACCATTGCTTTGGAGAACTCGGGTACCAGAGCTTTGTCACTGACCCATTCAAGATTTCCGCCATTGGGGGCAGAGCCTGGATCTTTGGAGTTCGCTTTTGCTAAATCTTCAAACTTAGCACCCGCCTTAATTTTGGCAATTAATGCTTTGGCCTCGGCTTCTTTCTCAACTAGGATGTGGTGAACTTTATATTCCTTACCGCCAAACTGGCTCTTGACAGACTCATAAGCCGACTTGTAATCATCCTCCGAAATACCACCTTTATCGATATAGTCCTCAAATAAAGCAGAAACTAAAACACCCAAACGCGCTTGCTCAATTTGATCTTTCACTTCTTCTTTTTGGGTAATGCCCCGCTTATCCGACTCTTGGATAACCAGTTCACGTGTGATTAAGAGTTCACGACCTTGCTCACGTATCTTGGGATCGGTCGGGGATTGACCGGAGCTCTTAATTAAACGATCAAGTTGTGCTTTTGGAATGGGCTTGCCATTGACGATGGCGGCATTTTGTGCAGAAACTGCTGAAGTAGCAAAGACGAACGATAAGGCTATGAGAGTTTTTTGGGAATTAAACATGAGGGCTATTCAATAAAATTAAGGGCTAAAGTAGAATTATGACTCATTTGGTGCGAGTGCATGGATTGCAAGGGCATGGATTTCAGCAGGCATGTATGCACTCAACGCTTCATAGACTAGGCGATGGCGTGCAACTCGACTAAGTCCTGTAAATGCATGTGCGGTCAGCGTAATCCGAAAATGACCGCCACCACTTGCAGCTCCAGCATGACCTGCGTGCAAATGGCTTTCATCCTCAATGGCAAGATGCGAGGGTTGAAGTTGTTGATGTAAGGAAGCCTCAAATAAAACAATACGTTCTTGATTTTTACTCATGATTGTTCAGCATCCATATAGCGGCTTAACCACAAGCCTTGAGCAATGACAAAGGCGATGAGCAAACCAATACCTCCAAATAGCTTAAAGTTCACCCAAATATCTTCAGAGAAAGTATAAGCAACATAGATGTTAAGTACGCCCATGAAAAAGAAGAAAAGTGCCCAAGCATGATTGAGTTTGAGCCAGAGTGATTTAGGACTATCGGGCTTGAGAGTAATTTGTTTTCCCATCAGGCTTTCAATCCAATTCTTTTTAAAGAACTGGGCGCTAAAGAACAAGACCGCTGCAAATAGCCAATATAAGACCGTAGGCTTCCACTGAATAAAGGTTTTGTCTTTTAGGAGAATGGTTAAGCCACCAAAGAACACAATCAAGATTAAGCTAGCCCATTGCATTCCCTCAACTTTTTTGCGTCGTGCAATCAGCCAAACAATTTGTGCAATAGTTGCAGCAATAGCCACTATGGTAGCAACATAAATATCTGCTAACTTGAATGCCACAAAAAAGAGAATAACCGGGAATAGGTCAAACAGAAATTTCATCATGAGGAGTGATCCGATTTAGCATTGTTACTAGGCTCAAAGCGTAAAGAGGCAGAGTTAATGCAATAGCGCAAGCCACTCGGCATAGGACCATCTTCAAATACATGGCCTAAATGCGCATCACACTTAGAGCACTTCACTTCGGTGCGGATCATGCCATGTGTTACATCACGATGCTCGCTAATGACCTCGGTATTAAATGGCGTGTGATAGCTTGGCCAACCACAGCCTGCATCAAACTTAGTGGATGAGATAAAAAGTGGCGTACCGCAGCACACACAGTGATAGCGACCTTCGTCCCAATGATCCCAATAGCGTCCCGTGAAGGGTGGCTCGGTGGCAGCATGACGGGTAACTCGGTATTCAATTTCACTGAGTTCTTGGCGGTACTGTTCGTCGGATTTCGTCATGGTTCTGATTGTAGTGAAGGATTACGAGGAGCAACTGACCTCAATCTGTTCGAGTGCAGCAGGGGGAGGGGCAGCGTATTGATCCATTCCAGGCTGTTCGGAGTAGGGGTCTTGAAGGATTGCTAGCAGGCGCTTCACTTCCGAGAAATCATCATTTTGAGCTTTTTCAATCGCTATCTGAGCAAGATAATTGCGCAGAATAAATTTGGGGTTCACGCCTAACATTTTTGTTTGGCGTTCTGTCTCAGAACAGGGTTCCTGCGATAGACGATCTCGGTAGGATTGCATCCAACTATCAAATGCATCCCGATTTAAGAACTGATCACGCAGAGAGTCGTATTTGCCATGACCACTTATATCGTAATGGGAGAGTGCTCTAAACGTGTTGGTAAAGTCCACCCGATTGTCGTGCATTAGTTTTAAAAGAGATTCAATCAGCGACATGTCACCAGCATCCTCAATCATGAGGCCAAGCTTAGCCCTAAATTGGGCTAACCACGCAGTCCGATAGATCTCAGGGAACTTTTCCAATGCCACTTGCAGATGGGTTTGTGCGTTCTCGCCATCGTAGCGTTGTTCGATGAGGGGAAGCATTGCTCCAGCTAAGCAGGCCATATTCCAATGCATGATCTGGGGTTGACGCTGATAGGCATAACGACCTTGATTATCGCTGTGATTGCAGATGTGATCCATTTGGAAACGATCTAAAAAGCCGTATGGCCCGTAATCCATAGTGAGACCTAAGACACTAATATTGTCACTATTTAATACGCCATGGCAAAAGCCAATCGCTTGCCAATGCGCTACTAGCTTTGCAGTGCGTGCACTGATCGCTACAAACAATGCAAGATAGGGGTCATCTGCACCTTGACACTCTGGATAGTGATGCGCAAGTAAATAATCAGCCATGGTGGTGAGATGCACGGTAGAGCGCGCAGCAGCGAAGTGTTCGAAATGACCCACCCGTAAAAAACTGGGAGCGAGACGCGTACAGACTGCTGCGGTCTCAAGGCTTTCACGTATGACGGGTTTCTTGGAGCCGGTGATCGCTAAGGCACGAGTGGTGGGCACCCCAAGAGCATGCATTGCTTCACTGCATAAAAACTCCCGAATCGAGGACCGTAGAACTGCACGACCATCACCCATGCGTGAGTAGCGCGTGATACCAGAACCTTTTAACTGAATCTCGTAGCCCGCTAAATTACCTAGCAAAATAGCGCGACCATCACCCAACTGGCCTGCCCACATGCCAAATTGATGTCCGCTGTAGACAGTTGCAATGGGATCAACAAAGGTGTGCTCTTGGGTTTCTAAAGCATTGCCGCTTAACACCTCTAACCATCGTGGGTCTTGCGGTAAGCCTGATGCATCTACGGTGATGCCAAGCTCCTTAGCCAATTTGCTCTCAAAGCCAACCCAATAAGGATTTGGCAAAGGGGAGGGCAGGAGATGTTGACAGGTCTCTTCACCCTGTAGCGGAAATGCCATGAACTTAAACCGAGTAATTTGCCCAGGCAGACCCAATTAAGTTGCCTGTAATTACATCGTGTGCAATTACCCCATTGGCATCAAAGCGTCGTTCTACGACCTCAAAATTACCGTCATTACGGACCCGCAAGACAGTACTCGAACGCGTGCCATAGTGTTGAGTTTGAATAAAGGCAGCCGATAGGGCCTTTTCCCACTCCAAGCTGACACCGGTGTTGGGGAGCTCTCGATCGGGAGCTTCATGATCATCGGCAAGTAAATGAAGATATTGATCGGCGTGTTTGAGATTGCCCGTATCCATGGCAAGAGTCTGAGCAAACGCAGCGATACGATGATTGACCTTGGGCCATGGGGTATCGAGCATGGCATTCGAAAGTCCATACACACCAGGAGTGAGCGATTGGGTCGGAAAAGTTTTACGGGGGCGTACCGATTTGCCCATCACCACGCGATTACTAAGCCAATGCATTTCTGCATTGCTAGGGTCACTTAAATCTGCCATGAGAAGATTGAAGCCGTTGTACTGATCAAAGCGTTTACTGTGTTTTTCAATAAAGTGATTTGGTTTGTCGTTACCAGACAGATACATCAAGGGAAGTTCACCACGGGTGCGTGCGTCCGGTTTTTTCTCACTAGGTGAGCGCACATTAGTCAGCGCTGAGAATCGACCATGCTTGGTAAGACCAAGCCAAGTCCCAGGACTACCAATGACATCGGCCTGATCGCGTCCCGCCAATATGTGGGGATGTTCTGGCCACCAGGCAATTCCTGCAGTATTACGCTCGTAGAACTCATCCCGATTAGCAGCAACCACCAAGGGGTACTTTGGGTGTGATTTCCAGGCAAATAAAATAAGGCACATAGCAATAATATGCCTGATTAAATCTCAATGAGGGAATATGGCAAATTCCCCAATACCAATGGAGGGCCATCCGCTTTACCAAGATGCAATTTGCCACTTTGGGCTAACTCGGACTTGCACTCGATCTGCAGGGTTACAAGACCCGCGTCGCTTGGATGCTGGGCAGATAAGACCACCATACCGGCGGGCTGACCGGGATCACTTTCATGAATAATTTCTGTGGCAGGGCCTGCATGCGCAAGAGTAATCTCCACTTGAGCAAGATATAGACGACGTTTAATGGCGCCTCTGTATTGACTCCGTGCTACTACTTCTTGACCTGGATAACACCCTTTCTTGAAGTCAACTCCACCAATGGATTCAAGATTAATCATCTGCGGCACAAACTGATCTTGAGTCGCCAAAACAATCCGGGGGATTGCACTGGCTATCTCCGCAGCATTCCATGCGGCAAGATATTTGGAAGATGCGCTTTGTGAGGGAAGTGGTGTTTGTGTCGCAAACAGAATGCGTTCTTGATCACCAGTGCCTAAAGGCTGGGTCATGGTGAGAGCAATCGCATCGCTGGGTAAGTTTGCAGGCAGCGTATTAGCTGGACCAAGCGCGCCATAGACTGTCCAAGCATGACTAACATCCACTACTTTTGCTTTGGAGCGCAACACAAACATGGCTAAACGTTTTGCAAACGAAGCGGCCAGGTCGCGCGATACAAAAAGGGCGAAACGATCTTCCTCTGCATGAGTCGATAAACAAATCCAGGCACTTGCTAGTAAACGCCCCTTGGCAGTACAGTAACCCGAGAGGCGCACATCAGAATAACTCCGGGCAATTGCTGCGGGGGGAGTGCGAGTCATTCCAAGGATGGAGTTGGTCAATTGTCCTTGTAAAAAGGAACCGGCATCTGAACCTTCTACAAAAAGAAGTCCCCAATCGCTTAACTCGCTTACTTGGTGTTCGGTCATTTGGGCTGTATTGTGAGTTTTATAAGTTGGTTTGCGAAGACTTTTATCATAGTGGTATGAACAAAAACTTTCTGAACCCGAATACCATCACGCTCGACTAGGCTGCTTTGATCTCTAAATTACGCACGGGCATCCTGATTACCTTGACCCTGATTGGGCTTTATTACCTTGCATTGTTTACATGGGGGGTTGTGCCCAAGCCCAAAGAAGGCAGCTTTGCAGAGCAGCGCTTTAAGGTATTACCCAAATCGGGAGTCTCTAGCATTGCCAAGCAATTGCAAGACCAAGGCATGAGTACCCCAGGCTGGCTTTTTCAGGCGGGAGCCCGATCTTTATGGGTGGGCCCTAAGCTCAAACCCGGGACCTATGCGTTCCCTGCCAATGCCAGTTTGGGTAGCGTCTTGCTTCAAATGGCGCGCGGCGATCGAATTCGGGAGAGCGTCAAGATCATTCCCGGGATGAGTATTTGGCAGGTTAGGGCGGCGATGGATGCGCACCCCGCCTTGATTCATAAAAGTGAAGCGCTTGAGACAAGTCAATTTGCCAAAGTTTTTGGGTTGGAGGCCCCCAGCGCTGAGGGCTATTTCCTACCTGATACCTATATTTTTGATCCCGATGAAGCTGATTTAGTCATTTATCAACGTGCGTTTGCGGCCATGCAAAAACAGCTTGCTAACGCTTGGGATCTGTACACCAAGGGATATCCGGATGGCGCGGTGTTAAAAAACCCCTATCAGTTACTAATTCTGGCCTCCATCGTTGAGAAAGAAACGGGTCAGGCAAGCGAACGAGGCATGATCTCGGCAGTGTTTCATAACCGCTTGAAGAAGGGCATGATGTTACAAACTGATCCCACGGTCATTTACGGTATTGGCCCAAAGTTTGATGGTGATATTAAGAAAGCCGATCTGCGCCGCGATACTCCCTACAATACCTATATGCGTTTTGGTCTGCCCCCAACCCCGATTGCAATGCCATCCAAAGAGTCCTTACTGGCAGCCGCTCAGCCTGCAGTATCGAATGCTCTGTATTTTGTGGCACGCGGTGATGGTAGTAGCCAGTTTTCGACTAATTTGAAAGAACACGAGGCGGCGGTGGATCGCTACCAACGCAATCCGGCGAAGTCCGTCTCTAAACCCGTGAGGAAATGAGTGACCAAGCCTAATTATCCCGGGTTCTTTATCAGCTTTGAGGGCATTGATGGAGCGGGTAAAAGCACTCATTTGGAGGCGTTTGCGACGCATTTGCGAAAGCGCTATCAAGGAAAAGAAATTGTTCTTACTCGAGAACCCGGTGGCACCCCTTTGGGAGAAGAATTAAGAAAACTACTTCTAAATCAAGCCATGCATATTGAGACCGAGGCTCTGTTGATGTTTGCTGCTCGGCGAGAGCATTTGTCCGTGGTGATTGAGCCTGCCCTTCAGGCTGGAAAGATTGTGATCTCGGATCGATTTACCGATGCAAGTTTTGCTTATCAGGGGGGAGGTCGCGGTTTGAGCCTAGAGAAGCTCAATGCTCTTGAGGAATTGGTGCAGGGTAGGGTGGGGGGTCTTATTCAGCCAAACCTTACTTTGCTGTTTGACCTTCCTGGGAAAGTTGCTGAAGAGCGCCGCTCAAAGGCACGCTCCCCCGATAAATTTGAGCAGTTGGACTTGAGCTTTTTTGAGAAGGTCCGGGGTGAATATCTACGTCGAGCCAAAGCAGATCCAGAGCGATTTGTGATTATCGATGCCTTGAAGACCCCAGATGCCACCTGGCAACAGCTTCAAGAAATTAGTTTTAATTACTAATATAAGTAATTGATTAAATTAACTTATTTAATAATAGTTTTTATCTATATCGCATGGCAATAGAAAATCTTGATTACGAAAGTCTGATTACTCGGTCGGTTTACCCCTGGCACACCCTAGCTTGGGAGAGACTTGATCTAGAGAATCTCCCCCAGGCAATTTTGCTGCATGGGCAGGCTGGCATTGGCAAATTAGACTTTGCCCTAGAGCTTTCTCAGGCTATTTTGTGCGAGGCCGATCTCTTTTCTTCGGGAACCAAGCCGTGCAAAGAGTGTCAGGCTTGTCGCTGGTTTGAGACCGCTAACCATCCCGACTTTATCGGTCTCGTACCAGCCATTTATCAGCACCGAATGCCCCATGCTGAACTGGAGGGAATGCCCAAACCCGAAGTGGAGGTGGTGGAAGAAAAAGAGGAGGGCGACGGAAAGAAGGAAAGTGCCTTTATCAAAATCGAGCAGGTGCGAAGGGCAATTGAGGCCATCAATGTTGGAACCCATCGAGGCGGTCGACGCATCGTCTTGATCTACCCATTGGAAGGTTTGCGGCCCGATGCTGCCAATACCTTACTGAAATCTCTAGAAGAGCCTAATGCGCAAACTATTTTTATCCTGCTCAGCGATCGTCTCGATCGAGTTTTGCCTACTATTCGCTCACGTTGTCAGTTGATCGCCTTACCCAAGCCTCACCGCGATAGTGCCTTGCAGTGGTTAAGTAGTAAGCTTGTGACGGTATCTGAACAGAAGATTAGTCCTGAAGAAATCGAGGCTACATTAGATGAACAGGGCGGGGCGCCGCTAGCCGCCAAGGAAGTGATCGTAGCGCGCCGCATTGGTGACGATAAAGATAGCATAGCTTTGGCGAGCTTAACAACAGGCTTGTTGTTGGAGGGGCTTAGCAAAGGACGTGATATTGCATGGATCGAATGTGCCGAAAAAATCCATAAAGCACCTTTTGGCGTTCTCTTGGCATGCATGCAACGTTGGTTGTTTGATATCCAGTCGGCAAAGCAAGGGGGTGACGCGCGCTATTACCGCAGGCATGAGAAGCATGTTCAGGCCCTGGCCCGGCAGGTCAGTATGAGCAAATTACTGAAGTTATGGAAAATCGTGTTGCTTGCAAGGCGTCATGAAAACCACCCTTTATCCACACGCGTTCAACTAGAATCCTTACTTCTACAGTATCAACAGCTGTTTGAGGACTAAAATTCCTCCTCATGTTTATAGATTCGCATTGCCACCTCGATTTCCCAGAGTATCAAGAGCGTCTGCCAGAAGTGCTGGAGAATATGGCGCGTGCCAAGGTAACGCATGCTTTGTGTATTTCAGTGGATATTCCGGATTTTCCGAAGGTCAAGCGCTTAGCGCAATCTCATCCTAATTTGTATGCTTCGGTTGGGGTTCATCCTGATTATGAAGACACGCCAGAGCCTACCTTAGAGTTCTTGCTAGAGGAGGCTAAAGATCCTAAGGTGATTGCGATTGGTGAGACCGGCTTGGATTACTACCGCATGGGCGATCGCTCCTATGAATCAATGGAGTGGCAACGGGAACGCTTTCGGACCCATATACGTGCGGCATTGGCATCCAAGAAGCCATTAATCATCCATACCCGTTCGGCTTCGCAGGACACCCTCAAAATTATGAAGGAGGAGGGGGCTGGGGAGATTGGTGGGGTTATGCATTGCTTCACGGAAAGCTATGAGGTTGCTCAAGCAGCGATCGAGATGGGCTTTTATATTTCCTTTTCAGGCATTGTTACCTTTAAGAGTGCCAAGGATCTTCAGGCAACTTGCAAAGCATTGCCCATCGAGCGCATCCTGATTGAGACCGATTCTCCCTATTTGGCGCCCGTGCCTCATCGGGGGCAAACCAATGAGCCGGCCTGGGTATCTCATGTAGCTGCGTTCATAGCAGATTTAAGAGGGGTCTCGATTGAGTCGATCGCCATGCACACAACTCATAATTTTTATCAATGTTTTCAGTTAAATAGAAGCGATTCATGAGATTACACCCTAGAATTTTTACCCTCCTGACTTGCTTTCTAATGAGCGTATCGGTTGCTGCTCAGACCCAAGATCAGGTTGATCGGATGACCAAAGCGGTTCAATTTGATGATCTTGCTGAGGTTAAGAAGCTGATTGCTGCGGGCGTGAGCCCCAATTTGCTTGTTAAGGGCGGTAATCCCTTGACGGTATACGCCGTTAGGGAGAAATCCAAGCAGACCCTAGATTATTTGATTGGTCTAAAAGGGGTCGATGTTGATCACCCCAATCTTTCAGGCGAAACTGTTTTGATGATGGCATCCCTTTATGGCATGCTGCCTGAGGTAAAGGTCCTAGTGGATAAACGGGGTGCTGAGATCAATAAATCGGGGTGGACACCCTTGCATTACGCCTGCACAGAGGGTCATCTTGCTGTAGCCGATTATTTGCTGAGTAAAGGCGCCAAAGTGGATGCTTTGTCTGAAAGCGACACAACCCCCTTAATGATGGCAGTTCGATCTGGCAATATTAGGCTGGTGCGCTTATTACTTGATCGTGGAGCTGATCTGCAAATCCGTAATCATCAAGGGTTTAGTGCCATTGATGTGGCTGAATTATTTAATCAAGAAGAGATCTCAAAAGGCTTGCGATCGCGCTGGGAGAAGCTTTATAAGACGAAGTATGAGGGTGGTCCAAAGCCTGTTTTCGTTGATTCTAAGCCATAGTGCCATTTGGCATATCTGCGTATAATCATTATTATGTCAAACAAGGTATGTGATATCAAACTATCACAA
>Ga0208974_1000043_pt1 | contig 56191 bp, 74 predicted proteins | sample GreLakmeER15MSRF_FD_187699 | JGI IMG/M metagenome (GOLD analysis project Ga0208974, IMG submission 187699) | Freshwater lentic microbial communities from great Laurentian Lakes, MI, USA - Great Lakes metaG ER15MSRF (SPAdes) | ecosystem: Environmental > Aquatic > Freshwater > Lake | place: Great... | reverse complement strand
TGCGGATTTGCGTATTCAAACTGCTTTATTTGACCGTGCTATGCGTCTGAAAAATAATGCTGAAAGACGCGCTGATGAAACAGCCCAACGTACTGGTTACACCGGAGTGGATCGTATGGGTGATAGAACAGAAAACAGTCCGCATCCATCGTCACGTTTGCTTCGTTCTCCAGTTACTATAGGAAATGATGAGAACCGTGGCGGTCGCACAATGAAAAAAGGCGGCTCGGCTTATGCCAAAGGCGGTCGCTCTAATGATGATTCTGCTTTTGAAAAGCCTCTTCTTCGTTTGAAGAAAACGGTTACTGGTTCAAATCCCGCTAAATCTTCAAAGATTTACAAGGATATGGATTACAATGAATACCGTGTCAGGCATTATCAGGACGGCAAGCATCTTGAGAAAGCCGATTACTTTGCAAGCGACATGGATGAAGCGAACGATACCGCAAACGAGTTCGTCAACAAGAACCGTGGCGGTCGTACCATGAAATACGGTGGCGGCGGCGTATTCTCAGGCAACTCAACGACCAAGATACCTGGCGTTGTTGGTGGCCGTGAGGCTCACGCCAAGGGCGGTAGGACAAAGAGCAAGGGTAAGGGCAAGACGCACATCAATATTATCATTGGTGCGCATGGTGCTCCCGCGGGAGGCGGCATGATGCCAAACGCTCCTGTGCCAGCTCCAATGTCTCCAAGAACGCCTCCTATGCCTGAAGGTGGGCCTCCTATGCCTCCTATGCCACCTCCAGGCATGATGCCTCCAGGCGCGGGTGGTCCTCCAATGCCGCCTCCAGGTATAATGCCTCGCAAAAACGGTGGTCGCACTATTCATGTGATCGATCATGCCGCGGGTGGCGGTCTTGGCCGCAAGGAAAAGATCAAGGCTTACGGCGGCAACTAATTTATCTGAGCGTCCTCCCACGTTTAGGTAAAGAAGGGTCGGGTGCTTCATCCCCTCTGGGCACCCGATCCTGAATAAAACAGAGGGGAATTTCATAAACCAGAGGGGTCTGGATGATTATTACATCAACTGGTCAATTCCAACATGAGTTTAAAAAACTTATAAAAGAGGAATACGAAAGATTGAAAGACAATATTGCAACTGGTTCCGCGGTGTCTTTTGAAGATTACCAACGCGCAATTGGCAAAGTTCATGGTCTGGCGGCAGCACTTGAATTTCTTGAAGAGGCCAAAGATTTGGTTGATGGCAATAAAAAGAGGGAATTATAAAATGCCCCCGATGATTATGAACCACGATCAGGATCCTAAACAAGAACTTATAGAAAACGTAGGAGACATTTCGGATATTGAAATGTTTAACACGCAAGTTCTTGTTGCAATCTATGTTCGTCCTCAAAAGACCAAAAGTGGCATTATTTTAACCGACAAGACGATCGATGAAGATCGTTATCAGGGTAAAGTTGGCCTTATTATTAAAAAAGGTCCGGATGCTTTTATTGATAGCGAAGGAAAGTGGTTTGCGAACGCTTCTTTCTCGGTGGGAGACTGGGTTGTTTTCCGTCCTTCCGATGGTTGGGCGGTGTCTGTGAACGGCCAACCTTGCCGGATCCTCGATGATGTGAGCGTCAAAATGCGCATCAAGTCGCAATCGCCTGATAAGATTTGGTAAGGAGCCAAAATGCAAAAGCAACAAGAACTTGATCTTGAAGTTGATTTAGAACCTTTGGATTCTGAGAAAGACAATGAATTAATTATTGTCGATGAGCCCGAAGTTTCTAAAAAAGACGAATTGTCCGCAGAAGATGGCATTGCAGACCTTAAAGCAAAGCTCGAAGCAGAGAAAAATGCCCGTATTGACGCTGAAAACAGGCTTAGGACAGCTTCACAAGAGGCTTTTCAAGCAAAAACAGACGTTGCAGACACAAATGTTCGTTTGATTGACAATGCAATTGAGACGGTTAAGCGCAATTCGGAGATTTTAAAGCAAAATCTTCGAGATGCGATGGCGGCGGGTGACTATGACTCCGCGGCTGACATTCAAACAAACATGGATCAGGCTAGATTTGACCTTCGTGAGCTTCAAACTGGCAAACAAAGGTACGAATACGAGGCACAAAGACAGGCTCAGGAGCCAATACGGCACGCGGATCCTGTGGAATCGCTTGCTTCGAGCCTTACGCCAAAGTCTGCGGACTGGGTTCGGTCTCATCCAGAGTATGCACGCAACCCAACCCTCTACGATAAGATGGTGAAGGCTCACGGCATTGCTATAGCAGACGGTTTACAGCCTGATACGGACGATTATTTCTCGCATGTCGAGCAAACTCTTCGTATTGCGCCAATATATCGTGACGATTTACAGGAATCGGCGTTGTCCGCGGCGGCGGCACCTACACAACGGCGTTCTGCGCCTCCCGCCGCACCTGTTTCGCGTTCTGGAGGCACTTCGGCAACAAGACCTGGCGTTGTAAGCCTGTCAAAAGACGAGCGTGAATACGCACGAGACATGGGAATGACCGATCGCGAGTACGCCAACAACAAACTTGCCCTCGTCAGAGAAGGCAAACTGTAACTTTTAGGAGGATATTATGAGAACAGCTAAAGATTTGGAACGTCCGGACATGCGTGCTCCTGAGATTCGCACTGAAGACTCAAGGTCTCGCGCCGCCAAGCGTGCGGTTGAATTGCGCGACCACATTGGCGATCTGGATGAAGGGCAAGATAAATTTGCTACTCCTCCGGCTCCTGAAGGGTGGTCTTACGAGTGGAAACGCCGCACTGTCATGGGTTGGGAGGATCCTACCTACATGAGCATGATGGCTCGAACTGGTTGGGATCCTGTTGATGTCAGTCGGCACATGCATATGATGCCAAAAGGGCATTCAGGTGCAATTGAGCGCGAAGGCATGGTGTTATGCGAACGTCCGGCTGAAATTACGCAAGAAGTTCGCAACATCGACTACAAGAACGCACGGCAACAGGTTCGGATCAAGGAAACACAGCTTGATTCAACAAAAGGTCTATTGGCTCGCAATGATTCTCGCGTTGCTCCAAAGATCAAAAATACCTATGAACCTATGCCAATTCCTAACGATTAACGGCATAAATTAAAGGGGGCACCTACCCCCTTTTCTTTTCTTAAAAATAGTCTATGGTATGTGTTGCTCTCCCCTCGGTGTGGGAGATTCGATTTTGTCCCGTTTCACAGTCGCCTCGGTGTGCGATGATGGAAACTCTCTGAGAGGAGAATCCCGTCATGGCAAACACTGCTGCCTATTTCGGTTTTACGCAGTATCAGGGTGGCGCAGGTGGAGCTCCGACTTTTGCACAGTCAGCTCGCCGAATCGCTTCTGGTAACACGACACCCATTTACACTGGCGACCCCGTAATGCCTGTTGTTAGCACTGCTAACGGCTACATCACTCAGGGTGCCGCTGGTACAACCCGTCTTGATGGTATTTTTGTTGGTTGCAAATACCTCAACACTTCACTTGGCCGCACAGTTTGGTCGTCTTATTGGCCAGGTTCTGGAGCCACTGGTGACGTAGAAGCCTACGTCATTGATGATCCAAGCGTAAGGTTCCTTGTCCAGACGAGCTTTTCGGGCGCACCAATGACTGGCACAGCTACCACGATGACTTCGGGCATCATTGGTCAGTACGCACAGTTCACAATCGGTTCAGGCAATACCTCGACAGGTCGTTCAGGCGCATACCTTTCGTCCGTCGCGACAACCGTCACGTTCCCATTCATTGTTGTTGATTACCAGATTAGCGGTAGCAACGGCGGTGATCCAACAACCCAGTACTGCAATGTCATCGTCGGATTTAATAATGAAATCTTCCGGTCGAACGGTGCAGGCCCAACTGGCATTAGCTGAGGAGTAAGGTATCATGGCTGTTAATCTCTCACAGATCCGAGACCTTCTCCTCCCTGGACTTCGGGGCGTAGAAGGCAAGTACGAGATGATCCCATCTCAGTACGACAAGATCTTCACTAAGCACGATTCAAAAATGGCTCTCGAGCGTACCGCTGAAATGCGTTACCTCGGCCTTGCGCAGTTAAAGACCGAAGGTGGTCAGACTGCATTTGATTCGGGAGCTGGTGAACGGTTCATCTACAATCAAGAGCACACTGAAATTGCTCTCGGTTACGCGATCACCCGCAAGGCGATCGATGACAACCTCTACAAGACTCAGTTCCAACCATCCAACCTCGGCCTGACGGAATCTTTCCACCAGACCAAGGAAATCTATGGCGCAAACGTCTTGAATACGGCAACGACCTACAACGCTTCAATTGGCGGTGACGGTGTAGCACTTTGCTCCACGGCACATCCGATCGATGGCAGCACGGTTGCTAACACCCCAACGGTTCAAGTTGACCTTAATGAAGCTACGCTCTTGAACGCAATGATCGGGATCCGGACAAACTTTAAAGATCAGGCCGGATTGAAGGTGTTCGCACGCGGTCGTAAGTTGGTTGTTCCTCCTCAGTTGGAGCCTGTTGCAATCCGTCTGACAAAGACAGAATTGCGCCCAGGCACGGCAGATAATGATGTTAATGCCCTGCTTTCAACGGCTGGCGGACTCAGCGAAGGCTACATGGTCAACGATTTCTTGACCTCGGCTTATGCTTGGTTCTTGCTGACTAACATCGATGGTCTGTCGTACATGGAACGTGTAAAGTTCGAAACCGATCTTCAGGTAGACTTTGTCACTGACAACCTGTTGGTTAAGGGTTACGAGCGTTATTCTTTCGGTTACTACAACTGGCGTTCGATCTTCGGCTCCTTTCCAACCTCGTAATCAACAGGAGACTGCAACATGGCTATTTCAGCATTCTCCGGTCCCGTAATCTCTTTTGGTCAGAACACCATTGGAAACGTGACGGATTACAACCCACAGCTTGGCCCATCCCTCTTTTGGGGTGGGGTAGGCCGAATTGACCCTCGTCCTAACTTCAACTACGTCCCAGGCCAAAACTTCGGTGCATTTACCGCTGGTTTTGCAACCTCGGATACACAGACCATCAGTTCTGCTCCTTACGCTCTTGGGGCTGCTGCAATCGCAGCAGCCGCAGCAACCACGGCCAGTACGGCGATGACACTTGTTTCGACAAACTCGACGACAACAGGTGTTTCAGTCAACGCATCGTGCATCAACTTTAATACTGGTTCAACGGTGACTGGCCTTTTGTTGCTTGATGGTTTCACATCCTTCACGGGTGTGGTGGCAAGTAGCATTCTGACAGCATCGTCCGTGACTGGGGCGATTACGATCGGGATGACACTGACTGGAACTGGCGTAAATTCTGGAACTACCGTGGTGAACCAACTTACTGGTCCTCCTGGTGGAGCCGGAACTTATACGGTTGCTGGGGACGACACTGTTGGTTCCACAACGATAACGGGACAAGCCGCCTTGGGGCCAAACGCTTTTGGACAGCCCTTTGGCGATACTAATTCCGTTTATCTTTGGAACCCACAGGCTCTTGTTTCCCGTGCGGTTAGCATTGTTCCAGTTTCTGGTACATCAACGGCGGCAGTTATCTTTACTGTTTCTGGTTACGACATTTATGGCGTACCAATGAGTGAAGCAATTACTGTACCGACAAGCACGTCGACAGCTACCACAACCAACGGCAAAAAAGCATTTAAGTATATTGCTTCTGTAACTCCTAACGTTACAAATGCAATTACTTATAGCGTTGGCACAACGGATATCTTTGGTCTCCCACTTCTCTCTAATTTCTTCAGCGATTTAGCCATAAACTACAATGCTGCTGCAATTACAGCGACCACGGGATATGTTGCGGCAGTGACCACAAGTCCTGCAACAACAACCACAGGTGATGTTCGTGGAACCTACGCCGTGCAATCTGCAACGGATGCGTCAAAGCGGCTTGCTATTCGCCAGTTTGTTCTTCCAGCCAACATGGGTTCCACCACGGGCCTGTTCGGTGTAACTCAAGCATAAGGATTAGGGCCATGAAGGGTCATAAGGGTAAAATGAACTCCCCTAAGAAAGGGAATTTTGCAATGGATATGGCTCCATCCGACGCCTATGCTGGCGGATCCAGCAACGTCGTGAAAGAAGCCAAAGCCAAGAAGCATGGTGGCAAGGCAATGGGCGGCAAATCAATGCCTCGCGCTGACCGGATGCCACGCAAGGCGGGTGGGCGCACAGGTTCAAACATGAACCCGCTCTCGTCTGCTGCTAGCGGAACGGCTCCAAAGGGCCGCTCTGGTCTTGAATGCTAAAAAGTCGGGGGAGCTTCGGCTCCCCTTTCTTCCATTAGGAGGTTTGCATGACCGCGGCATGGACACGATCTGAAGGCAAATCTCCGTCTGGTGGGCTAAATGAAAAAGGTCGAGCCTCTGCTCGAGCCGAAGGTCATAACCTAAAAGCCCCGACAAAAGATGCGGATAACCCGCGTCACAAAAGTTTTTGCGAACGCATGACTGGCATGAAACGTAAAATGACAGGTGCTGCCACTGCCGCCGATCCTGATAGTAGGATCAATAAATCTCTCAGGAAATGGGGTTGCTAAAATGCGTTCTGTAAAAATCATTTGTGGTCCTTATACCGCCCCAAGCGCAACAAATATCCGCACGGCATCGACCATTTCAGCGGCTGGAACAGTTACTTTGAATGGTTCTTTGGTCAGTAGCGGAACGGCTACATTGGATCAACCTCGGCGTGTATTGTTCACCTCTACGGGAAACGATAGCGGGATAACGTTTACCGTCACTGGGACGGACTGGAACAATATGCCAGCGAGCGAAGTTCTGACGGGAGCAAACGCAACGACAGCTTACACAGATTATGATTTCAAAACGGTTACTTCAGTCGTGGCCTCTGGCGCGTCTGCGGGGAACGTAAGCATCGGAACAAACGCTGTTGCATCGAGTCGCCCAGTGTTTTTGGATACTTACGCCGACAGCAGCACTTATATCCAGACCGATACTGGCGGATCTGCCGCAATAACTTACACCATTCAGCTTTCCGGCGATAACCCAAACAATGCCCAGCTTGGCATCGGAACTGAAAATTATGCTGATACGCGGTGGGTTAATTCAGGAACAGCAGCTTTGGTTTCCGCGACAAGTGCTCAGAACGCCAACCAAGCAGGTGTTCCAAACATGATTCGTTGCTTGATCAGCAATGCTGGGTCGAATACATCTGCTTCTGTCCATGTTAACTTCAATCAATCTGGCATGGTTTCCTTCTAATTTAAGGCAAGTTTGTCATGGCAACGAGCGGCACATACGCATTCAATCCGTCGCTCGGTGAGTTGACGCTCTATGCGTTCAACCTCTGCGAGGTTCGGAACACGGCGATTGCTCAGGAGCACATGGAATCGGCCCGTATGGCCTCCAACATGGTCCTGAGCAACTGGTCGAACCGTGGAGTGAACCTTTGGTGTGTTGATCTTATCACGGAGCCGTTGGTCGAGGGACAGTCGGTTTATGCGGTTGATCAAAACACCGTCATGGTTTTGGATGCTTACGTTCAGATTGACAATGGCGACGGCAACCCGATCGACCGCATCATCCTCCCTGTCAGCCGCAGTGAATATGCGTCCTACCCGAACAAAGAACAGCAAGGTTTCCCGACGACTTATTGGTTCGATCGATTGATCTCGGCAAACCGCTCGACCGGATCGGCTGGCCCATCGGTCACTATTTGGCCTGTTCCGGACGGAACGAGCGCACAAAACTTGAAGTATTATTGCGTTCGTCAAATTCAGGACAGCGCATTGACAAACGGTCAGACGGTCGAGATCCCTTATTTGTGGATGGAGGCATATGCCTACGCTCTTGCGCAACGGCTCGCTATCATTTGGAACCCGCAGAAGGCAATGTTGCTGAAGCCATTGGCGGACGAATCATATGCGGTTGCGGCGGAACAAAACGTCGAACAGGCTCAACAATACATCTCTCCAATGATTTCAGGGTATTTCAGGTGAGACCTCATGGCCGCGCAGCAGTATCGTCAAGAAGCCCTCAAGCGTTCGCGATTTGCGATCGTTGCGGTTTCTTGTACAATCATTCGCGGCTTCAATGGCAGTTCGACTTCGCTGGCGCGAGCCTGATCAACAAGCGGATCCTCGTTTGCAACCCTTGCAATGACACTCCGCAGAACCAACTCCGTGCGATCATTGTTCCTGCGGATCCGGTTCCAATCCAGAACCCTCGTACGCAGGATTATGCGACGGCGGAAACTGATTTCATCACGATTTCGGCACCAACAGTTTACGACCCGTTCACGGGCATTCCGATCCCAACGACAACAAAAATCGTTGATCAAAACGGAAATTTTCAAACTTCTCAAGTTCTCGGTCCACCAATAGGGCTTGATCAAAACGCAATTATGCCGTTAAATGGAACCGTTGAGTACGGAGTGATTTTGTCTCCGTTGTCCGTTATATCAACAGGGACGCGCACCGTGACCATGACATTTTCTTCAGCTCACGGATTGGCTACGGACGACCAAGTCGCTGTCAATGGGCTGTCTAACAATAACGCGGATGGTTTTTACAGCGTCACGGTGGGCTCTGCCACGCAGTTCTCCTATCAGGCGAACGTTGACATTCCGGCAGACAGCTTGCTTCAGTCAACAACGCTCGTGAAAACTGCGCTCGTTGGCCTCCCATACAACTACGCTCAAATACCTCAGACGGGGATTTAATCATGGCCAATATTACCATTCCAAATCTCCCGCAAGCGGTCTCGATCGACGGCACGGAACAACTTCTCGGGGTTCAATCTGGCACTTCGAAATCAATCACGACTGGCCAGATCGTTAGCCTCGCAAACGGACAGGGCGGAAATTTGCCATTTCCGGTTTCCATTGGCGGAACTGGCAACACCACGTTTACAGCCAATGGCGTTATTTATGGCAATACAACAAGCGCATTGGGAGTAACTGCGGCTGGTACAACGGGTCAAGTGCTTATAGCAACAACGAGCGGAGCACCATCTTGGGGTGCTGTTCCATCTACTGCCGCTGTAACTTCTATTACATTTGGCACAACAGGTTTTACGCCATCCACAGCAACAACTGGTGCTGTGACGGTTGCGGGAACGCTTGTTGCGGCCAATGGAGGCACAGGCCAATCAAGTTTTGCCGTTGGCGATTTGCTTTATGCGAACACCACAACAACTTTGGCAAAACTTGCTGATGTTGCGGTCGGGTCCATTTTGATCTCTGGTGGGGTCGGTGTTGCGCCTTCTTATTCGGCTTCTCCAACGCTGACAACCTCGCTGACAACACCGCTTCTTATTGGTGGGACGACAGCAAGTTCTACGCTCACGCTTCAGTCAACTTCTGGTGCGGGAACGACAGATAAAATTCTTTTTAAAGTCGGCAACAATGGTGCTGTTACGGCTGGAACAATCGGAACAACAGGGAATTGGGGATTTGGCGGAAATGCAACTACATTCATTGGTCTTGCTGTTCCGTTAGATATAACAGGCGCAACCTCTGCTTACGGTCAGCGCATTAATGGCAACGTCCAATCAGACGTGACTACTCTTGCGGCAGCTTATTTCTCAAATATTGCTCTTGAAAACGCTTCTTTCACAACGACAGACCTTGTTCACTTCCTCGCAAACCCGCCATCGGGTGGGGCGGGTTCTACGGCAACAAATCAATATGGTTTTAAAGCAAACAGCACACTTGGTTCAAATGGCGCGGCAACTGTTACAAACTCTTACGGTTTTTACAGCGACCTCGCTTCTGCTGCAAACAAATACAATTTTTATGCAAACGGAACTGCGACAAACTACTTTGGTGGCAATGTCGGGATTGGTACAGCCTCGCCGTCTGGGCCTTTGAATGTCGTAGCTGCCTCTGCATCTGGTTTAGCAATAGCCGTCAATGGTCGTTCTTCTGATAATTTAGGGCTTATGTATTTTTATAATAATGATGGAACTACTCAACAAGCGACAATTGTAGGTTCCCCAACTGAATTTAGATTCTCCTCCGTTCCTGCGGCAGCGGTTCAAACTTTTTACACCAATGGCATAGAACGTATGCGGATTTCCGCATCCGGTACTGTAACACTCAGCACACCTTTGCCAGTTGCTTCCGGCGGCACAGGCGCAACAACCGCCAACGCCGCCTTGACAAACCTGACCACGTTCACAAGCACCGCGACTGCGGGTGCGACAACCACTCTGACCAACACAAGCACCTATTTCCAGTATTTTACAGGTGCAACTACGCAGACAATCACGTTGCCTGTGACAAGCACGTTGGCTACTGGATGGACGTTCCATATTGTCAACAACAGCACTGGCAATTTGACGGTCAATTCATCCGGCGCAAATCTTGTCATCACGGTTCTTCCTGGCACGACCGTAATGTGTACATGCATCCTCACTTCTGGGACAACTGCCGCAAGTTGGGAAGCGGGTTACACCGACTTCTCCACCGCGACAGGCACAGGCTCGGTTGTTCTTGCGACAAGCCCAACGGTCAATAACCCTACGGTTACAAACTACGTTGAAAGCGTGGTCGCTATCGGTACGGTAACTAGCTCTAACACTCTCGCGTTGACCAACGGCACGGTGCAAACGGCTACGTTGACGGCCTCAACAGCTTGTACGTTTACAATGCCAACAGCTACTGCTGGTAAATCGTTTGTGCTATTGCTGAAGCAAGCCGCAACAACAGGCAATGGCACGGCAACATTTACTTCTGTTAAATGGAGTTCTGCTGGCGCACCTACAATCACTGCAACCGCAGGCAAAATGGACATCCTTACTTTTATCGCTGACGGTACTAATTGGTACGGTTCAATTATACAAGGGTACACTCCATAATGTTTGCAGCCAAAAATTCTTTTTTTATTTCAGGTCTTCAAAAGGTAACATCAGTTGAATATCTGGTTGTCGCTGGCGGCGGTGGCGGTGGGTCTGGCTACGGTGGTGGCGGCGGCGCAGGTGGTTTTCGCACTGCTACGGGTTTAGCTGTTTCAATTGGGTCTTCAATCACAGTAACGGTTGGCGCAGGTGGCGCAGGCGGCGCGTCAGGAAGCCCAAGTAATCAGGGTTCCGTTGGATCAAGTTCTGTTTTTGGTAGTATTACATCTGCTGGCGGCGGGTATGGAACTGGGGTTAATAACGGGGCTGGCGGCGGCTCTGGCGGCTCTGGCGGAGGGTCAGGCGGCGCGTCAACAGGTGTATATAATGGCGGCACTGCATCCCCCTCAGGGCAAGGAAATGCAGGCGGCAGCAACGGCACTTCCGGAAACCCTTATCCGTCTGCTGGTGGTGGCGGCGCAGGGGCAGTCGGTGCTGTTGGTTCTGGTTCGCAGTGCGGCGCAGGCGGTAGCGGTACGGCTTCGTCAATTAGCAGTTCTTCTGTAACTTATGCGGGTGGCGGTGGCGGCGGCAACGGAGCTCAAGGCGGTACTCCTGGGGCAGGCGGTTCTGGCGGCGGCGGTGCAGGCGGCACTGCGGCGGGGACTAATGGAACCGTAAATACTGGTGGTGGTGGTGGTGGTGGTGGCTATGCTGGCGGGTCTTATGGTCCTGGAGGCACAGGCGGTTCCGGTATTGTAATTATCCGCTATGCCAACACTTATCCCGACGCGGCGTCAACAACTGGTTCACCGACGTTCACCAACACGGGTGGGTATAAAATATACAAATTTACCGGATCAGGGAGCATAACATTCTGATGGCGAATTTTGCACAACTTAACGAGAATAATATTGTCACTCAAGTTATCGTTGTTAGCAATGACGTGATTGATAATTTGCCGTTTCCTGAAAGCGAACCAGTTGGCGTGGCGTTCTTGCAATCGCTCTTTGGCTTAACGACTTTCTGGAAACAGACCAGTTACAACGCCAATTTCCGCAAAAACTATGCAGGCATTGGCTACACCTACAATCTTGTGTTGGATGCATTCATTGCGCCGCAGCCTTATCCGTCATGGGTTTTGAACACGACCATATGCCAGTGGCAAGCACCTATCCCGTATCCAAATGATGGGAAAATGTATATATGGGACGAATTAACTTTATCATGGGTTAGCGAGAATCAGTCATGACAATTTCATACATCTGGACGATCAACTCAATGGAATCCTACCCTCAAGCCGAGGGCCAGACGGACGTTGTCGTGAAGGTCAACTATTCATGCGAGGCGACGGACGGAACATTTTCTGCGGCGGTTGCGGGGATGACCAACCTAAAACTCGACCCAGACGCTCCATTCACTCCCTACGCTGACCTCACAGAGGATCAGGTCGTGGGGTGGGTGAAGGGCGTCCTTGGCCCAGAGGGCGTTCAGGAACGCCAGAACGCCGCCGAACAGACGCTTGCCTATCGGTTCTATCACCCCGTCACTCTGCCAAATCCTTGGAGCGTTGAATGACTGTGGATTTTCAATTCCTCGCAAACCTTGCCGCGATTGTGGTGTTCGGAGTTATCGGGTATTTTTACCGTCAGTTGGTGAGTGATATTCAAAAACTCTCGTCAACGATCAATGACATGAAGGTGGACATGCCAACAAACTATGTTCGGAAAGATGAGCTTTCAAAGCAAATGCTCCGAATTGAAAACATGCTCGATAAGATTTTTGACAAGCTCGACAACAAGGTGGATAAATAACATGGCCATTACATACACCTCAAACAAAAACATTCAGCTTCCTGCTTTGAACGACGTAAATTGGAACGTTCCGCTTAATGCGAACTGGACTGAATTGGACCAATTGGCAGGATCCTCTTTCCCGATTTCTATTGGGACTGGAACAACTGTTGCTTTGACAAGCGCGACTGCGGTGGTTTCAAGCGTTTATTGGTATTCGGCACAACAGCTTGTTGTTACAGCAACTGGAAATTTAGTAGCGAACGCAATAATAACTCTCCCTGCAAACATCACTGGCTCTGGGTCAATGGGAGGTTCTTGGGTTATTATCAATGACATAACAACCGCCCAAGCCGGAATTTACACTTTGACTGTGAAACCAGCGAGCGGGACTGGAGTTATAATTAAACCTGAAAAACAAGCTATTATCTTTTATGATGGAACAAAAGTAGAATATTCTGACACAAATTTATTAACCCAACTTGATACAATTGATGGAACATTAACAGTAGTTGGGGCGGCAACATTCAATGGAGCGGCAACATTCAATGGGGCGGTAACATTCGATAGCACAACAGCATTGAATGGCTCTACATCTGGGACTCTCACGATTGCGGCTCCTGCTGTAGCGGGGACCAATACAATTACATTCCCTGCTGCGACAGACACGGTTGCAACTCTTGCTGCTACTCAGACGCTGACCAATAAAACCATTCAAGGTGGAACTATTACGTCTGCTACAGCTCAGGCGTCTACGTCTGGAACTACTGTTGATTTTACGGGCATACCGTCTTGGGTAAAGCGTATTACGGTAATGCTCAATGGAGTATCAACTAACGGCTCATCATTGCCAATGATCCAACTTGGTGATGCGGGTGGTATTGAAGCAACGGGGTATACTGGAGATTCTGCTCAAATCCATACTGGTGCGGGCGGGTCTGCTATTTCTACAGGATTTAGCATATACACAAACGCCGCAACAAATGTTTTATATGGTCAAGCCATTATATCTTATTTTGGTTCAAACACTTGGATATGTTCTTTTGTCGGTGGCACAACTGGTAACCCACTTACTCTTGTAACAGGCGGCGCAAAAGTTTTAACCGATACCCTTACTCAAGTCCGCATCACCACAGTCAACGGCACTGACACCTTTGACGCTGGTTCAATCAACATAATGTACGAGTAACATTATGGAAGCCGACAAAGCCCAGAAAAGTTCATAAATGGATCCTTTTACGCTGCTAGCGAGTGCGCACAAATGAAGCATCTGTTGGTGGCTGCAACAATATTTTTGGTTCTGTCAGGGTGCGAAGACCGTTATCGCTATCCATGCCAAGACCCTAAGAACTGGGACGCGCCGGAGTGCAACCCGCCCATCTGCACCGCCTCTGGAACCTGTTCCGCAGACACTCTCAAACAAAATCCATGCGGAGCCGTAGCGCGATGAGGATCAAGGAAGACGAACTTCATGCCCTGCTCCAGTTTATCATTGGCATCAGCCTATGCCTGACGTTAACGGGGACTGTATTTGCGGTGCTGTACAGCCTGATATTTGTCGTGCAACCAATTGATGGACAAGCACCGAATGATCAAGAGTTCTTCAAATTAATTGCTCCAATCGCTACGTTTCTGACAGGGACGTTGTCGGGTATCATGTTGGGTTCTAAATCTACAGGAGGTAAGGACGATGGATCTGCTTAAAACATTTGGCCCATTGCTTGGGTCGGTCGCTCCAAGCATCGCAACGGCCTTGGGTGGCCCATTGGCGGGGATGGCGACGAAGGCATTGTCTCTGGCATTGCTTGGCAACGAGGAAGGCTCCGAGGATGATTTGCAAGCAGCCCTCCGCACTGCATCTCCTGAGCAGCTTGCAACGGTCAAAAAGATTGATGCTGATTTCAAAGTTCAAATGAAAAAACTTGACATTGATCTCGAGGCACTTGCGGTGGACGATCGCAAGTCTGCTCGGGAGATGCAAAAAGAAGTCAAAGACTGGATTCCTCGAGCATTGGCAATAAGCGTAACATTTGGGTTTTTTGCCATCCTGATTTATATGCTTGTTTATGGGTTACCAACTTCCGGCAACGAGGCATTGCTTCTGCTTCTTGGCGCGTTGCAAACGGCATGGGGCGGGATCATTGCTTTCTATTTCGGATCGTCGTCTGGCTCGCAGAAAAAAGACCAGATGATTTACAATTCAACACCCAAGGAGTGAGCCATGAAGGGCAATTTTGAACAGTGTTTAGCTCTCGTTTTGAAACATGAAGGCGGGTACGTCGATCACCCAAAAGATCCTGGTGGAGCCACGAACCTTGGCTGCACAAAAAAGGTTTGGGAAGAGTGGGTAGGCCATGAGGTAACAAAAGATGACATCAAAGCCCTCAAAATTGCAGACGTCGCTCCCCTCTACAAAGCGCGGTACTGGGACAAGTGCCGCTGCGACGACCTCCCGTTTGGGGTGGACTTTTCTGTTTTTGATCTTGCTATTAATAGTGGTCCTGCTCGTGCCAGCAAGTATCTTCAGACAGCTTGTGGTGCTAATGCTGATGGGGTTATCGGACCTGCGACCCTCTCTTTAGTTAATTCACAAGATCCCCTTTCCTTATTGCAAAAAATCAACGATAATAGATTGCAGTTTTTGCAGAGTCTTCCGACTTGGGAAACGTTCGGCAAGGGGTGGGGCCGGAGAGTTGCAGAAGTTAAATCGGCATCGACTTCAATGGTAGGGTGACATGGTCGGATTAACATACGCAACCTACGTTGAACAAATCGCCACGATGGCGGTTGTGCAAGAAACTGACGTGAATTACCTCACCATCGTCCCAAGCATGATTGATTACGCTGAATTGCGAATGCAACGCGATTTAGATTTTCTTTCGACGCAAATCAGCGATTCGTCTTATTCGTTCACTTCCAGCAATAATACGCTGACGATTCCAACATCGTCGTTTGTTTCTTTGCAGACGTTTGAGGTTATTGACGGATCAGGTAACTCAACTCCGCTTTTGGCGATTGGGAAAGAATATATTCAAAACGTTTATGGCGGCGGCTCAACGACAGGTTTGCCGAAATACTTTGCGGTTTTCGGCGGGGATTCTGCAACGACAGGAAAAACGTCGCAAAATATCATTGTTGGCCCAACGCCCAACTCAACATACTCAGTTCGGTTGACTGGAACAGTTCGATCGACGCCTTTATCTGCCGCAAACACCACAACGTTCATCAGCGTTTATCTGCCGGATTTGTTCATCATGGCTTCAATGATTTACATTTCTGCATATCAACGCAATTTTGGTCGTCAGTCCGACGACCCTCAGATGGCGCAAAGCTACGAAAGCCAATATCAAGCCCTCAAGGCAAGTGCATTGGTCGAAGAAAACCGCAAGAAGTTCGAGGCGGCAGCTTGGACAGCCTATTCGCCATCCCCTGTCGCTTCACCAACGAGGTAACCTCCCATGCCTCACGCAACGATGAAGCTGATACCTGGTATTGATACCAACAAAACACCTGCTTTGAACGAGGCGGCGTTTTCGGAGTCTCAGCTTATTCGTTTTGTGCCTGACAGATCAGGCATGGGCCTTGTTCAGAAAATGGGCGGTTGGGTTGATTGGGCGACTCAGGGTCCAATTTCAAGCACTATTACGGACATTCATCCTTGGCAAAATTTGGTCGGGGATGCGGCTCTTGCTGTTGGGGCAGAGGAAAGTATTTCGGTTATTGATGAAGTGAGCAGAAACGAAAACGTTATCACTCCTCAGAAAATAACTTCTGATTCTCCAAAAAGCACATACACCGTAACAATAACAAACGCGACTCCTGCAGTCGTGACTGCGACAGGAAGCTCCTACCCTCCAGGAACCCCGATTGTATTTTCCACAACAGGCACTTTGCCCTCTCCGCTTGCTGTGGATACAGTTTATTATGTTGCGTCAACCTCTCCAACGCCAACAGCGAACACTTTTGGCGTGTCAACTACGGTTGGCGGGACTGGCATCGCAACAACCACGGCAGGAAGCGGCGTTCATACGGTGACCGTTCCGCTTGCCTCGACCACGAGCGGATCATCAACTGTCACCATTTACGACACTGGGTTGGGAGTTCAGTCTGTTTCATTTACCAATGGGTCGCCGACCGTGGTCACAGCTGCTGTTGCGCCAACCCTCGACACAAACGTGGTGTTTTATGGCACGTCGCTCCCCACAGGAGTCACTGCGGGAACAACTTATTACGCTCAACCTTTGACTGCCACAACATTCAATATTTCGACAACGACCTTTGCGAGCGGAACCCTAACCCTTGTCAACACGACATCGACAGGGACGGGCACGGTTTATGCCCCAAACCAATTGCGAACAGGGTTTTCTGTTTTTATTAAAACGCCAATCAGCATATCAAATTTGATTGTGAGCGGGGTTTATTCAATTCAAAATTATACTTCAAGTTTGTATTTCAACGTTTATACGATTGATGTCGGGATTGTTGCAACGTCAACGACAAGCATTTCAACAATTCCTGAGTTTACTGTTTCTAATGGATTTTCAACTATTACCGTTACTCAGACAAACCATCCATATCAGGATGGTTTTACGGCAGCGTTTCTCACGTCCACGACTTCTGCGGGTGTAACGATTTTTGGAAATTATTTTACGACATATATCAGCTCGACCCAATATCAAATAACCGCCTCGTCTGCCGCGACAAGCAGCACTTCATTTTTTATGAATTTGGGCAGTGCGCAATTTACTTATTATTACAACATTCCGTCCGCCTTTGCTCCTTTAGGTTACGGAGGCGGCGGATACGGCGCAGGGGGATATGGAGCGGGTATTCCAATTGGCTATCCGACTGCTCCAACAATAACGACCACCAATTGGACGATTAACAATTTTGGCGAAATTCTTACCGCAAACGTTCAAAACGGTGAAATTTATTATTGGTCTCCATCTTCAAAAACAACAACCATGTTTTTGTTGGAAACTGCTCCGACCGCGAACACAGGTCATTTCATCGCAATGCCTTCGAGGCAAGTCGTAGCCTACGGTTCAACCGTGACAGGCATTCAAGATCCGCTGTTGATCCGTTGGTCGGAGGTTGGAGACGCAACCGTTTGGCAAGCCTCCGCGAACAACCAAGCTGGTTCTTTCCGGCTTGCGGAAGGAAGCAAAATTGTTGGCGGAATTCAGGCTTCCCAACAGGCTTTGATTTGGACCGATCTTGCTCTTTGGGCGATGCAATACATTGGCTACCCAAATGTGTTCGGGTTCAACAAGCTCGCGGACGGTGTTGGATTGCTTGCGCAAAAGGCAGTTGGCATTCTTGGGAGAGCAACATATTGGATGTCTCCTGGAGGATTCAACGTTTTGTCCGAAGGTGGTCCACAAGACATGGCTTGTCCTGTTTGGGATCAAGTGTTTCAAAATTTGAACACCAGTTTGGACCCGAATGGCTATCCTTATAGCGACCTGATCCAATGCGCTACAAATTCTATTTTTGACGAAGTGATGTGGTATTACCCATCAACGAATTCAACGTATAACGATTCATACGTTAAATATAACACCCTCACCCAAGCATGGGATTACGGTTTGTTGGATCGTGCCGCTTGGTGCGATCAATCCGTCCTTGGGTCGCCGCTTGGCGCGGACAACGATGGCTACATCTGGCAACATGAAATCGGATACGATGCTGGTTTTTCGCCAATGGTGTCATCATTTGAAACGGGTTACATGCAATTGAACGATGCAGACAATTTGATTTTCATTGATCAAATTTGGCCTGATTTCAAATGGCAAACAACCGCGCAGCAATCGACGAGTTCCGCGACCTCTGCGACCATGTATCTAACGTTTTATGGGGCGGATTATCCAGGAGATACTCCTATCCAATATGGCCCATACGAAATGAATTCAACCACGCAGTATTTGAGCGTCAGAATTCGTAATCGATTGCTTCGTATTTCGTGCTCCACGGCAGACGCAAATGATGTTGCGTTGAACGGAACATTTTTCCGAATTGGCGCACTGCGTTACCGTGCTCAACTTGATGGGAAATTCTGATGGCAAGTCTTGACGACATCCTCACCACCCAGAAAAACGGCGTCATTGCAATTGGCGAATATCCAAGCGCATTGGCCAAGTTTGCGGGAACAAACAACACAAAAGAAATTGCGGCGGCTACAACGTACCAAATTAAAGTTGGAAGCGGTTGGCTCGCCAATATCTCTGTTATTGTAGCGGGAACAACAACCGGAACCGTCTACGATTCATCAAATATTAACTCTCTAACAGGTTTGCGGATTTACATTGTCCCCAACACAGTTGGCGTGGTTCAAATTCAAGTCCCGTTTGCAGACGGCCTTGTCATCACCACTGGAACAGGACAGATTGCTTCTGTCACTTATACGTGAGGTCGTTATGCCGCTGACAAAAGGTTCGTCCCAAAAGACCATAAGCTCCAATATTTCGGAGATGATGCACTCTGGCCACCCGCAAAATCAGGCCATTGCCGCGGCGTTGAACACCGCTCGGAACACAAAAGCAATTGGCGGCGGGTTGTACGCCAACATTCACGCCAAACGAGAACGCATTGCCCACGGTTCAAAAGAGAAAATGCGGAAGCCAAATTCAAAAGGCGCACCAACCGCCAAAGCGTTTAAAATTTCTGCTCGGACGGCGAAGGCGGGTGGTGGAAATTTTGGGTTTCCAAAACCCCGCCAAGTTGATTATCCAGAAACTGTTCCAACTTTTGGAACTTCGCCAATGAATAAAGTTCATGAAGGACCAATTCATTCTCCGGTCGCCGGACGAACGGATCATTTGCCGATGAATGTTGATTCCGGATCCTATGTGATTCCGGCTGATATCATTTCAGCGATGGGCGAAGGCAACACAATGGCGGGGTTCAAGGTCGCCAGAAAGATGTTCTCCTCACAACCTTACATGCAGAACGACAAACAGCCCTACGACCCTTCTCCGAGCCCGTATGCCGAAGGCAAACCATACGGCGCAAGAGCATCCGGCGGGGCGGCTCCTGTAGAGATTGTGGCGGCGGGTGGAGAATATGTTATAAAGCCTGATGATGTTGTTAAAATTGGCAATGGCGACATGGATCATGGGCATGAAGTTCTCGATCATTTTGTTAAACAATATCGAAAGAGAACTATTGAGACGTTGAAAAAGTTACCTGGCCCTAAGAGAGATTGATTATGGAAAAAGAACTCAGCGTTCGTGTTGGCACGCCGGAAGACATTGATGGGATGATGAAACTGGCTACTGCGGCATGCGAAGAGAACGGGTTGACCAATCCTAATCCTATGAAGCTCTTAGGCGAGCTTTGGGCGGGGCTGACAAGGGATCATGGCATTGTCGGCATCATTGGCAATCCTGAAGAGCAATTTGAAGCCGCAATCCTGTTGCGCACAGAGTCTCTTTGGTACTCGGACGATTTGACGATTGTCGAACGGGCAATTTTCGTTCATCCTGATTACCGAAGCGCAAAAGGTGGTCGGGCAAGAAAACTCTGTGAATTTGCAAAACAAGCCGCAGAAGTTTTACAATTGCCATTGGTGATTGGGATCTTGAGTTCTCATAGGGCTGAAGGCAAGGTTAGACTTTACGAACGGCAATTTGGCCCACAGTCGGGTGCTTATTGGATTTATGGCAAAAAGACAGGTGAATGGGCAGATGAAGCTCAACCTGAAAACTTGACGGAGCACTAACATGGGCGGGAAAACCGGAACCACAAGTTCAGCGACCACAATTCCTCCCGAAGTCTTGGCGCGTTACAATGCCGTAAACACTCGTGCCGAGGGCGTTGCCGCAAAGCCTTTTCAGCAATACGGCACAACTCCGGAACAATTTGTTGCTCCGTTGAATGAACAACAAAGGACAGGTCAGGTTGGCATGAACCAGTATGCCAATGCCGCGCAACCTGTTTTGAACCAAGTTCAGCAAGGTTATACGACTGAAGGTTTTGGCCAAGGCGTAAAGGGTTACATGAACCCTTACCTCGAGAGCGCGGTCGCCTCGACAAGAAATCAGATGCAAAATGTTGCGGGTCAACAGCAAGCTCAGATGAAGGGATCCGCGATCGGCCAAGGTGCGTTCGGCGGCGATCGAGCCAATATTGGTATGGGGAACTTGATCAATCAACAGAACCTTGCTCTCGGTCAGACGATTGGTGGCATGGAATCGCAAGGTTTCCAGAACGCCGCACAGAATTATATGTCAGGTCTCGGCCAACGTGGTCAAACAGCCCTTGCCGCCCAACAGGCGGGGCTACAGGGATCTCAGGCGCAAATCGGCGCGGGAACCCTTGGTCAACAGACTGAACAGGCCGGAAAGACCGCTCTGTACAACCAGTTCTTGCAAGAACAGGCATACCCGTATCAAGTTGCTCAATTCCTTGCGAACGTTGCAATGGGCACTGGTGCGTTGTCCGGCTCGAACACAACCACAACTCAGCCAATGCCATTCTTCTCGGATGAGCGGCTCAAAGACGACATTGAAAAGATCGGTAAGACCTTCGACGGTCAGGACATCATCAAGTTCCGTTACAAAGGCGAGGACGGACCGAAGCAAATTGGCCTCTCGGCGCAGAACGTTGAAAAGCACCACCCCGAAGCCGTTGGCTTGGCTAAGGGTTACAAGACTGTTGACTACGATGCGGCAACAAAAGAATCCGCTCGCCGCGGACATTTTGAAGAAGGTGGTTTGGTGTCTGAAGGCGGTGCTGTTGGTATGCAACACATGGGTCAAGGTTTTGCTTCAGGAGGCGGAGCTTACGATCCTTACGACCCATACTCAATTTACAACATCCTTTCCCGTCAACAAGGGTTCTTTGACAGTGGCGATCGTAGCCATGTTCCAACCGCTCGCGGGTTGTCTGGTGGCATTGGCAAGCATGGCCGCGTTCCGGAGGCGAGCTTGCCTGTTGGAAGGCTCATGACTCCCGATAGCGCACCTCCTATTCCAGAAAGCCTTTTGAAGCAAGGTCTTGGGACCGCAACAGATTTTGCGGATCTGGCAACAAAAGGAAAAGATCTTTATAAATTTTATAAAGATCTGGATAAAAAAGAAGAAGCTCGTGGTGGCCTTGTAGGGTACGCTGCCGGAGGCATGCCTTACGATTTGGACTCCGACCCAAAAAAGCTCGACATTCCAGACGACACGTCCAAATTTAAAATGCCTGATCAAAAACACCTTCCTGGGGCAATGCAAGATCCAACGATGAAAGCCATCATGGACATGGCGAAGCTCGCTTCTGGGTTCATGAAGAATGGCGGTCGTGCGGGTTATGCGACAGATGGCGCAGTTGATGAATCAAACCCTGAATATTGGAAAAACTACGCAATTGAATCTGCCAAACGTGCAGGACATAAAGACCCGCAATTTGCGGCAAAAGTTTATCATGGGGAAAGCGGGTTTAATCCCTTGGCGGAAGGAGATGACAAGTCTTCTTACGGCATTGCGCAATTGCATTATGGGAATACATCAAAACAATTTTCAAATCCTGGTCTTGGAGATGAGTTTACCAAGCAAACAGGTTTTGATTTGAGAGACCCAGAAGTTCGAAAAAACCCAGACGTTATTCGCGCTTCAATTGATTGGTCGAATAATTACGCCGCAAAAAATGGTTGGAAACCTTGGACAGTTGCTCGGAAACTTATGGGCGAAAAAGATCTTCCTGCCAAAAACGCAACACCTTCCGCCGACGTAGGCGAAGGTGGGTTGAACCCACCTAAATCTCAATCAATGATTGATAGACTTGCTGAATCAGTTGGGTTTTCAAAATCAAGCGCACAAGACGTAAAAAGTAAAAACCGTGAAGGTCCGGATTCCACCGATCTTCTGTTGTCAGTTTTGGGCGGCGTTGGCACAATGGCTTCGTCAAACAGTCCGTATCTTGGTGCCGCACTATTGCAAGGTCTTGGCGGAGGCGCGAAGACGTATGCAGGGCTCCGTGGCCAGTCTCTCGAGCGCGGCCTTGCGCAACAGGGAATTGATATTACTGGGCGGACCCAAGGGATCCAAGCTCTTAAATATCTGCAAGATCGTTTTGAACCTCTTATGGATGCGACTGGCCGTAAAATTATTGGCTATCGTGATCTGAATGGAGGAGAAGTGAGCGTTGAAGAGTATGGCCGCATAATGAGTAGTGCTGCCAACGAACTTAATTTGTCTTCTTCAATAACCGGACTTGGCGGCGCAGAAAAAACGTCTCCATCCGGCACAACTGAAGTTGGTGGGGAAGGCCTTGGAGGAGCGGGTAAAGTAATAGAAGGCGGGGGCACCATAGACGAAAGTGGTCTTGGATCTGTTGGAGAAAAACCTGTTGCGGAAGAAAAGACAGTTGATTTGGGCGAGGGAAAAATTGTTCCACTTTCCTATTTGTCAGATCCGGCTGTGATCCAATCGACAATTGAAAAATTAAACCGCCAACTTGGAGTTGCAAGAGGAGCACAAGCAGATGTTATTAAAGGAGAAATTGAAAAACTGAACAATGTGCAACTTCAAATTGCGTCAGTAGCTAACACAATCCAAACTGTTTATGACCCGCAAACGGGGCAAAAGATTGGGATTACTGGCGTTGATTATCTCAAAGGGTTGGCCGATGCCGCGGAAAGTGGGACGCCTGGTGAATTTACATATAAAGGACGCAAAGTTGTAACGGGTGAAGACCCTACGGCTAAAGCCAATGTTGACATGTTTAATGACCAGTTAAAAGAATCAAATAATTTTGTCAGATCTTGGAAATCAGATCTTCGCCCTCGCCTTATAAGCCTTGCTGGTATTTATCAACAATGGAAAGGTGCAGGCCGAGGCTCACAAGGTTTTGCGCAACTTAATGATTTCATGAGAAATATCTTTGGAATAGAAGGATTTGATGCCGAAGCGGCACCAAATTTTGATGCGGCAGCAAAAGATGCAATGTTGATTGCTATTACAAGAACAAATGAATTTGCAAAATCAGCCCCCGCAGCAGGTGGCGAAATGGCAATGGTAACCGTTCCTGACCCAGAAAAAAATCCTGATGCTCTGTATAAAAACATTACAGACGCAGTGGGGTATGGAGATCTTGGTTACAAGAGGTCTTCTGAGTTCATTAAAAATAAACCTCGTGATGTTTCTGTTTTCAATATGAATTTTGGAGAAAATCCTGAAAACGATGCTAATTTGTTTATTTCAAACGCCAAAAAAGAAATTAAACCTTTTGCAGGTTCTAACCCTGACGTACTTAAAAGTATGGGGCTTGGAACTCCAAAAGAACCAGTTATTCAAGACGATAACACTGTTGCTATTCCCCCAAACACACCAAACAAGGAAATTCTTAGAATAATCAGAGAAACGCCAAAAGGTGTTATGGTTATTCTCCCTGACGGGCGAGAAATCCAAGGCGCAAAGGAGTAAGTTATGGTTGATCAAAACGATGACGCAAAAAATCAAACTTGGCCTGAGTACCTTAAAGAAACTTGGAGCAACATAGGGCCATCTGCAAAAAAATATGGTGAAGGTCTTGTTCAAGGGCTAGATCTTAGAAATCTTCCTCAAACAATTGAGGGATTGGGCACTCTTGGCCGCGGAGCTATATATAATTTTTTGGGAGATGATTACTTGCCTCCTAATGCAGGCAAGCCCATACCTGAAACAGCAGTTACACCTGTTCAGAAGATGCAAGCACGTCGTCAAGGTTATGGCGAAAATCTTGCTCAAATTGAACAAGAAAGAGCCCTTGCATCAGATGTTGGCAAGGGTCTTCCACCTGTTTTCAAATATACAATGGATGGAGGATATCAGGGGTTTGATCCTGAAAAATGGAAAGAATTTGGCCAACGTTTTAAAGAAGATCCTATAGGAACAGCATCTCTTGCCGCGTTGCCTATTAGCGGTTTTGGCGGGACGCTGTCTAAAGTTGCTGGCACAACAAGCCGCGTTGCTGAAGCCGCTAATCTTCCAAACGTGGCTAAAGCCTTGGATGTTGCAAGGAAGGCAGGAAATGTTGCAGAAGCAACAAAATACGCGGACCCTGCAACTTCTGCTATTGGGCTTACTTCCTTGGGGGGTAAAGGGCTTGTTAACGCAGCTTCAAGCCTATCTGGTGTTGACGATTTTGGAGCAATCAAAGATCTGTTTGCCCAAACAGGTGATAATGCACCTAAACTTCGCGAAGTTTTTAAACAGTATGCATCTGGCAGAGGTGACCCTCAAGGACTCATGCAAAATGTGAACAGTTGGGTTAAAGAATACCGCCAAAACAAAATTAACGAATGGGCGTCAAAAAAACAAAATCTTGCTAATCAAGACATTCCTTTAACAGATGTTTTAATGAAGACATCAGATGAGATTCAAGCTCTGGGGGATCCAGCTTATAAATTGTCTCCTAAAGCACAATCTGCTCTTGATTTTTTAGTTGGAACAAAAGATCCAAAAACAGGCGCAACAATAAATGAAGGTTTGTTTCAGAAAATGCATCAAATTGATGCTTTGCCTCCTGGCCATCCTGAAAAAAACTTGTTGAGCTTGGACAAGCAAAAACAACAATTGTGGGATCTTATTACTGAAAACAGAACAGCAAACCCCACGTTGTCTGATGCATTGGTTCCAATTCATACTGAGCTTGTAAAATCGTTGACCAAATACGGGGATCCAGATTACGCAAAATTGATGCAAGAATTTCAAGACATCCAAAATGAAATGGGTGGGATTACAGCCGCAACAGGTTCTAAAATGAATCAAGTTGCTCAATACAAACGCATAATGAGCAGTAGAAGAAACCCTGTTGGGAAAAGTTATCTTGACCTTATGTCTGAGCAAAACCCTGAAATAGGAGCCGCTCTTCTTGGCGCGGCTTCGCCTTCTAAAGTTTTTAAGGGTGGCTTTGAAGATTTTGCTTTGCCAGTGGGGGCTGGTTTTGCATTCGCGCAAGGTCAACCATTGTTGGGCGCAGCGGCCTTGGCTGGACAGACAAGTAAATTTGCTCTTGGGTCGCCTGGTTTGACAACAGGAACCGCCAAGACGCTTGGCGCAATGGACAGGAATCTTCTTACGGGATCCGCAAAAAGCCTAGTTTCCGCCGCTCCTACCGCGGCGCGTGTAATAACTCCTTTCCAATCAAATTTAGACTCTGCTTATAATCGGCTTGTTGATAAAAAAGCAGAAGAAGAGGCTGGAAATCAAATTGAAGAGCTATACAATAGACAACAGAACGCTCGAGGCGGTCGTATTGACAGAGCCTCCGGCGGTCGCACCATGTCAAAAGACCCTATCGCCAAGGCAATGGCCTTGATCGCAATGGCCGATCGTATTAAAAAAGAGCAAGGCAAGGACACGTCGTCTTTGCTGAATCTTGATGACACAACCGTTGCGAAAGCACTGGCTGTCGCTAACAGAGGGATCTAAAATGGAAATTACTTTTAAGCTCCACGTCAACGCCGTGAACGTTGTATTGTCAGCCCTCGCTAGGGCTCCCTACGGGGACGTAGCAGACGTGATCACTTTAATCAGGGACCAAGCCGCACCACAAGTAGAAGCGGCCTCTAAGGCCGCTCCTGAGCCTGTTAAAGAGGATTAAAATTTTTCGTAAGACAAGTTGCGAACGACATAGCCATTTTTCTTGTGAGAGAATCTGGCTATGTCAAACGAATCAAACTGATCAGACAAAAACATCACCATCATAGCGAAGATCAAGCCGTCGCCATAATGCCCGACTACATCTTTGACGGGGTTGAAGTCTTCCATCTTCCTCGAGATTTTTTTCTCGAACATTCCAATGTTATCGTCTTCCGTCAAATTGTCGAACATCGGCATATCGCAAACGTAAACGATATTTTCCGCTAAATCGTCCAATGGTGATGTATCAAATTTCAAGCTCGGGTTGGGTACGAATACCCTGTTGTATTTTACCATTTCATCAACTTCCTGTTCATTTCGTATTGTTCTTCGAGCGTTCGGAACGTGCTAGATGGGCCGTATCTGAGATGCCCAACCAACATATTAAGGAATATTCTTGCTTCAGATATGAGTGCTTTGTTCTTCTTTTCAGGGACGTTTAACACTAGGCTCTCAATTATATCCACGCAACGAGATATTATCTGTTCGTCTCCTTTTAATTTCTCCGCGTATTTGTTTTTAAGTAAAAAATTTATCGCCCATATGGTGTCTTCGTCTAGCTCTATCATTTTGGTTCCTTTCCTACCTCAACAAAAACAGGCGTTCCCGCCCCAACCCACGCTCCAGTGACATTATATTCCATGTATTCACAGGCGTCGTGGTAATCCATGCCATCGCGCTTCATCAAAATATGAATGCACCTGTCGTAATCATATACAGCTACATCCTGATTGAACTGCCGCCCCATACCGATCAAGGCTTCTTCAAACCCGTCGGCCAATAATGCTTCATCACTCATTCTGATACCTTTTTTGGGAAGATGCCATAATTTTTCCGCAACACCATAACCTCCTCAATGTATCGTTCGCACTCTTTAATTAATCGCTCTCTTTCCTCGGTGAGATTTTTTATCGCCTCCAACATGAATGAAATTCTGGTTCTTAAACCCATCACTTCAGCCCTCAGAAAGTTTATTTCCATTTCTTGTTCAGTCATTCCGGCATCCTTTCGAGAACAGGCATCATGGGCACCATCCCGCATCGCCCGTAGGTCTTGCTTACCTCTTTTTTCCAAACGACAGGGCCTTCGTTGCCGAGGATTGGAATTTGGTACTCATGCCAATGCCACGCCATGCAATTTTTCCCGACGCAACAATACTGGCTATTAATGCAAATCTTTTCCTCTGCCTCTTCCGGCGTAACATAATTCGGATTTCTTTCACCCATTACTCTTTCCTTTCAAGGCATAATCATATGGTTTCCGAGCAAAATTGCCCCTAATTTTATGTCACTTTTGTTTTCGAATGCTTTTTCAGCAATTTTGTACGCTGACAGCATGTCTTCTGCTTCCGTTTGAAATACTGTTTTGGCGCGAAACTTTTTGCCGTCTTCGTTGTTTGCATCATACGCCACTGAAATAGTCCATTTTTTCATCACTCACCCCCACCAAAATACAAAGAACCACACCATAAACATGATCAGCGGGAAAAAAATAATTGACACCGTTTTCACGTTCACGTCGTAGTCCTTGTAAATGAAGTAAAACAGGGAACCCGCCATCCAGATAATCGAAAAAGCCAACAGCTTAAAAGTCCAAAGGTCACTCAATGTCATCACTCTTTCTCCTTCACCAACGGAACACCTGATTTGCTGAACCGAATACGCTTCGGCGGGTATTGGTTGGCATATTGCTCTCTTCGTCCGTCAAAGTTTCGATTCCTCTCACACAGCCCCCGATGCGCGCTGAGGGATGTGAGACGAAAATTCATTCCGGTCGCCGTCGGATCATCTTCTTCAATCGGCGGCATCGTTTTATCCCGTAAATCAAATTGCGGAGAAGCCATCACTCAGTTCCCATCCAAGTTGTCGCCACGATCATCACGACGTGGGCCTTCATCGTACCCAGTTATCGCGCTAACAACGATCTCATATGTCATGTCGTTAATTTCGCGTTCGCTATATTCGTCGCCGCTATTGTGCAGATTATATATCCTATCTAACGCCTTGTGGAGCCGTGCCGCCATCTTCGACAGATTATCGATGGTTTTTACGTCTCCCATAGCATCATCCTGAAAAATTTTAAGTTGCAACTGCAACGGTTTGATTTCTTTCAGCGCATCGCTAAATGCGGTCGATGTGTTCTTGATTTGCTTTTCCAATTCAAAAATCAAATCGTCAATAGTGTCACCATGACCCGTTGCAAGTCCGCAACGGATCATCATTTGAGCTAATTTTTCGGTGTCATCCATCACTCTTTCTCCTTCAGTATTGGCGGCTTTGGCAATTTAATTATTTCCACCGTAATTTTCATTTGACCCAACAACTCCCGTTGATGATTACCGTTAGAATTTTTGTAATATTTCCATATTTTCAAAATGTCTGACTTGTCTGGGTTCATGCTGATATTGCAAAGAGTGAACCACATTTGATCATCAATGTTTTTCATCTATCACTCTTTCTCCTTCAGTGCGTCACGGGCAGCTTCAACAACTTCTTCAATCGTCAAAGTAAATCCCTCGTGATAAACCACAACTAACTCTAATGCTTCCCGCAACCGCTCGATCTCGTCGGCTCTCCTAACAGCGTTATCGGCAATGATAGCGGTGGGAGTATCTTTGGCAAATAATCGCAACCGTTCAACAATGTCCATCAGGTATTCCTTTCAATGTATTTTTTGTGGACTCCTTCAAAAACAAATTATCGGCTCTTGACACATACGCAAACGTATCAAGCAACGCTTCCCGCAACCGCTCAATCTCATCAGCCGCTTCTTGCCACGGACCCATAAAATTCAAAACACGCAACCTGCTGACAATGTCTTCCATTACGCATTCTCCCATGCCTCTGGCATTACCAATTCAAATCTGCTTCCGGATCTGCCTTTGCCCACAATGTGGCTTTCCTTCGATAAGTATGTGGACAGGATATTAACTGCGCCGTTCCGGCGTAATTTTGTTATTTGAGATTTCACGGTGTGCTCGTTCATCCCAAGCATCTCACCCATCTCCTGATAGGTGCCTTCAAACCAACTACCCCCGTATCGATAATAAAGGCCAAGCCACATAATTTTTTCAGGAGAAGATAGCTTGCTCGATTTAATTACAGCCATCTCATGACTCATTTTGAATTTCCTTAATTTGATTTATTTCATAGATCATTTTCTTGATCATATCATCTAATTTCCTGACGCGAATGTCAAATTTTATCGCTTTGGCAAATTCTTTTGCAACAACTAATTTAGCGACGTTCACGTAATTTGGCCGCAGTCTTCTCATTTTTTCCTCCAGAAAGTGCTTAGAAAAATAAAAGCGGCGGTGGCAAATACCACCGACGCCAATGAAAACATGAAAATGGTGCTATCTTCAGCTACCACTTTTCTCAACCCTACTGTTAAGTTCTTCCCTCAATGCATCATGCTTCTTCTTCCAGTACATGTTCTCATCACTCCAATGTTGCCACGTATACTTAACTTCTTGGATGAGTGTGACAGCGGCCCAAATGCCCATGCCAATCCACGCCATGGTTACAAAGTCTATTGTATTGATCGTAATCATCATGCTTCTCCTTCCTCTTTCTTGGCACCAAAGAAACCCTTCTTGCCGCCGACCTTTGGTAGGGTCACGGCTTCCGGAAACCTCTCTCCGTCCTCATCAACACCTGTCGGCTCTCCTCCAACCTTGATCTGTTCAACAACGGTTGCGATGTCCCGCGTAATGGTGCCCGTGACACTGTCGCAATGCAGTGAAGCAAGTGTGGCGTATCCCGCTATGTCGTCCCAATGATCACGGAAGTGGGGGTCACCGGAGCCGAGGCGACCAAACTTTGATGCCATGCTATCCAAGGCTTCCCTTTGCTCATCGTTCATCTTCGACCAACCGTTCGTTTCACGCATGAGTTCTCGAAAGGTCTGTGCAATACTAGAAACATTACGGTAATCGCCATGCGTATCTTGACGTTGGCTAAGTAGTTCTGTCGTTGTCATATCAAAGCATCCTCTTGTTCAATTTCTTTTTCTACTTCGTCGAGCACCTCTACCCAGTCAGAAACCACGTAAAGCCTTTTGTGCACGACACCACCACCAAACCCTTTTAAGTGCTTTTCTAGCTTGGTGATGGATTCCGTGTTGGGCACAAAGTGCGATCGACGCACAATGTTGCCCTTAACCTTGTATTCAATCTGTATCGCCCATATCGTTGTCATTGTGTTTTCCCCTTATTTCGTTCGTACTCTCGACACGCAATAATACCCTCTTTGGTTACCCTAATAATTTCATCTGGATCTATTTTACTGGCCAACATGAGCGTGACATAAAAGCTAAGAGCCGTCGATTGAAGAACAATTACCTTTTCCAAATCATTCGAAACTTGCTTTTTCAAAAAATTAGAAGCGGTTTTTTTCCAAACATCTTCAAGACCTGCGCATTTTAACGCCATTGATGTAAAATCCATTACGCTACCTCCTCTTCCTTGAATGGCGACCAACAAATGCCGCTCTCGATTAACAATGACGCTGTGCGCCCATACCACCCCTGTAGAGACCATGCGGCCCCTGTATCAATCAGACACTGCCATGCGTCTGCTAACAAATCGTTATCGTCGCAACCCTCTTCAATCAGTTGCACTGCTTCAGAAATAGTCATTTTAAATCTCCTTTGAGTGAGTGGGGGCCGAAGCCCCCGTTGTTACGCGGCAAGTGCCACACGAGGCTTCACGTCGAGTACTGGGTAGATCTTGCCGTCCTTCTTGCAAGCGTTGAGAACCTTCAACTGCTCGACGGTGACACCGTGCTCGGCGAGAGCGACCTCGTCCACAACCTTGGTGGCGCGAAGGTGAACCTTCACATTGTAAATATCGCCCTCAATCAACTCTGCACCGGAGGCAACGATCTCAGCCTTGAGAGCTTCGATCTGAGCGTCAAGCTCGTCGCGTTGAGCCTTGAGAGTCGCGTACTGGTCTGCAAGGGAATAATTGGTCATCTTAAAATCTCCTATTTAGGCGGAGCACCTCGCCCCGACAAAGATATGTATAAAGATGTCTTATTCATTATGCAAGCATTTTTTTATCCTTTTTATAATAATAATAAGTCTTTGGAATATAAAGGTTTTCTGGCGTTTTTTTGAAACATTTTTTTAATCTTTCTAAAAAAAGATGGTTTTTTTTGTAAAGGGAATACAAATATTTGATCCACGCCGTTCGTGCTGATGGTTATAACAATGTTCATTGGGCACCTCCAACCGATACGTTGTATGCGCTTCTTTTTCCAATCCATCCTTCACTTGCATTAACAAACACGGGCTCAATGAAAATCTTTTTTTCAAAAGAACGATTAGGACCAAAACTTTGTGTTCTGATGTGGCCACGTCTCAAATGCGGCCTGACAGATTTGGAATCATCCCCATTGTTTGTATAATTTTCTGTAATTTTCCCAATGCTAATTGTTGTCGTGTACGGGTAATCTTTTCTGTAAACGTTTTTTTTGTTATGTTTTCCAGCCAAAAGATCCCGATTAACCAATTTTTCTTGTTTTGCATTTTTTGTCGCAAGCATCACAAGTAAAATTGCTCGGCAATCACATGCAATATACCACATGTCTTCTGCCCCACCTTCTGTCAAATTATTTGGAATATTAAATTTTTTTCCATTTTTTATAAAATTTGATATGTTGGCTTTTTTAGTCAAAACTTTTTTATGCTCATCAATTATTGTTACAAATAAATTACGAAAACCTTCGGTTCCTTGACCTGCAATGTAATCTTCAACTTTAAATTTTTCCATTTCGTATTCTATTAACATTGTCCAATTTTTTTCTTTTTCACTAACATAATTCATGTGATATAGCCCGTTAATAAAAATTACTTTTATTTCAATGGCAAAGTTAGAATAAGGAGCACAATCCAAATCAAGTTCCATCATATCTTTAAAAGTTTGGTTAATATCGTCTAGATTTGTATATTTCCATATTTCTGGCGAAAGCCGAAACAATTGGAAATCTTTATTTGTTATTTTTGACATCTTGATTCCTCCAATAATTTAATAGCTTCTTCACATCCTCTAGCAACGATTACGATGTATCCAATCTGATCGAGATACTCGTGCCAACTTTTTTGTTCCGGTGCGACCACGCCGCCGCTCACCCTCTTCATCTCAATCCACGTCCACCATTCAGGAATAAAAAGGTCTGGGACGCCGCGGGAGACGCCTTCGACTTTCATTCTGGCGGCTGATGACAGGCTCCGGCTTCCCCCATTGGGGATGGCAAAGATCCGCACATCCCCTTTGTTTTTTCGAAACCAACTCACAAATTCTCGTTGTTCCTCATGCTCGGTTTTCATGCGGCCATTTCCGTTTGATCACCCGATAGAACTTCCCGTCCTTTCGATATTCAAGTTCTCGCGGTGGCTTACCGCCATCAAGCACCACCGCCACTTGCTCCAGATATTCTTGATGAATAAATTTATCCGTTGGGACACCTGCAGATCGAGCAATTGTTAGGATCTCTTGCGTTGCCTTCTGCCCCGCGTATCCATCATGGCGGACAGGGAAATACTCGGTAACCGGAGGATCCGAATAACCGCCGTAATAAGTCACAGACAGCATCTCCTTGCCGCTTGTCCGACTGATATGCCTACGCCAAGTCCAACCAGTAACATCAAGTTCTTGGCCTTGGATTCCCATGATATCGAGATTGTGCAATTGCAATTTTTTAGGTTCACCCTGCTGAGATGACATTTTAAATGATGCACCGCAACACGAGCAATTTTGAGCGGCCAAATGGTTCAATTCATGACACTCCTCGCATGCCTTCATTGGCGTTTCTGTTGCTCGCGGAAACTTTGAATTTGGTGGTGGAACGACCGCCGTGATTGGGCCGTGCTTTTGCACAACGCCTGCAAAGTCCAACACCAAGCAATGATCAGTGTGAGATTTTAACCGCATGCCGCGGCCTGCCATCTGTAAATATAAGCCAGGCGACATCGTCGGGCGCAACATCGCAATCAAATCAATATCCGGATAATCAAAACCAGTTGTCAAAACGTTTGCATTTGTAAGAGCTCTAATGTTTCCGGCCTTATACTCTTCCAAAATCCTCTGTCGTTCTTTTTTAGGTGTGCTCCCGACAATACAGGCCGACGAGATCCCGTGCTCTTGTAAAATTTTTGCAATGTTTTCTGCATGGCTGATGCCAGTACAGAAAAACAACCATGCTTTTCGATCTCCGGCACGAGCAATCGTTTCTTTGACAATGGCTAAATTGTTTTCTTCCGTATCGACTGCCGCCTGAAGTTCCGCCTCGATATATTCCCCGCCACGTTTCTTAACCCCGCTTGCATCAAGATTTTTAACAGTATGCTTGCTTCGCAGGGGTGATAGCCACTTTTTGAACACCAACTCTGAAATTGTCACGGGCTCAAGCAAAGCATTGAACAGGGCAGGCTTATCGGTGATTAAACCATGCCCCATTCGGTACGGGGTTGCCGTCAGACCAATCACACGTAGGCTTGGGTTAATCTCCTGAAGGGCTTGGATAAACATCCGGTATGTTCCGGTTTGCGCGTGGTTCACGAGATGGCATTCGTCAATCACGACTAAATCGATATGGCCGACTTTTTCGGGAATATTATATATCGATTGGATCCCCGCAAACGTAATGTTTTGGCCTAGCTGCTTTACGCCTATACCCGCGGAGTAAATACCCAAAGGAGCGTCTGGCCAATACTGGAGCATCTTATCCGCGTTCTGCTCAATCAGTTCTTTAACGTGCGTCAACATCAGCACGCGGGTCTCTGGCCAATTCTGGATCGCGTCCTTGCACAAAGCCGCCACAACATGGCTTTTGCCACTTGCCGTGGGCATAACCAAACAAGGGTTACCTTCGTGCAACTCAAACCACCGATACAAATCAGTGATAGATTTCTGTTGATAATCACGTAACTCCATAATCTTGCTCCTTAATTTATCCTACAATTTCTGCGCCTGGGAATGTTTCTCGCACCGCCTTGATAATCGGATTGTCACTTGCGCATCCTGAAGGATTCGCGAGGATCTCCTTACTGCTAAATACACGCACGTCAGGCGAGCCGTTTTGAACGTCTTTGCCGTCGATCACGTAAACCGCGGACCACTCATTTTCTCCGGCCTTGCGTTGCCACGGCACCAGATCAGGGTGGAGAACGTGCTCGACGCATCCCTCGTGCTGAAAATCGATCGGGATCTCCGCCGAGTCGTTAAGCTCGCACCGCCAAGTGCTATCGTCCTTCGCAGTGCTGTGAGCGCACGTCCGGCAATTCACATGCTTGGTGAGTTTGGTCTCATGGCAGAATTCGTGAGCGGGGCAAAAACGGCACTGGAACCACGTTGGGTCCGTTGTCAGTGGTGGCGGCATACGATCCTCAAGCGCGATCCTCTTCGCCCGATTGATCGCTTTCTCCGCAACCTCTTTGTTGTACTTAACACGCTCGGTGTGGATGCGGTCGTCGTCCTTACAAACAGCCACATAGAGAGCGCGATCGATCCCCGTACCATGCATGTAGCCTTGCATCTGGGTGTAATGCAGAGGCTTCGACTTCTGCACGCCGTGCGCAACCAAATCGTTAAACGACTTCAGGCTATGCGTCTTGAACTCTGCAATATGCTTCTTGTTCGGTGCCTCTGGCACGCCGCTCGTAATGATGCCGTCAATGCTACCAGATACGTGAGAACCAAAATCTACCTTCTCTTGATAGCCGTTCGTCCCCATGACAGCGAGCCCCGCATCGCGAAGATCCTGAATGATGCTGATCTCTTCCTGATGACCGCGGCGGAACAACCGCAACAGGCGACCGGAAAACTTTTCTTGCACCGCCCACCGGAACGACAGCCAAAGCCTCCGATCGCAAGGGTCGCCTATCATCGAGACGCCCATGTGAGGTCGCGGCTTGCCTTGGCGGCTTTCATGCGCCGCATCAATCGCCTCTATGAGTCTGTTGGTGAATTCTGGAATCTCAACCACTTTTATCCCCTCACAATAATTTCATTTGCGTTTCAACGTCGCCGGACGAATCGTATCGTGCGCTATCACCCTTCGGATAGGACGAAACGGGGTATTTTAACGCTAATTTTAATTCTTTGACTTGTTTCTTATTCCCAACGAAAAAAACGTATCGATGCTTGCGGCTCCTCTCGACCAACATGCCGTTTGGATCGAACCCCGTCCGCGGGTGGCGATTGTCTCCAACGCTCATGCGATCGTTACGCTTCTTGCTCAGGCCCGTGTAAAGCCAGTTCGTCGCCTGATAGATATATCCAACGTGCCCTTGAGCCGTGTCAGCAAACGACACAACGATCCGCGGCTTTGGAAGCAATCGCAACGATCTGCCAACCAGAATGCTCGCTTGGTTCTTTGCGTTGTCGGCCAGAACCAAACGGTTTAGCTCCAAAACATTATCAACGTGTTCAATGCCGCACACACCAACGCACAACGGGCGAGATGGCGGCGACCCGTAGGTCACAACGCCAATCAAGGTTTGGTCGTCAAACAGGCCGTAGGCATGGCTGATAGGCGGCATCCTTTTGGCATAATGCTTGTGCAACACCCATTGCTCGCATTCCCACGATTGAATTTCATTCACCGTGATCAACAGATAATTTCCTCTGTTTGATCCGAAAAAATCCTTCCAATTCAGGCACCTGTTTCATTAACAACCGACTGTACAAAGCTCGGTGGTTGTTGCAGAGCTTGAACACCGGATCGTTCGTTGTCATGGCTCGATGAAATCGGATAATCTCAAAGATCGCCCCAATGCCATAGAAGTCTCTGCCAGACCTCTTTATGTCTAATGCAATCTTCTTGACCTCCTCATACACATGAGGGTTGTCCATGTGAAATTTCAAAAACGCCAATTCAATCTTGTCTTTATCGTTCATTGTCATCCCCTTTTAAAAATACCCCCCCAACACCCCTCATGTCGGGAGGGCTTTTTCAGATTACTTCTTAGCCCACGGCGGTGACGCTTTACTTGTTGCCGCGGGAGTGGACTCAGAAGTCTCTGAAATCTTCGGGATCGATGCGCCGCTTACGCTCGACCATCCCTTGATGTCGTTCTGTGGACCGTATTCTTCAGATGATCGAATTGACACTTTGATCTTCAGCCGAGCACCAATTAATTGATCTGTATCGTTGACGCGGTTGATGCCAATCGCGACCATCAACTCGCCAAGCTGTTGGCGAGCAATTTCTTCAGCCTTCGGATTAGCATTTTTAATGTTAAAATTGCCAAAAACCACGCGACCCTGATGAGTCGGACCCACAATGTCATAGCGAATACTAATTAATTGACCAGTACCCGCTTTGTTGTCTTTCAACTCTGCTTTGGTAATCGTAACCTCATAAATACCCGCAGGTAGTGGGTCAAAACTACTGGTGCTTTTCGGGAGTGTGTCGAGTGAAAATTCTTCGTTGAGTTGCATGATATTAACCCTTCTTGCTGATTGTGAATGAGGGCCGACCGGAAGTGGTCAAAACACCCTTCGATAAAATGCGGGTGATCTTCTCATCCGCGGACTTCCACACCGCCACATTGATTTCAGGCTTCCACCGGAACAGGCTTTGCAGGTGCTCGACCAATCCGTTCTCCGCGGCAAGATCTTGAATTTTGTCCGCATCAACCTTGCGGTTCAAACGGCCAACGATTTTGACAGAGTACTCTCCAACCTCATATGAATCAGTCCCCTCTTGATCTTCCTTGATCGACAGGATCTTAATCAGTTGGTCTTCAATATCGCGACGAACCTCAACCGCATTCTTCTCGGTCTCCTTCGCCTCGATCCAACTCTGCGCCAATGGCTCAACATTCGACGTCATTTGCCACCTATTTTCGCAATGATCTCGCCAAGATCAGGGGATTCCCATAAACCAAGTTTCCCACTGCGGTCCTTGGCAAGCCAAAGCCCGTCGCTGTCGCACATCAGAGCCCTCTGGGACGCTCCATCGGCATCCTTCTCAACGCGGAGCGCAAGCACCTCGTCAAAAAAGTAAGGCAATGACTGGCCCATTTTGTTGCCAGGTAAACTCGGGGCATATGTGACCCGACCCATCTCGTCTTGCGTCTTCTCCAACTTCGCCGACATGTAAACATGGCGATCGGGAAGATCCCGAAACGCACGAATCACGTCTGACATTTTCTCTTGCATTGCCCCGTATGCTTGGCGTGGATCTTTCGCAATCTTCTTCTCCGCGTTGAGCACCACCTCGGCAATCTCGGAAATGCTATCGAGCGCGACCGAGCCGTAGCCTTTGGCTTCCTCGGAACCAGTCAGCCACTCATAAGCCTCCATGAGATCATCCATGCTACCAATCTCAATATATGGCAGATCTGCATCCTGAATTGATAAAAGACCGCCTTCAGCCGAAAGTACAATCGGCTTCGGCAACGTCGTTATCAATGTAGTCTTTCCGGCACCCGCTTGCCCATAGACAAGCAGTTTAACGCCGTTGGCAGACAAGCCGCCTGTTGTCTTTAAATTTATCGCCATTTACTCACCTCTGTTTATGTTCGGTCGGACAATCCGTTCGAACAACACTTGCAATCTATAATCGATTCGTGCACATTGCAACCCTTGATCGCAGAAATTTAACGGGAAACGCAAAAAAATGACATCCGGCATTGACGAAATTCGTAAAACATTGAGAGTTTTCAACATACAAGCTGTTTCTCGGGAGACAGGTCTAAGTGCCAATGCAATCTATCGATTCCTTCGCGGCGGCAATCGTCCATCTTTTGATACGGTGGCTCGTCTTCAGCAATACCTGAAAGATTTCAAACAAAATGGCTGACTTAACAAATATTTTCGGGGGGCCGTGGTCGCCTCCGACGACAAAGGTGCTCTTGCCACCTGAAGACCAACTCCGCGATGCCATATCAAACGCCGGAATGAATGCGCCAGACGATATTTTTCTCGATGGCAAGATCCACCGCTTTCGATCGGGGACAAAAGGCGTCGGCGGGTTCGGAGACAAAACGGGTTGGTACATCGCGTTTAATGACGGAATCCCCGCGGGACGCTTCGGATGTTGGCGAGCGGGTATCGAACAACACTTTCGCGCCGACATTGGCCGGAAGCTCACCGACGCAGAAGAAATCGTCAACGCTCGTAGGCTGAGAGAGGCTCAAGTCCTTCGCGACGCCGATATTCAACGTCGGCACCAGATTGCAACTCTGGATGTAGAGAAGATCTGGTCGAGCTGCACTTACGCGGATCCAGAGCACCCTTACCTCAAGCGCAAGGGCATCGGCCTTCACGGGGCTCGGGTTACAGGCGATGGGCGGTTGTCGCTTCCTCTGTTTGACCGCGATGGCAACATCACCTCGCTCCAATACATCGATAATGATGGCGGCAAGCTCTATCACCCAGGCGGTCAGACAAGCCAGTGCTTCTGGATGCTCGGGACTATGGATGAGGAGGGCACGTTATATATAGCCGAGGGCTTTGCAACCGCGGCGACAATACATGAAGCCACTCAACGCCCGTGCGCGATCGCCTATAGCGCGTCCAACCTCGTGCCAGTCACAGGCATCCTCCGCGATATCTACGGGCCGCGGCAGGATATTGTAATTGTAGCCGACAATGACGCTTCAGGCGTCGGGCAGAAGTACGCCGATCAGGCATCGGCAAAACACGGCGCGAGGGTTGTCATGCCACCTGTTTTGGGGGATGCGAACGATTATCAGCAGTCAGGGCACGATTTAAGTAGTCTTTTAAATCCTCCGGTCAGTGAATTTCTCATAAAAGATAAAGATTTTAATGCCAAACCCGCCCCAATCTCGTGGTTGGTTAAGCACTGGCTCCAAAGCAGTGCCCTCATCATGGTTCACGGACCATCAGGCGGCGGTAAGACCTTCTTCGTTCTCGATGTTTGCAAACATATCGCGTCAAGCAAGGCCGAATGGAACGGCCACAAGGTCAGAAGCGGATCCGTCGTCTATTTGGCGGGTGAAGGCCATCACGGTCTCAGAGGTCGTAGTGCGGCGTGGGATTTTAAAAACAAGCCACATAACGATGTCGAGCTATGGTTTTCAAAGCACGGATGCGACCTGAACATCGCAAGCGGTTACAATCTGGTGGTCGAACACATCAGGGCTTTGCCTGTCGTCCCGTGCCTGATCGTCGTTGATACCCTCCACCGCTTCCTGAACGGCGATGAGAACAGCGCACAGGATGCAAAGACCATGTTGGACGCTTGCGCGGCTCTCATGAAAGAGTTCGATTGCTCGGTGCTCCTTGTCCATCACACAGGCGTCTCAGAGGAGGCACAGCACAGGGCTCGAGGGTCTTCGGCGTGGAAGGGTGCTCTCGACATCGAGATCAGTGTGATACCGCCCAAGGATGGCCACGCGGGGCAGATCGTTCAGCGTAAATCGAAAGACGCGGAACAGGCCGATGATATCTTCTTCGAGCTCGAGTCGGTCACCATACCAAAATGGTTCGATGAGGACGGTGAACCCGTCACGAGCGCGGTGTTTGTGACGGCGTCTGCGCCGCCTCCGAAGGCCGAGAAAAAAGATAGTAAATTCGACGCATTTCGCAAAATGCTTGAAAGGTATTGGTGGGAGACTGGGGCACAAGAGCACGAGGGGTTGCCCTACATTGCTAGGAAGGATCTTAGTGGGAAATTGGAAGAAGATGGCGTCGCGCCGAGGACAATTCGAAATTATATGAACGCGGGTCAGGTAAATGGTATGATTAATGTCCTAATAAATGGCGGTTATCTTACCCAAACAACGATGGGCTTTGTCGTCAGTAATGAGGTTGCGGCCTCCGTATTATTGATGAAAAAGAATGGTGAGAGGAACTGACTCTCACTGACTCTCACTGACTCTAGAGTCACTGGGGGCAAAACGCGAGGAGACTGACTCTCACTGACTCTCCTCCCTTTAGGGAGAGAGTCAAAGAGTCATCCGATGCGGCGAAGTTTTTGAGTATCACAACAGGAGAAGTAAAATGGAAGAAGTTAAATCTAAAAGGTCCACATATAATGATCAGGTCGAAGACTTGATGTTTAAAATTCTTGGTATTACGAACGAACATGTGGATGGGATGAAAAACCTAGATAAGAAATATAAAATTTATGTGGCTTTAGACGCCATATTAGATTCGTATTTGTTTATCACCGCATCAGGGCCGATGGGGTTTAATGCTAGGCAGTATATGAACGACTATGTTGATGAGGTCACGGGGCATGATGGAAAAGAAAAAGTAAATTAAATAAAGATAAAAAAGTACTTGCATAGCATTTTTAGCCATGCCATAAACATCGGGCGGGGCGGTGGTCGCCCTCCCAAATTGGAGATTGAAAATGACAAAGATTAAATTTCACAGCGAGACTGATGCAAACAAAGTTCATTTTGATTTTGGCTCAGTTGACAAAAAAGGTCGCAAGATCGGAGCATTCGTTCATACTTCGACAGAGGAATACGTCCCGTACGTCGAGGGCGACAATTGTTGGTACTTCAGCAATAAGGATGCCGGAACATACTTCACTTTCAAGCCGCACCTCTCAAAGAACGGTGTAGCGTTTGGAGCATGTCAGGATCGTAAATATTTTAAAACGGAGGCTGAACGTCAAGTAGCCATTGAAACCTACCTCGCCAACGCAAAGAAGCGGCACGGTTAAAATTAGAGGGGGCTCCGGCCCCCAATTACCCCCACCCTTAATCGGAGATTGAAAATGCAAGTTACAACAAAACAGGTTCAAGACGGCGTGCCAGTATGGGACATCATTATCGATGGTGCCTTTCACGGGTGCATTACGATTTTTCCAAACGAAGGACCAATAGCAACCGTTAAGGTCGATGGGTCAGAGCGCACTCTGTCTGCGCCGTCGTTTGATGAACTGGTTAATGAAATTAACGATTTTGTTGATTATATCGAAGATCGTAAAAATGAATGCGATGAAGATGATACCGCGGCTTATTTGGACGCTTTGTATTGGCGAGCGGTGGCCCTCGGGTGCGATAGTAGCGACCCTAATAATTTTTGGAGGTAATGATGAATATCAAATATCAATCGTTCATCACAAAAGATGAGATACAAAACGCAGACGATCTGGCCGCGGCAATCAAGTCGGGCCCGATCTATGCCTATTTTAATGATCGCCCGATTGCAAAAGTCCAAATCGACCACAGCAGATATGAAATCGAAGGGCACGGTGATTGGAGGCGGTTGCCAATATGGGAGACGACAACCGTTGAGCTTTGGGACGCCTTCAAAAAGTTCGCGGAGAAAGTGTCAATTAATTTCAAATAAAGATAAAAAAGTGTTTGCATAGGTAATCGAACCGTGGCATAAGGATTGGGCGGGACGCGGTGTCCCCCTAAATTGGAGATTTAAAATGGTTGGTTTTATTCAAAATGAAGCGGCTTACGAGGCGGCTATCGGGCGCAACATTAAGGCAAACCGTAAAATAGGCGGTCGTAAGCGGTTTTTTTCGGCGCACGAAGATGCGCAGATCTTGATCAACTTCGTTGTGGATCGTGTTTCTGATCATCAAGTTGATTTTTTCAATCGGTTTGGCCGTAAGCTCGATGGCGCAAGTTTCATCGACGCATGTTGGGTAAGCATCGAGGAGTTCGGTGGTTTGACTGAAAAGCAAGCCGTAGCCGTTCGCAACTCGATTGCAAAGCAAGCAGAACGTCGCGCCGAAGCAAAGGCCGCCGATGCCCTATCAGTTCATGTTGGTACGGTTGGCGAACGCCGCTCGTTTGACTTGACCGTCGCCTTCGTGACGTCGTTTGATGGCACGTTCGGCACGACATACATCAACTGCTTCAAGGATGCAGATGGCAACGTGTTTGTTCACAAGGGCTCGTCTATCCTGATCGGAGATGCTTCACGGCAAATAATTGCCAAAGGCGAGAAGATCCGCGTGACCGCAACCATCAAGGAACACGGCGTTCGCGATGGCGTAAATCAGACAATCATCGCTCGCCCATCCGGCGCGAGCTTCATCTGAGAGAGGATTTAAAATGACAAATGCATATGATCGTGGATCCGCAGATTCATACTACGGACGTAAATTTAGCCCACATTACACCGATGGTGGTGTACAGGTGCAGATCGAAAAGGGTACGCCAGAGTATCAGGAGTACCTCAAGGGTTGGTCAGAAAACACAGATTTCAAGGATTGGGGATAATCATGGGTCAAGTTAAAACACACGCCGTCACCATCAATAAGGTTTTAAACTCCAAGTTCTTCAACCTCGGTGTAGCGGACGTTCGTAAAGGGCGTCCCTTCAAATACGATCTGCCTGATCAAGACGAGTGGCTCTACGTCAGAGGTCGTCACTTTGCGCGGGTATTCAATGGGGAGATCAAGAATGGCCGATGCTTGAGAACAGAGGCTTTACATAAATTCGCAGACGCTTGGTACAGCGGTGCAATCATTTAAAGGGAGAAAAATGAATGAAACAATATCAAATCAATGAACATGCCATTGCCCGTGAAACTAAATTTCCTCATGGGAGCACAGAGATTGGCGTCTACGTCGATGAAATCATGATTGGCGTTATCTTTCATGCCACCGGATCTTCATGGTGGTCGTGGTATCCAGTCGGGGAAGGGAAAAAAATTAGATATAGGACAAAACGCGGGGCAATCGAAAAAGCATCCACGGCTTCGCGAATTGAGGTGTAACTTCGCGAACTGAAGTGGCTCTTGAAGCTATTCTCCTTTTGTCGTATGCTTCGCACCACAAATCAGGGGCGGTGCATGGCTAAAGTTGGCAGACCTTCGACATACGATCCTAAATATTGCCAAACGGTGATCGAGCAAGGAAAGCTCGGGAAATCGTACACGCAAATGGCCGTGGCTTGTGAAACATTTCGCATAACACTAGATCGATGGCAAGAAGAGCATCCAGAATTTCGTACCGCTGTCGCGCACGCGCTAACCCTCGCTCAAGATTGGTGGGAAACCGCGGGGCAAAACGGCATGCTCATGCGAGAGTTCAACGCGAGCGTCTGGAAGCACATGGTGGCGTCTCGGTTCCGCGATGACTACGCCGACCGCAAGCTCACCGAAGTCACTGGTCGCGACGGTGGAGCCCTTCAGATCGAGGCCGTTACGATCGACGTAAAGGATCTCGACCCCGACGCTCGAGACGCTATCAAGGCGGCTCTGTTGGCCGCGGCTGAAGGCCAGTGAAGCACGAGTACATCATGATCGACGGGAAGCGCATCGATGTGAAAGCATCGCTCCGCGAGATCTCGAAGGTCGAATGCTCGTCAAGCCTCTCCGAGTTCATCGCCCAAGCGTGGCACGTAGTGGAGCCTGGGCAAGAGTATGTCCACAACTGGCACATTGACCTGATCTGCGACAGCCTCGAGGCCATCACCGATGGCGTTATGGTGGACGACGAACGCTATTACAATCGGCTCCTGATCAACGTGCCGCCTGGCGCGATGAAGAGCCTGATCGTCAACGTGTTCTGGCCTGCGTGGGAGTGGGGTCCGGCGGGGTTGCCGAACCTCCGCTACGTCTGCGCCTCGCACTCGATGGATCTCGCCATCAGAGACTCGACCAAGATGCGGCGGCTCGTCCAGTCCGAGTGGTATCAGGAACGGTGGGGCGATACCGTCAAGCTCACAGGCGACCAGAATGCCAAGACCAAGTTCGAAACCACAGCCACGGGCTTCAGACAGGCCATAGCGGCGGGTTCCATCACTGGTGCTCGTGGTGACCGCGTGATCATCGATGACCCTCACAGCGTCGAGAGCGCGGCGTCCGAGGCCATGCGTCAAACCACGGTTGACTGGTTTGAGCGTGCGGTGCCAACCCGCCTAAACAACCCCGACCGCTCCGCCATCGTCCTGATCATGCAGAGGCTCCACGAGGAGGATCTCAGCGGCGTGGCTCTGACAAAACAACCTGATCTCTGGGATCACATCATGATACCGATGGAGTACTCGCCCGATCGAGCCGCTCCGACCATGCTCGGCTTCGAAGATCCACGATCTGAGCTCGGCGAGCTATACTTCCCCGATCGGTTTCCAAAGCACGTCGTGGAGCGCGACAAAAAAATCATGGGATCCTACGCCGTCTCGGGGCAGTTCCAACAGACCCCGACCGACGATAGCTCCGGCATCATTAAACAATCGATGTGGCAACTGTGGGAGAACAAGGATCAGTTCCCCGCGTTCGACTTCATCGTGGCCGCGGTCGATACCGCGTTTACGGAAAAGACCGAGAACGATTACACGGCCATGTCCGTATGGGGCGTCTTCTCCGAGGATCCGGTGGCCGAAGCGTCCAAGCGCGGCACAAGCTATCAGGTCGAGCGTACCTACAAACAGCCTCACCCAAAGCTCATGTTGATCTACGCATGGCAAGAGCGGTTGCAGTTGGCCGCGGTGGTCGAGAAGGTTGCCGCCACCTGTTCCAAGTTCAAGACCGACAAGGTGCTGATCGAGAACAAGGCCGCGGGAATCCCCGTCGCGCAAGAACTGCGGCGGCTCTACGCGGGAAAGAACTTCGGCGTTCAGCTTGATGACCCAGGTTCCACCGACAAGATCGCTCGGCTCTATTCGGTGCAACATCTGTTCGAGGACAAGTTGGTCTACGCGCCTGACAAGGCATGGGCTGACGAGGTCATCCAACAGTGCGCTCGGTTCCCGAAAGCCAAGCACGACGATCTCGTTGACACGGTAAGCATGGCTATGAGATATTTACGCCGCTCGGGCTTGATCCAACGCGCCGAGGAAGTGCAAGAAAGCTACAACCAAGAGCGCACTCACCACGGTGCGTCACCACCTCCGCTTTACTCGGTCTAAGGATCTGAACCATGTCGCTTGTCCCCAACATTCGCCAACCTGCCCCGATCGATGATCGAGATTCGATCGAAGATGGCGTAATCATCGAGATGGCGGACGAGGGTGGCGATCAGCACGAGTTCGATGACAAAGGCAACCTGTTGACGATCGAGCACGATGACGGCTCCATCACCCTGAAGCTCGACGGTGGTCCGCTCGAGAAGGCGGGGGCCGAGGGCACCAACGGATGGTTCGAAAATCTGGTGGACGAGATCCCCGCGATGGAACTGTCCCGCATCTCCGAAGACCTCATGCGCGGCATTCAGGACGACCTCGACTCCCGCAAGGAGTGGATTGAGGATCGTGCTCAGGGCATCAAGCTCCTCGGGCTCCGGATCGAGTTGCCTGGCATCTCGGGTGCGGCAGACGGTGCTCCGGTCGAGGGCATGAGCAAAGTGCGGCATCCTCTGTTGCTCGAGGCGGTGCTCCGGTTCCAAGCCAATGCACGCTCCGAGTTGCTCCCGACCGACGGGCCCGTCAAGGTGCGGGAGGACAACAACAATGCCACCCTTGATAGTGATACGCTTGCCAACGATCTCGAGAAAGACCTCAACCACTACCTTACCTCCACAGCCAGAGAGTACTATCCTGACACCGACCGCATGCTTCTCATGTTGGGCTTTGGCGGCACGGCGTTCAAGAAAGTCTACTTCTGTCCACTCAGAGGCCGTCCTGTTTCCGAATCAGTTGACGCCGACGATATGATCGTCAACAACGCGGCCACCGATCTGAGCAACGCCAAGCGCGTTACGCATCGCATAATGATGCGGCCATCGGTGGTGAAGCGCATGCAGATCATTGGTGCGTACAAGGACTTGGATCTCTCCACCCCTAAGCAAGTTGATCTTGATGCGACACAGCGCGAGAAGAAGTCGCAACAGGGCATCAGCGCGGGGCAGTCAAACCCTGACGATCGGGATCGCGAGATCTACGAGTGCTATTGCGAACTGGACGTCAACGGCTTCGAGCATAAGCACAAAGGCAAAGAGACTGGCCTCGAGATCCCGTATCGGGTGACAATCGATGTATCGTCGCACGAGATCCTATCGATCGTGCGCAACTATGACGAGGATACCGAGGAACTTCCCGAAGCTCGGCAGAACTTCGTGAAGTACACCTTCGTTCCTGGCATGGGTTTCTATGACATCGGCTTGCTCCACATCTTGGGCAACACGACCAACGCCATTACTGCCGCACAAAGAGAACTGTTGGATGCGGGAATGTATGCCAACTTCCCAGGTTTCCTGTATGCCGACACTGGCGCACGCCAGAACACCAACATCTTCCGCGTTCCGCCAGGCGGTGGGGCTTTGGTCAAGACGGGCGGCATGCCGATCAGTCAGGCCGTGATGCCTCTGCCATACAAGGAACCATCTCAAACATTGATGGCCCTCATCGAAAACATGGCTCAAACAGGCATGCGCATTGGCGGCACAGCCGAAGCCGCCGTGGGTGAAGGTCGGGCGGATGCCCCCGTGGGCACGACAATCGCGCTGATCGATCAGGCCACCAAGGTTCTGAACGCGGTGCATAAGCGGATGCACGCCTCTCAGGCCGAAGAGTTCGCGCTCCTTGTCCAGTGCTTTAAGGAAAACCCTGAGAGCTTCTGGCAAAAGAACCGCAAGCCTGCGCGTGCATGGGATCAAGAAACCTTCTTACGTGGTGTGAACCAAGTTGATCTCGTCCCGCAAGCTGATCCTAACACCGCGAGCCAGACGCAACGGCTCATGAAGATCATGGCGTTGAAGCAAATTCAGGCATCGAACCCGACGCTGTACGATCCGATTGCGATCGACACCGCGGCGTTGAAGGCGGTGGGTTGGTCGAACCCTGAGCAGTTCATGATTCCGCCAGAGGCGCAAGGCTCTCCTCCTCCTGAAATGCAGAAGGAAATGGCCGAGATGCAGATCAAGAAGCAAGATGCCGATACGAAGCAAGGCGCAGCACAGGCTCGGATTGCGTTGGATCAGGCTCGTCTTCAACTTGACATGGCCAAGGCACAGCAAGAAGGTCTTGCGGGTGGTGAACAGCAAGGGCCGACTGAAAAGGATGCCGCGGATCTCCAGATCAAGAAGCAGATGGCCGACGCCAAGGTGATGGACACCAAGTTGAAAGCCGCTTCGCTTCAGGCCAGTATGCAGAAGGATGAGCGCGACAGTGCCGTCGAAGAGCAAGAGATGCTTGCCAAAGAGCGGATCCAGATGATTGATCTGGCGCAGAACCTCGCGGTTCATCCTGAGAGCGAGGACGAAGTTATCCGGCTCCTCGGCAGTGTGATTCCGGCCATCACAGGAAAGCAACCGCAATGAATGACGCCATCCGACTTGCCAAGAGTGTTAAGCCCGTTGCTCGAGTAAGGCTGTCGGAAGGTGGCGAACTTGAATTGCGCCGCGCAAAGATGGCGAAGGAACGAGCTGGTGGACAGGAGCTCCCGTCTTCGAAGTTCATGCCAAACGTTCCTCGTCAGGTTCGTGCGGATGGCGGCGACGTAACTCCCGACATCCAGAACCCGATGTCGGTGTTTCCTAAGCCGCAACGCATGTTCCCCGAGGATGATCGTCCGGCGGGTGGGCAGTATCTATCAATGCCCGACAAGCAAGACATGACTGGCCACAAATCCGCGGCGGCTTCGATCGGCATCGGCAGTGGCGGGAAACCTTATTTCACAGCTTCGAGGGATGCAGTGGATGAGACGGGCACGTCCGGCAAGGGCAACGCGGTTGCCAAGACCAACCTGTTTAAGCAAAAGGCGGGATGGCGGTGGCAAGATGCCCCTGAAGGCCACGAGGACACCAACACAATTGTCTCTGTAGAGCACCGTGGCAAGCATTACTATGCATTGAACGTTCATTTCCCCAAGGGCGTCGATCTGGCGCGGTATGAAAACTTGCCTTCCGAGCCAAGGCTCCGCCCGACAACTCGAGGCAATATTGACCTCGGACCACAAGTCGGATCCATCTTGGTGAAAAGAAAAGAGCAGAAAGAGCACCCCGTGTACCATCACATCATTGTCAAAGCGGACGGCGGCGGAGTGTTGGGGTTAGCTAAGTCAGTTAAGCCTGTTGAGCAAGTTAGATTGGCAAGCGGTGGTACTCCACCTGTTACGATTGGTTCCATTCTCCAACGTGGGCAACCGATGCAACCCACAACAGCACCTCCAACGCCACAAGAAGTTGCGGCGGCTCGGGCTGACACGCGAGTTGGGAGCAATATTGTTAACCAACGTTTGAGCACCATCGTTCCAGAAGCAGATCGAGTTGTTGGCGGCACTTACACAGCGGGAGCTCCTAATGGAGGCCGTTGGGCTGATTCACCAAAACAATTTCTTGATAGCCCAGGCGTTGGGTTTAAAATTACGCCCCAAATCCGGCAAGCAGACAGTGCGCACAAGCTTGCTTTGTCAAACCTTGCGGCGGATCCTGACAGTAAGTTTCATCAAGCATATGCAAATAGCACTGCTCAAGCTCTTGCCGAGGCGCATAAGGGTGGCAATGAAGTATTGCAAAATCTTTGGGAGCAATCCGTTGGTGAAAGCTCTCAAGCCGCCAAGAATGCGGTGACGGAACATGACGTAAAACCTCATTTTGGATCGCAAGACTGGGACAAATCCATGTCATTGCCGTTCCGTGACCACCTTTGGTATGAGCTTTCTGGTGAAAAAATGGCTGAGAATATGCCAGAATTGACGCCAGAAGAATATTTAAAGGGCATGGATCTTGTTGGGGCGACATCTGCTCGTGCAGAACCAGATGAAAACCTTGAAAGAGGTCTTGGCGTGCTATCCCAACATTTGCGCGGCGTTCCGGCGGACGTTGATTTAACGATTCCATCAACCGTAAGACAGGCTTTGTCGCGTTCGCATTCTGGTGGATCGTCAGCTTTGCCTGGGAACAAGACGGGGCACTTCTCTGATACGCTTGCTTTGACAGGCGGCGTACCAACAAGGTTTCCAATTTCCGTCAATGACGTTTGGGTTGGCAAAATGTTTGGCGTTCCTGACGATGTTATGTCGTCAAACCAGTCTTTACATGAGCCAATGGCGTTATATTTTAACAAAATTCGCGATTTGTATAACAATGTGCATGGTCATGAACTTCCATTCCAATATCAGAGTTGGAATTTTCAAGCCCCTGCGTGGGTTCACCTTCGGAATGAACCATCTGGCGATGCTTATCATCAGGTTTGGGGCGGACTTATTAAAAAACTTCAAAATGCGGGTGTTCCAGGCATTGAAGGCGACAAAATAACTCGTGAAGCTTTTATGCATCCGAAGTTTGCCGATGCTTTGCGGCGTACAACGCCTGGGTTCAGAGCCGCGCCTAAATCAACCGTTGAGTTTGGCACGACCCAAACGCCTGTTGGTGCCCAAGCGGCTGAATTATACCGCCATGCGGTCGATAATGATGATCAAATATCGCAAGACCAGTACCTCAAAGGTCTAACAACCGCGATGTTCCATTCATCTCGCGGAAAACACCCTTGGGATATGCTTAAAAAGGCCATTACGGGGGATGTAAGCGGCAATTCGGATATCACGCGCATTACGGCACCCACCAGTGAAAACCCATTTGACGCGGGTGGAACGTTTGAGGGGGCTGTATCGCCCAATATCCGTGTTCCTCTTAAAAATATGGATGATGAACAGATTGCAATGATGCATGCAATTGTCGGCAAACATTTAAAACAAGATGCAATGGCCACATCAGCCATTCATATGGCGGATCCTAACCAAAATCCACAGAATGGTTATATCCGCGGCCACTCTTTGTTTGTTCCAACAACCGATACGATTGAACCGCAACACATTCGTAAACTTGCTCAGAAATTGTCAGATATTGGCCATGATATGAGTTTTATGCGGCATCCAAATGGATACATGTTTGATACTATTCCTCGTTTTGATGATGACGGAGCTCATGGTATTGACCATAACAAATTAAGACAAGCTGCTGACCAGTCATTAGGAAATTTATATCCAACTGGAAAAATCATGGCGCACGATTATAAATCTGTGTATAATACGGCTTCAGAATACACAGATCTTAAAAAACAACTTTTAAAAAGGATACGAAATGAATTCATCGATCAATCGGTCGCTTCCGGCCTCTCACAAAGTGACGCACGGAAAATCCTCAACGGACCCCAAGGATCCAACGCTCTCACTGGCGGAGGCAAAAAAGCTTGGAATACCTACAAACAGAGACTTACTTATCTCACCGCATCCGAGGAAGGCTTCAAAGACCTAGCGTCGAGGGTGAAAGATAGTCATTCTGAATTTATTGATGATGCAACCAAGCGCATGTCTCGATCGGGGATACCGTTTACGGGGCCGTTAAGAACGCCTCTTCCCAAAAAGAAATCTTCTGGCGGTGGTGCTGAAGGCTCTGTATGGCATGCCTACAAAGAAGGCGGCGAAGTCGAGCCTACATTACACGAGAAGCTCGCCAAGCATCAGGAAAACTACATTCCTCACGACGATCCACGCCGTGGGGAGAGCTTGGCTGAGTTTCACAAAGACGCGCACCCATCTTTAAAAAATCCTGACGGGTCTCCGAAGGTGTTTTATCATGGCACTCGCGGCCAATATCGAAAACCTTTGTCACCTATGTCCGATGCATACCTTGACGAAACAGACTCTAATGACGTTTACGGTCCAACGCGAGATTTTGAAACGTTTGATACCAAATCCAGTGAGATGGGCAGTCATTTTGGGCCACAAGAACAAGGAAATGATTTTACCGGATCTGAACCGGAACAACGTGGGCACATGTACCCCGTTCACCTGAACATCAAGAATCCAATTCGTTTGCAAGACAACGGTTCTTTTTCTGCTCGGCGTGTTATGGCTCAATTGTCTAAAGAAATAGTGGAAAAAAGTTTTAAATATTTAGAAAACTCTGAACCACAAGAGGCACTTCAAAACGCTTTAAAAGAACACGGCCACGACGGCATTGTTTACTTAAACCGTCGCGAAGGTTTGAATGATTTAGGCAAACGACCAAGTCCTGAAAATCTAAGCCACCTCGGCGACGATGCGTTCAAAAAGGTTTATCCCGAGGCGCAAGACAGCTACATTGCCTTTGATCCGGAGCAGATAAAGTCTGCGTCGGGCAATCAAGGCACGTTTGATCCGTCAAAACCAAGAATGAACGAAGCCCGTGGTGGATTTATCCATCCGGTTCGTGCAATATCTGGTTTCCACATTGATACGGGCAAGGTTGGCCAACCTATGTTCACGGGGAGACTGTGATGAGTGATGATTCCTTGTACGTCGTGCATGGGGGGTCTGATTTTGACAAAATCAACCCATCTCGTTTTGGTTCTGGAGAACCAGGCAACATTCGACCACTTGGAAAAGGCTTGTACAGTTTTGTAATCGACCATGAAGATCCAAAACGTGCGGCATATGCCATTGATTATGCAAAACACTATTCCAAGAAATATGGATATGGAGATAAAGCTGTTCATGTTTTTAAAATTCCAAAATCAATTTCAACTTCATGGAATGGCGACAATGACGACAACACAAAATTTCCAAGATACCCAAGAAAAATAGAAGGCTTAGGCGGATATCCAGAAAAAGAACTTGCCGAGTACAGAGCCATTAATGACAAATATAAAGCAGTTAAAGGAACACCGGAAGAAGGCGATTCTTGGTTATATTCTAACCGTGCGTATGAAAGGCTCAGACAGGCTGCAGATGTGCAATTTCAACACTTGCCGATTGGTTTAACTGAAGCGTCAATCCATAATCCAGAAGTTGCCACAAGAATTGGCAAGTTTGACCTTGATACGCCAACCGAGGATATCCTTGGTATGGTTAAAAATGATGCTACCAACGTGCCTCACAAAGAAGATGGCGGCAGAGTGATGGATACAGCAATTCACAAAGGTAAACCATTCTGGTCTGGCGTGTTTGACGCCAATGATGGATTTATTCGTGAAGTGCATCCATACAAACGGGCTAAAGCCGCCGATTTTCATCATTCGTATTATGTTTCTTCTCAGTCTCAAGATGCTATGAAACAAGGTGACGCGGGGTTCTTCTGGGTTGACCCAGACGGGTCAGTGAATACTGATTGGCGGGAAGGTTCGGCACCGAAACATATTGTTGACGCCATACAAGACCAGATAGAACCCATACCCCACAAAGACAACGGCGGCGGCATCACCGCATACCATTCATCTCCGCATGATTTTGATGAATTTGACACGGCCAAGATCGGCACGGGCGAAGGCAACCAAATGTATGGTCATGGGTTGTATTTTGCTGAAAACCCAGAGGTAAGCGGTCAAGGTGGTCAATATTATAACCAGTTTATGAATAAAATGAAATCAAGCCCAGAGCGTCACGCTACTGCAGCATTGTGGGCAAACAAGTTTGATCGCGATAAAGCAATTGCTTCTCTTGATAGATCACACGCATATCACTCTGATCAAGCAATACCTGGTCGTTATGCAAACGGTCCTGACGCTGAAGAAGGCGATCGTCTTCTTGCCGAAGAATATAAAGAAGGGGCAGATCATCTTCGAAGTGGAAAGATTGCTGGACCTCGCACATATGAGGTTTCAATTAACGCGCATCAAGATCATATGCTTGATTGGGATAAAACCATTGATGAGCAGTCAGATTATGTAAAAAATGCTTTAAATAAAACAGAGTGGTGGCCTTGGACTAAAGAAAGAATTGAAGATCGTTCTGGAAGGCACGGTGCAAACCCACAAGGCCGTCATGTGTACAATGATCTTTCTGAAGATTATTCATTGGAGGAAGCAACAAATTTCCTTCAAGACGCTGGCATTAAAGGCGTCCGATACCTCGATGCAGGATCACGCGATTCAGGCAAAGGCACTCACAATTACGTTGTGTTTGACCACAAAAACGTAAACGTGAAGCGGAAGTATAAGGACGGTGGCGAGGTTGATGACGGCATTACCGCGTATCACGGCTCACCGCACGACTTTGATCAGTTTGACATGGCCAAGATTGGAAAAGGTGTTGGGGAGCAAGCATATGGACATGGGTTGTATTTTACAGAGCATGAACCAACTGCCATTGATTTTCGCGATCGAGCAACTGCAAGCAAAAATATAAATGATTTTAATTTGTATAGAATTTCAGGTTCTAATGAAGAATTTGAACCTCAAAAACAAGGCCACATGTACGAGGTCAATATCAATGCTCATCCCGATCATATGCTCGATTGGAACAAGCCGCTGAGTGAGCAAAGCCCATATATTGTTAAAAGCATATTTGACTCACGAAAAGATAATCCAACGCTTTTTAACGTGTTTAAATCACATTTTGAAAAAGATTCAACGGGTATGGATTTTTATCAGGCGTTGGCAACTCAACACCCAAACGGCTACCAAGGCGCAAGTGAATTTTTGCAACGCTCTGGCGTCCACGGCGTCAAGTATCGTGATGAAAACAGCCGTGATAAAGGCAAAGGCACCACCAACTACGTTGTGTTCGACCCCAAGAACGTGGACGTAAAACGAAAGTATGAGCAGGGTGGCGAGGTGCTTCCCCATGATGATTCACAGCGTGAAGAGAATTTGGCGGCGTTCCAAGAAGGCAATCATCCTGATGTGCCGCATGTGCTGTATCATGGGACAAAAAGAAATTTTGACACATTTAATTTAAACGCTCCACCAGCAGGAGATAGTGGCGTCCAAATGGGGGAGAACCGCGACCACACTGACGTTGGTTTTTTTGGAAAAGGATTTTATTTTGCTGGCCCAAATGCTGCAAGCGGATACTCAGAATATGGAAAACCTGAAGAAAGTTCTGGCCCAAATGTAATGCCAGTTCATCTTTCAATGAAAAATCCATTTATTGTTACGCACCCTGATTCTTCTTCTGGTGCGATGGCGATGCAACATTCTCTTGCTCGGTTGGGTCATGGTCATATAACCAGTCCAACGGCACAAACAGAATTGCTTAAAAAATTAGGGCATGACGGTGTTATTGCTGCTCGAACAGAAGACGGCAAAACAACGCCTTATGAATGGGTTGCCTTCCACCCTCACCAGATTAAATCTGCAATAGGCAACAACGGCAACTTTGATCCGTCAAAGCCAAAGATCACAGAAGCTCGCGGCGGTCGCATTGGGTATGACTATGGCGGCGATGTTCGTACTGGCGATAACCCAGGCGGTGCGGCAGACGCAAATCGCTCTGCGGTAACTTCTCGCGACGCCAATCGAAACTACAACGCCGGATCCGGCACACAGACCGCGGGACCAAGTAGCAACAATCGCCCCGACAACCGTCCCGACAACAGCAATGATCGTTTCAACATTGGTGGCGGCGGCGCACCAATGCCTCCTCAACGCGGAAACGATAGCTTCTTTGGCAATATGGGCGGCAACATTGGGTCTGTTTTGGGCGGACTTGCGTTCGGACCACTCGGTTCGATTGGCGGAAGGTACCTCGGGAATAAATTCAATCAACCCGACAATTCGCGCTTTGAAGCGAAGAACGATGAATTCGGGAACCCTGTTGGTGGCGGTTGGTTGGACTTCTTGGGCAACTCCGGCAACCCTCCTGCTCCGATGACCAGTGACAATCGCCGAGACCCAATCGTTCAACCTCTCCAGCCAAAATGCAAAATTTTTAATCCAGACGGATCCTGTAAGGAATTTGAAGGAGGCATGAAATCGGGTGGCGTTGCAAAATCGTACAATCAAGTTCATAATTCTAAAATTGTTAAGCATGCTCTTAGCAAAGTCGGTGTGTCGCTGCATACGCACCGTCCCCCCTCATGATTGCAGCAAGCGGGGACGCCCGTACTAACTCCTTGGAGAATACCATGTCAGAGACTGCAAAAACCGCACGCGCCGCGATGAAGGCAAAGGCAAAGCGTTTGGCAAATGACTCAAGCCAGAAAGTTGATTCGTCAACTTGGTCACCATCTGAACCCTTGAACACCGATGTTAAGACGGGCATGCGCCCTCTCAGCAGACGGGCATATAAAAAGGGTGGCAAAGTCGTTGGCAAAGCCGATGGTGAGAAAGCAGAATTTCGTGCGGATCGCAGTTCTCGTTCAAAGCGGTATCTGACGCCAGACAATCTGATCAACCGTGATCAGAAGATGGCGAATGAAGTCCGCGAAGGCGGCATGGCTCACGTTGGTGGATTGAAAAACGGCGGAAAGGCCAAGAAGTTTGGCGGTGGCCCGATCGGCGAGAACCCAATTGGTCAGCAGAACCAAATGATGGGTCGGGCCGCGGGTGCGATGAAGAAGGGTGGTGCTGTTCGCAAAGCAAATGGCGGAATGCGTTCTGAAGGCACTGAGTACGCTAAAGCCGAAGGCAAAATGTACGATTCGTTTAGAAAAACATCGGACGCCGAAAAAGTTGCTGATAAAATGTACGCTCGCCGTGAAGACCCTGCTGTTTATGAGATGGCTAAAGAAGACATCAAAAAAACAATTGGACCAGCTTTGGCAGCTCAGGCGGCAGAACGTCGTGCTCATCAAGAAACCGGATATGGTTTGAAGAAGGGCGGTCGTGCCCACAAGGCTGGCGGAGGTTCATTCGGCGAAGCATTTAAGGCGGGTCGTGCCGCAATGCTTTCAGGTGGCCCAAAAACGTTTGAGTACAAAGGCAAAATGTATTCTACGGATCTTGCCAAACCAAAACCGCAAGCCTCTCCGATGATGGATATGCGTGCAAATCGTATTTCTGACAAACGACAAGCAGATATGAACGCATTCGAACAATTTGGAAGAGACGAATACAATGGTTTGAGTCGTTTGCCTCCAAATGGCCAGAAGCGTGGCGGCAAGGTTAAATTCGAAGGTTCTGCAAAGGATCAGGCCCAAGACAAGAAGCTCGCGGCCAAGCGCGGCATGACCATGAAGCAGTGGGAAGCGTCAAAGGCTGATGACAAGCACGACTCGCAGAAGTCGATGAAGGGCTTGAAGAGCGGAGGCTATGCTCAACGTTCAGAAAGTGCAGAGACTGCAATGGCTGATCGGCTTATGGACGATCGGTACGCTGACGCTTACAATGCAAGGCAAGGAATGAAAGATTCAACGAATAATGCGGATTTGCGTATTCAAACTGCTTTATTTGACCGTGCTATGCGTCTGAAAAATAATGCTGAAAGACGCGCTGATGAAACAGCCCAACGTACTGGTTACACCGGAGTGGATCGTATGGGTGATAGA
>Ga0208974_1000042_pt1 | contig 56253 bp, 79 predicted proteins | sample GreLakmeER15MSRF_FD_187699 | JGI IMG/M metagenome (GOLD analysis project Ga0208974, IMG submission 187699) | Freshwater lentic microbial communities from great Laurentian Lakes, MI, USA - Great Lakes metaG ER15MSRF (SPAdes) | ecosystem: Environmental > Aquatic > Freshwater > Lake | place: Great... | reverse complement strand
GCTGGTAGAAACCTGCCGCATATCACACAGTAGTAGCCCTCTTTCATTACTTCTTTGTCAGTCATTTTCCGCAACTCCTACACTTGGTCAATATGGTAAAAACAGGGCGTTTGCAGTACACGCAATACGATTGCTGGTTTTTCATTTCTTCATTCCCCTTACAAACGCGGCAAAGCTTGCCACTGTGTCACGCCCAAAAGGCCCGGTGAACTTAGTCTCCAAGTGCTGTGCCACTTCTTCCAATACTTCGTTACGTGTTGCCATCAACACCGCATCGCCATCGCGGGGGTCGTATCCCATGCACCCACGCTCAGCGCATCCTGCATCAACAAGCAAATTTCCATAAATCTGTTTCTTGCGCCAGCCGCTGGTGTGTTCCCACTGGCCCTGCTTCAAGGCCAACTGCTCAAATGCTTCGTCTTCTTCTGTCATCTGTCTCTCCGATCTTGTTCGTCCATCCAAAACCAAATTTCGGATAGCGCATACAACACCAACCCTGCTACGGACACACATAGTGCGCCAAGCAGAACCACGGTCACAACTGTTTCAGTCATGTCAGGCCCCAAAGATTTTCTTCAGTGCGTCATACATCCCCCGTGCCTGGGTGATGGACATTCTGGCCAGCATTGCGTCTATGTCCCACGCATTGGGCGGCACACGTACGTTTACCTGTGGTGTATCATCTGCTTTGGCAACCCTCTTTGCTTTTGCTTTTGCTTTACGTGCTAGCTTTTCTTGTCGGGCTTTGACTGCCAGTGCAAGGGAAGCCGACTTATCCATGCGAGGATATGAGTCGCCAATGCTGAACCAACGATATGACTCGTCAGTTTTCTTTGTGCGCATAAGCTTATTGACTTTGAGCAGCTGGTTAAGTCTGGTTGATATGCCAGTATGAGTTTGGCCATCCATCCGTTTATAAATCTCACTTGCGGTCAGACCTGGGTTTACGTGGACGAATTCCCATATCTGTTGCATCACGCTAAGAGACTTGTCTGATGTCTCCACTGTGACCGTTTGTTGGGTTCCAACGTCATCATCAAATGTTAAGTCATTGAGTTTCATTTTTGGTAATACCTTTGTGAATATTTCAGTTTGGATGTCAGGCATTTTTAAATCCCCAGTTTTCGTTCAACAATAATTGATGTGACCAAGTCGCGCATTTCCTCTATGTCCTTGGCTATCTTGGTTCGTGTGTACTCCCCCTCGTTGTATGCGTACCTCAAGACGTAGCCATTCTCTGCTTCCTCAATTTGAAAGCCAACAGAGTGTGGTTTCTTGGGGCCAGCCCAGAACGTACCGGAGCTGCTCTTTGGCACCGTAATTCCGATAGTTCCTTGCCCCACGTTGGCAGAAGTCACCGCTCCCCCAAGGATGTTGCTACTATTCCCAAAGACGCTGCTACTATTCATGGGTTCTCCTCTTGTTGCCGTTGAAGACACTCGGTCAGCTTCTCAAGGTAGTGGATACCTTTACCGATCTCTTGGATAGACATGTCCTTGTGCCCCATGCGCATGATGTACTTCAAAGCACCGCCACGGTAGTAACCAATTTGTTGCTCGATAGGCCACGTGTCCACAACGTCCCACGGTTGAACCGCAAGTTTGCGATAGTGGTCGCCACCCACTTGTCTTAGGCTTGGTTGTTCACTCATAGTGCTTCCTTTGCGGGTCAAGTCCAAAGTGCAGCATCAACTGCACAAGTCGTGATTCAATCCTTGCCATGCGACCCTCAATCTCTCGGAGCCGTAAGTCGAGGGGTTGGGACGGCAAGCCGCCACTTCGCCCCAAGGAGGGAGACAGATCGTAACCACTGCCTTTGGTATTCTCGTTTGACATTTTTTTCTACCCAGTAATCTTTAAAGTTTCTAATAGCGCGGCGTTTGAGTTGGTACTCAGTCATTAGCGGCTCCCAATAGCGCCCATCATTCGGGCAATAGCGGCGGCGGACACAGCGGCATCTGTGTCTACCTTCTTGATGGCTTCAGCACCACCTGAATTGGTAGTGCGCTCAACCTTACGTTCAACACGCTCAAGGAACTCTTTGGGGATGTAGATGCGGACATCAGGCCACAGCTTGAGGGCTTCGTTGAGTGACTTGCAAGCACCCAAGAACTCCATGATTTGTTGGCCCACATCTTTCCAGCGTTTCTCGATACTGCGCATCTCGGTGTAGTACGCCGTCAAGTCAGGTATGGCTGGGTGATCAGCAGGCAGGTCAACATCGTACCCATAGCGGTCTGAGATGGGGGGCGTTATCATTTTGGGTACAAAATCAACTCTGAAGCTAACATTTTGATTCGCTCCGTCCTCAAACGTGATTTTGGCGCGGAAGTTAACGGACTCGGTCTCTCTCAACCATTCTTTGGGCATCATCGCTTTGAGGGGGTAGTGTGCGCCCCACACCAGTTGTTCCATCGCTAAGTCTGCGCCTGACATCCTCTTATCCTGGATAGCTTCGGGCAGCTTGATGCCTTCTTTCTCCATACGCCGCATTTTGTCAATGTTGGAACGCACTGCACTGCGCAGGTCTTGTGAAATTGATACGTATGCCATGTTTAAATCTCCAATTCAGTTAGTTCGATATAGTTGTCTTGCATCCATGCTGACACAGTTTCATCGCTGGTCAGGTCGTCATACTCTTGTTCAAGAGTTCGGTACAGGCTTCTCATGTGTCCACGTAAGTTCTCCTTCATTTCATCAGTTATTGCTAGGAAGTCATATGTCTCCAGTGTGTTAGCCCATGTGTCATGTCTCAGGGGTTCTTCGTCTTCATCATACGGGTTCTTTGGCCTCCACAAGGCATCGTCGTATAGAACGCTGTGCTCATGGCAGTAACGCCCTCTTTGCTCCCACGAAAAAGACCAATTGTCTTTTGCTGCTTGGTGCAATATTAGATTGTCGTAGCCTAGATGCAATAGGTATTTACCCCAATCCACAACCCTCCCATCAAAACAAGCACCGTCACCTTGGCTCCAGAATCCGCTGAACTGTATCCGTATGACTTGTATTCCTATGACAGACATCATCTCTTTGAAGTGTTCGTACACACTGTCATACCAGTCATCGTGACACACAAGCACATCGCGGTACTTGTCGATCAGGTCTTTGGGGTAATACAACTCACTCATACTTCTACCCTTTCATATGAATTGGTTTCTTCATATATGTGCTTGCGCAGTGCCTTCATGCCGCTCTCGATGATGTTTCGGTGATATGCTTGTCTGCGTTCTTCAAGCGGAATTTGCTTCCACTGCCCATCTACAAATCCACTTCTTGAGGGGACGATTGCACTTAGCATACCGCGATAGAACACGGCTTCAGCATCTTCTCCCAAGGGGTCTTGGTAGTTGATGTCACTTATGGGTTTCGGCATGACGCTGTAGTACGAACCGTCAAGGCGCGTTGCTGTTTCCTTATCAAACACTCCCATTCTTGCCATCGTGATCGTCAACTTGCGCAACCTTGCAGTAGATGCGGACACCGTCTTAACTGCGTCTTTCTTGACTAGTATCTTGACATCTTTGCGTGGGTTGATGAACGACCCAACCTCACCTTCAGGGGTCAGCTGGACTTGTAACCCCATGTGGTAGGGGATACTGCCGCCTGAATAGCATGTGGTTTTGTTTATACGAACCGCCGACTCTTTGGTCTTGTGCTTTGCTTGGTCAGAGTACACCCACCGACCAATGGCACGGGTAAGTCGATTGCGTGTTGTTATGTCTCTGGGTTCAGCGTACAGCGTCACGATGTTGAACGGGTCAATCGTCCACATTACTTTTGGTTTTCTGCTTTGGTCTTCATACCACTGTGGTGTTCGTACTACCGTGAAGATGTCATTCTTGAACCGTATCTGGCAGTCGCGGAAGATCGGCTTTACATCGCTTCCTTTCTTTCGCCGTGCGAATGTGGCTACATAGTCAGCATAGGTTGGGGCTTTTGTAAGTCTCATGTCGTTCCTTTCAGTGAGTAAGTTTTTAGTTAGTCTGCCATGTCAAAGTGGATGTTCTCGCCGTGGGGGGCCTCGACATCGGAACTGATACACCACACGACTGGGTAGCCAGGGTCATCGCCAAAGTCTGTATAACCATCGGTCAAGCACACAAACACATCAGGCTCGATACCCTGCTCGGCACAGAAGTCGAACCCTGCTGGCATATGAGTGCCGCCGCCTGAGTAGAACTCCAACTGCATTTCCTCGCCGCAGTCGAACTCAACGTGCTTCTGAACTTCGGTGTCGGTGTACAACACATGAACCTTGCTTGGACGGCACTGGTCGATGATGCGTGATAGGTGTCCGTTGTAGTGTGCCAACTCTTGCTTAGAGATCGATCCAGACACATCGACTTGCACCACAAGTTCCCCCATCTGTGGCAGCTTGTCTACGCTTGGGAGATAGACCTCGAACCTGCGGTTCTTACGCCGCCATGTCTGACCCTGATTGACACGGCTGACCATGTGCTTCTCAAGGATTTCAAACCACGGTGTCTTCACATTCAGGATGTCTGCCACCATATCTGCCAATCTACCTGGCAGCTTGCCCTGCATCTTCGCTGCCTGGGCTGCCTCTGCGATCTGTACTTTGATCTCACCCTCGATCTCATGCACCTCATCAGTGGTCATGGGCTTGCCTGACTCACCAATACCATCGGTGTAGTAGATGTCGTCACCCAACCCATCGTCATCGCTGTTACCACTGCCGTTGTCTGGCAAGTTGGCGTAGATGTTCTCGACTGTGTCATCTTTAGACCCTGGCATATCCACACACTTGGGGATACGCTCACCCATCTTGGCTTCGTCCAGTGTGTCGTTAATCCATGCGTCACCTGCGTAGTTCCACTTCTTGGGGTTGCGGTTACCCTTACGAACAGCGTGTTGACCGACCACATGGAACACCTCATGACACAAGCCCCACACTAGCTGGGGAACAGTCAGCTTGGCTACAAAGTCAGGGTTGAAGTAGATACGCGCCCTGCCATCGACTGCCAATGTCTTGATCTCACGGGTCTCGATGAACGGACGGCGCAACAGTATTGACGCCACGAACGGATGGTCAAGCACGATCAACGCCCTTGCCTTCTCGATGTTTGATGCCTTCTTAATTGCCATTTAGTTTCTCCTGGTTACGAACATGGATGTCACCCTCTCGGTCTCGCACAAGGGTGATCTTCTTATCAGCCACTCCACTCAGTGTGTGCATCAGCAAACGCATGGCTTCCCTCTGCGACTCAATCATCTTGCGAAGAATATGAATCACATAGACAAGCACACCAATACCAATGCCCAACACTAACTCCAACTCGCTCAAGGTAATCATCGGAACAACGCTCCCATCTGCCGTGCGATTTCGTCCAGCTTCTTGGCGGCTTGGTCTCGGACGATAGGCGACTCACGCAGGACATTCGTGCCCTGATACACACTGACTGCCTGTGCCAACCTGTCGGTCATGTCGGAAATCTCGGGGTCATCAGACACATTCAACTTCTTGGCACGGTCAATGTTGGCTATGATGTTCTCGATAGCACTGTCTCGGAAGATCGCACCCTCAGTACCGATAGGCTTGTTCAGCTTCTCGATCAAGTGGCTCAGTGGTTCCAGCATGGTCTTGATCACCTCGTTGCGAGCGCCGACCTCCACCTGCTCCATCATCTGCGTAAACGCCGCCTTGTCTTCCTCGTTGATGTCAAACAGGAAGTGGCTCGCCTCCGGCAGCGGGGAGAACTTGAGATCAAACCCCATACGATCTTGGAACTCCTCCATCGTGGGATAGTCAGACACACTGGCCCGCCCGTTGGGACGCAAGCTACGGTATGCAATATCAAGCTGTACATACTTGTCGTAGTTGGGCATGTGCAACGCCATCATGTTGTCCACCTGCTGGATACGCTGACGCATCTGGGCTGAGTAGTCGAAGTACTCGGTGTTGGGCAGCAAGCGTGGCCCCTTGTCAACATAGGCAAGTGTGCGGTCTTTGTGGGTGGTGTACACCTCGCTTGCCGCAGACATGATCTGGTTGATGGGGTTGGTCTTGTCACGGAACAACTTGGAGTTGACCACCAACGATGTATCGTCCAGCTGGGACTGGATGTACGACTCCGCAGATGTATCCCTACGGGTCAGGTTGGCACGGCGCACCGTGAGTTTGACAAGCATAGCCTTAGCGGCCAGGGGGGTGACTTTCAATTGATTCATGATTACCTTTCAAAGTTAATAAAGAAGTGACATAGGCATACGCCTTGGCATCGCGCAGGGAAGCAAATTCAAACGGAAAATCGCTGTCACTGAAGTCGTTGAACATTACTCTGTAGTCAGAGCCATACCGAAACACACTTGCCAACAGCTTGTTGTGTGGTGCGTCCAGCCTTACTAGATATAGTCTTTCGACCGTACCAGTTCTGTCTAAATTCAGGCTTCCAGCCGTGTTTGCTGCGGTCGGTGACCACCACACAAGCTCAGAGGTATGTGTTGCCATGCTGGACTGTCCACTGAACATACGCTTTGGTGTTGCGCACACTCGGGTCTTGGCGGGTCGCATCCATGACAAACATAACCTGGAAGTCGCTGGGCATGCGGTTGATGTACTCCATGACACGGTCGAAGTTGTCCTTGGTAGAACGCTGAGCGATTGCGCCAGTCAAGGCGAACCGAACCGCTGGGTCTTCAGGCACCTCGGCTTTGCTTGGGTTCATAAGCAGTGCGTCAATGTTGGGCAAGGACTCGAAGATACGCTTGAAGCCAGTGTACTCAGCCGCCGCACCCTCACCCACACAGCCAGCGATGTTGCTGAAGTACAGGTCAGATGGCAGGGTCTCGTCCACCTCGTTGGCCATTGACCAAGTGCGAGGCGATGGATTGATCTTGCGATTGGCATCGAAGTCAGACAACAGGGCTGGACGGAAGCGCAGAAACTGAATCATCTTGAGGTCGATGCCAGCATTGAATGCCCAGTCACACCAGTCGTCCAGGTTCTCATCGAAGGTCAGGTTCTGCATACGACCGGACAACTTGGTAGTCATACGGGTAGCACCAGACTTATGCTCTGTCGAATTACCTGAGCCAATGATGAACAGCTTGCGGTGCAGCTTGAGTTCGCCTGCCTGCCGGTCAAGGATGACACGACACATGGGATTCTGCATAGGCACAGGTGCATCTGACAACTCCTCGATGATCAAGGCACAGGGCTGATCAGTGCCATCGTCACGAATGCGATAGAACTCTTGGGGAGGCAACCAGCGTGAATAATCGCCGTCCGTGATAGGTAAGCCCATGATGTCCACGGGGTCACGCAAGGATGGATTGAACTCGGTGATGCGCTCTGGGGCAATGCCCATGTCCCGCACGATTTGACGGCACAGTGAAGACTTGCCGCCTCCAGGTTTGCCCTCGATGAAGGGTACAAGTGTGTTGCCTTTGGCGAAGTTGGCCAAGCAAGAACGATACAGGTCTGAGTATTTCATAAGGTCTTTCAGTGAGTTGAAGTTGTGTTAGGGTTTACCCTAACGGTCTGCTACACGCACAAGTTCTACGCTTGTGTTCCATTTGATCTGTCAGTTGGGTGGCTCGCCTGGTGAGCTAGTAACTCTTTGAGTCTGGCTAGTCTGGTGTTGTAGACTTCATCTAGGACAACCTTGGCACTGGCTCGGCTTATCGTCCCATCTTCCACCCGCTTGATGACTGCGGCCAAGTACTCCGGTGGTATGAGTATTGTCATGAGTTCCCATTGCTCGTCTTTTGTCATGTTTCATCCTCCAATCCAGTTCGGTTAAGGGACACGCCATGCACCCAGTAGTCATCCTCAGTGCCGCCGTGCATAGGGCTTTTGATGTACGCATCCCTCGCCGCTTCCGCTAGGGCTTTCGTTGTATGTACCGACAGTGTGTGAGGGGTATCTTCGCCTAAAAAATCCACCATCCATACAAATTTCATCATGGTCTCCAGACTAAAACATCCAACAGCAGCACGATGATTGCCAACAGGAATACTGCGCGTTCGATGCGCTCTCGGATTGTTAAGTTAGTCATGCTGCCTCCACTTTGTATCCACGGTTCATCCACACCTCCATCTTGATGTTGCGAAACCAGTCAGCCACGGTTGGTATGCGTCCACCGCAGTCTTCTTTAACATGTTGCTCCCCTATGTAGCGTACTGGCACTAGCTTGCCATCGCTATTGGTAATTTCCCTACCAAAGACACGCTCACACTCGAATATGCCTTGGCTGTGGTGTCTCAGGGCGCGGTGCCGTGCGTCTGCGAACTGCTCTTTGGTCGCGTCAAACCAGTCGTGTATGTCTGCGTAGTCCTCGGGTTTGCCGCCCCAGATTTTTACGCTGGTCAATGCGTGATGACATGGGTGCATGGTTACTCCTCGTTTAGGTTAAAGCTGTGATCTTCTGTGGACATGTAGTTGATACCAACATCCAGCTGGATTGTTGGCGGTGAAGTTGAGAAGTCGATCTCCAGTGTGCCTTGCCCACCATCGTTGTTGTACCAGTCCAGCCCTTCGTTTTCCAAGGCTTTAAGTGTTAACTCTTTGGCAATTTCTTCGATGGACATCAGCCCTTCTTTGGTAACTTCTGTCCACGTCTTGTATTCTTCATTAAAGCAACTTTCATCAGAACTCCAAGGTATCTGTGCAGTCAGTGGGATTTCTGTTTTCATATCTGCGTTGTACGCATCAACACTCTCAATGTCGCCTGAGTCGCCACCTCCAGAGAAGTTGACGATCAGCTTGGCAACACCCAGTGTGCGTAGGGTTGTGAGAAATACTGCGCGATGTTTGGGGCTTGGGAACATGATAGGTATCCTTACAGGTTGACTTCAACATACTGCGCTCGGATGGAATACCCAAGCTGCTTGATGATGTCTAGGTTGTCTTGTGTCAATGTCTTTTGATCGACCAACCGGGCGAACAACTTTGCCTTCTCACACTTGGGGTATATGTTTGTATTGCCATACACCGTGCGTGGTTCTACGATGATCTCGTTCATGTCAACTCCTCTGGTATGTCGATGTTGTCTCCAAGCTTGCTTGCCACATAGCACCGCATAGCGGCGATCAGGGGTGTTGGGCCTTCAAACCAGTCTTTACCAGTATCAATGTACGCATGTACATAATCCTCGTCATCCCAAATGCGGAGGGTGATCTTCTCGCGCTCAATGATCGGCCCGCCTTGCGCCCAGTTGGTTGAAAAATTGAAAGTGTTGCGTCTGTCGTAGTACCACGCAAAGTCTTTTCCGTCTGTGTGGCCTTCACACTTCGCCACCGCCCAATCAAGGGCGGCACCTGTTAATTCACTTGTCTTGATCTTCATGATCGTGCTCCAATAAGTTGATATACCTCCGCTAACAGATACAGCGCTTGGTCAACCTTCAGCTTGATGTCATCGTGGGCACGGATGTATGGGTGGTTTCCCAAGTGGTCTTCGATGATCTCGCCCACCATGTGTGCTCGATCAAGTGCTTCGTGTGCTAGAAACGGGTCGGTGGTCATGTGTTACTCCTTCGTGCTGTTATAAATTGCGCACCAGTAAACCGCATACGTTGAATATGCAATTGCGGCCATCGCCAAAAACACATCAAAAACGTGCACAAATTGACCGCCAAAAAATAATTTTTCAATGACGTAAAAAAGCATATTGATCAACACATAAAACAAAATAACAGTTAATGTGGTGGTCACTGGGTTGCCATCGCTTGCTTGAGCAAGGCGCAGGGTGGCGGTTTGAATTTTGTTCATGTGTTCTTCTCCTTTGATTTTCATGGTCACTCCTTGTTGAGTTGGTTGATCATTCGGGTCAGGCGCAGCTTGCTCTGCTTGTCCATCTTCTGTCTGGCACGGGCGGCGTACTTGTTACCCGACTTGGGTGCGCAGCACGCACAGGTCATCCCACCTTGGCCGACCATGTATGCCTTCTTGAACAGTCCTTTCATGCTTGATCTCCATGCAAACTTCACGCACTATGCGCCGTGCGTCTGGGCGTGAGGCTAACCACTTGGATAACCTCGGGTCGTCATCTTGCAGTAAACCTGCGGGGTATCCCGTCATTTGCTCCCCTTTCTGATAATCATCCGTGGTCTGCCAAAGATAACTGAGTTCATATCCCACGACACTGACACACGCTGACCTGGGTACTTCGCCACCAGCTTGTTGAGTACCTGCGTCTGCTCTTGTTTCATCTGTTCGGTAATCATGATTTCCCTTTGTGTGATGAATTGAGTCCCTTGAGCAGGGACAAGTCTGTTACTGCTATGTAGTTTGATTTGGGCATGGGAACCACGGTGTGCTTGCGTTGCTGGGCGATCTTCTCACCACATGATGCACAGGTTGGTCGTTGTGCCTTTGCCCGTTGTGGTTCGACACGCACTGCGTAACAGTGTGTACATATGGGTAGGTGGTAGTCTTCCACGGTCAGTCCTTCCAGGCCATGGCCAGGGTGATTGCGCCCATGCCACCTGCATATATTAAGAGCAGCTGTCTGAGGTAGTACCCATCGCCGTCCCAGCCTACATATCCAGCGAGCATTGTCAAGACGGTGCAGCACACCAAGAATAGTTTGTCCATGATCAGCCCTTCAGTTTGAGGTACGCTTGAGGTACTCAGCCAAGAACGCATCGGGGTCGTCCAAAGGGCCGAGGGAATCCATCGGGTTGAAGTCATCAACGAACCGCCACATGAACCCTTCATCGGATTCGGACAGGTAGTTGGGGGGTGTGACGATGTGGTCAGCTTCAAGATACATGAGATCGTTGGGCATAATGCCTCCAATGGTTGAGTGAGTTAGTGGGGAATCCCTTGATTCGCTTGACTTGCCGAATTTTATTTGTTATGCTTCTGCCCAAGCAGAAGTGATTGAGACCGATTAGGAACAAGCGGTCGATTGACGGCATGATAGGTGCGGACGCCGCCGCACACCACCAAGCGGGGTGAATATTCCGGTGGAAAATTGTGTTGGAATATTCTCGTGAGTGGGTACTTACGCTAGAACCCGCATGGATACTAGGGGGTTAGTGGTCACTAACGGGAATATTCCAATATTCCAGATTTTGGAAAGGGTCAGGCGGGTTTTGAGATATTGTGGATTGTGTGTATGACGCGCTCTCACGCAACAATCGTCATCATCTCTCGCGTAAGGGCGTCTGACTATGTGGAATATTGGAATATTAGAATATTGAGTATTACATAGATACATAAGTGGTTGATTCCTATGGATATTTTATGTAGTACTGAATATTCCGGTGAATATTCCGCTGGACACCCCTGGAATATTCTCGTGAGTGTCCACTAACATTCAACCCCACAATCTGTTGGTCGCCATGCCGCGCATGAATCCACCACCAACGAGTACTTGAGGTGGCGTGGGTGCGATCAGTAAAGAGAAGGGGCCACGAATGTCTCGGTGGTCAAACATCGCATCCTTGACACGCTTGGGAGGCATAGGGGCAATTGACTGCCCTTTGGGCAAAAGATGTACACGCATTGGATTCTCCAGTTAAGTTAGTGAGTGATGAGCAGTTTGCGTCCGTACTCAGGGACAGTGGATCAGGCTTCGACAACTTGCTGTTGCTCAGCCTTGCGGGTAGCGTGGTACTCGTTGACGGCACGGATAATGTCAGTCACCAGTGCTTTCAATTCCATCTCAGTTGCCAGCTTGGAACCATTGACCAATGCACCAGTCTTCTTGTCAATACGCATACCATCGTTCTTAGCCAACTTTGCCTTCATGATGCGCATCTCGAAGAAGTCAGGCAGTGATTCAAATGACGCACGATTTGAGATCATCATGGGTTCACCCAAGCGGATGGCGATCATCTCAGCAAGCGGTTTGTAATTTGAGTTGACGCAAGCCGCCGCAACATCGAGCAAACCAGCGGATGCGGCATTGGCACGGATAGCGTTACCAGCGCGACCTTTGAGTGACAGACAAGCGGTCAACGCTTGCTGAGATGCGCCCTCGATCACGGACACTTGACGGGCAATTTTGGTCTTGCCCTCGACACGAACAATAGCAGGGGTCATTGTGATTTGATTCATGAAATTCTCCAAGTTAATAAGTTAAGGGACACTTAGTGCATACTGTCACTACACACTATGATGCCCCCTGAATTCAGGGGACTCGGGCTTGCTGTTCTTGGTGCCCGCTATGCGTACCTCACCGCTCGTTTAAGTCAGCGTTACTTGCTAGTGTCTTTCCACTAGTCCTACCTTAAGCACCTTTTCCAAGGGTGCACCAGTGGGGAGTCTTACCCCAGCTGTGGTCGCGCTATGTCCCGTCATTCAAGCCCGATAGTATTAGGTCGCTTAGACTTGCTCTAGTGTGTTGCGTGATATTGTCGGGGCGTACATTGACCGCCTTATCCAACTTGATGCATATCACCACACTAAAGGGTTTTGCGTTCGCCCCTAATGCGTAGCTTGACTGGGTAACAATCGCCGCAGTCAGAGTGCCTTCGCCTATTTCACACTCAGCCATGCCCGCCACGGCATGGGATTACATCTCAATTTTTAATGACCAGTGCTGACTAGCTAAACAATCAACCCACAATCCGTAGATCGTGCCGACCCCGTAGGGTATGCAAAGGGCATCATGTCCGGCATCGTTGCCAGCGTAGGGGATGCGATCACCACCCTACACTAACAGCCAACATGGTGCGATGGGCGGCGGAGGGGAGGGGGGAGGGACACGGACGCGAGGGGGGCAGCCCACTACTACCCCCTTCACACACTACAAGACCTAAAATTTTCATATACATACACCTACATACATTTATATACCCCTCCTCCCTTGACATCCGCCCGCACCCACGTACCATAAACATGTTGGTGAAACGGATTGGCCCCGTGATTCTTCCGTTCAGTTGCAATCAACCCTGCCTTATGGGAGCACCAACACCCTATACTTCTCAACGTGCAGTTGTTAAATCGGCGCAACGGGGATGGAGGACTTGGCTGTTTTCCGATTTTCCAGCCAAGGTTCAACGAATTGGCAGGCGAGCTTCTTACCCGTTACTGCACTTGACTCATTTAATTTCCGCGTTAACATACATACATACATCAACCACCAGGAGCACCCCATGGCCAAAATGCCCGCAAACCTCTTGTCCCGCTTCAAAGGCAAAGAGACCGCCAAAGAAGAAAAGTCTGAGAAGAAGATGCCTCCCGCCATGTACAAAAAAGGCGAGAAGATGGAAGCCGCCAAAATGAAAAAGGCTGGTAAGCCAGTCATGAAGGGCAAGTACTGATGGCTACCCGCAGTACCGTAAATGCTGCGAACAACTACACAAAACCTGCGCTTCGTAAACGGATCGTGTCCGAAGTAAAAGCTGCGGCCACACAGGGAACAGGCGCAGGGCAGTGGTCAGCCCGTAAGGCACAGCTTGTGGCCAAGAAGTACAAGGCCGCAGGTGGGGGGTACAAAGATTGAAAGCGCCGCAGAAGTCTCTCAAAGACTGGGGCGACCAGAAGTGGCGTACCAAGAGTGGCAAACCGTCTTCAAAAACAGGTGAGCGTTACTTGCCTGAGGCGGCGATTAAATCCTTGTCGCCTGCTGAGTATGCCGCTACTACACGAGCCAAACGTGCCGGTAAGGCACAAGGCAAACAGTTTGTAGCGCAGCCTAAAAGCATTGCGAAAAAAACGGCAGGGTTTAGATGATTCGGCTCAACTTCTTTTTTCCCGAAGACCTTGCTGTCAAGCTGAAGGCGTACACCAAAAGCACAGGCGTTCCGATGTCTGAGGTTGTGCGACAAGCCTTGACGGCGTTCTTTGCCAAACGCGATGGATGACCTAACCGAGTACTCTGATCACACAGAGTTTGCGCTGTCGCCAAGCGCACCAGAGGCGCACATCACGTTGGACATCCCGCCCCAGCTGGTGTGGGAGTGTGCTGCGGGGTTGGAAGACCCGACGCTGATTGCCCAGAGGTTTGGGTTTGAAGGCGAGAAGTGGGAGCGGTTGTCTCAGTGGCCACCGTTCATTACAGCTGTACAGGCGCAGCGGTCGGACTTTGAACGCAACGGGATGACGTTTCGCCTCAAGGCGGGACTTATGGCTGAAGAGATGATGTCCATGATGTTTAAGCAGGCCATAAGCAACGACTCTACGATCTTGCAAAAGCTCTCGGTGTTCAACGCACTGACAGATGTAGCTGGACTGAAAGCACCGAAACTTGACGCTGGCGCACTCAATGCAGCACCCAAGTTCAGTATCACGATAAACATACCGCAGGGGGCACAGCCCCTGACCATTGATGGCTAATCTTGTCTACACACCGCCCATATCGGTGGTTCCGTTTCTTACAGCAGACAAGTTCTCCAACTTCATCGTGGGGCCGGTGGGGTCAACCAAAACCACGGCGGCGCTCATCAAGATCGGCTACGAAGCCAAACGGGTCAAGGCATCCCCTGATGGAATACGGCGCAGCAGGTGTGCTGTCATTCGTAACACCCGCCAGATGCTGTGGGACACGACCATACCGGACTTCTTGAAGTGGTATCCAGACGGGGAAGCCGGGATACTGGAGAAGACGAACAGTAAATTCCAGCTGAAGTTTGACGACGTGGAGTGCGAAGTCTTGTTCCGTGGACTGGATGATGCCAACGACGTACGCCGGTTGCTCTCGTTGCAGCTGACGTTTGGTGTCATGGATGAGTTCCGAGAGATCAACCCCGACATTTTTAACGCACTCACTGGTCGTCTGGGTAGGTATCCCGATAAGACGATGAACGGCGTTGGGGCGTGTGACGACCAGGGTAAACAGATTCACAAAGTGTGGGGGGCTACAAACCCGCCAGACATGGACACGTTTTGGGAGACCATGCTCACTGAGCCGCCCCAGAACATGCACGTCACCATACAGCCGTCCGGGTTGAGCCAAGAGGCGGACTGGGTGCAATACTTGCCCGATGACTACTACGAGAACTTGTGCGAAGGCAAGAAGGAAGACTGGATAGATGTGTACGTCCACGGGGAATTTGGCAAGTCTTTGAGCGGACAGCCAGTGTTCAAGGCGTTTGACCGGGATACACACGTTGCCAAGCAGTCGCTGAACTACATCAAGCTCCAGACTCACCCGCTCATCATTGGTATGGACTTTGGGTTGACACCTGCGTGTACCATCAACCAAGTTGATGCCCAGGGGAGGTTCCTGACCTTTGCCGACTTGATCTCAGAGGGGATGGGTACGCTGCGGTTCTGCCGGGAGAAGTTAAAACCCATGCTGGCCAACAGGTTTCCGGGGATGAACGTCCTGATTGTGGGTGACCCGGCAGGGCAGCAGAGGGCGCAGACTGACGAGCGGTCGGTGTTCGATATCCTGCGAGCAGAGGGGTTTCGGGTGATTTCTGCCAAGTCCAACAGTGTTGTGGCACGTATCAATGCAGTGGACAAGATGCTAACTCGTTCGGTGGATGGTAAACCCGCCCACTTGGTCGATCCGTCATGTACACATTTAATTGCTTCCCTTCGGGGCGGATACCGGTATAAAATCCGGCAAAATGGCGAGGCTGACGATAAGCCCGAGAAAAATTCGCATTCCCACATTGCAGATGCGCACCAGTATGCGTGCCTGCACGCAGACGGTAACGTAACTGGGGATTCCTGGCAGCGCAAGTCGGTTGAAATCAAAAAAGTTGATTACGTCTGGACTTGACATTGCTGCCGATATCGGTTACACCCCTAACAGTTTAAAGATGTGACGCATATGCAACTTGGACTTAACATTACGAATACCACCGCGCCAGGAGTCACAGTGGCTGGCGGAGGACTTGTCACCATCAAGTCCTTGAAGGCGTTGCAGGATGAGCAGCGCGATGCGGCCCAATTGGCCAATTCTCAGCCTGTTGTCCAAGCCCTTGCGGGGTATATCCGTAAAAAATGGATGTCTGCCATGCTGGCCAAGCAGCAGACCTCTGAGATCAAGATGCTCAAGTCTGTTCGCGCACGTCGCGGAGAGTACGATCCAGACAAACTGGCCCAGCTGCGAGAGCAGGGAAGCGCCACCATCTACATGATGCTCACGTCGAACAAGTGTCGTGCGGCGTCCAGCTGGCTCAAAGATACCCTGGTTACCGCTGCGGAAGACAAGCCGTGGACGATTCAGCCAAGCCCCGTGCCCGATCTGCCACCAAACCAGGTGGAGGGCATCATGGCGCAGGCAGAACAGGAAGTACAGCAGCTGTACATGATGGGCCAGCCCCCGACTGATCAGCAGGTACGTGAGCGCTTACTTGAGATGAAGGACATGGCTATGTCGCAGATCAAGGACATGGCCAAGCGCACGGCAGAGCGGATGGAACTCAAAATGTCCGATCAGTTGTTTGAAGGCAACTGGAACGTGGCGTTTTCCGAGTTTTTGGACGACATCACGACTTTCCCGTCTGCCATCATGAAAGGGCCTGTTGTACGTAATCGCCCCAAAATGCAGTGGGTGCCTACCCCAGACGGGCAGTACACGCTTGACGTTAAAGACACGCTGTCCCTTGAGTGGGAGCGGGTTGATCCATTTAACATTTACCCCGCTGCGGATTCGTCCGACATCAATGACGGCTTCATAATTGAGCGTCATAAGTTAGCGCGTGCTGACCTGCAAGCCCTTATCGGCGTTGAAGGTTACAGCGACGGAGCCATCCGCGCCGTGTTGGAAGAGTACGGCAAAGGCGGTCTGCGCGACTGGATTTACGTTGACATGAACAAGGCTGCGGCTGAAGGCAAGTCAACTATGGGTGTGCAACAGAACCCGTCTGAATTGATTGATGCGCTCCAGTTCTGGGGAAATGTCCAAGGGCAACTGCTCAAGGACTGGGGTATGACCGAGGAAGAGATTCCCGACCCGTTGATGGATTACCCCATCGAAGGTTGGGTGGTCGGGCACTGGGTCATTAAAGCGGTGGTCAATGCCGACCCCCTTGGGCGTAAGCCGTACTACAAAGCCTCCTACGAAGAAGTCCCCGGCGCGTTCTGGGGTAACTCTGTAGCGGATTTGTGCCGGGACACCCAGGACATCTGTAACGCTGCCGCTCGCTCATTGGTCAACAACTTGTCAATTGCCAGCGGCCCACAGGTTGTGTACAACATTGATAGGCTCCCTCAGGGTGAGAACATCACTCAGCTGTACCCCTGGAAAGTTTGGCAAGTCACATCCGATCCGTTGGCTGGGTCAGCCCCTCCAATGCAGTTCTACCAGCCCAATTCATTGGCTGCTGAACTTATGGCGGTCTATGAGAAGTTTGCCACCCTGGCTGACGAATACACGGGCATTCCACGGTACATGACGGGGGACAGCCCCGCAGGTGGTGCAGGCCGCACGGCTACAGGCATGAACATGCTGATGAGCAACGCTGGCAAATCTATCAAGCAGGTGATTGCCAACATTGACCGTACGGTTATCGAGCCAGCCATTGATCGGTTGTATTTCTACAATATGCGATACGGCACAGACCCAGACCTCAAGGGGGATGTCAACGTCCGCGCTCGTGGCGCTGCGTCCTTGGTGCAGAAAGAACAGGCTCAGGTTCGCCAGAACCAGTTCCTCCAGATCGCCCTGCAAAGCCCTGCTGTCCAGCAAGTCATCGGCATGGAAGGCATTGCAGAGTTGTTGCGTCAGTCGGCCAAAACGCTCGACCTCAACCCTGATCACATTGTTCCCCCTGTTGAAATCCTTAAACAGCGACTGGCAAATGAAGCACAGATGATGCAACAGCAGCAAGCGCAGATGGCTCAGCAGAACGGGCAAGCCGCTGCCGGGGGTACGCCTCCAGTTCAGCGGCCAGGAGCACAACTCCAGAACGGTGCGCCGGTAGCAAATAATTTTGCACCAGCAGCCGGGATTGGTAGTTGACAACGGTAAGTTCTCGTATATCATCCACACAAAGGAGTAAAACCCATGCAAGCAGTAAACCCAATGGAAAAGCGTTCAGCTGAGTACAAACAAGAGTCAGCCAAAACTGACGGTATGTCCAAAGGCCCCGCTACTCAAGGCGCTGGCGGTAATGATGGCAACATCGACGCTATGGGCAAACGTGGCGGCAAAGAGTACGCCCAGATGTCTGCAAAGACGGATGGAATGTGCAAATAAGGATTGACGAAAGGGTTGCCCGGTGCCTTGCACTGATGCGCACCCCAGAGATGCAACCTTTGGTAGAATTTTTGAAATCGCGGCGTCAAGAGACTCTCGAAAGACTTGGCGAAGCAACAGGTGAAGAAATGAAGTCCCGGCTCCAGGGCCGGAACCTCGAACTCAAGGAAATCCTTGAGATGGTGGATCAAGCGGAAACGCTGGTCGCCAAAACCCGTAGGTGACAAGCAGACCGTTAAGTCGGAGCGCGACACCGCAACATTAACCAAGTAGCAGACCGTAAGCGAACTTGGACTGACCGTAAAGCCGGAGTCCTAGAGCGTAGTCGGAGCGAAGGAGATAGAGATATGGCATTGCCACGAGCTATTCAGCAACAAGTTGATGACGCAGATGCGTTTGTAGCCCAAATGACAGGACAGACCGATAACACGGAGACTGTTCCAAATTTAGACCCTCAACCCCCGGCTGATCCGCCGCAGCAGCATGTCTCGCAAGAGCCGCAACCAAAATCGGTATCCGAAGAAACGTGGGAACGCAAGTACCTTACGCTCAAGGGTATGTACGATGCAGAAGTGCCACGCTTGCACTCGCAGATGAAGGAACTGAATGTCCAAGTTCAGACCCTAATCGCAGAGAACGCATCGGCAAAAGCACAGCAAGCATACGAACAACCGAGTACGGCCAAGACTCTTATCACTGAACAAGACAAAGAAGCATTTGGTTCTGATCTGTTGGATTTGATCGACCGTGCGACTGAACAGAAAGTAGCGGGGTTCCGCGACCGAGAAAGTCAGTTGCTTTCGGAAGTGAATGAACTGAAGAGCAAGCTTGGGAACGTGAGTGAACGGCAAGGTGTTTCCGACAAAGATCGGTTTCTGTCCGCGCTGTCTGCACAAGTTCCTGATTGGGAAGCCTTAAACGTAGACCAAGGTTTCCTGTCATGGTTGGCAGAGGTTGACCCCATTTATGGGCTACCCCGCCAGTACGCATTGACAAATGCTTATGAGGCATTTGACGCAGCCAGAACGGCTACGATTTTCAAGCAGTACAGAAACATGATTGCTCCTCCTACGCAACAGCGACAGCCGAATCTTCAGAGTCAAGTAGCGCCGACCCGCTCCCGTTCGACGCCTGCTACTACTTCGGCTGGAGAAAAACGAATCTATTCCTCACAGGAAGTTTCGGATTTTTACAACGAGTGGATCAAAGGCCGGTTGACAAACGAAGAGGCGGTGAAAATGGAAGCAGAAATCAACGCCGCCCAAGCCGAAGGCCGTATTCGTTAAACGACCCACGCATGGCGGTACTCATCAAAAGTTTTTTAACTGAAGAAGGAAGTAGCCATGTCTACAATTACCGCAGCAGCAGCCTATCCGATTAACTCCGGCGGTTTCAACACCCCCGGTGGTCAAGTAGCCTATTCCGGCACCGCTTATTCGGGTACGTTTATCCCCGCCCTCTGGTCTGGCAAGCTGGCCCAGAAGTTCTATGCCGCCACCGTTTTTGGCGAAATTGCCAACACCGATTGGCAAGGTGATATCACCGGCATGGGCGACACCGTGATCATCAACACGATCCCCACCATCACGATCAACAGCTACAGCATCGGCCAGAATCTGGCTTATGAAGTGCCTGCTCCCAGCACCATCACCTTGGTGATCAACAAGGGCAAGTACTTTGGCGTGAACGTGAACAACGTTTTGGAACTGCAAGCTAAGCCCAAGTTGATGGACATGTTCACCAACGACGCCGCCATGCAGATGAAGATTCAGATCGACAAAGACGTTCTGTATACCAACTTCAACCAAGGCGCTGCCGCCAACCAAGGCGCTACCGCTGGTGCAATCTCTGGCGCGTTCAACCTGGGCACCGATCTGGCTCCCGTCACGTTGACCGCTTCCAACATCCTGTCAAGCATCACTGCTTTGTCCAGCGTGTTGGATGAGAACAATGTGCCCGAGACCGACCGTTGGTTGATCCTGACCCCCACCGAGCGTCAAATCCTGATGCAATCGAACTTGGCTCAAGCCCAGTTCATGGGTGACGCTGCCAGCGTGTTGCGTAACGGCAAGATCGGCATGATCGACCGCTTCAGCGTGTATGTCTCCAACCTCGTCCCCCGTGGCGCTGCTGGCAAGACCTACATGAACCCCAACACTGGTACTGACGCTACGTTGACCAATGCTCTGAAGCGTCACGCTGTGATCGCAGGCCACAAGTCTGCCATCACCTTTGCGTCTCAGATCGCTAAGGTTGAGTCCTTGCAGAACCCCAACGACTTCGGTACGTTGGTTCGTGGTTTGAACGTCTACGGCACCCAAGTCGCTCAAGCAAACGGCTTGGCCTTGTTGCAAGTCGCAGGCTAAAGAATAAGGCGGGGCTTCGGCCCCGTCTCTTTAAACCACCACACATAGGATTTATCATGTCTCAAGAATCAAAGATCATCGGACAAGGTATATGGGCTGAGGCTGCACAACAGTTGATTGCTGGTGACGTTTTGACTGGTCAAGTCACTAGCGCCACTACGCAAGCTACTGCTGTTGCAATCACTGCCGATATCACTGTATTCGCTACCGTTGCCTCTACTGGCGCAGCGATTTTGCCAGCTGGCAGTGGAGCCGCTGATATCCTCATCCTGAATGGCCAAGCTACCAACGCTTTGATCGTGTTCCCACCAGTCGGCGGCACTATCAATGGCGGTTCAGCCAACGCATCTTACTCACAAGCCGTTTCTAAATGTGCTCGTTACGTAACTGCTGATGGCTTGAACTGGTACGCCATGATTTCGGCCTAATCAAATAGGGGCTTCGGCCCCTATTCATCGAAAGAAGTTGCATGGGTACAGTTACCGCAGGCACAATTATCAGCAAAGCTGCCACACAGCTTATTGACATCTCTGGGGTTCGCTGGACAAGAGCAGAACTTCTGGGATGGCTTAATGATGGCCTGCGGCAAATTGTGGTCATGCAGCCTAATGCCTCAGCTACAAGAAGCGCGGTACAACTTGCAGCTGGCACAAGACAGGCATTGCCTAGCGGCGGATGGATGCTTCTAAGCATTTATCGAAATATGGGCACGACTGGCACGACTCCTGGCCGTGCTGTTCGTATCAGTTCGCGTGAGTTGTTGGATGCGTTCAATCCAAATTGGCATACGGCCACGGCTAGTACGACAACCACAAATTACATTTACGACCTTCAAGATCAAACGGCGTACTACGTGTACCCGCCCAGCACTGGGACAAACTATCTTGAGATCAACTACTCAATGCAGCCGACTGACTTGACGTCTGAGTCGCAAGTAATTCCTGTATTTGATGTGTTCCAAGGCCCACTGCTTGACTACATGCTGTTTAGAGCTTGCACCAAAGACGCCGAGTATGCTCCTGGTATTGCTTTGGGGCAGATGTATCTGACAACGTTCACTGCTGCCACAGGTGTTAAAGAGCAGTCCGAAATGAGAGGGTCGCCAGAGTTGGCTCTGCTCCCACGTAACCCTTCTTTACCTGGATCAATGTCATGAGTGAAGTTGCGTACGATCTGTTTTTGCCAGAAGTTATGCAGTTTGTAAAAGACGTGCCAGAAGTCGTGGCGCTCAACGCAATCCGCAATTCTTGTATTGAGTTTTGTCAGGAAACCAGGTATATCCAAGAAAACCTTGACCCTATAGCGGGTATTTCTGGGGTTGCAGTGTACGAGCTTGAGCCGGACGGCAATTACAAAATTGCAGACATTGTCGAAGCTTGGTACGGAAATGTCTTTTTGGTTCCACGAGCCATTGAGCAGTTGACACAGATTTACCGAACAACCAATTGGAATACGTTGGCGGGGAACCCCTACTATTATTTCAGGCCATCTTCGCAAGAAGTGCAGTTGGTTCCGTACCCCCAAGTCACGCAAGCCAACCAAATTAAGTTGCGTGTTGCCCTCAAACCAACTCGATCATCTACAACTGTTCGAGAAGAAATTTACGAACGGTTCCTTGAAGACATTGCGTATGGGGCAAGGGCGCGTTTGTACAACACTCCAAACCAGCCGTATTACGACCTCAGAACCTCTCTTGAGTACCTAAAGCGGTTTAATGACGTGATGGCAGATGTGCGCACGCAAGTGAACAAAGGTTTGACCCGTGCGTCTGTTGCGATTGAATTCCAGAGGCTTGTATGACTGACAAAATTAAACTGGTCACGAATGACACACGCCCTGCACTGGTGTGTAACATCACAGACAGCACAACCGGAGCCGCAGTTGTTTTAACAGGGGCTACTTCTCGTTTGTATTTTCGAGCAGTTGGGGCGTCCACATTGCAGGCCACGGTTGTAGGGTCTATTACAGATGGGCCAAACGGACAAGTTACTTTTTACCCAGCCTCGGCCCCTGTGATGCTGCAAGGCGCAGCCGGGGACTACGAAGGCGAAATTGAAATCACGTTTTCCGACGGGCAAATCCAAACTGTGTATGACGTACTGAAGTTCAAATTACGCGAAGACTTCTGATGGCAGACACCTCCCTACGCGCCAGCGTCACTTTTGTAAATCTTTCAAGGACTGCCACTTATGTAGTGCCAGTGTCCGAGATTGCTTACATCTTGTTGGCGTCTTCAGCGCGTATGGACACAAGTGGATTGTTCAGGTTTAACGGGGAGACAATTGGAATTGCCGATAGTTCGGCCTTGACGTTTTCCAAACCCCTTACTGATTCCTCGACTATTGCAGACATCTCTGCGTTGTCGTTTGTTACCGCAAAAACTGAATCTGTTACGTCGTCCGATAGCAGCGTAAAAACGCCACAACTTGGAAAGACAGAAACTATTTCTGTTGCCGACACAAATGCCCTAGCGTTTACTCTTGGGACTGTTACTGAAAGTCTAGCAGCAAATGATTCCTCGGCTTTAAATTTTCAAAAGCCAGTTGCCGAAACAATTTCCTTTAGCGATAGCGCTTTAGTTGTGTTAATTTTTATTCGAGACGTTTTTGACACGTTGACTTTGTCAGACGCACCGGCTTTGTCTTTTGCCCCAGCTATTAAAGTTGAAACTGTCACTTCTGGGGACTCAAGTTCTTACGTCTTCAATCAGTTTTTGACTGAAGCGTTTGCAATGAATGACCTTGCCGATGTTGGCGATGGTATTTCTTTTGAATTCATTGACTTTACAGCCAATGTTGTTACGATTACGGAAGCGGCAGTGATCAGTACTGCTTCTTCTGCAACAGATTCTTTTTCACTGTCGGACGCAGGAGTGGGGTCGATACAAGATTATTGTGACATCACATATTTTGCTGAAGACTACGTGGGAATTCAGTTCACTTTTTAACAGGAGAAGTTCATGTTGAACGATAAACTTACAGTCACTGGCAACGTCTTCGTCAAAGTTTTTGACGCACAAGGCAATGTCAAAGACTCTCGTGAATTCAAAAATTTGGTTGTTACCGCAGGCAAGACCTTTATTGCGTCTTCAATGCTCAAAACGACCAATTCGCCAGCAGCCATGACGCACATGGGGTTGGGGACAGGTACGACCGCAGCAGCCGTTGGCGATACCGCGCTGGAAACCCCAATTTCGGGTTCACGGGTAACTTTTTCGTCGGCAACTTCGTCTACAAACGTCGTTACTTACGTGGCCAGTTTCCCAGCTGGCACTGGCACTGGTGCTGTTACCGAAGCCGGTATCTTTAACGACCCCACAACTGGAACCATGTTGTGCCGTACGGTGTTCTCAGTTGTCAACAAAGGCGCAAATGACGCCATGAGCATCACCTGGCAAATCACCGTCTCCTAATTGGGGTGTCTAGATGTCAACAATTGTCACTCGTGCAGGTAAAGGCTCGCCGTTAACCAATACGGAAGTCGATGCCAACTTTGTAAACCTGAACACTGATAAGTATCAGGCTGGCGGGGCATTGGGGACACCTGCGTCTGCGACACTGACCAACGCTACGGGGTTGCCCCTTTCTACTGGTGTTACTGGCACTTTGCCTGTTGGCAACGGCGGTACAGGGCTTACAACTGCAACTGGCGTCTTGGTTGGCGCAGGTTCTACAGTTTCTACGGTAGCTGCGGGCACAGTGGGTAACTTGTTGACTTCAGACGGCACGACCTGGACTTCTGCTGCGGCTCCAGCCGGTATGATTTACCCCGGTTCGGGCATCCCAAATTCCACAGGAACAGCGTGGGGTACTTCATATAGCACAACTGGCTCCGGCACTGTGGTTGCTTTGGCAACCTCACCAAGTTTTACAACTCCCTCTCTTGGTACGCCAACGTCAGGCAACTTCAGCACGGGTACGTTCACTTGGCCTACCTTTAACCAGAACACAACTGGTTCCGCTGCTTCAGCTACCAACGCCACTTTTGCTTCGTCTGCAACCAATGCAACGCTAGCTACTACGGCTACGCTGGCAACTCTTGCCACGTTGGCCACTACGGCTACGCTGGCCACGACTGCAACCACGGCAAATGCCACAGCAGCGGCTTTGACGGCGGGGACGTACATCACAAGCGGAGGTACTTTCAACGGGTCAACTGCTCGCACGTTTGCAGTGGACGCAACCACTACCAACACAGCCAGCAAAGTTGTGGCGCGGGATGCCTCGGGTAACTTTAGCGCGGGGACAATCACTGCGACTTTGAGCGGTGCGGCTTCTTCGGCCACCAATGCAACTTTTGCTTCTTCGGCCACCAATGCAACTTTTGCTTCTTCGGCCACCAACGCCAGCGCTGCTACAAACGCAGGGTATGCCACCAATGCAGGTTACGCCACCAATGCAGGTTACGCCACCAATGCTAATAGGGCGTACCCTAATCGATCTGATGGAACAGGGATTAACTTTTATTGGTCTGGCCAGGGCGGTCAACCTAGCTGGCTTTGGGGCGGTAATGACGGCGTTAATTTTTACGTCTACAACCCTAGCAATTTTTCTGTATCTAACGCAAGCTATGCCACCTATGCAAACTCGGCAGGTTCAGCTTCCAACGCAAGTTACGCTACATCAGCAGGTTCAGCCCCTCCTCCGACTACTTTTAACGCCGTTGGTACATACTGCACTGGTTGTGTGCAGATTAACGGAGGTACTGTTACATATGGAAACACCTTTGCAGCCGGGGGAGGTGCGAATCAAGTTACAGTAACAGCGTATACAAGCGCGACTCTCAGACAAAATGTCTTGTCTGGCACATGGCGGTGGATGTCCACAACTCTAGGCCCAGGCTCGTGCTTTCAAACCGGGCTAATTGTTCGCATTTCTTAAAGTACCAGCAAAAAATCATGAACACTTCTTTGATGGGCCGTCTAATTGCTGTTTTGTTTTTGAGCCGAGAACTTGCTCATCGTGAACATTTGCGGACTACCAGTTATGCAAAACACATAGCGTTAAATGAGTTTTACGACGGCATCATTGAGCTTGCCGACAGCATTGCAGAAGCCTTTCAAGGAAGGTACGGAGTCATTGACAGCATCCCTATGCTGGACGCGCCTGCCACAGGAGATATTGCGGATGTACTTGAAGGGCAATTGGCGTTAGTAGAACAACTACGATACACTGCTGTTGACAAGCAACAGACTGCGGTTCAAAATTTAATTGACGAAGCCGTTGCCTTGTATTTGAGCACTTTGTACAAATTGCGCACGTTCAAATAAGGACATTCTGTTATGCCAGTACTTTTTTCAAACAACGCAACTGCACCGCTTGCATCGTCAATTTCTTCTTCGGCCACCACAATAGTAGTGACTTCCGGGCAAGGCGCGTTATTTCCTGTGATTACAGGAACAAATTATTTTTATGCAACACTCACAAATTCCAGCAATCAGCTTGAAATTGTAAAAGTTACTGCTCGTTCGTCCGATAGCTTTACAGTAGCTCGAGGGCAAGAAGGTACTACCGCTCAAGCATACGCAGCAGCTGATAAGCTTGAACTACGAGTAACTGCCGCAGGGCTGAATACTATGGTTCAGTTTGATGGGGCAACCGCAGCTAACGGAGCAGTTGCGTATAGCACAGGGACTTTGCAGTCTTATACTGCTGCTGGAACCGCTGGACAAATATTGTCTTCCGCAGGTGCTTCGTCGCCCGTTTGGATTGCTCAGTCGGCTATTGCTGCTGGGTCAGCAACTAATGCAACCTTAGCGACAACGGCAACCTTGGCAACAACGGCAACCTTGGCAACCCTAGCAACAACGGCAACCTTGGCAACCCTAGCAACAACGGCAACCTTGGCCACCACTGCGACTCTTGCAACTTTGGCCACTACTGCTACTCTTGCAACTTCGGCTACTTACGCTACCACCGCAGGTACGGCTATACCCCCACTTGTATTTAACGCCGTTGGTACATACTGTACAGGTGCAGTGCAGATTGGCGGCGGTACTATCGTATACGGGGATACTTTTGCAGCCGGGGGAGGTGCAAACCAGGCTCAAGTAACACTATATATTAGCCCAACTTCCAGACAAAATGTCCTGTCTGGCACATGGCGGTGGATGTCAGCTACGGCAGGCCCAGGCTCGTGTATTCAAACCGGGCTAATGATCCGCATTTCTTGAAGGAGTAATCATGTTTACAGTTGAATCAGTCACAAATCCTATTTTTGGAAACGCCGATGGCACAGCTATTACTGCGGCTGTAAAGTTTGCAGAGTTTACTGAAGTGCATCCTTTTACTGCCACAACTTGGGACAGTGAAGAACACGGGCGTTTGCTGCACGCTAGGATTTTGTCCGGCGAGTTTGGGCCTATTGGCGCATACGTACCCCCAGCGGAAACTCCTTCACCGGAGGCAACTATGCCCCAACCTGCTGTGACTGGCGCTCAAACGCTTTAAATCATGGAAACCGCAGAAGTCGCAAGCATTTCGCCAGCGCACACTGTTCGTATTGAGAACACAGTGTTTACTGTTTATCATGCCAACAAAGGGCAGGGGATACCTTATCACGCGCATCCTTATTCGCACTTAACAATGTGTCATGCGGGTAGTTGCATTATTCGTAAAAAAGGTAAAGAACTCCTTATAACCAAAGAATCATTACCAGTGAACTTAATTGCTGATGGCGCACATGAAATTGAAGCAATAGAAGACAACACTGTTTTTGTGAATGTTGCGGATGTACGGGATCAATAAATGAAAATATACCCAGGTTCTACGCCTGAGTTTAGAATTTTTGTGCATGCAAATGGCGCACAAGAATTACAGCTTCGGTACGTAAATTCCGCAGCTAATTACACGGGTCTTTGGCAAGCAATTCCAGTTGTTAAAGAAGTTGTTGAATCTGTAGAGGGGTAAAAAATTGACCCGCTTACCCTCCTGGCAATGGCGAATGGTTGCGTTGCAGCCATCAGAAAAGGGTGTGAACTTTACAAAGAGGTAAAGGGAACTGTTGCTTCTGCTCAAAAGGCCGCAAAAGAAGTTCAGGCAATTGCAGAAGAAGTCGGAGGTTTCTTCGGGTTCTTCAAAAAGAAAAAGCCTCAAGCAGCCGCTCCTGTTGCTGCGCCTAAGCCAAAAAAGGCTGAACCAGAGGTTTGGGATGAAGGTCGGGTAGTGGCTGATTTGGCGGCAAATCTGTCTCAGTTCTTCAAAGTTCAGCAACAACTTGCTGACCATATCAGAGAAGAAGAAGAAAAGTCCAAGACTGTTTATGACCCCAATCAAAACATCATGGAGTCAGCGCTAAACAGAGAGTTGGCAAAAACACAGTTTGAAAAACTGGCCAAAGAAATTCGTGAGATCATGGTGTACCAGTCCCCGCCTGAACTGGGGAATTTGTACACACGAGTCAACGCAATGAGAGTGCAAATCATTGGGGAACAGGAAGAAGCAAGGCTGGCCCAAGAAAAGAAACAACGAGAGGTTGAATGGCAACGCAGAAAGGTAATCAGCGCAATCCAAGACAAGGCAATCTACGGGGTAGCCTGTTTAGTGTTCGTCCTTTACCTAGTCCTGTTCTTCAGCCTCCTAATAATGGATCGAAAAGTAAGATGGGGTTTTTAGTTGCGTTAGTTGCTATGGTGTTGGTATTTGTCCTGCTGCTACCGCTGCTGGGAAGCATTTACTATGACACATTGGCTGCACAAAAGGAGAGCAAAATGCAGATTGAGCGCATGGAGAGACTGCGTCAACAACTTGAATACGAGCGTCAACAAATGGACAGGCAACGCAATGAACAAAAATAAAGTCATGTGGTGTGCAATGATTGGTTTGCATAAGACCGTCATGATGATAGGTATTATATTTTTGCTTGTCGGGTGTGAAGACCGCTACCGATACACTTGCCAAAACCCAGACAACTTTGACCTTAAAGAATGCCAAAAACCTCGTTGCATGTTTACCCAGACATGCCCCGAATATCTTGTTGCTCCAGTGCTTGAAAAAAAGGTGGAACCCGATGTTGTCAAAAAATAAACTCACCCCCGAAGAAATCGAAGTCCGCATCTGGGGCTTTGTTGTGGTGATGATTACCATCATTTTGTTCGGCATTGTGATTGCCTTGCTTTACAGCGTGACTTTTGTTGTTCAACCGATCAAGTCAATGGCCCCCATTGACCAAGCCTATACCAAGATGCTCAATGACATTGTGTTGTTGATCGTTGGTGGCATAGGCGGCATTGTTGGCAAGCGTGCTGTGGGTGCGGTGTCTGCTGCGATCAACCCACCCTCAGTAACTCCTCCGGCTCCTGCCCCTACGCCCACGCCTGCCCCTGCCCCTGCTACTTCAACTTGGACATCATCTGGTGCTTTGCCAGCCTGGGTAAATCCCCCACTTGATGAAACCTGGGTTCCTCCGCCCCCACCCACAACACCGCCAGAGCACCTTGAACCTGAGCATGTTCGGGAAGAAATTGCAGCAGCAAGACGTGAGGTTGGGCAGTGAATCCATATCTGATCATTGCAGCCATGATCGCAATTGGTGGGGCGTACGGTTACGGCCATCATGTTGGATATGCTGATCGAGATGCAGAGATGCAGGCTCAGATTGCTAAACTTAATGAAGCGTCTCGAGCCAAAGAGCAGGAGTTGGCAGGCACGCTGAACAGTCAAACTGAAAATCTGAGAAAGGCCAAAAATGATCTTGCTAAAAAACAGTCTGATATTAATAAGCTTGTTGACGCTGGCCAGCTGCGGCTTCCTGTCCAAGCCCCCGCAAGTTGTGTTTCAACCGCCTCAGATTCCAGCCCTCCCGCCAGAGATCGGGGAGAAGAAAGACCCGACGCTTACAGAGAGGCTATTAAAGCTGTTGTCGCCATCGCAATCGAAGGAGACAGAAACACCGTCCAACTCAACAGCTGCATCGACACCTACAACAAAGTAAGGGATCAGATAAATGGTAAACAGTGAACAACTCAAAAAGCTGCACATTGGCCCTGAGTGGGTTGATGCGCTCAACGAAACCTTTGGCAGATTCAATATCTCCACCAAACGCCAACAAGCTGCGTTCATCGGGCAATGCGGCCATGAATGTGGGAACTTCAAAGTGCTGCAAGAGAACTTGAATTACCGTGCTGCCACGCTGATGAAGTTGTGGCCCAAGCGTTTCCCCACTCTTGACGTTGCCAACCAGTGCGCAGGTCAGCCTCGCCTTATCGCCAATAAAGTGTACAGCGGTCGTATGGGAAACCGTGATGAGGCGTCAGGGGACGGATGGCGTTTTTTTGGCAGAGGTTGCATCCAATTGACCGGGCATTCAAACTATTTTCACGCAGGCCAAGCCCTGGGCGTTGACTTTGTCATGCAGCCCGAGTTGGTTGCCACCCCCAAATACGCCGCCTTGACGGCAGGTTGGTTCTGGTCAACGCATGACTGCAACCGTCTGGCCGAGGCAGGGGACTGGGCAGCACTCACGAAGAAGATCAACGGTGGGACAATTGGCCTGGAAGACCGGATCAAACACACCAATGAGGCTTTGGCAGTCCTTGCGTAAAGCTTGTCTTTTGCTGGATAATGGGCCTGTGTTTAACAACCCTGGAGATTTAAATGGCAATGTCTTTTGAGCAATTTATGGAAGCCTCAGGCGCTGAGTACGTGGCTGGCAACATCATCCGTGGCATCATGGCTGATCGAAAAATCATCGGTACGTACGACGGCGGTAAGTTCCAACTAAACGAAGATGGGCAGCTGTTGTTGGAAGAACTGGAAGCAGATATTGCTGGCCAACCACGCCCCAGCCGTCGCCGTAAAGCTGAAGCTGCGGAAGTCCCAGCCGAAGTGCCCGCCGAAACTCCTGCTGAGTAACCCACTGGGGGAAGTGTCATGCCTTTTCTTAAACTTGAAGCATTTTCGGGCATTTCCCCCCGTACTGGCCCTGCTTTACTTCAACCTAACCAAGCTCAGGTTGCCAGTAATGTAAAAATCCAATCGGGCGAACTACGCCCTTGGCGCAAGCCGGTAATTGCGTACACAACCGGAAATTCAAACGTACAAACCATTTATCAGTTAGAAAAAACATCTACCGGTGCGACTGCTTGGCTTGAGTGGACAACTGATGTTAATGTGGTTACTGGCCCTGTGGCCGATGTTACTGATGATCGGGTCTACTACACCGATGGCGTAGGCCCAAAGAAAACCAACTGGGCACTGGCGACTACTAGCGGGACAGGGACAAAACCCTTTCCAAATGCCTATTACCAGATGGGCGTTCCAAATCCAACTACTGGCCCCACACTTGTTAAGAGCGGCGGTTCTGGAACCGTGCACGAAGATCGTGTGTATGTGTATACATACGTCAATACATTTGGCGCAGTTTTAGAAGAGTCTGGCCCCAGTCCCGCCACAGCGATTTCCACTGTTGAGCCAAACGCTACTGTCACAGTCAGCGCGTTTGCTACGGCTCCGGTGTCGTCCGCAGGATACAACATCACTGCAATTCGGATTTACCGGGCTGTTGCCGGGACTGACTCCGTCAATTATTTCTATGTTGGGCAGGTTACTGTAACCCCCAGCACTGGCGTTGCGACTGGCACTTTTGCCGACAATATCTTAGCCGCCAACTTGGGCGTTATCCTTCCTTCCCTGTATTACCTTCCTCCGCCTGCTACGTTGCAAGGTTTAATTTCAATGCCAAACGGCATTTTGGCGGGTTTCACTTCAAATCAAGTTTGGTTTTGCGAGCCATATCTGCCTCATGCTTGGCCAAGTGGCTACATGATGACTGTAGGGTCTCCCATTGTTGGGCTTGGTGTGTTTGGGCAAACGCTGGTTGTGTGTACAAAACAGCATCCGTACTTGATTACAGGTTCCACACCAGGAGCTATGACACAAGAAAAAGTGCCATTGTTTGAACCGTGCGTGTCCAAGAAATCAATTGCCGGGGATCAGTACGGGGTTCTGTACGCCAGCCCCAACGGTATTGTTTCTATTGCTCCTGGGGCAATGGATGTAATTTCACGCCCATTGTTTACGCGGGACGAATGGCAAACCTACTCACCAACGTCAATGATTGGGGCGATATACCAGAACATGTATATTGCTTTTTACGTTGCGGGCGCAACAAAAGCCGCATTAATTATTACGCGAGGGGATACACCCCCCTTGGTAACTTTTGACACTGACGCTCAAGCTGTGTTTGTCCAACGAACAACAGCAAACGTATATGTTGTCCCTTCTGGCGGAACAGAAATTTATCAACTTGACGCAGATACAGTAAACAACTTGTTCTACCAGTGGACTTCAAAAGAGTTTATTTTGCCAACGCCTACCAGTTTTGGGGCTGCAAAAATCCAAGCTGATTGGAGTTACATAGCCGACACTACAGCATATAACGCATATGTTGCGACCATAACGGCTGCAAACCAAGCCATTTGGGCGTCTGGTGCCGCGCTAAAAAGCACACTCAACTCTGTAGTACTAAACCAAGTGTTGCTTGGCGGCAGTACTTTGACACCTATTCCAAACATTGCTGAAACCAGAAACGTAAACTTTATTTTGTTTTCAGACGGGGTTCAGGTGTATTCTCAGGGTGTGACCTCCCAAGAACCTGTGCGTTTGCCTGCTTTGTCAAAAGGTTATATATGGGAAGTGAAGTTGACCGGGAACGCCCCGTTGCGTAACTTTAAGATGGCCACTTCCATCGGGGAACTCAGGCAGATATGAAGAAACCCAGTATCCCGGCCACGAATTCTTTGCCGCCCGAACTGGGGCGAATTATTGAGCCGTTGAAGGCCAACGTAGAGATCATCACTGGGTCAAGGCCAGGGTCAGTTGCGTTATCCCCGCTGCCTGCTGCTGCCACTTTGCCGCAGGTTGTCACTCAATTGAACTTAATCCTTTCCAGAATCCAACAATCTGGGTAAGATACGCCCGTATGAAGACTGTGGTATACGGACAAGATGAACGAGTGCTGCAATGGGTTGGAGAACGAATTGATGAAGAAAATTTTGGCCCAGGCAGCGTCGGGATTGGTCTGGAAGAAAATGGTGAGTTGATTGCAGGGGTTGCGTTCAACATGTACACAAAGGCTTCGATCTGTATGCACGTAGCAGCCATGCCCGGTCGGCGTTGGATGACAAGAGATTATTTGTGGAGATGTTTTGCGTACCCATTTTTGCAACTCAACTGCAACCGGATCACCGGACTGGTTCGCGTAGACAACTTGGACGCTCAACGTTTTGATGAGCACCTTGGGTTTGAAAAAGAAGGTGTATTGCGCAAGGCGCATACAGACGGAACAGACATGATCATCTACGGTATGTTAAAAGAAGACTGCCGCTGGCTAGGAGTTAAAAAATGAGTAGACGTTTTCATACTACTGAGTGGGATTTGTTGCCCGAGTTGGCGTTTCGCCCGCGCCCTGGCGGTGGCATGACGTTTGAAGGCGGCAAAGGTGGAAGTGCCGCTCCTGAACCTGATCCCAATATTGGCATTGCCCAAAGAGAACTATCTGCCTTGGCAAAAGAACAATGGACAGAGTTCAAGACCACCATTTACCCCGATCTTCAAGCAGCTGCGGCTAAGCAAGAAGCCCGTGCGCAGGGTTTGTATGACGTTACATCTGCTACTATGAAGAAGCAGTTGGAGTACTCCGAAAAAGATCGTGAACGCTACGAAAAGGGCGGTATTCCGCTTATGGAAGCGATTCGTAAAGAAGCTGTTGAGTACAACGAACCCGCATACCAGGAAATGATGGCGCTTCGCGCTGGTGCAGACGTGGCTACTGCATCTGAAAATCAACGCCAGCAAACAATGATGCGGCAACAACAGTATGGGATTGACCCCACTTCTGGTGTTGCGGCTGGCAATGAAAACGTCAATTCTGTTCTAACTGCTGCTGCGCAAGCACAGGCCCAAAACCAGACACGTATGGCGGCTAAAGAAATTGGCTTGGCTAAGTTGGGTAATGCGTACAACATGTATGCTGGCTTGCCGTCACAGGCAAATACAGCGACCAACACAGGTGTTGCTGCCGGAACTACGGGGGTCAACACCGCTCAGTCTGGTGTGACCAATAAACTGGCTATTGCTGACTCGTTTAACCGAGGTGCAGGAACTGCCATGAGCGGATGGAACCAAGTTGGCCAGCTTGGCGTTGGTAAATACCAAGCTGATATTTCAGCATATAACGCACAGCAGCAAGCTGAAGGCGCTATGTGGGGCGGACTCGGTTCTGCTATTGGGTCTGGGGTTGCGTTGTATGCAAGGGGTTCTGATATTGCCATCAAACAAAATGTGAAACAGATCGGGGTTTTGCCAAACGGCGTCCCCTGGTATTCTTTTGAGTACAAACCTGAGTACCGCAACACTTGGGGGCATGGCGTCATGCACGGTACGATGGCGCACGAAGTTGAAAAAATTATTCCTGACGCTGTATCTGTTCATGCTGACGGATACAAAATGGTCGATTACTCAAAGGTGCTGAATCATGGCATTTAATCTTGGTGCATTTGCAGGCGGTCTTGCCAAGGGCGGGATAAACACGTACGTCACGTTGCAAGAACTTGAAGAGCGTAAAAAAGAACGCGAAATGCGTGAAGCTGCTGATCGTCGTCAAGCAATTGAGTTTGAAGACAGGATGCGGGAAAAAGAATCCGTTAAATCTGCTGCCGCAGAATCCTACGGGCGTATTGGAAAAGCTGCGCTATCTGGTGACCTGCAAGCTGATACTGGCGTAGGCCCACAGCAAGCAGCAATGCTTACCAACAATTCTGGGGACGCATTTGACGCTTACGACCGAGCACAAATTGCTGAAACGTTACGTCAAAATGCGCAACGTCAGGGAGAGGTAGCAGCAACTCCAGAAGCAAAAGCAGTAGCAGCACAATACAACCCTGCCCGGCCGACCATGACTAAAGACATGGCGGCAGATGAGTATGCCAAGCGGCTTTACGCAGCAGGTCTGACCGAAAAAGCACAAGCAGCGGAAGCGGGTGCTCTTGGGATTGCTGCTGGAAAACGCGCTGAACGTTATGCTAAACAGCAAGAAACTGCTTTGGGGTTCCAGCAGAACGTTTTTGATTCTTTAAAACAAGCAAACGGCGACATTGCTAAAGTACTTGAAGAACACTTCGTCCCAATCTATAACGAAGGCAAACTTCCGGGATTGGACGACGGAAAAACTGCAACGATTGCTAAAAACGCTATGGGCGGGAATTCAATTGTGCTTACGGACAAAAAAGGCAAACAAGAAGTGCTGCCTGCGGATGTCAATACTTTGCAGTTATTGACAAGCAAAGTTCAAGACTTGATGATGGCTTCGTCGTCGCCAGAAAATTATTGGCGTGGCAAAGAAGATTTCCGTAAAAATCAAGAGTTGAAGCTGTCAGAAAGAAGAGTGGACATTGAGGCCGAAAAGTTGGGCGTTGACAAAGATACTTTAAAACTTAACCGTGACAAATTTGCGGAAGAGCAAAAACTCACACCTGGCAAAATTGCGGAGTCAGAAGCTAAAGTTAAAAACTACAACGCTGACGCCAACTACCGCAATTCTTTGGCCAAGTCTGCGGCGGAAAAGACGGGTAATTGGGCGGTGCTGGGTGCGGATACTGATGGTCAACCCATTAGCTATGACAAAAACACCGGAAATTTTGCAAGAAAAGACGGCAAACCAATCCAAGATGTGACGTTCTTTAAGAAAATCACGGGTGAGCGTGAGCCTAAACCAGTGCCAGACGAAGCGCTTAAAAAGCTGCAACAGAACTATGCGGATGAAGTGTCAGGAGCAAAAACACCTGAACAAATAAAAACAATCCAGAAAAAGTATTCTGCTCTTGGGGTCAGTACTGGGTATGTCGATCCCGTGGCTGCTGCTATGAAAGACGCAAAGCCAGGTAGTGATCCATTTGCTGGCGGCGGTAAAGGCGGGACTGTAGCTGCCCCTGCGTCTGCAATTCCTTTGCCCACTTCTGCGCCCGCACCCAGGTATGGAAACATCAGTCCAGAAGTGACAGGCCCAATTACTGATCGGATAGGTAGTTTGGATATAGAAATTGAACGTGCTATGCAAAATCTGAGACAACAACCAAGTCTTGCAAACGCGCAAGCACTGCAAGCATTGCGCACACAACGTGATCAATTGGCCGCAAGTCCCCTTGTAAGGTAAACCATGCCCTCATTTGCCGATTTTCGTTCCAGGTTTCCGTCTTTACAGGATGCCAGCGATGAAGAAATCATCAAGCGAACGTCTGAAGTTTTTAAGCTTCCAATTACGGAAGTTGCGCAGTCGTTTGACTACGACATAAGCGGCGGTAAAACTTCTCAGCGGTTTGGGTCGGCTATAGACCGTTATCAAGCTGGCCTGTACGGAACGGCAGAAGCAGTTACCAAAGCTGCTGGGCTTGAAGGAACGTCTGACTACCTACAAAAACAACGAGTCCGCAATGAAGCACAAGCAGATATTAGTTCTGCACGAGCCAGAGAGTTGGGCGCGATTGAGTCATACAAAGATGTCACTGGCGTTGGTACGGGTGTTGACTATGTAACTGGGTTGGCTATTGGTTCTGCCCCGTATATGGCGGAAGCACTTGTAACTGGCGGGGCTGGCCGTCTTGCCATGACTGGCACCCGTGCCGCACTTGCTGAAGGACGCACCGCACTTGCTGCTGCCGAAGCCGCTAAAGATGTAGCTGCTGCTGACAAAGCCAGACAAGCCATTACCGTTGCTGAGCGCAACTTAAATATTGGTAGTACCGCATCAGGGTTTGCTGGGCAGTATCCATCCGGCGTTGGAGAAATGCTGAGTCAGCAACGGGAACAAACAGGCGGTCAAACGGATTTGACAAGTGCCCTTGGTTACGGCGCAGCCTACACTGGGCTGGGAATGGTCGGCGTAGAAGGAGCACTCACTCGTGGTAACTTGTTTCGCAACACCATTAATTTTCTTGACAAACCCGGTGGTCTTAGTGGCGCAGCTTTGCGTACTGGAGCCACTGCGGTTTCTACTGGCTTAAAAGAAGGCGTATCAGAAACCCTACAAGAGGGCGCTGGCCAAGGTGCTCGGATGGCTGTGGACGATAAAGCCCAGTTCTTTGATCAAGATGCTATTGAGCGGTATAAAGAGTCGTTTGTTGGTGGTGCGGCTCTTGGCGGGGTGATGGGCGGTGGCCTTGGCGGGTGGCGGCGTTCAAATTCTATTTTGCCTGGGGCAACTCAAGACACGACCAAACCGCAAGCCCCTGCAAACAACGATGTCCAGCAAGCGTTTGACCAGCCCCAGACTTCTGGGACACCGCTTACAAACGTAACGCCCCCACCTGCGCCACCTATCACGCCATCGGCTGATACCACACCACCTTCAGCACCCATCGTGTCTGGGGGCGCAACGCCCATTGCACAGGCTACCCAACAACAGAGTCAAGCGGACGCTGCTGCACAGCAACAACAGCAACTGCAAGCACAACGTGACCTGACAATCAGCCAGTTTGGTTTGACCGGGGACACTCCTGGCACTGGAAGCTTCTTTGGTCGTCCGATCTTTGGGCCAGCAATAAATCAGGTTGCTGATGCACTTGCCCCTATTGCAGCGCAGTTAAACCCTGCCGAAGCTGCCATCATGGACGCCATTGTTACCGCAGACCAAAAGCTGGGCAACAAACTTTTAAGCTTTCAATTTAACGCCGATAAAATTGCCAACTCTGTCCAGAAGGGCGTGCAGGCGGTTACGACTGCGGCTACCAAGTTCCAGATTGCTGACGTTCAAACCGTGGGCGAAGCTGCATACAGACTCAATGAACTCTCAAAGTCTGCCAAAGGACAGGCGCTGGAACAAATCAACGCCATCCATGAAGCCTTGACTGGTAAGGACACGGAAGGGTATATTGCATCACAGACCTCAAAATCGAAAGGAAAATCAAATGTACAGCAACAACAGCAAATGTCTTCCGGGCTGGGAACAGTTCCAGTCCAAGGCGGAACAATCCAAGGCGATGGCGGACTCACTGGGCTTTTACAACCCGGCGCAGTTCAACCCGTCGGGGCAGGAGTTGTCTCTGGAGCAGCGAATGACCAGCAAGCTGGACAGCTACCAGGAGAAGGAATACGGACTGGCCCCAGTGTCGCCCCCGCAGATGATCTCGGTGGTGCTGCCCAAACGCCGCAAGATGTAAGTGGAGCGCCAAGTGAAACAACCGTCGCCACCGCCCCAAGTGCCCAAAATGTCGAAGCAAACGCGCCAGTACTCGAACAAGGGGTACAGCGCGGTGGCGCGGCACCTACTGGGACTGTTCAAACCCAAGAAGGGCTAAGCCCTGGGCGAGTTGCTTGGGAGGAAATGGACGGCACGGGTACATCGTTTGATGACCTGCCTGAAAATCTTCAGCAAGTTTGGGAACGTGCCGTAGCCGAAAACAGGGCCACTGGGGACATTCAAGAAACACTGGCCGCTAGTGCTCAGGATACTAGCCTTGCAGCCAAGGCCCGCGCTGTGTTGCGTGCCGCATTGGACATGGTTATTCAGCCAACGTCCAGGATGTCCGAAGACGTAGCCGCCCGTAAACGAGAGTTTGTCGCAGCCTATTGGGGTGGCGCACGTTCTGATGCACTGACAAAAGTAGCTGCTGACCTCGGCATTTCCAAAGATCAGGCCAAACGGTGGTCTGCTGAGTTGCCCAACTTCTTGATCGTAAATGGTCAGAAGATCAAAGCTGCGGTTGAGACCGTCGCCAAAGAGCGTGGCATTGACATTGCTGACGTACTTGATGGGTTGCGCAGTATTGAGGAACAGCATCCGACCGAAGAAATGGTGGATGAAATTGAGGGCACAGGCCAAAGCACGTCTGCCACAGAAGAGCCGTTGTCTTCTGACCAAGAAGATATCGAAGTAGATCAGGGACAGCTTAACAAAGCACCTGAAGAAGAACTCAACACTGCGGAAGCAGACGCTGGGCAGAATGATTTTGTCATCTCCAGCCGCAAAAGCGCCAGCCTGCAAGAGCAGAACAACGCAGTTGAAACCAACCAAGCCAAGATCATGCGCTTGTTGGACATGCAAGACAAGATCAACGAAGCCGAATCTATTGAGAACCCCCCGGCTCCAAAGATTGTTTCTTTGTCCGAAGCTGCATTGGAAAAGCTTGGCGGCGATGTCACCAAACTCAAAGAACACGACTTGTTGAATTTGGCCGTGAACGCCAAACTGACTGAAAACTTTGAACTTGCTGACCAACTCAACGCAGAGTTAAGCAGCCGCATTGAAAAAGCGCTTGAAAAAGCTCAGAAGCAAGCAGACCAGAAAACCCAGAAGGGGACGACAAATGCCGTTCAAGAGCCAAGCACAGAAAAAGTATCTGTTCCTGAAGGAGCCGCAGGTGGCCAAGAAGTGGGCAAAGGAGTCGCCAAAGTCGGCAAAGCTACCCGAGTACGTAAAGCCAAAGTCGAAAAGCCCGTCGAAGCCAAAGTCGAAGAAGTAACTCCTGCCGTCCTTACGCCCAAAGAGCAATGGGACGCACTCACACAACAATTTCCTGGGATGCCTCCATATGATGTTCTTACAAAATCTGAAAAAGAAACTTGGGACGATTTTGCCAACCGTGGTTTCGGTGACATCGGGTCTGTGGCAACGGTTCTTGGAGGCGCTGACAAAATTGCAAAAGCGTCTGAAGCGGTAACTGAAACTGCTGCGCCTGCTGTTGAGCCTGCTACTGAACCCGTGGCTGAAACTGCCGCGCCTGTTGAGGAAACTGTCCAAGAGCAAGTGACTGAAGAAGTCCTCGCCCCTCAACTGGAAGCCCTGCCTGAAGCACAAGTCCAGCGCCTTGAAACCCACTACGGTGAAAAGCGTGACTCTGCTTCCTTCTTGGCCAAGGTCAAAGAAGATGTGGTGTTGTATGCCACCAAGGGTGCGCAGGCTGTAGCTGGTGCAATTCGAGATGTCATCAAGGCCATCCATGCTGGTGTCCTGTCCGTGGCTATGATCTTTAACCCAGGGGCAATATCACAACTGGAATCCTTCGTGGTCATCCCGCAGGAAACCCAGACTACGACCCAACAGGTTTTGGCGGAAGTGCCAGCCGACGTTGTCGGTATGTCCGATGCAGGCAAGCAAGCCTACGCTACTCTGATTCCTGCGCTCAAGGGCAAGCTTGGGGACAAGTTTATAACCATTGCTGACAAGCCCAGTGGCCGTATCTTTGTGTTTAAAGCTGATGGCAGTCTGGTCATACAGAAGAAAGCCCTGTTTGGCTTGGCCAAGGGTGACTTGTACAAAGGCAACAATGATGTTCCGTCCAATCGTGTAACTCCCGCTGGTTTGTTTGGTATCAACATTGTGGACGCCGCCAAGGGGGGTGCTGCTGCCAAAACTGCTGGTGACTATGACTTCGGCAAAGTGTTTGCCTTGGACGACCCAGACGCCACGGTAACTTTCATGCACTCCGTTTGGCTCAAAGAGTCTGACGCTCCCAAACGTGCTGCTGCCTTGAAGAACGAGTCTGCCACTGACTCACGCTACTCGTTTGGCTGTATCAACGTGGACAAAGAAACGTTCAAGGACATGGTCACCAAGTACAGCGACCAGATGGACGGCTCCAAGTTGTTCGTGGTTCCTGACGCTCAAAGCACGGTCAATGACTTTGTAACTGGCAACGTGGCCGACGACAGACTCATCCGTGAAGGTGTACAGCCCGTAACCAGAACCACTACAACTCCCGTTAAGTCGGCCACACAAACTGCTGGTGTTAATCGCACGTTTGTTGCAAAAGAAGAACCAGGTGTCTTGGCTTCTCGCGGCACGTTCTTGGATTTTGGAGACGTCGAAACCCAATTGAGCGGGGTCGATTTGGTACGGGAACAACTGCGGGAAGCAGGGATTGAGAACGCTTTGGATTTTGTCAGTGACTGGACGCTTGAAAGCGACACCAGTGAAGACGCATGGCACGGCTCTTTGGAAGTTGTCGGTGGGCGTTATGTCGGTTCTCTAAATACTGCCAAGTTGAACAACCCCAAGTACGCAGCTTTAGTTGCACGGCATGAGATTTCTCACGCAGTTGACATGGCCCCACATGGCGGTATCTACTCTGCGCAACCTGAAATGGGCGTAGCTGTTCAAAATGGGCAAGTAGTTCCCACTGGTAACGTGGCCAGAGAGATGTTTGCGCTGTATCAAACTGACGCAGATTGGAAAGATTTTCTGGCGTATCCATTTGATATTGACCAGTACCCAGACCTGGACAACGGAACAAAAATCCAAATTGAGTTGTTCGCGCAAATTATGGCGGTGTACACCAGTCCAGCTGGCCGTGCGTACATTGAGGCCGCTGCTCCCAGAACCGCTGCATATCTTAAAGAGGTTGTAAATGACATCAAATCTTCAAAGCCGCTTCAAATCCAAAAGGCAGAAGTTGCTGCGCTCCGAACCATTAGTTTCCAGAATCGAAATCAACCCAGCCGCAACCAAAAGACAGGCGGACTTCCTCCAAAAGGTCGAGGCAGGGAAGAAATCGGCCCCCTTGCAGCCAAAGGGACAGGGGCAACGATAGACGCTGCGGTTAATCTTCTGCCGCCCAAGTTACGTGCGCCTGTAAAGAGCACGACTACAAATTTGCTGTATCAAGCCAAGCAGGGTGTGTTGGCTTCTGCGATCACTGAAGACGTGATCAACATGGCCAGCAAGTTCATGAAGTCTGCCAAGACTTATCTGGCAGCGCAGTACGCACGGCAAGCCACTCGGTTAAACCATGAACTGAAGATTGACAAAATTCTTACTCAGTTCGACAAACTGCCCAAGAACCTCCAGGGTACGGGTGAAGGGTCTGTCAACAAGTACATTTTTGATTCGACCCGTGAAGGCAAGTGGGGGTACATCCCTGACGAGCGCATGGTGGGAACCACGCTGTTGACCGTTGACCCTGACATGAAGGCTCGGTTTGACGCATTCCCTCAAGATGCTCAGAAGTTGATTCGTGATGTGTTTGAGCAAGGCTATGACGCACTGGACGCCAAGCAGAATGCAATCAGAGACGCAATTGACCGCGAGTACGCTGATCGCCTCAAAGCTGTCGAAGGGGATGAAGAACTTACGGACAAATTGAACAAGGAAAAGAAACTTGCGTTGTCCCGTGAGAAAAAGTTGATTGGATTGGACAACAGCAAACCCTACGCATATCTGGGCCGCTACGGCGACTTCGTGGTCGTTGCCAAGTCTGCTGAGTACAAAGCAAAAGAAGATTTATCCAAATCAAAGGACATTTCCAAAGCAGAGCAAGAACGTTATATTGGTTGGATGGCTGAGAACCGCTCAAATCCTGCGCACTACGTAGTGCAGTTTGCTGAAAACATGGGGGAAGCAAATCAGATTGCTGACCAACTGAAAGCCACTGGCAACTACGACATGCCTGAGTCCTTTGAAAAAGAACTCTATGCCAATGAAGGTGCGGATTTGTTCTTGGCTGTGGCCCGTCTGCGCACTCTGTTTGACAAGCAATCCGAAGGCGCGAACCCAGCGGCTCAAGCGGCAATCAATAATCTGTTGGGCGATTTGTACCTGCACACGGTGTCTGAAGCCAGCTCTCGCAAGTCTGAATTCCAGCGGTTCAATATTTCTGGGGCCGACAAAGACATGATGCGCAACTTGGCCACCCGTGGTCGAGCCGATGCCCACTTCTTGGCTGCGCTGGAACACAATGACGCCATCTCGGACGCCATCACCGCCATGCGTGAAGAACGCAACCGCAACCGCAAAGAGGCTAGTCCATACTTCAACGAACTGCTCGAGCGTCATGCAGACAGCATGAAGTATCAGACCCCCGGTGTGTTGACCAGTGCGATGCTGCGTATGTCCAACGTGTGGTACTTGGCCACCAACCCAGCGTATTACTTGCAGCAGATTCTGCAAACTGGGGTGTTGTCTCTGCCGTATATGTCTGGGCGTCTGGGGTATTTCCGCTCAGCCCGTGCTGTAAAGAAAGCATACGGCGACATGGCTACCCTGGTTAAAGGACTGAGCGTTGGTGACTCCATTGACTTCAACAAAGCCCCCGCTGACGTGCGCGAGATGCTAACCAAGCTGGTTGGTATGGGCAAAATTAATATCGGTATCGACACTGATGCCCGTGTTCGCGCTGGCGAAGCTGGCGTTGCCGCCAAGGTGATGCAAAAACTCCAAGGGGTGAACAACCGCATCGAGGCAGTCAACCGGGCAACTGCGGCTATTGCTGCATATCGTGGGTACTTAGACCGCTACAAGAACGGAGACACTGCTGCTGCCACTGCGTATGCTGCCGAAGTGGTGTCAAACACCCACGGGTCATACGATGCCTTCAATACGCCACGTATCATGCAGACTGGTGCTGGCAAAGTGTTGCTTCAGTTCAAGCGGTTCCAGATCATTCAAATCTCCATGCTGCTCAAGCTGATCAACACAGCGTTCAAGGGTGCATCTCAAGATGAGAAAGCAGTTGCGCGTCGTGCCCTTGGTTTTATTGCTGGTCACATGATGGTGTTGGGTGGTGCAATTGGTGTTCCGCTTGTACAGCAGTTTGGTTCGCTTTTGCTCAAAGCATTTGGCGATGACGATGAACCAGAGAACCTGGAACTCACACTGCGGCGTTTGATCAATGACCCTGTCATGGCGGACTTGCTGATCAATGGTGTCCCTGGTGCGCTTGGTGTCAACTTGGGCAGCAAACTGGGTATGGGTAACGTGTTCTCCATCCTGCCGTTCACAGACATTGATTTCACAAGCCGTGCTGGCGCAGAGAAAATGCTGGTCGGCATCATGGGGCCATCCGCTGGTCTGGGTCTGAAGTTTGCTGACGGCTTGGGTCAGATGGCAAGTGGGGAGTACTACAAGGGTTTGGAGTCCATGTTGCCAAGCGGTGTGGCCAATGTGATGAAAGCTGGTCGATTTGCCACTGAAGGTGTCACCATGCGTAATGGCGACGTGGTCTTGAAGCCTGAAGAGATCAGCATGTTTGACGCAGCGTTCCAAGCTGTTGGCCTGCCCACGACTACTCTGACAGATCGCCAATTTACCCAGCGTGTTGTTGCTGAGTTTGACAAGTTCTACGACAAGCGCACCACGGAAATCAAGGGCGACTACGTCAACGCTTCCCGTGACGGGGATGTAAATGGTATGGCTGATGCTCGTGAGGAATGGAGTAAACTTCAAGAATCACGGGTCAAGAACGGCTACAAACGCCAGCCTTTGTCCGATCTGTTTAGAGCGCCTTCTGCCGCAGCCAAGCGGGAACGCAACATTGCTGGTGGTGTGGAGTTCAGCAAATCTAACCGCCAATTTGTAGAATCTTTATCAACCCTTTAAGGAGTGAATCATGAGTGACCCAGTCGGCGTAAAGTCTGCCCACACCAGTACAACCACAACAACTTTGTTTACTGGCCCTTTTTATCTTAAAGGTTTGACTTGCCTTGGCACTGCCACTGCTGGAACCTTAGCTTTTCGTGATGGCGGTTCAGGCGGCACTCTTTTGTTAGAGATTGATGTGCCGGGAAATGCCAACAACATTCAAGAAACAATGATTCCCGACGCTGGTATATTGTTTGAGACGAACTGCTACTTGACGCAACCTACGGGTTACAACACAACTATTTTCTACGGTAAATAATCATGGCTAAGTCACCAGCATGGCAACGCAAAGAAGGCAAGAATCCAAACGGGGGACTCAACGCCAAGGGGCGGGCGTCTTACAACGCAGCAAACCCAGGAAAGCCGGGGTTGAAAGCACCGCAACCGGAGGGCGGCAGCAGACGGGACTCGTTCTGTGCCCGGATGGAAGGCATGAAGAAAAAGCTGACCAGCGAGAAGACAGCGAAAGACCCGAACAGCCGAATCAACAAATCATTGAAAGCATGGAAGTGCTAACCATGACTGAAGCTGACATCACAACTGCCCGTGAATTGGCCACTCATGCGGCCAACATAAAGCACTTGCAAGATGATATGGACAAGCTTGTTCAAGATGTTAACGATATCAAAGCTGCCTTGTTTGAAATCCAAAAGACGTTGTCTGAAGCCAAGGGTGGCTGGAGGATGCTCATGATGATTTCTGGCGTAAGCGGCACAGTTGGTGCGGCAATTACGCAGCTTGCACATTACCTATCCGGTAAATAAAAAACCCCCGGCACTGTTATGCACCGGGGGAAACCTTCACTGGAGTTACTAACAATGGCAACTGTTAGTGGCTAGATATTACACCAAGCGCAGGGGATTCGTCAGCACTTCCCCCACTGGTCTTTTCTACAGCACCTTCCATGGCTGAGTAGTCAAACACATAGCAGGTGCAGCTACCTGTTGAGATTGCAGTGCCTCGACCAATGTTGACTTTCTCTGGCCAGGATACCAACCAACCTTCGTCCTTGGCGTGTTCGATCAAGTTCTTGGGTTCCGTCCGGTTCTTGGCGCACCAGTCTCCAAACTCTTTCTTGGCGATGAACAACTTGTCAATAAACTTGGGATCAAGCTTTTCCTTGGAGTTCGGGTTAGGGTTGCTCAATATCCTGCGGCCAACTGGTGAACCAAAAATGCGTGACTGTGATTCCTCAGGGCCACGACTGTCAGTGCGCAAATCCCGATACCCGTAGGTCACAATAATTCGACTGGACATATCCCGCAAGAACCGCCCAAACGCATCGCCAGGGGATGTCATGTTCCCCGTAGTCACTGTGGAGATCATGTCGTTGATCAGGGTTACTGAGAACGCTTCCAGTTCAGCGTAGTCAAAGTCCACGATCTTGAGATCAATCAGAATCTGTGCCGCCGACAATGTACACGCGGCATGACTGCGAAAGAAGCGGTACTCGGACTCGGGCAACAGTTTGCTCAGCTTACCTTCCACCTTGTTGTACAAGTCCATGACTTCCTTCTGGTGGGTCACGACATACTTGAGGAACACGTCCCCAGCATGGCCCCAGTTCTCGCGCATCTTGTCGATGGCGTTGGACACGTCCAGAGCAGGGTCGATGATGGGCACTTTGTATTTCTCAAAGTTAATGCTCAACATCCGCACAGCTTCAGCCTGAGTGTTTGCATTGTGAGCCGCCAGCTTGGCGTGCATGTCCTCGTTGGCGGTTAAACCCACCACTGCTTTCCAAGTGTGTTGCTCAGCAAATCCAACCTTGCCGCCACTGGAAGTCATCCTTGCCCGTTCCGTGCCTTGAGATACGGTGTACGCAAAGTTACTCAACTCGGCGGCGTCCATGTCTGTCATCTCATCAAACACAACGGGGATGTTCTTGTGTGCGCCCACCAAGCCCCATCGTGCATTGCGGGTTGCGCCTTCCTTGCCAGCCTTGATCAAGCCGTTGGCATCTGCCAGTCCATACAGTGCAGACCTCCATGCAGACGTTTTGCCCTTGCCTGAGTCACCGCTGTTGACGGCTACCAGGATACCGTTGTAGCTGTCTTCGCCAAACGGGGTGAGCAAAGAGCCATACACATTGCAATACACATACTGAGCAGCTTGGCTGTTCTCTCGGTTGTAGATGAAGTTGACTGCTTCTGAGTACTTGGACAATGTGCCACGGGGTTCTGGGTAGATGCTTCTGAACGATGCCGCCGCTCCGCCAACGAACACCTTACGAACTGACCCATCAACGTGGTACAGCCTGTCGCCAAGCAGGAACCCGCTCATGTTGTCACGCCAGCCAAAGCTGGTCAGAGTGTCTGTCTCGCGTTGCTCCGACATCAGCTTCTGAATGGAGTCGCGTATGTATGCGGTCAAGTGCATGGTCGCGTCCTTGTTATTGGATGGCAGCAATTCATATTTGGATAGCGCCTTGAGTAGATCGGAGGAAGCTGCGATAGCCGCCGTGTCCACTTCAAAATCCCTGATGCGCTTGTCAGGCAGGTGCATCCTGATCGTGAAGGCATAGGTCTTGTCGGCCTTGCATATGCGCTGGATGGGGTAGAACAATGTGTGGCAGAAGGCATAGGGTTGTAGTATCCCGTCTTTGTCCTTTAGATACCGAATCATCCGGTTGGCGTTGAACTCATACGCCTCTGGGAACGGGGGAACAACTGTCTCCACAATCTCGGCTTCTTCCGTGGTGACTTCAACCAACTCTTCTTGTGACACTGGGATGATGCGGCCCAGCATGATTGGGCCTTTGATCTTGCCCTTGTGGATACACCCCTCACACTTTTCTGGCGTAGCCCCCTTGGTCTGAAAGAACTCACAGCTTGTTGGGCCAGCGTCCCAGGAGTTGTACCGAATGTCCACATCTGTGTTGGAGTGGTTTGTTTCGGCGCGTCTCTCGCTCCACTCAATGGCTTTTTCATGCCCTTCAACACAGTGCTTAATGATGCCAATAACGCCACGCCATGTCTCGTAATCCACGTCACCTTGAGTATCTCGCATGACAGCAACTTGAGCGCAGTGGTTGGCGACTTCCTCGATAGATGAGTCTATGTGTGGGTGCAGATGCGCTGTCAGGTCATCGTTGATGTCTGGTTCGCCCCTGAGTTGGACAGGCTTAGCGCCATACTTATCCACAGCCCTAGCAACTGCGGCAGCAAACTGTGCAGGTTCAACTGGGTTAGTTGAGGACTTGACTTTCACTTCCCTGACATCGCGCCCAGGTTTGCGATTGTGAGTACCCACTGGCCTCAATACAGAAGACAGGTCAGCCGTGCGTGTTGGGTCTACAAGCAGACCAGCTGAGTCAAGCGCCGCTTTGAATCCATTGGCCATCAGCCGCCAAGACTTCGGGCCGATCTCTGTGGTCAGGGGCCAGTAGCAGTGCAGTCCACCGCCAGAGTCCACCAACATAGGGTCAGGGAATCCGTTGTCACGACAGAACCCAATGATGGCTTTGGCTGCATCCATCTTGGTCGCGTAGCCTTTACCCTTCTCGGCCTTGTCTTCCCCACAGTCAATGTCTGCCCAGAACGACTTGGCCTTGAGCCAGTTTTGCTGGCCACGGTATTTGCGTTTGATTTCCCCATCAACTTCGACTTCAAAGAAGGGTTCTTTGTACGCACAGCAAGCGTGATACACCGTCAGATCAGGCTGACGGTCATAGGAATCCAATGCTTGGGCCATAAGTTCCAAGGACTCGTATGCTTTATGGGCATACCCCTTTGTACCTGCCCGGCTCAGGGCAATGAACTTATACCCTTCTTCGGGCAATGTCGCCCGTAGGAATTCGAGGGTGTTCATGAATCACCCCGCAGTGATGATTCGTTTCTCCGTAGCCTCGGCCCCAATTCGGATAGTTTTTTCGATGTGTTCCATCGCCACCCGCATCAATTCCGCTGACTGAATAGACGACTCTGCCACCTCGACAATCGTGCGCCCAACCAACTCGGCTAACCCAAGGACAACTTCCCCGTGGTTGAACCCTTTGTCAACAAGCGCCGCATGTGCTTCGATCACAACACCAACAACTTTGCGCTGATCAATTTCGTATGCCATTTATCTCTCCAAGTTATACACCTGGGGTACTCACCACGATGGCTTTCCCCCACAAAGATCAGTCGTCAAAGTTCAAGTCATCAAGATTCAAACCGCCAATTTCCATGTCCGCCATAGCGGGTTCAGGCTTTGGTTCAGGCTTTGCCTTGGCCTTGACCGCTGGCTTTGGCTCAGGCTTTGGTTCAAGCAGTTTCTCAACCACGGGAGCCAACTTGGGGGTCTCAGGTTCTGGCTCAGGCTCAACATGCTCCACAGCATACCCGCTCCCCAGAATAGCTGGAACAGCGTCACCCTGTACAACTTCCTTGACCAACTCGTACGCCTCATCGCTGAGCATACCGACTGGCTTGAAAGTCAGCTTGGGGCTGGCTTCTTCTGCAACAAAGCCGATGCGGGTAACAACCATGTTGTATGCCAGCTTGCCGCCGCCGCGCTTCTTGAGCAGGTCACCAAACTCACCCAGTGCCTTGATGGACGCCGGGGGGACACGCAACAACATGGGGTCGTTGAGTTGATCGGGTGCTGCCACAGCAATACGCACAGAGTCTTGGCAAGCCTTGCCTTTACGGCCATCATCGCTGATCTTGGAACCCCACTGCGCTTTGGGGCACACAGCACAGGACTTGGACTGCGGTTTATCAACACTGCCATCAGGCTTGGAGCCATCGTTGCTGAAGCAATCAGGCTTGGTAGCCTCCGCACCTTCTTGGTAGCCCTTGGCATAGAACACCTTGGACACGCCCTTGTTGGCCTTGAGAATCACCACTTCCAAAGAAGAGGCCACGCTGTCAGGGTCTTTGGGGTTCATCAGCACAGTACGCTCACCGCCACGGGAGACAGAGAACGTTTTGCCTTTGATGCTGAGCACCGGGAACCCGGCACTGGCGTGTGCAGTCAGGTCGTCGTTGATTTCTGCGGCATTGGATGAACGCAGGTAGGCTGGCAAATTGCCAGTGTCGAAAGGGATGATATTACTCATCGTGGTTTTTCTCCAGTTGTTAAAAGATTAAGAGGCGCGGCGGATATTGACTACCCGTTCTTCACGCCAATTGACTCCAGGGGGGACATCGTCATGGACAGCTTTGTATTGCTCGACCCCGGTTTTCGAGCAACGCTTCTCTAATAAGTGGAACGCCTCATTGGCCTTTACAAACTCCATGAACGTGTCAGGGTCTGCAACTGAGGCCATTGTGGTTGTGGATGTGTACGCTGTACCAAAAGGTGTTTTGATGGAATCCAGGCCAGCGGTGTCGAATGTCTGCAATAGCACTGCTTCGATCTTGTCCAGCTTCTCATCAATCTTTGATTTCTGCGCATCATATTCTGCTTTGAGTTGGGACTTTTTGTCCCGCAGTTCTATGTATTTTTCTACCAGTTCAGAAAGCTTCATTTTTTCTCCAGAGGGGGATTGATCTTACTTGTTTTAGGGGGTCTGTGAATAGGGGTTTTCACTGATCTGATTCAATTCCTTTCATAATTTCCAGTAGCGCCCCTTGCAGTTTTTGCTTCTTTTGGAGGCGGGTGTAGATGCGCCGTTCTATGTCGCTCCCAGCTATGTGAGCAATCACTGTCGTTCTTGTCTGCCCAGGACGGCGCACACGGGCACATGCTTGCTCATAGATGTCGTTGCTGTGGATGGGTGCGTACCAGATTACAGTGGTTGCAGCGGTCAGGGTCAGCCCGTGGCTCATGGTTCCAGGGTTTGCCACGATGACGTGGGGGAACTCTTTTTCCTGAAAGTTGCGGAATATCTCATCCCGCTCGGCTTTGGGTGTAGCCCCATGAACGGCGGCAACTTCCCACTCCACAGACAGCTTGGACACTACATCTTCCAGCACCCCAGTCAACGGCACAAACACAATGACTTTGCCTTCGGACTCTTCGACCAGTTCTTTGAGGACTTCAATGCGTGGTTCGTTGGGGATATGGATGTACTCCCCGTTCTTGCCATACGCTACCCCACAAGCAATCTGTACAAGCTTGTTGGCTTTGACCGCCTCGTTGACCGCCAAGACTTCACCGCCTTCGTACTCTGCCGTGAGTTTCTCCAGCATGTGTTTGTAGGCTTCTTTTTGTTCCTTGGTCATCTCCACATCGCGGGTGACAAAAGTTTGTTCTGGTAAGTCAATGCAGTCATCCAGCGCAAATCGAACGGCTGGTTGCATCACTTTCTTTACAACTTCCACGGCATTGGGGCGAGGTGTCCAAATAAACTGAGTGATCTGCTTCATCACCATGTCTCTGAACTGACTGAAGTACTTAGGTACATCAGGGTTTGCTGGACACACGATGCGGCATTGCGCCCATGCGTCTGTTGGTTCATGCGGTGTAGGTGCGCCAGTCAACGCCCAGATACGCCGTACCTTTTGTTTGTTGCAGACTTCGTTGAGTATCTTCCATCGATCAGTGCTTGCATTGCGGAACATGGCAATCTCGTCCACGATGATCAAGTCGATGTCATCACGCTTGGCCAACGCATCTTTGATTGTCTTGATACCGTCTGTGTTGATGATGTACACATCTGCTGGTTGTGCCAACAGCTTGAGGCGTCTCTCGCGTGTACCGTACAACACCGTGGCGTCCAAGTGCGGGAACGTGCGAAATATCTCGTCTGCCCAGGTGCGCTCCATCGTAGAGAGTGGACAAATAACTAGCACACGCTTAACCATCTTGGCATCTCGCATGTAGTCATACGCCCACAGGGACGTGACTGTCTTACCAAGTCCCATGCTGTTTAGGCAGAAGGCTCTGTCGTGCATGGATAGAAAGTTAGCAGTCTCCACTTGGGCAGCGAAGGGCTTGAACCGTCCAGGCCACTTGTAGTAGTACGACATCGGGTCTGGTGCATTGAATCCAAGGTTGCGGAGAACCTTAACTTCATCAGGCCGGTGTGGTATTGCTACCAATGATTCGCCGTTGTGAGTCACCATCCGTGCAGTTGGAATGGGTATTGTGACTCTGCCAGGATTTCTCAGTTTCAGGATTACTGCTTTTTTGTCTTGTCTTATTAGCATGAAAGTCTCATAGAAACCAGAAGTGTGGTGACATTTTCTGGTGTAAGCGGGTGTTGAAGTTCCATTTTGTGGCAAATCGCATTTTTTGTAATCCATTGAACTTGTAGGGCGTCTGACTCCAAGTTATACCCCACGGCGGTGTGTGTCACATGTGCGGGTATTTCACGCCCCATGAATAACGTGCCGGGGCGTACTACCGGCGGCAAGAACATAAAAAAGTTGTTAGCATAATTAGCCGTACTTACTGCCATTCGTTTTTCTCCAGCCTCTGTTGGTTTCTTTATCGACCACTCGAAGATTGCTCTTGGCGTTCGTGCCTTTGCCGTCCAGCATGGTCTTGTGATCGACATCCTTGCCGTCTCCCTTTTTGACTTTGCCGTCACGCATCAACTCAGCCCTCGCTTTGTTGCGCATCTCGCGCTTATTCACTTGTTCTGGTTTCGCGTTGTACGCTTTGTCATACGCTGCTTTTGTTGGCCCACCTTTGTTCATGACCCCTCCGAATTAATGTATTCAATCACTTGCTTTGCATCATCCACCACGATGGCCCATCCACCGTGAGTTTTGATTTCCTCAATCCTACGCTCTTGGTTCGGTGTTGTCTGTCCTCGTTTACCCGGAGCCTTGGTTTCTATCGCCAAGAACTGCCCCTTCCAACAACAGATAAAGTCGGGGATACCGACCACACCAAACCCATTTTGCATTGGCATAAAAAACCAGATGTCTCTGGCTTTAAGCACCTTCTTAACGGCGTCTTTGATTTTGCCTTCAGGTGTTTGTGCCATTACTTTCTATCCTTATAAAACTCACACGTCTTGACAGGACACCACCCATTACACAGCCCTGACGGACGGGCAGGCCAAGAATCTCGCTCATGCGCAGACTCCAGCTTACGCACCTTGGGCAGAAACGTGTTCCAGATCATTGGCACTTGGTCGCGTGTAAACACTTCCTTGTCAATCTTCTTGTCCCGCATCCACACAAAACCAGTTGTCACCGTGGTGACTTCGGGGTAGTATGCAAACGTGTATCCAGCGTACAGCATAAGCTGGTGGGTAAGCTTTCGCTTGCCGGTTTTGTAGTCCAGCGTCCAGGCTTGCCTGCCATCCACTACAAGTACGTCTGCGATACCCCGAGTCCATGCGTTGTCCCACGGGGCTGGCTGGAACGAATTGTCCAGTGCCATCTGCTCTTCGCACATGATCTTACCGGGTAATGCAGCGATTTTCTTGGCCAGTCCCTCCCACTGTTGCATACCTTCTGGCAACGCTGTGCCCAGCTTGATGCGGTGCTCCATAGCCTCATGCACTTTGCCGCCCCATAAAGTCGCCTCTGTGGGTGATTCGATGGTGTCTTTCTTGACACGCACATGGTAGAACTGTCGAGGGCAGGTCTCAAATTTCTCAAGCTGAGAATACGTCCAGGCTGGAATGGTCATATATGTCGTTTCATTTAGCGTCCCCATACGTGTCACCAATGTCGCCTTCGCAGGTCACAGGTAACAGGCTTGCCCACTTAGGTGGACGGCTCATCTGCTCCATCATCATGGTCAGCGTCCACTCAGCGCGGTGTTCGGGAACAACGCACACAACCTCATCATGCACGGTCAGCACGACACGGTGGCGCTCATCTGGCGTATCCATCGGACGCAGTATCTGCTCGATCTGAGCCATTTGGTTGAACACCACAATCCTGGCCAACGCCTGGACTACGTTCTCTACAAACTTACCGCCGTAGATTTTGACTGGGCCATAGCGCCCATCATATACGTAATTCCCGTCTGTTTCTCGGCGCAGATTGGCGTACCGAATCATGGTTCCGTTGGGTAGGTGGACACCTTCCCCATCGCAGAGTAGGTTAAGCGGCCCACCAAAGTCGCATTCAAACCCCTTGGACATTTTCTGCAACGCTTCGTTCCCACTGTTCCACAGCTGGGCTATGTGGTTGTATGTGTTTCTGTACAGGCTGACGGTGCGCTTGGCCTCATCTTCTGGCATGTCCACAGATATTCCACCGGAGCCAGCCTTCAGGGTCGCCTTAAACTTCTCCGAACCCATGCCGTAGCCAAGGCCCAAGATACAGGTTTTGCCAACAAACCGCTCGACCTTGTCTGCTTTGGTGACTGTCTTGCCGTACACGTTGGAGGCGAACAGTGAGTAGATGTCCTCACCACGGGCAAACGCTTTGACCAAGTCTTCTTGGTTAGACAGCCATGCCACTACACGCGCTTCGATCTGACTTGAGTCACAAACTACAAGCTTGTGTCCAGATGGAGCCTTAATTGACCTACGTAGTGCGCCGCCGCGTGGCAAGTTCTGCAAGTTCATTTTGTCACCGCCGCTTGCCCGACCAGTGTGCGCACCCCAGTAGTTCAGCAGTATCGGTAACGTGCCACGGGAGGCGATGCCGATGAAGCTTTCTGTCCGGGTTTCTTCAAGCGTTGACTTGATGCCGAGACGTGCGGCAACGACGGCTTGGACTCGCGTATCCGGGTGCTCAAGTAGGGCTTTGAATCCTGGGTCAGTTTTACCAAACGCATATGTTTCCTTCTCAGTTCGCAAACTCACTTTCATTGGGGGCGTGACCCCCAGCTTGGTCAACACCTCAGCAAACTTTGGGTTTGACATTAATGCATCGCGCCCAATGGTAGTGTCAATTCTGTCCATCAGCTTTGCCTTCTTCTCTTGCACAGCGTTCAGGTGGTCTCCAAGAAGAGGGATGTCGAGTTCCAGCACGGGGTCAGTAAACATACGCACCATCAAGTCCTGGATAAACAGTTCCTTTGGTGGGTTCCACTGTTTGAGTATGTGGTACAGGTTCCAGCAAATCTGGACGTCATTGATGCAGTACTCACCATAAGCTGCCAACTGCGGCGGAGCAAAGTCCTCACGCCGCAAGCCAATAGCGTTAACCACTTCAGTCCCCTTGGCCCCCAAAGCAAACTTCTGCGCCAGCTTGGCAAGACTGCCACCCACAGTGCCGCCAGTGATAGGTCGCGCCATTGACAGCGTGTCGATGTAGAACTTGGGGCGTATGCCATACCGCCATGCAAGAATAGCCCCATCAAACGCCATGTTGTGTGCGACCAAGTAGCTGTCTTCAATGTCAAGCGAGGCCAAAGCCATAGCAATTTCATTGTCACTACCCGTCACCCACTGCGGTTCTTGGTCGTTCACTTTGTATCCAAACCCAATCACTTGGAACTGCGGGTCGCGTATGTACGCCTCAGTCGTCATCTTGGACAGACTGAAATCCTTTGAGTAGTAAGTCTCAAAGTCTAGGGTGATCATTCGCATTCGCTTTCCTCCGCTTTTTAAAAAAATACTTGATTACCTGAATGTTCACGCCAAATCGCTCGGCAATCTCCCGCATGGATACGCCTTGGCTATGCAGCACCAGTGTGCGGCGTTCATCGATTAGCGTGGGCTTGCGTCCACTTCCAGGTCTTGCTCCGCCTTTCATGCGCTTTCGCCTTCCGTTGTGTGTTCAACCAATCTCTTTTGCAATCGCACAATGCGTTGCTCGTTGTAAGTCACCACTGACTTCGCGTAGTCAACAGCACTCTCTGCTTCAAGCTTGTTAAGTTGCGCCTCGCGTAGTTCTTTGGAGATGATCTCCTGCAATGTCCTTGCCCTCAAGGTTTCTTTGCATCGTCTGAGTATTGGTTCATGCCAACTCACTTGCTTCCCCTAAATCCGAACGGGCATTTGGATTCTTCGGACTCACGCACCCTGCGGTATTCGCGGTATCGGTTGACATTGCTCAGCTTCTCGCCTTGCATGTACTTGTTGTACTCTTCTCTTGCGACCATGTGGTAGCGCAGATCAATTGGCCGATCAGTCATTGGGGTCAGGTGTACCAAAGGCTGTCCAAACTTTAAGCGATGCGTGGTCTTGGTTGCGCCCTTGATGAACAACACGTTCACATTCATAGAGTACTGGTAGTTGAACTCAGTCGTCCCCGGTAGCAAGATGTAGCTTGACAGGCTTGGCATACTCCATGTCGGCTGCTCCCATTTGAAGTAGACGTTTTCTTTGCAACGTGCGGCCCAGGGGTTGTCTAACTTCATGTGGCAATAGTGCGACTCAGGTGCATATACGCCGCGCAGCATTGCAGGGTGTTGGCTCATAGTGCTTATGGTGTCAGAATACTGAGCACCCCAGTATGGGTCGCCTATTGGCCCCATCTCTATTGTGTAATCAGACCACATCGGTTGGATGATGCCGTGCTTGTAGTGATCGACCAGACCCATGCACCGCTTCATGGTGGCGGTTGGAAACAGGCTGTTCGGGATAGGCATCTCCACTTTCAAATCCTTCCACCATTGTGGGTAGAAGTGTGCCGCCGCTTTTGGCTTTGCCGCATCAAATACCATTTGTCGAAAGGTGAACATGTCGATCACCAGCTTGCGCTTTTTAAACAAGAAAATCATGCTTTTGCTCTTTCATATGTTCGTTAGCTTGTAGTTTAGTTGTGAAGTACAAGTCGCACTTGGTGCAGCGCCATAGCTGTCCACTGGATACTCTGGTTCGGTCATCGAGCACTCCTGGTGGCTTGGTCTGCCATGTGCGGACAAGCTCAATCACATCACACCCCGCATTTCCCAACCCAGCAGGAAATAGTTCCATCTGCCCTGCATAGCGGGGTTGGTGTACTTGTCGCCTGTCATGTGCAAATCAGCATGGGTGTATCCCTTTGAGGCCATCAGTGCGTGGAATACTTCTCGTGATTTCATGCGTTCTTCTCCTTGATTTTGGCTTCAATGGTCAACACATTGATGCAGTACGACTAGCTTTGCTAGTTCACACATCCATACAGCGTGTTGATTGTCTACGTTAGAGGACAATGTTTTTAGTTCGTCATCTTCGTAAAACAACACAACACAGGACTGCTCTGGCTCTATGCGTTCTATTGCATGGGTGAGCATGGCAGTAGCATCCCAATCTTTAAGGTGGTGTACTTTCATGTGTTCTTCCCCTTGAGAATTTCCTCTGACCATTTGGCTCCAGCTATAAAGCTACAGCTTTCCTCTTCACTAACCACATACATATCCTCATCCGTCAGCCCTACCCATGTGCGCTGTGCTGGCTGTGCGGGTGGGGTGATTGCCCTTGATCTCCAAAATTCCAATTTATGTTCAGCTTCTGCATAGCAAGTGCAATAAGTCTCATCGTCGTGAAAACGACAATCACGGCTGTGATTTAGTGTTAACAAATCAGGTTTTAAATAAACCACAGGCTCTTGCTCTGTGCGCTGTGGTGGCTGTGCCAATCGTTCTTTGAGTGCGGCGATGGCTTCATTTATGTGGCGGTTTTGTGTGTAATGTATTTTCACAATGTCCAATGCAAAAAGCGCCAGCTTCATTGCTTCTATGCTCATAACTTGATGAACTCCAT
>Ga0208974_1000041_pt1 | contig 56497 bp, 82 predicted proteins | sample GreLakmeER15MSRF_FD_187699 | JGI IMG/M metagenome (GOLD analysis project Ga0208974, IMG submission 187699) | Freshwater lentic microbial communities from great Laurentian Lakes, MI, USA - Great Lakes metaG ER15MSRF (SPAdes) | ecosystem: Environmental > Aquatic > Freshwater > Lake | place: Great... | reverse complement strand
AGCAGGCGCAGTAACAGCAGGCTTGGCTTCTACTTTCTTTTCTTCTTTCTTTGGGGCTGGTGCCTGAGCAAAAGCGGTAACTGCAAACGCAGTAGCGGCGATGAGAGCGATCAATTGTTTCATAGTTTTCTCCATTTAGGTTAAGTTTGAAACTATAGCAAGAACCTTCCTGCTATACATATACAACGCCATAGCTCTACAAAAGGTTGACACAGTTTGGCAATGTTGCCAAAACATATTGCGATTGTGTTACAACTGTCTTATAATACTTAAATGCTGTACGCAACGGCTAAACTTAAGAAAGGTAAAAATTATGCGTTTTAATGAAGATACCAAGACTTACAAAGTCTTTTCCGCACTGCAATCTGGCGAGACATTGACTCCTGCCCAGGCACAACACCGTTTCGGTGTTAAGAACCTCAGCGCCGAAGTCAGCCGCGTTCGCCAGGCTGGTTTCTGTGTTTATGCCAACAGCCGCACCGCCGGTAATGGCGTTAAGGTTACTGAGTACCAAATTGGCAAGCCATCACGTAAGTTGATTGCCGCTGGTTACAAGGCCATGTCACTTGGTTTGGCCTAATCCAAACTCGCTGTCCTAATCACACGGGACACTACACAAAAAACCCTGCCCACGGTAGGGTTTTTTCTTGACTGAATATTCCTAATCCTGTATAATAATGACATGCTTAAAAAACTCTTTCAACGCTGGGGTAGGTACCGTGTGATCATGGACCGTGTGGAAAACGAACCCTATTTGGAACGCTACTATGTGTTCCTCAAGGATAGGAATAGATTTCCATTCAACATCTTTGTACACAAGTTTTTGAAGTCGGATCCAGATGATGTGCATGATCATCCCTGGCCCTACTTCACATTGATTTTACGAGGTGGATACTATGAATGGATTCCTGTATTTGACACTGTTGGCAGGAAAGTTGGGGAAATTGCTAAATGGCGGAGTCCGGGACACTTTAGATTTTCTAGTGCTACCAGTTATCATCGTATTGAACTGGATCCAGATGTCACATGCTGGACACTATTCTGTCCTGGTGTTAAACAACGTGACTGGGGATTCTTGGTTCGCAATCAATGGATACAGTGGGAACAATATTTGAAACAAAGGAAGTCAATATGAATTGGTTAAAACGTTGGTTGGCCCGAGCGGTGGTAGAAGGTCATGAAGATTCAGATCGTCAAGACCGTGTGTATGCAACTGCTGTATCCAAGTTGTCCGTTGGAAGAGACGTTGAAAGCGATGACGGACTCAATATCACAGTACGCAAGGCCATTGGTGGCCGGATTGTGACGTTTAGGCACTATGATGCTAAAACAGATCGCCATCATCACCGGTTGTATGTGGTCCCAGAAGAACTGGATTTTGAACGTGAACTGGGCAAGATGATTACCCTAGAATCCATGAGAGGCTGAAAGTAAATACGCTATGGAATTACTAAGTTTTATATTGGATATTGTGTTGCTAGGCATTGTGTCCTGGTTTGTTTTTACCTGGGCAGTAAGCCGTTATTTGGAGTCACGCCAAGTTGATTCAGTTGTGCATGATCTTGATCAAGACCGCTTGATCCCACTCACAGTAGAGGTTGACCAAAATCAATATTTCTGCTATAATAGTATTACCAAAGCATTTGTATGCCAAGGCTACAGTTTGAAGGAAATTGTAGAACGTTTTAAACAACTCTATCCAGAAAAGGCAGCTGCCATTTATGACGGCGACGAAACAGCGGTGCGTACACTTAAATCGCAATTGAAAGAACTAGATGAAAATCGCAATAGCATCTGACATCCATCTTGAATTTGGTGACATTGACATCACCAATGACAGTCAGGCTGACGTGTTGATCTTGAGTGGCGATATCTGCGTGGCCGCTGACCTAGACATGCGTGACCGTCGCCAAACAGAACTAGGTTTTGCCCGTCACCGTTCAGAGAGAGTCCATGAGTTCTTTGAGCGTTGTGCCACAAATTTCCCCCACGTGATCTACATCATGGGCAACCATGAATACTACCACAGTGATTTTGCTACTGCATTGGATGAGGTGCGCCGCAAACTTGAGTACTTGCCCAACCTGTATATCTTAGAGCGTGAAATCAAAGTAATCGATGACATTACCTTTATTGGTGGCACGTTGTGGACAGACATGAACAACTCGGATGAACTCACATTGTATCACATGCGAACCATGATGAATGACTTCCGTGTGATTCAAAACAGCGCAGTACCGGTTCACTTTAGAACACAAGAAGGCGAGTTTAAAACTCGCGTGGCCAAGTTCAGTCCCGAAGATGCTGTGACAGAACATGTAAAAATGAAAGAATACATTCAAGTGGTAACCGCCATGCTGGGCAAAAACACCAACAAGTATGTTGTGGTTGGGCATCATGCACCCAGTCGTCGTAGCACACATGCGATGTATGCACATGACACAATTATGAACGGTGGCTACAGCACAGACCTGGACCAGTTTATTGAGGATCGTCCACAAATTAAATTGTGGACACATGGACACACTCATCATGTGTTTGACTACATGATTGGTGAGACCCGTGTGGTATGTAACCCACGTGGGTATATTGGATATGAAGCGAGGGCAGACGAATGGAAACTCCTGACCGTAGATATCTAAACTGGTTTCGATACAGTGGGATCAGTGTTATTGTTACACTGAACCCACTGCATTGGCGCTTGGTGCCACATGCCAGACGTGAGCCCAACGATGGTTGGCCCAGTCCCAATGAACGAACCTGGAGCGTCAGTTGGTTGTTCTTGACCATACGTGGTTGGGTTGACAATGGTGATTGGTAATGCGAGATTTAGTGCCGTACATAGTTTATGCCTTGATGTTTGTAGTGGTGTACCATCACAACTCTGTAATGGGCGAAGATGGTGAACGTGCGGCACTGGATCGAAAGCGCAACTCTTCAGGATACTTGATAAAATATTATGGACAAGAAAACTAAAGAGTTAGCCGAGCAAGCAGGATTTGTTCTGGACGAGTTGCCAGATACTGTGCTCCAGCCTTTGGAAACATTTGCTGAACTATTGCGAGGCGCCAACACTCGCGAAGTGATTGCATTGTGTGCCAATACTATTAATAACAACCTCAATGAACAACAACAAAAAGTCAAGAATCGTTGGGAAATTGTAGAATTAGTGGTAATAGTAACAGCATTCATTGCCTGGGTCACCTGGTGGTACACTCAATCTCATTAATAAAGGATAGGATATGAAAGTTTATATTGGCAAATATCGAGATCACTGGATCTCTCCTTACACCATGTTGGACTATGCGTTCTTCTGGACTGACTGGTCCAAGTGCAGTCGTGATCGACGTATTCGCAGTCTTGAAGAAGAAGGCAAATACATTGAGCATCCAGAGTGGGTGGAACGTTGGAGTGACCGTCTAACTCCTGTTAGCCGAGTGATTCAGTGGGTGTGGGATCGTGTGCATCCGCCTATCAACTATATCAAGATTGACTACTGGGATACCTGGAGCATGGACCATACTCTAAGTCCAATCATCCTGCCCATGCTCAAACAACTCAAAGAAAAGAAACACGGTGCTCCGTTTGTGGATGATGAAGATGTACCTGAGCACCTTCGCAGTACAGCGGCACCTGCCAAAGAAAACGAGTGGGACACAGATGCCAACCACTTTGATCGTTGGGATTGGGCCATGAGCGAGATGATCTTTGCATTTGAGTGCAAGGTAGATGACTCCTGGGAAGAGGAGTTTCGTTCAGGCGAACATGATATGCTATGGGTGCCTGTGGACCGGGACGGTAACGAAGTGCCCAAGGGTGAACACAATTTTTATCAAATGAAAGACGGTCCTAAAAATACCTACAAGTGCGATTACGAAGGTATGAAAGTGGTCGAAGCACGTATCCAAAACGGTTTCCGCTTGTTTGGCAAGTATTATCAAGCACTCTGGGATTGAAATGACATTCAAACACATGATCAGAGACATGATGACCTACGGCGCCGACTCAGGAGTAGAATTCACTCCCAACTCAATACCCAGAAGTGACTATGAGCAGTGGCGGAAACAGTACACTTGGGACGCTCTTCATGATTTACGCTATGGCCAAAGTTTCTGCAACTACTTTGGCATCACAGATCAACGAATATTCTTTGATCGAAACTGGCAAACTTGTGACACAGTGATTCAGCGAGAGTGGCTTGCAAGATCCTAATTTTCCACACGGTGCCCAAATAGCATGGGGCAGATCGTATGACACAATCACAGCCTGGGACGAAATTGCCACCTGGGGTGTAGAGTTTTTTGGCCTGCCCGGAGATCGTTATGTCACTGACATCAACATCAACGATATGACCTGGTGGTTCCGAGATCCACGTGATCAAACCCTGTTTGTTTTACGTAACGGCCTGGCTCGATGCATACAGTTAGAATCCACAACATAGAAGTTTATGATGCAATTGATCTAAAAAATCGATTGATACAAGACGGCCTAGTTATGGATCAAGACTTCAAATGGGCCTGGATCACTGCTGAGTACAACGACGTAGAAGGATGGACACGACAGAAACATGCAGAATTTGAATTTCAAGATCCGGCCTTGGCTACGTTTTATCAGTTGAAATGGTCATGATAAGTATTTTCGATGATCAAGAAAATACTCGTCACAATTGCCATGTGTGCAACTGTATCAGCCCAGGCTGATAGTGTGTTGCTGTACAATCTCTCTCAGGATCGAACTGTAATGAGTCGCGATGCTGACCGCCTGCGTAGTATTGCCAGCATTACCAAGATCATGACTGCCATGGTTGCATTGGACTATGACAAAGATCTCAGTCGAAGACTTCAGTTGAGTCGATCAGTTCGTAGCAATCTACCCAGGCAAGAATACACACGTGAACAACTGCTCAAAGCCATGTTGATCAACTCAGACAATGCTGCCGCAGAAACTATTGCTGAAGACTACCCAGGTGGACGTAGTGCATTTATAGCCCGAATGAACATGACTGCTGATGCCTGGGGTATGAAAGACACCAACTTTATTGATCCGTCAGGCCTGGGTGTGTTCAATGTCAGCACAGTTCGAGACGTGGCCAACATGATGACCACTGCCACAGGTTATTGGTTTATTACAGAAGTTAGTGGCCAGAAACAAGCCGCAATTGAAACCAAATACAAAAAGCGGATCCGAACTATAAACCTGCCACACACATCGGGCCCGTTGTTGTTTACATTTGATTCGGTCATAGTGAGCAAAACCGGATTGACTTCATCAGCAGGTTGGTGTGTGGGCATGGTGGTTGAGCAAAGCAACCAAAAGTATGTGGTAGTGGTCCTGGGCAGTAGAAACAAAAGAGAGCGACTGGAAACAGTCAAAAATATACGCTACAACCATATTGTAGATACAAATTTAAACACCGTGAATTTTTCAACTAATTATTAGTAATGAAACAAACACATGAGCCATTGTTTGAAATCCGCCTGGGCGATAGTTTTAACTATGCCCGAGAAATCAACAAACCTTTTGGTGAACTGGACCGAGTACTGGCCTGGTGCAAAACTGAACTGACAGGTGAGTGGCGTTGGCAACTAGTAGATGTCAGCACAGACAAACGACCCGGGCGTTACATTTTCTACTTTGACTCCGAGCGTGACTACTTTGCTTTCACGCTGTACTGGCAGTAATTTGTTATCGAACAGCGCCAGCGATGTCGGCTTTGCTGATGTTCCTAGAACCCATAACATCGTTGCCATATTCATTCCAGTCCACTGCCTGCCAAGGTGCTAGATCACCCCGAACAAAAAAGAAACTGTTGGGATTGGCCAGTTCAAATCCTTGTGTGATGATTTGCCCAGCACGGCGACCTTTCATTCTAAACGCAAAGTCGGCGTCAGCAGGATCACGTACAAACTCGTATTTGCCACTGAGTTTAGGCGGCTGAATTGGCTCTCGTTTGACTTCGGTTCTGCGCCAGATCTGTGCCACAGCCGGAACATCATATCCACGACGTGGTCCTTCACTGGGCAAGTAGAAACTGTTGCGCGGCAATACATATTCGTCCATGAGTTCAAAGTCATTGTCCAATCGATTTTGTATGCTGGGCCTGCGAAACGTTCTTGGAACAATTTGAGCAATGTAATCAGCAAACGTGGCAGCCTTGTTGAAAAATTTGATAGCAAGATCTGATCCACGACCAAACGGTGGATTTTGTATGACCAAGAAACCTGGTTGATGTTGATGCTGTGCTGTGAAAAAGTCTTGCTGAGAGACATTGGGGCTTTTGGGATCCAAGTCATACATTTCAATACCGGGAAAATAACGTGCCAAATCCTGATTACCAGCCGCTGGTTCGATCATACGGGATATTGGTAAATTGTGTCTTTTGACCCAGGTAGCAAACTGTTCGGCCGCTTCTGGACGAGTAAAGAACTGATCGTGTTCTACACCAGCGGATTGTTTACGCTGTGCTTGGGTTTTTTCCGGGATAAATTCGTTGAAACGCATAGAGTATTTATTTGTAATACTTGAGTAGTACTTGACAAATAATCTCAAATCCTGTATAATTTAGACATAGAAACTTTTAATAGGTGTCACTTTGTCTATCCAAATCGAAAACTTAACTCCCGAGCAGGTTGAAATGTGCGACATCATGTGGAGTTTTGAATCTGCTGAGGAATACATTGAATGGTATGAACTGCTCGACGACGAAGACAAACGTCAGGCGGATGTACTGCAACGCATGATCATTCTTGAAAGCATGGAAGAAATGTTGGCCGAGGTCAACGACAACTATCGACAAGCCCGCAACTATTTGAAAAAGTTTCGTTTATGAACCATCACTTTGTTGTGATGTGGGATAACACCGGCCTGGAGTACATAGGCGACATTACTGCGGACGAGGTCAATCGTAGTTGGTCGGCGCTGAAAGGCAAAGTGGTTGGTAGTGCCTTGCCCAATCTCAACCATATGATGCTCCGTGCTAGGTACAACCCACAGCGCCATTATGAGATCTATCAGGTGGAAGCCACTGATGGCATCACTGCTGATGACATACGAGATATGTTTGAGGCCAATCCACAGGTGGCCGCGGACACAATCCGCAGACTTGGTCACTGCTACTTTAGTGACAGGGTACAAGAAGACCGTGTGGTAATACGTTGATGGACGAACTTAAAATACGATACGACGAGGAGGAACGTAAGTACTATGTGTATTTCAACGGGCCTTGGGGACAATGTGCCTACTCTAGCGATCCGTTTGACACACTAGAAGATGCTGAAGCATTTAAGAAAGAACAGGAAACACAATGATCACAACAATCAACGGCGATATGCTAGAAGTATCCGATCAAATTACAGACGGATCCATTGACCTACTGCTGACAGATCCACCTTACAACATCAGTGAGGACGGAGCCCAGCCAGTGTGGATTGACAAAGAAACTGGCAAAAACAAAACAAACATACACAATCAAAAATTCAGCGAGAGCTTTGACCAGAACTGGGATGAAGTGGGACACGATGAGTTCTTGCAACAGATCAATGGCTGGGCTGAAGTTTGGTTCAAGAAAATCCGCAAAGGTGGAAGTTTTGCTATCTTTATCAGCGATCAGTATGTGAGCTATCTCTGGACTGCTATGGAGAATGCAGGATTTGAACCCAAGCGTGTGTGGACCTGGAAGAAGCCAGCGGCAGTACCATTCAATCGCAAGGTCAATCCTGTGAGTGCCTGCGAGTATGTGCTGTTTGGTATCAAGCCCAAGGGCCCTAGAACTTTTAATGCAGATGTTGTCAAGGGTTCAATTGTGGAACGCTATGCATCAGCAGACAAGGTTAGTAGCATTGTTTACAAAATGGTCAAGGATGCCAACAGTCTTGATAATCTTGACAAAATCTTTGATGAGGCCAAGAAAGAAGCCACACGGATGTTGGCTGATCGCAAGACCGAAGAAGGATTAATACAATGTGTGATTCCAAACACCATCACCTACAGTGGTGGGTTGGGCAAGGGCAAGATACATCCTACACAAAAGCCCACAGAGATCTTGGAGTACTTCATTGAGTTGTTGAGCAACCCAGGCAACACAGTACTAGATACATTTGCAGGCAGTGGCTCCACTGGCATTGCCTGCGAGAACCGAAATAGAAACTGCATTTTGGTTGAGCGTGATCCAGGTATGTTTGCAAAGATGCAAGCTCGAATTGATGAAAAAACCGCACACTCCAACATAGTTGAGTTCATTTGACCTAATTCAATAAATTTGTTATAATACACTTATGTTTAATTTTTGGAGTACCGTATGACCAAGGCTGTGACATCTAACCTAGTAGTAAATCCCTTTGCACCACCACCTAAGATTGTGCAAACCCCGTTGGTGTCAACTGGGAATATATATGATCCATTGGTTCCCCGTGCAATGGCTATTGCTAATGAAGATGTGGTTCAAGAGGCTATAGATGCTTTGCGTACCCGACTGCAAGGAACTCCATACCATCAAGAACATTTCGGACGGGTTGAAGAGTTAGAATCCAATTTGATCGATATCAATATTGATATTCAACGTCTATTAGAAACGCCACATATTGCAAAAAATATTATTGAGCTGTTTGATCCTCGAATCATGCAACCACTTAATGTTATTTTTATTAAAGAAACCGGACGCTACAGTGCCTGGGAGGGCCAACAAAGTGGCACAGCCTTTGCATTGATGATGCATTTTGGATTGATTGCTCCTGGCACCTTAATTCAATGTAAAGTGGTAGATGATGATCTTGTTGTACCTGGCTCAGACTTGACCGGTGAGGCTGTGGGCAATTACGGATTTCGTTGTATCAATTACAAAGGGCGTAAGGAACCTGATTTATTTTGGATCTTTAGAAGTATGGTCAATGGTGTGCGGCTCTATAACAGTACACTGACAGAAGATTTACAGGCTAACGAAATCCAAAATATGTTGCAAACTCACAGTATGTTTTCAGCACCGGGACTTGAAGCTCGCGGGCAAAAAGCCAAACCGGGCATGGTCACTCACATCAGTAGTATGTTAAACATAGCCGGACACGGTACTGAGTCAGAAAAATTTGATGTAACCAAAGCAGACTTAGATTGGGTGCTGGGTTGGCACAATCGCTACTACGCCAGCGAAAAGGGTGTGAACGGTGGCTATTTAATTACATTTGGACGCTTTGCCGCATTGTGTCGTGAGCAAGATATAGCAATTACCAAAGAACACGAGCTTGAGTTTTTCCAGCATATGAAACGCTACGGGTCGCCAAAAGCATTCCACGATGATTGCAAGCAACGATACAAAAAGGTATATGGTGGATGGTCAGACGCTTGCCTATTACCAATCTGGCAGAAAGATTATATGAAACGTGGCGGCACCTTGCCATTAGCAACTATCAAGAATTACAATGAATACAAATCTCTCTGATTCATATCACTTCTATCTTTGGCGTCATCGCTACATAGATGACGATACTGAAGCCACAGTGACTCGAACTTGTTTTGGACTAACCTCCAATCTTGACAAGAGACAAAACGGATATGAAGGGCACGTGGGACATCCTATCCGATGGGCGGCTGTTTGGCAAGGTCCTGAAAGACAAATACGTGAATTAGAGCATCGTCTCAAAGCCGCTTTTAGAGACTATCTTTTTGCCGGCCACAATGACTTTGTGTACGAGTGGGTGGACGAAACTGTACCTTACGAAAGTGTAAGAAATTGGGTAGAATGGGAAGTTGAAAATACATTTGCTGATATAGGAAAACTATGAGCGTTTTACATTTCAAGGCAAGGCCCTGGACGGTATTTGATCCTGCCAACAAGGAACACCGACGTTGGTACAACCAGTTTGTCACACACGGCGGTTGGGGACAGTGCCCTTACAGATTCATTGTGCCCGAAGATCACGGAGACTTGATAACCATGTGCCAACGTGCTCTTGTGCGTTACTATGTGGCACATGAGTTTGACAAAAGGCCGCGTCAGACTGTGCGTTTCCAAAAGCGCCGATGATTCAAGATCTTTATAGTCAGTGGGCAATCCAGCCACATCATGTGCATGGAGATTGTTTCACTGGCTATGAACCCATATATGATCAACTGGAAAAATTTACCAACAGCACCTACGATCAAGATCCCGAGGGAACCATTGCTCAGGTCAAGGCCCTGTACCGAAGCATCAACTTGGTGCCCATTGATTACTACACTGAAACAGGGGTAATTGATCACTTGCGACAGTTTAGAGACCAAGCAATAAATCCAGTAGTGGATCATGTGCTGGGCCTGGGAAACAATCAAGGACAGAAATTAAATCGTTTCTTGTTTCCCAACATGATGACTGCAGAACCCAAAGGCCGCGGATCAAACAGCCTGCGAGATAGATTCTACAACGATGCCAAACTGGAACGTGCCATTAGAATCTGCTTTGAATTTAGAACCGGCAATCGATTGGTTCATCCCACCGCTCTACGCCGAAGTCTGGAATTGGTCACAGGCGAAAACATACAAAACTTCAAGCCTCAAAATGCCCGAGCTCTAGTAGAGCACCTGTGTCCTGTTATGTGGGGCAGAGTGTATGATTACTCAGCAGGGTATGGTGGTCGACTCTTGGGCATCACTGCCAGTCGCCTGGGGTATGATTATATTGGTGTAGATCCCAACACAGAAACATTTCAAAATCTACAATACCTAGCTCAGTTGATTGACACAGCATTTGGCCGCAGTGCCACATTGAACTGTGATGTGAGTGAAAATTTTCAACCCCGGGACATTGATCTTGCATTTTCAAGTCCGCCTTATTTTAATCTTGAGAAATATTCAGACGAGCCTACGCAATGCATGGTCCGATGTGCTACACTAGATGATTGGTTTGAACTGTATGTCACCCCTACCATGCAACGCATACATCAAGGTCTCAACGCAGATGGAGTGTTTGCTACCAATATTGCCGACTATAAAACTGGCGGCAAGCAAGAATACCAAGTGGTTGATAGATGGATTGCCCTGGCGGAGAAACTGGGATTCCGATATCAAAAGGTCATACGCATGATGCTGAACACAAGACCCGGTGTGGGCAATCACAAAACAGCCGGCCGACAAAAGTGGGAAGGCGTGTATGTTTTCTCCAAGAAATAGTGAAAATTCCAAAGTAATACTCAAGTACTACCAAAACCCTACAGCAATGTGGGGTATTTTTTTGGTTGACCGAATATTCCCTTTTTGCTATAATACTTGTATAGAAACTAAAAAGGGGTTTGAAATGGGTACACGCAGTCGCATTGCAGTCATGCACGGTCCAATCGCCAAGTCAATTTATTGCCACTGGGACGGCTATCTTGAGCACAACGGTGCAATCCTCCAAGAACACTATGATTCCTCCAAAGCCAATGAATTGGTCTCCCTGGGCGACATGAGTACCCTGCGAGCTGAGATTGGTGAGAAACATGCGTTCAGTCAGTTTGATTTGCCTGCTGATGAAGTAGAAGCATACAAGACACTCACAGAAAACATGTGTACCTTTTACGGTCGCGATCGCGGTGAAACAGGTGTTGAGTGGAAAGTGGCCCAGACCTTTGAAGAGTTCTTTGAACAAGTGGAAAACGGTGGCGGCGAGTGGTACTATGTCATGCAAGATGGTGTGTGGTATTGTGGCAACACATACTCAAGTGACGCTCGTTTCTACAAGAAATTGGTGCTGTTGTCCGAAGCACTTGCAAGTGAAACAGTCGAAGAAGAAACCAAAACATGGCAAACGGTTGACCTTTAATTCCCAATCTGCTATAATATATACATAGATTAACAAAACAGGAGCCAATATGCCAGGATTTGTAGACGTATCAAATATGACTGCACTTGAAGTCAAACGACTGGGACAGATGGATGACTATGATGAGGAACCCTACCAGCCCCGTCGCACCTGGCAACCCAAGGCCAAGCCCGCAGGTATGAAACACTCTGTGGACAATGTTTGGGGTGCGGCAGTGGCAGCACAACGTATCAATGGCTCTTATGTTAAAGAGACTGTGTACAAGGTTGATCCAGAAATGTCCGGCAATACCGTGGTAGACAAACGTCGCAACCGCGATATCATGCTTGACATCTTGTCCAACCCTGCTGTGCTCACTGTAGAAGATATTGCACAGGGTAAGGAGTGCCGCAAATTCTTGCAAAACGACATTACCTTCCGTGCTCTTAAAAACAAACTCACAGAGTTCGACGGCTCTGTTAGCAAAGTGCTGGCAGTTGAAGATGAATTTGATACTGTAAAACACAAGTTGGAACTGGCTGTGGTTGCGTGTCTGCCACAGAGTCATGCTCGCAGTTTAGAGCGTCAGGCTGTTCAGGAACGAGTGCGCCAAACGTCAGGTGAGTTGATTGGCACCCCCGGTGTCAAAGTCCAACTGGACGTGGAGATTGTAAAATCCAACTACAGTCAGCAATGGAACACCTGGTACGCCACTGGCGTTACCGCGGACAACTCTGCTGTGTTTTTTGCATACCGCCAGGAACTGGCCAAGGGTGCAAAACACACTATCGTGGGAACCGTTAAAGCTCACAGAGACGGCTCTACTCAACTCAACCGTGTGAGCATTATCTAAGGAAGCATCGTGAGCAAACTCATAATTGGATTTATTTTAGGCTTGGTGGTCAGTGCTGTGGGATTTTCGGGCATTGCTCGAATGTTTGACAAAGGCGTCCAAACCATCCAAACCCAAAGCAAGGAATTGGCCCAGTAAAACGGGCAAATCAAATCTTGATTGTAGCAAAAAATGGTTGACACACATACCGTTTGGTGCTATAATTTAGATATGTTGTTAACGCAACATTATTTTAAACTTTAGGCAACTTTGAAAGGCAACCTATTATGTCAGCAGACAAACTCTTTACAGTGGCGGGCACTGCAACAAACCCCGATGGTACTACTAAGGCTCGCTTTGCGAACGACTTGGTAGCCCGCATTAAGATCCTGAACAAGGCCAAATGCACCAACATCAACTTGGTAGAATTGCCCCGTGCAATGACCAAGTTGGAGGCTCTTCAGTTCTTGACTGAGCAGGGCATTACAGACGGCGACGCTGGCTATGCTGTGGCCAACAAATTGGCCGAGAAGTCAAAGGTTGCCAAGAAAGGCGAAGTCATGGTCAAGGCTGTGAAAGCCTCTGCACCCAAGACCACTGCCAAGACTGCTGTGACAGCATAAGCAGGCCGGAGTGCCAAAAAGGCGGCTTTCGGGCCGCTTTTCTATGGCTTTTTGTATCAACTGGTAATTAATACTATGTTAGAACAAGACGAATTCTTACACGAGCGTATCAAAACGGTCATGCTGGATGTTATGGCTGTGCTGTATGACAATGGTATCAAACATGTACACATGGGTGCCATGATGAGATTGTTGGGCGTTGACGATGTCAAGGCCTCAGAACATGACAACGAAATGATTGAGCTAGACGAAAAGTTTGGCGCTATGTTATCTCAGTTAAATAAAAATGTAGCACCTATAGAAGTTCCCAAAGACGCTACCTTCCATTAATGACCATATCCAACTATCGCGCAGTGGAGCCACTGTTTATTGTGTTCCTGCGCAACAACAATCAGGCAGAGCAACTGTTCCGCGCCTGGATCAAACAAAATCGAATTGAACATGCCAACGTTTCTGGCAACAGAATGATGTTACATGATCAACGTGCATTTGAACAGTTTCGTGTGACCTGGACACACAGTCTTGAATCAGTCACGGTCTGGGACACCTGGTTGAAAAGACACATTTACTTTGACTAGCAAGAGTGCCAAAAACCTGGCATTTTATTGACAAACACCTTGTATGACTGTATAATTACTATTGTCGTTACAAGGAGAATATCAATGACACAACACGAACAGATCGTAGCCGCTTATGAAAACTACTTGGCCGAGAATGCCAAGTTCACCGAAAAAGGTGTCAAGGCCGCTGCCGCCCGTGCTCGAAAAGCACTGCAAGAAATGAGCAAGGGCATCAAAGAGCGCCGCAAAGAAATCACTACAGAAAAAGAAGCACTGGCTACTGCCGCTAAATGATTGTAAAAGACAGTCAACTACAACAACTTCCAGATACACAATGGCCACTAGAACTAACTCCTCAGCAACGACAACAACTGTTGCAAGAGAAGTTTGCTCGAGTGATTGCCTGGCACCACCAGTTGAAAAAACATGAGCTTATCAAGCAGGACGTTATACGTAGTTGAAGACCCAGATAATCCAGGAGAACTACTGCTGGATTTGGGTAACGAATTGTGTGCTGAAATCGGATGGAAAGTAGGCGACACAGTGGAATGGATAGACCAAAAGGATGGCACATGGCTACTACGATCAACATCGACGATAGACAAGAAACTCACGAAGACGTTTCAATAAATTTTTCTAGTGGAACAGTTCACAGCAAATTTTCGGATTACAACTATGGCGCTGTCCCGTCATTGACTTCTATAGATCTTGACAATCTGACAACGTCAACTATAACAATAGGAGACACTACCGCTCCTTCATATACAATTGGCAATGGTAGAACAGGACCTAATCATTCAAATGTTGTTTGGACCACATCAGGCACCAGCAGTATAAATTGGAACCAAAGCGCCGTGGGCGGAATTTATCATAATCCAGCAATGGAAGTTAATCAAGGTGGCCAAGTTTCCCTTAAAGGTGACAACGCTGACATTGATATCAATGGCAAGAGCCTGGTCAAGTGGATGCAGGTCATGGAGGAACGCATGAACTGGATGCAACCCAATGTAGAGCTGGAAGCAGAATGGGACGACTTGAAGAAGCTGGGAGACCGCTATCGCAAGTTGGAACAGAAGTGCAAAGAAAAAGCAGAAATGTGGAAGAAACTTAAATCAATGCCTAAACCGGAGATTAGATGACATCTAAACAACGCATCCGACACATTGTCAAGTGGATCAAACAATATGCAACAAAAAACAAGATCTCTACGCTAGTTGTAGGTATCTCGGGTGGTATTGACAGTTCTGTGGTCAGCGCACTTTGCGCAGAAACAGCACTCAAGACCATTGTGGTTCAGATGCCCATTCGTCAAAACCGAAAGCTGGACAACCGCAGTAGTATGCAAGCCGGCTGGTTGCTGGAACGCTACAAAAACGTCACACACATGAGTATGGATCTAACCCCAGTGTTCACAGCATTTGAAAAGAAAACTGATCCATTTTGTGGTGAGATTGATGCGGCGCAGGTTAATCTGGCATTTGCCAATTCACGTGCTAGATTGCGAATGATGACCTTGTACCAAATTGCCCAAAGTCACATGGGCATTGTGGTAGGAACAGGCAACCGAGTAGAAGACTTTGGCGTGGGTTTCTTTACCAAGTACGGTGACGGTGGTGTGGATATTTCACCCATTGGCGACTGTATGAAAACTGCTGTGTGGGACATGGGTCGTGAATTTGGGTTGCCCCAAGAGATCATTGATGCCGCACCCACTGACGGACTCTGGGATGATGGCCGCACAGATGAAGGACAACTGGGCATGACCTACCCTGAGTTAGAAACCATGATGCAGTTGGACGAGGCTGGGTTTGATCCTGCGCCTAAAGATCGTGGCAAGATGAAACAGTACCGAGCAATTCGAGCTAGAAACTTGCACAAAATGGCGCCTATTCCTGTGTGCCTAATCCCTGAGTAAACTGCGCCGTTTACGCCAAAACGGCACCATTTTGGCCCGGTCTTTGCCCGGTTCTGTAACCATCGAGTAAGTAAAACTACCATGAAAGCACAAGTAAACCACATCAGCGATCAACTCGCAATTTGGAGTCTACGGGCCTTCCGAGTCGTAGGACTTTGGATCATTGCCCTGGCTGTGATTACAGTATGTAATCACAAATTAAATGAACTTCGCTCAGGCGTGGAATCCATGCCAGTGGGCTACGTCAGCACCACAGAAAAGATCAAGCAACTGGAATGCTTGACTCGCAACATCTACTGGGAAGCGGCTTCGGAGCCTTTCGAAGGCAAAGTAGCAGTAGCCCAAGTCACAATGAACCGTGTGGCCCACGGAAAATTTGGTGATTCAGTTTGTGGTGTGATCTATCAGAAAAACGTTTTCTATGAACGGGTGATTTGCCAGTTCAGTTGGGTGTGCGAAACCACACACAAAACTCGACCAGTACATCCGCCCTTGTGGGCAGAATCAGAATTGGTGGCCAAAAAAGTTCTACTAGAAAACTTTAGACTGCCCGGCTTAAAAGGCGCACTTTATTATCACGCAGACTATGTCAGCCCAGGCTGGAAACTGCCCAAAATTGACCAAATTGGTCGCCACATCTTCTACGGAGAAAGATAATGCCTTTCAAGTTTCCCATGACAATTGTTGCTATTCGTGACTATGTTACCAATAGCCTGGCAACTCTTTCAGCAGATACCTTGGGCTGGTTGGCGGCTATTGTGTTGCATTGTGCAACCTTGCCCAGTTTCCTGGCCTTGATGACCGGGCTGAGTGATAAAACCCCAGGGCTGGACATTATCTTGTTTTTGTGGAGCGGCCTGGTTCTGCTGTTCCTACGGGCAGTGGTACTAAGAGACATGTTGAACATCATCACCATTGGATTTGGGTTTATACTGCAAGCCGGATTCATGGCCCTGATCTTGTTTAAGTAAAAAGTAGTACTTGACTACAAATCGTGAATATGCTATAATAAAGCATGATTAAGATTAGTACCGGTCGCCCACACAAAACTCTACGTGCCAAAGACGCAGATTTTACATTCTCGCCCGACGGACTTACACTGGTTCCCAGAGCCAGTTTTGAGGTTAATAAAGAATGTCCGCGAGAGTATAGATTAATAATTGCTGAGTGCATTGGCAACGGTTGGCTCAAGCCTGTGGCTCACATGCGCGATACAGAATACACCATGGAGTTATTGCGAAAATGAAACTCTGTCCCAATTGTGATGAGCGAGCCTTGTGCTGTGACCACTGTGCCTATTTTGAATTCAACGGAGATGAGAGCGGTGCCTATACCGGCAATGGTCATTGCCGTTTACACAAGCGAGCAGAAGACCCAGGCAGTCTCTGTGACGAGTATTTTTGTTTTGAACTCTTAGCAAAGGACCTGCCCAATGAGCATGCATCTACACCATCCCAGTCTCAGCCTTAACGGTCGACGCAAAGGCAAGGTCAAATTCCGCAACGCAGACGAAGCCCGCAAAGCACGTGAGCTAGATGCCTCGTGGAAAGAACTGCTGAAGAGTCAAGGACTGGCGCTTGAGGAGAAACGTCGCAGTCGTGCTATGAAGGCAGAACCACTCACATACAAATTGACCATTCCGGCCGGGCGTGATACCAAACATATTCCAAGTCGCGACACTGGTGGCAACGCTACCCTGGCTCCGGCCAAGGTGTACACTGGTACCAAGGTCAAAGGTATTGCTACCATGCACAAGTCAAATGCTGTGCCGGTGTTTTCAGATGAAGAAGCAATTGAAATTTCCCGGATGCGCCGTGGTTAATCTTAAAGGTAAATTATGACAAGAGATGAAGTTAAAGCAGTTATTTTAAAAATTGCTAAAGAAAAATATGATCTAGATATTGATAATTTTGCGGAGACGTCTCCCCTTGCAGAGTTGAAAGATATCAATTCCAAAGTAGACTCCATGGCAGTTATTGAATTGATTTTTGACGTTGAGGACGAGCTGGGCATCAAGATAAACAACAATGACATGAGTCAACCCGCGAACCTGGCAGAAGTCATTGACAGTTTAACACAAGCGGTGAATACCAAAAAATGATGCTGTTCCAAGCAGACCCAGGACGGGTCAAGCAGGTAATGGTAACGCAATTGATTGTGGCAGCCATGAGTGTGCCAGTACTTGTGCATTTTTGGCATTGGTGGTATGCGTTATACCTAATGGGATTTTATAGTTTCTTGTTGTTTGTCAGTCACCACGCAGGATTGCACAGATACTTTTCGCATCGCAGTTACGCAGTAAATCAATTTTGGCATGCGTTCCTTTGCTTGACCAGTTGTTTGGTCTGCTTTGGCTCGCCGGTGGGCTATGCAGTAATACATAGAGCACATCATGTACACACAGATACTGCACAAGATCCACACGCACCAAATCATATAGGATTTCTCAATGTCATATTCTTCAATTGGAGTCTTAGAGATCTCACGATGTGGAGTGTGTTCAGAGAACTACGTGACCCTTGGCTAAAGTTCACACATGATTATTACACACTGGTTATTATTATTTTTGCACTAGTTTTGTTTGCCATTGATCCTGTACTGCCCTTGTGTTATAGTGTAGGCGCTGTGAGTGCATTGTTTGCCATGGGCTTTGTTAATACTGTAGGCCATACTCAAGGGGCGACTACCTATCGTAATCACAACGACGGTGGCAATAGTAGTAACAGTTATCTAGCAGTAGCAATTGGCGAATGGCACAACAATCATCATGCCCGTCCACAACAATGGAACCAACGTGAGCAATGGTGGGAAGTGGACTATGCGGCACAGTTTATTCGATTAATTAAAAAATGAACAGAGTTGTTGTTACAGGCGTAGGTGCGATCACTCCATTAGGCAATGCTTATACAGAAATTGTTGCGGCTATGTTTGCTGGCACAAGTGGTATCAAGTTCAGTGAAATATCCCAGGCCAATGTTGCCAAAGTAAAAATGGATATAGACAGTCAATTTGATCACTATGATCTAGCGGCAACTGATTTGTTTGGCCGCGCGGCCTGGCTGGCATATCAGCAGGCACGAACCGATGCCGATACCTCAGTAGATGGAGTGTATATTGGAACAGGTGCCGGTGCCGCACACGAAGTCAGTCGAGCCATATTAGAATATAACGAACGAGGTCGTGCAAGACCCAACAGTCTTGTGAGTTCAATGAGTAGTGGAGCGGCCAGTTTCATTGCCGCAAGGGATAATATTGCTGGTCCAGTGTTTACACATAGTGCGGCCTGCTCGTCGAGTAGCGTGAGCATTGGCGAAGCATACCGGGCCATCAAGTACGGCGAAGTGAATGTGATGGCCGCAGGTGGTAGCGAGTTTTGTATTAGCCCTGTGCTGGTTGCACAATGGCGTGCCATGCGAGCCATGGGCACACGGTGTAGCCCGTTTGGTGCAGACCGTGATGGTATTATCCTAGGCGAGGGTAGTGTGGTTTATATCTTGGAACAACGTGAACGTGCAGTGGCTCGTGGTGCTCGAATATACGCAGAGATTGTGGGCTATGGAATCAGTTGTGGCAGTGAGACCGTTACCAAACCCAGTGAAGATTCTCAAGTGACCGCAATAAAATCTGCAATTAAAGACATTGATCCAGGACGAGTAACTTATATCAATGCACACGGAACAGGTACTCCAGTTGGAGATCTAGTAGAATTAAGTAGCATACAACAAGTATTTGGATCAGGTGTGCCCATCAGTTCAACCAAGGCCATACACGGGCATCTGTTGGGCAATGCAGGCGCCATGGAACTGATTGCATGTTTGGGAGTGCTTGCAAGTGATCAAGTTATCCCCAATTGGAATCTAACTGATCCAGATCCTGCGATACCCAATGGCACGTACTTGCCAACCGAAGTAGCGGATCACCCACAAGACGTGTGTTTGAACAACAGTTTTGCGTTTGGTGGCACCAATGTTGTGTTGGCTCTGGCAAAATGAAAGACTTGTACTCCACACCCGAAGCCAGACTGGACACCATACTGGGCGAGGTCTCTTTTTGGGCACAGATGCAACGGTGCAGAACATCAGAGGAAGGCAAGAAGCATTGTACCACTGGCGCAGACACAATCACATGGTTTAGGGACACTTGGGGCATACGACTGCTACCCTCGGATGATACCATATTTGGATTTCTGAAACGAGTTGATATTGTGGATGAGCAAAAGTACATGATATTTTTGTTGAAGTGGGCATGATTAAAAAACGTTTATTAACTGATAGAGGAGCAGGTATGCAATTGTCAAATGTGTTTGATCCCTTGACATGGGAAAAAGGAGAAATCGTTCGTTTACTTCGAGGTGTGCCGGGCACACAATATCAAGAAGCCGACGATGCGGGCAAAGAACAGATGCGTGAGTGGATCAAGGGACTGTTACACACCCATGAGATCACTGTGACATTTACCAAGGCCGACGGCACTGATCGAGAAATGCTTTGCACACTAAATGGTACCAAAATCCCACTCAGACCTCTGGCACCAACAACCAGCACCGCTCCAGTGGACGGCATTGTGCGTGAAAGTAAAAAGCCCCGAAAAGAACCAGACCCTCACAGCCTACGAGTGTTTGATTTGGAAAAACAAGAGTGGCGTAGTTTCCGTTTTGATCGGCTCAAAAAGGTCACAGCCACCTTGGATTTCAATAAGTAATTGTCAATGGCAAAAGAAGATATTATTAACATGGAGGGCCGGGTTGAAGAAGTGCTACCGGCTGCTATGTTCCGGGTAAAACTAGAAAACATCAACACCCTAGTTCTAGCACACTTATCCGGACGTATGCGTAAGAACAACATCAAAGTACTGTTAGGGGATCGGGTCGAAATGGAATTTTCGCCCTACGATCTCACCAGGGCACGTATTACTCGTCGCAAATAAATACTGGTATGGAAACATCATCATCAATTGTTGATTTTATCAACATCGTAGAAGCAAGTACTCGTCCATCAAAACTGGAAACTACTCCTTTACCTTACGGCGAAAAAGACCTTGAGCCAGTGCTGAGTAAAGAAAGTTTAGAATACCATTATGGACATTTGGCCAAAGGTTATGCCAAACGTTATAATGCAGGAGAAGGCAATGCGGATTTCAATCGTGCTGGCAGTTTTCTGCACAATAAGTTTTTCCCCCAACTTCGTGCTCCTAAAGGTGCCAACCGGCCCCGCGGTGCAGTACTCGCGCTGATAGAAGAAAAATTCAAAACATACGAAGATTTTCGAGAAGCATTTAAAGAAGCCGCAATGAAGATTCAAGGATCTGGTTGGGTTTACTTGAGCACTGGGGGAGATATCAAGACCATTGCCAATCATGCAGTACGCACAGACATCTGTGTGTTGGTGGACTGGTGGGAACATGTGTGGGCCACCGATTATCAGTGGGACAAAGAACGTTACCTGGACAATATCTGGAAGATTATTGACTGGGACGTTTGCAACGAAAGACTATAATGATATTAGAAACTAGTGCGGTAGAAAAATTGCGTGACTTGGTTGCTGAAGAAGGCAATCCCAATCTCATGCTACGTGTGTTTGTACAGGGCGGCGGATGCTCGGGCATGAGTTATGGATTCACGTTTGATGAAATGCAAAACGAAGACGACTTTGACTTTGCGTATGAAGACGTAAAGGTTGTGATTGATTCGATGAGTATGCAATATCTACAAGGTTCTTCAATTGACTACAAAGAAGATTCAATGGGTGCTAGTTTTGTGATTAACAATCCACAGGCACAAACCACATGCGGTTGTGGATCTAGTTTCTCAATTTAGCACGATTTTTAGGATTAGCAACCCAGGCCTTATAGGCATTGATAATGGGTCCTTGCGCTCTTAACGGCACACCTTGTTCACCTTCTAGGATATACTTCAACAATGGTATGTCCGGCATAATCTTACTGTATGCCACAGCGTTACGAGTCAGTTGTTCAAACACTATGGACTTTCCTTCGTCATCTAGTTCATGAAACTTTTTTGTTAGATCTGCTACACTAAACATATTACTCCTTGTAATCAATAGTATTGGTTTTTTTGATTTTCTTTACAATATAACCAATTGTTTTTGTGACTGCAAGACCCACAGTCACATACAACCATCCTCCAAAGCTGAACGGAATGTCGTAACCAGCACGTCGAGCAATTTCTTTAGAAAATGTGCCACCAATGACTCGTGCTGTGTATATAGCCAACTGTTGACTCAATCGTTGTTGTTCATTGGCTGTTTTCCAGAATAACAATTTGGGCAGCACGGGTTGACCTTGACCTTTGACATATCGTACAAGTATATCAGCCCATGCTCGGTATCCACGATACGACACAAAATCATTTTGATACAACCATAGGCCATAGGCTTGATCGTATTCGAATATTTCTTTTTCCATGTAGCCAAGTTCATACAATGCAGTACAGATCACCGAGCCACCGCCACCGCCGCCACCACCGTCAAAGCCACCCGATTCGCCGCCACCACTGGTCACTTCGCCTGCTTGTGTTTCCTCTACACCGCTACGAGGGTTAACGCCAAACCTGTTGGCAACATTTTCAAACTGTGGAGTAATAGACCCGTTGACTGGCAACCAGGCACCCCCTTGTTTGATATAGGCAGACTTGACTTGATTCCAAACGCCATTGGCCTTGATATAGGTTTCGTTAACAGGATTGAATTGTCCATTTACGTGTACAAAGAGACCAGAAACATCAAACTCAAACACAGCATACCCTGTAGTGCCGTTTCCACCATTAGCGGTTCCGCCTTGTCCTGCATTACGCCAATACTGATTAGAGGTTCCACCAGGAGTTCGTCCACTAGGGTCAGCTGTGACAGTGCCTGAACTTAGGCCATATGATCCAGCATACCCACCTTGGTCACCCCCGGGGGTGGTTCCGCCTTGTCCGCCTCCCCAACCACCTCCACCACCACCTCCACCACCTCCGTCACCGGGTTTGTTGGTTCCGTTTTGTCCGGCATTGTCACCGGGCGCGGCCTGGCCATTGGGTCCTGGAGCACTTCCGCCAGTGGATGCACCTGAATTGCCACCACCACCACCACCACCACCACCTGAAGCGGCCGCAATAGCTGTATTATTTAAAACAATTACGGTAGCGCCACCTCCGCCACCTCCGGCGCCGGATGAACCTGCAGGTCCTGAATTACCGCCACGTCCACCTGAAAAACTCTCACCACTGATACTGTTGGCAATAGTCAATGCCACAGCACCCGGGCCGCCTGTGTTATCACCCAGTATTCTTATGACACGAGTACCAGCCGTGACTGGCCATCCAACAGTCCAAGGATTTGTAAAGTTATCTGAATAAAAAACTTCCACGTCGTCCACATAACATCTGGCAAAATTATCAGCGGCCATGGTAAACTGATAGTTTCCGGTTGTTGGAAAATTTACAGTCCAAGATCTATCAAACACAGCTGCACTGGTTGGGTTGACCCAAACTCCATTGTTGTTTAAGAATGTGCAATAGGCTGAATTGAACTGGGCAAACACCGGGGGCGAAGTAACCGCAGTTCTTGTGGAAAAATCAAACTCAGAAACAAAGCTGGCGCCAGCTTCTCCGCCTGCTGCATTACTGGCACTGTTCTGTCCGCCAGTGCCCTTGCCGCCCACGGCCACTTCAATGATGTCGCCTTCGTTGACTACAAAATTTACCTGTGTGTATCCAGCTCCACCGCCGACACCGCCAGACGCACTGTCAGCGCCACCACCACCACCTCCGCCGCCCCATAGATAAGCAGTAACTGGCACATTATCGCCTTGTGCCCAAACAAGGCGTTGAAGGCTACCAGTATAGCCGGCTGGTCTAACTATTATTGCCATATTGAATTAAATTTGATACCAAAGGTCACCATCACTGCCCCCAGTTGGTGCTGCAGTACTCACATATCTTGTGCCATAGCCATTGGAGTTGGCGGCAAATGCAATTGCAATATTGTTGCCTAGGGTACCGTTACCAGTTAGTCCAGCACCCACTGTTACTGTGGTAGCTGATGCAGCTGCACCTAGATTGGCTCTGGCATCAGTAGGGTTGCTGGCACCGGTGCCACCATCTGCTACTGCAAGGTCTGTTATGCCAGAAATTGTGCCGCTGGTGATGTTGACCCCGCTGGCATTGAGCACAGTGATGTTGTCCAGTGTACCACCAGTAATGCCCACCGCTGATGCATTTTGTGTGGCAATTGATCCCAGGCCAAGATTGTTTCTAGCAGTGATAGCATCACCTGCTCCTGTTCCGCCAGATACCACGGCAATAGGTGAGACTCCTGCGATTGTGCCACCAGTAATGGTCACAGCATTGGCATTTTGTGTGGCAATTGATCCCAGGCCAATATTGGTTCTTGCTACTGCGGCAGTGGTGGCTCCGGTGCCGCCGTCAGCTACGGCCAGTGCAGTGGCCAGGCCCGAAACACTACCGCCAGTGATCACAAGGTCACTAGCAGTGCCACCCGTGAATGCCACATTGCTGGTGTTCATTATGGCAATGTTGCCCAGTTGTAATCCTGCTCTAGCACCTGCTGCGGTTGATGCACCAGTACCACCACTGACCACTGCTATTGGGCTGATACCAACAATGGTGCCACCAGTAATAGCCACAGCATTGGCATTCTGCTGACTCATTGTGGGCAGAGCATTGGTCCAGTCAGTTACAAATCTTGTGGTAGCAATCTGTGTGTTGCTCACAACAATTGTGGCAGTAGGCGCAGTGGGTACACCTGTGAATGCAGGGCTAGTTTTTTCACCCTGCACAAATGCAGTGGTGGCCAGCGTTGAACTGTTGTCAGCGTATGCAGGAGTAGGCGCAGTGGGTGTGCCAGTGAGAGCAATATTGGCTCGTAAATTTTGCACAAATTGTGTAGTGGCCAACTGAGTTGTTGTTGTTCCATCAGCTGCCGTGGGCGCAACAGGTACACCTGCAAATTGTGGACTGTTGGTCACAAACGCAGTGCTGGCAATTTGTGTGGTTGCTGTGCCTGGGGCTGCTGTGGGAGTCAACGGTGTTCCTGAAAATACCGGACTCTGAGTCACAAAAGCAGTGGTAGCCAGTTGTGTAGTAGATGTGCCTGGACTAGCAGTTGGTGCTACAGGCGCACCGTAAAATATTGGACTATTAGACACAAAAGCAGTTGTGGCAATCTGTGTGGTTGCTGTACCAGAACCAGCAGTGGGCGCAGTGGGCACACCTGTGAATACAGGACTGATTTTTTGCAGTTGTACGTAGGCCTGTGTGGCCAATGGCAACCAAGTGTCAGTGCTACTGTAGGTTGAAATCTCATCTGTGTCGCTGTTGTACCAAAGTTGCCCTAGTACTGGCTGGGTTGGTGCCGTAGAGTTAGCAAAATTTTCCAGCAAAAACACATAGTTTTCGTTTTCATAGGTACCGTAATCCGTAAGGGCTCGTCCTACTAAGAAAAGGTCTGTGGCTGTGGTATTAACTGTGCCGTCTGCGACTACGGCTACAATATCCCCGCGGGTGTTATTAATAATATATGACATCAATTGCTCCGAATCTATGTATTTAGCGACAAACTATGTCTGTGTTCCGTCCCGTAGCAATTGGTAAATACAGCACTAGGACTCCAAACATGACACAGCAAGTAATTGACGTAGGCAATGTGGCCAATGACGGGCAAGGCGACCCGCTACGCACAGCGTTTACCAAAACCAACGACAACTTCACAGAACTCTACAACATTGGTGGTATTTCGGGTATTGCCAACGGTACCAGTAATATCAGCATTGTAGAAGATTCTACAGTTAGCATTAGTTCTGCCAACGTAGCCAATATATTTGTGGTATCTAGCACAGGTGCTACCAATCTGGGACTGTTTATCAGTAACAATGTTTCGGCTACAGGCAACGTCACAGTAGGTGGATTGTATTTTGGTAACGGAAGTCAACTCACAGGTGTAATATCCAGTGCTCCTGCGGCGCTGATCACAGGTAGCACGCTCAGTTCCAACGTTGTAAACTCTAGTTTGACTTCAGTTGGTACATTGACCAGTGTCAGTGTCACAGGAAACGTGCAAGGTGGTAATTTGAGAACAGCCGGCACAATCAGTGCATCTGGCAACATTTTAGGTCAAAATATTAGTACAGTGGGTGATTTAGCGGCCACTGGAAACGTCACAGGCGGCAACGTTACTACCTCAGGGCAACTGAGTGTGACTGGTGCTATTACCAGTGGTGGCACAGTCACAGCCAATGCTTTTGTGGGCAACGGTGCTGGACTTACTGGCTTTGTGGTCAGTTCTAATGCAGCTCTTTTGACTGGCAGCTTGTTGGCAGCCAACGTGGTCAACAGCTCGCTACAAACTGTGGGCAACCTCAGCAGTCTGGTGGTCAGCAATGCTCTGGGTGGTACTGGTAGTATCACTGCCAATGCACTGACTCTTGGCACAACGCTTGGGGCTACAGGAAACATCACAGGCGGTAACATAAACACAGGCGGCAAAGTAGTGGCCACCAGCGATGGATCATTTGGCGGCGATGTGATTGCGGTAAACTTTACCGGTAATGCTGTGACCGGTAACCTTAGCATCAACCAGATAAACGCCAACACTTTGATCACAACCAACCTGTTGAGTGCCTCAGGCAATATCACCGGAGCCAATGTCAATGCTGGCAACATGAGTGCAATTGGCACAGTCACAGCCAATGCTTTTGTGGGCAGCATATCCACAGCGTCTCAACCGGCTATTACTACCCTTGGTACGCTGGGCTCGCTTACCGTCACAGCTAATATCACTGGTGGCAACATCAACACTGGCGGTATAGTCAGCGCCGCGGGCAATATCTCGGGCTTGAACCTGGGAACCACAGGAGCTGTCAACGGTGCTTCTTTGAGTGTGAGCGGCAACATTACAGGCGGCAATGTGCTAGGCGGTGCCAACGTCAATGCCACAACACTCACAGGTACCACCGCAATTCTTAGTGGCAATGTCACAGGTGGCAATGTGTTGACAGGCGGATTAATATCTGCCACAGGAACAATAAACGCCGGTGCAGCAACCTTTGCTGGTAGTTTGATTGCCACAGGCACAGTTGGCTATATCAATGCAAGCACTGTGGCAATCACAGATCCTATATTGAGTCTGGGTCGCGGAGCCAATAACGGTTCTTTAGGTAGTGCCACAACCACAGACCTTGGTAGCCAACTTTACTACTACGACACATCAGAAAAATCTGCATTTATTGGATATCAGTTATCAACTGGTAACCTAGTGGCAGCCAAACAAGTTTCAATATCCGGCGAACTTGTGACTGTGAACACTTACGGTAATTTGGTAATTGGCCAATTGTTGGCCCAGAGCATTGTGAGCGCAGTTGGCAACATTGTTACCACAGCAAACGTCAGTGGCGGTAACGTTATTGCTACAACACACTTGGGCACAACATTCAGCGCCAGTGGCAACATCACTGGCGGCAATGTGCTGGGTGGTGCCAATGTCAATGCCACAACACACACAGGCACCACAGTATCAGTCTCGGGCAACGTGAATGGTGGCAATATTATCAGTGCCGCCGCCCTGTCAGCTGCATCGTTGGTCATTTCTGGTAACACAGCCACAGTTACCTCAGCAGGTTACACAATTGGCTACAGAGATTTACCGCAGCTGACGTCATTTGGTACACTGGCCACAACAGACGGCGGTAAACACTACTATGGATCAGGTACATTGACTATTCCAACCAATGCCAGTGTGGCATTGCCAGTGGGCACTGCAATTCTTGTTATTGCCAGTTCAACCACAACAATCAGTGCGGGCAGTATTACGTTGGTTTGGGCTGGAGTAGGCACCACTGGTTCTAGAACACTTGCGCAGTATGGTCAAGCCAGTTTGATCAAGGTGGGCACAGACACCTGGTACATTTCCGGCACAGGAATCACATAATGAGTGGTATCATGGTGGCCATGGGCGCACTGTTGCCCACAGTGAGCTATGCAAATGGGTTGTATAATACCACATATGGCGTTGAACTATCGCCCATAGACATTGGTACGCAGTCATCCCTTGGCGGGGCATATTCAGTGACCTATCAATGGATCGGCTATTATAGACCAGCATCGTCTAGTGCCATTCAATTGGGTGCTGTGTGCAACTATCAGGAGTACTACAATTATTTTGGCAGTAACACTGCCTACAACTGGGGTGGCGGTGGCAACAGTACCTGCTACATCTGGACCGGCAACACCGCCAAGTCCGGCTACAATGCCGGCAACTACACAGCACTAATTCAAAACGGCACCAGCGGCAGCAACTTTACTGCCACAGCCAATTCATACGTGCCCATGAGAATTCAATGGTCCACATATTTGCCTTATTATTTCGAAGACCTCGGCTTTTATGATATAACATATTTTGCTCAAAGCAATTTCGCTTTTACCATTGCCGGCACCAGTTCAATATCTGGTCGTATATTCTACAACAGCTTGACCAATGGTTTCTAAGCGCAAATAAATATCATAGAGGCACAATAACAATGGCACAACCAGTATGGGAAACACCAGCAGGCAGTTTAGGAGTAGTACCTGAAAGCATATTCTACCAACAGACTCTGTTGGCCTACGATCCTGACGGCGCCCCTTTGTACTATGCAGTGATTGCCGGCAGCCTGCCCGAGGGTATTCAATGCACTGCCAATGGTCTCATTGTGGGTACTCCTCTAGCAGTGGCCAGTCTGCAAGGAGTACCCACAGCAGTAAATCAGGACGTCACCAGTAAATTCACTGTGCGGGCCTATACCGAAACAGTGGATGAACAAGTGGATCGCATACGTGATCGAACTTTCACGCTCACAGTCACTGGCAATGACATACCTGAATTTACCACACCTGCCGGCAGCATCGGCACGTTCTATGATGGTGATCGATTGGATATTCAAATTGGATATACCAACACAGATCCTGACGAAACAGTCACCGTGACCCTGGTGGGTGGTGAGTTGCCTGGCGGTATCAGTGTGAGTTCCACTGGGTTGATTTCAGGTTACATACAACCTGCTGTGAATGTCGACGAAACTCCTGGTTACGATCAGACTCCAATTTATACATTGCCTTATGACTTTGTGGTGTCAGCCATCAGCAAGAACTATCAGTTTACTCTGCAAGTCACAGACGGAAAAACCAGTAATCTACGTACATTTTATTTCTTTGTGTATGACCGTAGCACACTGACCGCAGACACTACAGAAATCACAGCTGACTCAACTGTGGTAACTGCCGACGAAACAACCGAACGCAGACCTTTCATTGTGAACGCTGACCCTAGTGATCTAGGCACTGTTCGGGGTGACAATTATTTTGCCTATCAGTTCATTGGCAATGACTATGATACACCTGCCTTGAAGTATGCTATCAATGTTAATGAAGGCTCAGGTTTACCACCCGGCCTAGAGCTCGACCCTAACTCAGGTTTTTATTATGGCTATGTACCTGATCAAGGTGTTACAGAAGTTGAGTACAGTTTCAATGTTGTGACCTATCAAGCAGATTTTGTGGGCACACCAATCTCTTGTACTGCCACTGCATTTGGTACCAATCGTATCACCTGTGACAGCACTGCACAGATTGAAACTGGTCAGCCCATTGTGTTTACTGGCACAGGATTTGGCGGTATCACTGTCAGTGCCACACAGGTTTATTATGTGTTGACGGTGAACAATGACACACAATTCACCGTCACAGATAACCTCAGCACCAATGTTGCAGTCACACTGACCACGTCGGCTGGCACAATGCAGGCCAACTTGATTGTGGCGTCTGACCCTTACCCATTTACCATCACACTTTCAGGTGCAGTGGATGCCGAAGTGGTATGGATCACTCCTGAAAATCTAGGTTCAATTGAAAATGGAGACACCAGTCTCTTGGTAATTGAAGCAGAAAACACAGGCGGCCGAACTCTCTTTTATAGACTGGAATCAGGAGCATTCAACGAATTGCCACAGGGGCTGGAACTGTTGCCCACTGGTGAAATTTCAGGACGTGTGAGTTTCAACACTTTTGCTGTTGACTTGGGTTCAACAACTTTTGATCAGAATCAAACCACCTGGGATAGTTCTTTTGTGTTCACTGTAAATGCCTATGCTGAAGATACTGAACAAATTGTTTATGACATAACTTCGGTCACTATCAACAATGGCGGCACAGGATTCAGCAGCGTTACTACACCAGTGCTGACATTCAGCACACCAGTGGGTGCAACAGCAGTACAGGCACAAGTTGGTAATGTGATTGTGACTGGTGGAGCTATTACCACTGTGGAAGTGGCAGATGCAGGTGCAGGGTATACAGGACAAGCCACACTCACTGTGACTGAAGGGTTTGGCGGAACTGGCGCAGTGTTTACACCGGTCATGCGAGCCACTGGAGTACGAGATGTAGTGTCAGTGTACAAAACTTTTAGACTCAGACTGATTCGTGCCTACAACAAACCCTATCAAAATCTCAGCATCATGGCCATGCCGCCTGCCAATGACCGAGTGTTAATTGCCAGTTTGCTGAACAACGAAGATATATTTGTACCTGACTATATCTACAGACCTGATGATCCTTATTTTGGTAAATCTCGTCGAGTGATTTATCAACATGCGTTTGGTCTTGCACCCGAAACGTTAGATACCTATGTCAGTGCTTTGTATGAAAATCACTACTGGAAAAATCTTGTGCTGGGCTCGATTGAAACAGCACAGGCTGTGGATCCGGTCACAGGTGAAGTGGTTTATGAAGTTGTATACAGCAAGATTATTGACGACCTGGTCAATGCCAACGGCGATAGTGTGGCCAAGATTGTGAATTTGCCTTATCCCATCATTGATCCCGGTGATGGCAGTACAGTATTGACTCAGATATATCCCAACAGTTTGATAGACATGCGCAATCAAATGATTGATCAAGTGGGACAAATATCCACCAAGTTGCCACTGTGGATGACCTCAAAACAAAGCAACGGACGAATACTGGGGTTCACTCCGGCCTGGGTCATGTGTTATACCAAGCCCAATCGGTCAAGACAAATTGCCTATTACATTCAAACAGACTTTGGTGAACAGTTGAATCGTGTGGATTTCAAGGTTGATCGATATGTACTGGATCGTACACTCAGCCGCAACTGGGACGCCAACACTCAGGACTGGACTCCAGAAGCCAGCCTTACTACATTTGACCGATTTGGGTCAGGACAGTTCCCGTTCTTGGGCTATGTGGACATTGCCACTGAATTGGCCTATGCTGATGTCAACCAACAAACGCTGGCAAGTATTGCTCTCAAAGGTGGCCTGGACGGACAAATCAGTCAGATCAATGGCGATACCATAATTTTTGTCAAACAAGAATACTATGAAGATTACCCGGTTGTAACTGATGCCTGGCAAGACTACAGTATCTTGTATGACGAAGGTGGGTTCTCATCAGAAGTGTCGGGCGCCGCATTTGACGAAAGTGCATTGATCCCCGGCGGCACACAAGTATCATGTAGTAATACCTTCACAAGTACCAATCGTATTCAAGCCGACAGCACTGTGGGTCTTGTGATAGGCGACCCTGTGTGGTTTTCAGGTACCACTTTTGGTGGAATACAAGATACCAAACCCAGTGGTCTCACACAGATTTACTATGTGACTTCTGTGGTGGGCATCACCTGCACGGCCACTGCCGCAGGTAGTGATGTCATAACCTGCGCCAGTACTACTAATTTGTCTGACGATGACATTGTGTGGTTCTCGGGTGTTACATTTGGTGGTATAAACACACTGAATCCCAGCAATGCCATACAGCCTTACTATGTGACCAAGGTCAGCAGCACACAGTTCAAGGTCAGTCTCACACTAGGTGGAGGCTTTGTGGGGTTGACCTCAGCTTCGGGCACAATGACGGTGAACACAAGATTCTTTACCGTAAGCACCAGTTCGGGTGGAACCAACACAACATTGACCACAGCGTCTGGCACCATGCTCATGAATTTTGGCAATCAACGCATGGCAATCTTTACTATCGCAGTGGATCCAGTGACAACATTGGTTACATTGACTCCCACTACTCAAACAGCAGAAACGCAGTATGTGCAGGTGGTGCGTGGCAACAGTTTCTTGGGGCAACAGTTGTACTACCCAACCAGCCCTGCTGAAGGCTACACAGTAGTAAATTGGGTTCAGGTACCTGAATCTAACCTGGGAGAAACCACATTTGATCAAGGATCCATGGCATTTGAAGTGCCGCTGGATATGTACGATCCAACCGATCGCTTTGATAAATATTTGGTATATCCCAAAACCAATGTATTGGTATAACTAGGACACTTAAATGGCAAGTAACATCAACCCAAATGACATCGACGGCTCGTATCCCGTTGCTGGTCAAGACAATAATTCGCAAGGCTTTCGCGATAATTTTACCAACATCAAAACAAATTTCACCTCGGCAGCCAATGAAATTACAGACTTGCAGAACAAAGTTATTTTAAAAGCCGCATTAACAGGCACATCCTTGGACAACAACATGGGCGGCGCTTTATTATATGATGCACTAATTCAAGATTTTGCAGCTCAAAAGGTGTCGCTGGGCTCTGTGACAGGTGCAGTTTCTGTGAATTATGCCTCAGGGCACTATCAGGCACTCACAACATCGGGCGCTATCACCCTGAGTTTCATTAACTTCCCTGGTAGCGGAACTTATGGTTATATCAAACTACAACTGGTTATATCTAATGCAGCTCACACAGTGACCTTGCCGGCCGCAGTAACGCTGGGAGTGGATGGTATCCAAGGTATCAGTCCAACCCCTCCTGCTGCAGGTCCTTACACTATTACATTTACTGCTGGCACATATGAACTGGCCTTTGGAACCTACAACAACGGGTCAACTGTTACTATATTTGACTTGAATCGCGGATTGACCAACTTTGCCGGTGCTGACATCACGTTGGACGACGTTACTGCTACAGGTAACATCATTGCTGGATCTGGTGGTACCAAGTTTATGAGTGCCACAGGCAACGTGGTTGCAGGTGGCAACGTAGTGGCAGGTGGTAACGTTATTGGTGCTAATATGACCACTGTTGGCCTAATCAGTGCCACTGGCAACATCACAGGTGGCAATCTTGTGAGCACAGCAGGTCAAATCAGCACAGGTGGCAACGTCACAGGTGGCAATGTAGCAGGCTTTGTTCGCCCAACAGCAGGCTCAGCCAGCCAGGCGCCTGTTAGATTCACATCCGGCACAAGTACAAGTACCGCAGCTGCAGGCGCAATGGAATATGACGGCGTGGTGTTCTACGGCACAGCCACAGCAAGCAATCGTGGCATTCTGCCAGCAACACAATTTATTGCCTTGGCCAATGACTATGTGGCCAATGACTCAGCGTCAGCACAAAAAGTATTTGATTCACCCACAAACGGTGCAATTACATTGGATGCCACAACAACTTATATGTTTGAAGGGGTGTATTACATCAGTCGTGCGCTGGGATCAAACAGTCACACACTCAGTACCTTGTTTGCAATAGGTGGTACGCTGACCAGTATTACCTACGCTGCCGACACAACTTCTACTGCTTCTAATGTTCTGGGCACAGTCAGTAGGATCTATGGCACAAGTGCCACAGCCGTGGTAGTCACAGCGGCCAGCACTGCGACCAATGAACAAATCACTGTGATAATCAAAGGCATGGTACGTACCAATGCCGCAGGAACATTTACTCCCCAAATTCAATATAGTTCAGCACCCGGTGGCTCGCCTACTATTTTGAAGAACAGCTACTTTAGAATGATTCCTGTGGGCACAAGTTCTGTGGCCAGCGTGGGCAATTGGAGTTAACCAGACTGCTTGACTCAGCTGGCTAGTTCCATGTATAATACAGTATGGAACATCCTTTAATTGGTAATCTAGACGAACTCACTGTTGACGAACTCAGCACTCGAGTGAATGAGCTTTCAAACAAACTTTCAATGGCCACTCGATCGGGCAACGGCCATCTCTGTAATCAACTTCGCATGGCCCTGGAAAGTTATCGCAACAAATATCAAGAAAAACTACAAGAGACATATCGCCGCCAGGACGAAATGTCACCCATCAACTTCGACAACAAAATCAATATCAAATGAATGTACGCCTACAATATGATCTAGAATTTCTTGCGGGAATTTATTATGATGACTGCCTGCAACTCAACAGTTATGATGTAAGTATGAACTTACTGACCAAAACCAAAGACTCTGCCAGTACAAACATTGCCATGGAACGGCTCAAAGCATTTGTGCATGGTGTATTAGAAAGCACAGTTTTTATAAATCAGGCCAACATGGAACGGGCCGAGTTCCTTCAGTTGGGCGGATGCAACGTTACCACTTTGCCCGAAGAACCGGTTGACCAGATCATTGGAATGATGTTATACTACAAACTCAATGCCATCATGGAAGATCGAATGGTCATAACCAATTTGGATATTTCCAGCAGGTTAGGCGATGGTGTTTGGTATCAACATGATGAAGAAGATTTATCAGGACCTTTTGTTCCCGATGGGTGGTGGCACAAGTCAAGCATACAACACGAAACCATTGAGCGGGAAGAAGTTCCGGCAAATGTTCTCAAAGTAATCTCAACTGGCTGGTACGAAATGGATTTGGAGTGGCCCGAAAATATTATACCATCAAGCGACAACACAATAGTATATGCAAACTTTCCTAAAAAATGAAAAGCAATCAATATAGTGAAATAATACTTGATGAAACTGATTTATGTGATTTGCTCATGCAGGGTCAAGACATAACTCAAATGAAATGCATTGTTGATTCCAGTGTAGATATTGAATTAGCAATTCAATTACTAGAAGATCCGGGGCAGTTGGCACTATGGACATTTCCATACGACAGTGATATCAGTGTGCCTGATTGGGATAGTGTACAACAGAGAAACTGGCACATGCCCGCTGAATATCAGCAGTTGGATATTGCCGAGCATGTGGTGGCCATGTGCGACACAGCAGAAAAACTACAACGAGTAGGGCACGAATTATTGTTGTATCAAGAACGTGACTTGTTTAATTTGCTACGCTATTTGAAATATCTCGTGGACATCATGCGAGATAACCATGTGATTTGGGGTGTGGGACGTGGATCCAGTGTGAGTAGTTATGTGCTATACCTGCTGGGAGTACACCGAATTGATTCAATGTATTATGATTTAGACGTGGGCGAGTTCTTGCGTTAAATATGTTTTTAGGAGACAAATATGAGCAGAGAAGTATATAGATCAGCCAATGGCAAGCCTGTAGACATGGGCGCCTTGCGTTTAAAAAACGAAAAGACTCGTGCAGTAGGCAACATGAAGGTCAACGCCCGCGGTGATGAAATCAACGAGCGTGGACAAGTGATTAGAAAGAAAACTGAACAGGTGAACAATCAATATCAACGACAAATCAAAACTACTCTTCCCAGTTCAAAACGCGGAGAAAATGACGTATGACCCGAGCAGCCTTTTCAGCACATCGTATTGACCGACACCGGCTCAGACCATTGCGTGATACTGTGATTGTTGGGGACATGAACTTTGAAGAACGCCTGTCAAATGGTGGCATTGTTCTGGTCAAAGACAATGGCAAGAGTTCCGGTATTCGACCACGCTGGGGTCAAGTGTATGCAGTTGGTCCTGAACAAACCACAATTAAAGTAGGTACCTGGATCTGTGTAGAACACGGACGTTGGACTCGTGGTATTGAAATTGAAGATGAAACGGGCAAGCAGACCTTGCGACGAGTGGATCCCAAAGATATCATGATGGAATCGGATGAGGAGCCACAAGACGTTACCTTCTCTCAGGCTATTCATGTGGAAGCCAAACCCACGCATATGCAACACAATTGATATGATAATAGACTGGAACGTCAATCAAGTTATTTCTGATTGCCAGAAGATGTATCGCGGTGCTAATGATAATTATGAGACCGGTTACAACAACTGGCCTTGCAAACAAGACTTGTATCGTGTAAAATTTGCTGTAGACGAGATGTTGAAAAACACATCAGGGTTCGCAGGTGAATCAGAATGGTTAGAACAATTGGAAAAAGAAAAAGTCTGGAAGGCACTTAAAAAATGAGCAAAGGATCAAGACCACGTCCGTTGAGTATTCCTCTGGACGAGCTCAACAACAGACTTGACTCAATATTTGGCGAGAAGCCAAAGAAAGAACGATGGGTTCCGCCACCCCTGCCCAAAGACATGCAAGGTATCCAGGGGTCTTTTGAAAAGCAATTTGGCACAACAAAACTACCTCCAGGACGCACATGAATCCGCAAATTCAACAATTGGCTGAACAGGCCCGAGCTAGCATACCTACCGGTACGCTTGAGACAGAGCAATGGATCAAAGCATACAACGAAAAACTTGCTGAGTTGATTGTTCGAGCATGTGCCGCAGAGGCTGACAAACAAACTATCTACTGTAGAGGTATTCCTTGGGGTCGATGGATTAAACAACATTTTGGAGTTGATGAATGAAAGAACTATGGGTTGAAAAATACCGTCCCAGCACTGTGGATGGGTATGTGTTTGTGGATGATACACAACGTGAGCAGGTGACACAATGGATTCGTGATGAATCGATTCCTCATCTAATGTTAAGTGGTTCCGCAGGCACAGGCAAAACAACCTTGGCCAAACTGTTGATCAATGAACTGGGCGTGGATGAATATGATGTGATGTATGCCAATGGTTCAAAAGAAGCTCGTAAGGTTGAGTGGGTGGACAAACTAATCAGTTTTTGTCAAACCATGCCGTTTGGCCGATTCAAGGTAGTACTGATTGACGAAGCAGACTACATGAATCCCAACTCAGTACAACCTGCACTGCGTAACTTGATGGAAGACTACAGCCAGACAGTGAGATTTATTCTTACTTGTAACTATCCATCAAAGATTATTCCGCCCTTGCACTCACGTTGCCAAGGGTTCCATATCACCAAGACAGATCACACAGAGTTCACTGCTCGAGCAGCCACAGTGCTGGTCACAGAAGGTGTGGAGTTTGATTTGGATGTGCTGGACACCTATGTCAAGGCCACATATCCGGACCTGCGCAAGTGTTTGAACTTGCTACAGCCCAACTCTGTGTCAGGCACACTTGCACCACCTGCTGCTAGTGACAAGAGCGCACGAGATTGGAAACTGGAATGTGTGGACTTGTTCAAACACGGACAGATCAAACAGGCACGAACTCTGCTGTGTCAAAGTTCAGACCCGGAAGAATCCAGTGAGATATTCACTTGGATGTACAACAACTTGGATCTGTGGGGGCGGACTCCTGAGCAACAGGATCAAGCCGTTGTGATCATTCGTGATGGCATGGCCAAGATCCCCTTGGTTGCAGATCAAGAAATCAACCTAAGTGCCACCTTAATTGAACTTGGCCAAATCACTTGAACCTGCGATAGATCCCAATAACAGGATCACATTCCTGTTGGACTGGGAACTCACAATGAAGTGCAACCTGGATTGCACCTATTGTGGCACAGGGTTGTACGCCGGACACGATAACAGCACTCGTCATCCTCCTCTGGCAGAATGTTTAAAAACCATAGACTTCATGTTTGAGTACGCAGACATCTACATGCAAACCAAGCCACAGGGGATTCGTTATGTGATATTGAATATCTATGGCGGCGAAGCCCTGCATCATCCTGATATTGTGAAAATACTATCAGTACTACGTAAGCGATACCAACCCTATCAAGATCATTGGCACTTGACCATTACCACTACCACCAACGCCATTATTGCCCCGAACAGACTGGATCAGATCATCCCGTTTATTGATGAGTTCACTGTGAGCTATCATACTGAAAACACTCCAAAACAAAAACAGCAGTTTCAAGATAATTTGTTAAAAATTAAATCTGCAGGTGTTAGACAAAAATGCATAGTGCTCATGCACTCAGAATCTGACAGATTTGCAGACGCACAAGCAATGATTACTTGGTTAGAACAGCATGATATCAAGCATTTGCCAAAACAGTTGGACCATCACCCTGCTCGGGAAGAATTTAATTATAATCAACAACAAGTGGTCTGGTTCGAAGGTTTATACAAGAAGCCACTGGATCATGCGGTAATACATGATAACAAAGCTGATCTGGCAGACACCGGCAGAGCCTGTTGTGGCGGTCGCAGTCTATGCGCTGATCAAAATCGTCAAGATCCTCAAACGTTTGTTTCAAATAAATTCCCCGGATGGTATTGCAGTGTAAATCATTTCTTTTTGTATATCAAACAAGTAAATGGCGAAATTTATGTCAATAAAGATTGCAAAATGAATTACGATGGTACTGTGGGACCAATTGGTAATTTAAGTGATATTGAGCCAATACTGGCTCAGGCACGTGATCCAGCCAAACCCGTCATACGCTGTGCTAAAGAAAGATGCCGTTGCGGACTTTGTGCGCCCAAGGCCGAGAACCTAGATACATATCAAACTATAATGAGGAAATATGAGATACCTAATTCTAACCTATTACACCAAACCTAGTGGGCAAATTGACGAAGTAATGGCCGTGGCCCGGAGCCTAAAAAACCGTGATCACCAAACGGCAAATGTGATACTTGACTTCAAAACACTTAGTGTGTTAAAATGTAGCATGGGCGGTGTACAAGTTCCTAGAGACTTTGACCGCATTGTGGAATACTATATGAAACACTATGAATCAACCATAACACGGTTGTTTAACGAGAATGGATATGATGTCAAAGTTGAAAAACCCCAAGTACAATCCCCAGAAACTAATCCTGGTTGACGCAGACGGTGTACTACTAAACTGGGAGTATGCCTTTGCCATCTGGATGGAACAGCACGGACACGAAAAACAACCCGGCTCAGAGTTTGTGTACGACATTGGCGAACGCTATGGAATATCACGAGACCAAGGTCGCAAACTGATCAAACTGTTTAATGAGTCAGCCGCAATTGGATTCTTGCCACCGCTACGTGATGCCATGTTCTATGTAAAAAGACTGCATGAAGAACACGGCTATGTGTTTCACTGTATTACCAGTCTAAGTTCAGATGTAAACGCACAACGCCTGCGTGAAATGAATCTCGCCAAACTGTTTGGTAAGACTGCGTTTGAACTGATTGTTTGTTTGGAAACAGGTGCTGACAAGAATGACGCACTGGAGCCTTATAGAGACTCAGGATGCTGGTGGGTAGAAGACAAGCCGGAAAATGCTGAAGTTGGACACGAACTTGGTTTAAAAAGTATCCTAATGGAACATGGTCATAATATGAGTCATGCCAACAAGCAAATTCCGGTTGTTAAAAATTGGCGGGAAATCTACGAAATTATCACCTCCTAAACTGCGTAGAGTTTCAACACTGACCCAATGATCCGGTGACGCTGAACGTCCCGGGCCTCTAATGTACAAACAGCAATACCTTGTGTGGGCATTGACTGCAAGCGTTCACATAGATCCAGCAAGCCGTTGTCTCCGCTATGTCGGTCGGCCTGCTCCACATCTCCTGTGATCACTATCTTTGAATTCGTCCCTATTCGAGTCATCAACATCTTGACCTGTGCTGGTGTAGCATTTTGCATTTCGTCAGCAATAATCCATGAGTTTTTAAAAGTTCGGCCGCGCATGAATGCCAGAGGCGCAATCTCCACAACTTGATCTTCTATAAGGGCTACAATGTCCTGGGCACGATAATATTCGCGCATGACATCCAATAGCGGACGAGTCCACGGTTCCATTTTGGCAACCAAGTTGCCCGGGAGGAAACCATGACTTTCTCCCTCCACACCCACTGCTGGGCGTGTCATTACGATCCTGTCACATGCACCTTCTTTCAGTGCCTTTACGGCCGCCTGCATGGCTAGATAAGTTTTGCCCGTGCCTGCGGGACCTACTGTAACTACTATGTGGGCGTCAGGGTCTTGTAGAGCCATGACCAAGCGTTCTTGATTTCGTGTTCGAGGGATCAAGTCTATGCGGCGCTGTGCCGTTCTAGGTGCTGGACTAAAGCTAATGGTGTTTTCTACTGCCTGATTCATTCTTTTTTGTGCTTTCGCTGACCGTTGTCTACTCAAGTGCTATTCTCCTAGTGTAAAGTCCTCTCGGACATGCCTATTTACGGTCAGGATCAGCAGTCAAGAGTGGGCACTGATTTCCAAAATTTGCCGCATAAGTATTAGACTTTGCGGTAAAAAACAAAGCTACAACACTCTGGTCCAGTTTGCTAAATAATGACATGGACAAAGAAATCTTCAAGAATCACACGGATTACTGGCAAGTTGCCGACAACATCCGCGACATTTACCTCAGTGACGGATCATTGACCACACTGCTGGACTTTGAACGTGTGCTAGACGAAGTAGACATCTATGCATTTCGCAACTGGGAAATTGGTGAGCTAGTGGCCGGTCCTGACATTGGCAAGTACCGTGTGACAGTGACATTCATGTGGCCTGAAAAGCTCATGCCCGATCCCCGTGGCGCAAAACGACTGCTGACTTTTGATTGCAACGTAGAATATCTGCGAAAAGAAATAAAGATTCCCATTAAAATTACAGACCCGTCGGACTATCGGCCCGGCACCAAAAAGGCCAAAATGGTCACTAAAAAGGTATGGCTAGTAGAAATCACCATGCCCAAAGCACTCATGAATGACATCCGTACAGGATCAATTGAAATGGAAGATGAGGACATTGATCTAGACGAATTAGATCAGGCCTACGAACAAGATTTAGATCAAGAGGAAAATCAAAGCGATGCACAAGCTCAAGACGCTCAACAATCCCTTCAACAGCAGCCAGCCGCTACCGGCCCTGCTGTCTGAGGGACTGCAATATAAAGACCTAGATGGCATGATGAAGTCCACGATTCACGTGGATGAATTCGCGGCCAAAATGGGTGATGACGATGATATCATTGTGCTGTCATTCTTTGTGCGTGACCTGCAGGCTGCTAAAGATCTAGTAGCCTGGTTTGAAAAGGGCTATGACTTTGTGCTAGACGCTGATCGCTCACCTGGTGAAATCAAGCCGTCACGTTATCTAGTGTACCTGGAAATTCGTCGTCGTAGATCAGCACCACAGCATGTGCAAACGTTACTAGATGATTTGTCAACTCTGACAGAATTTGAACCTGACCAATGGCGCATGCATTATGAAGGAAAAGAGCATGACTGGTCGGAAGAAACCTTTCGTGAACTAGTGCCATTGACTCCTGACGCATACAGAGCCTCACATGAAGATGAACTAAACAGTGTGCGCACAGCCGCTGGTATTGCACCCAAAAAGATTCACGAAAAACTGCCTGATGATGTTAAATCATTGCAATCAATGGCAGGGATACGATAATGAAAATAAACGACGTACTTTTTGAATTTGCACCCTCAGGTGACAGCGGCGGATCAGGAGACTATTTCCAAGCCCTGGCCTCAGCCTGGTACAATGGCACCTTTGACACAGGCAGTCTGCAAAAAGGCATCAAGAGTCAACAAGATGTTGAACGCTTGTTGAATCGTGGCATTGTTGCACCTGATGGTAAAATGCGCAAGTATCACATTGATTATAATTCAGACTTTGACGGTGTGGAAATCTACAGTGATGACTACTACGAACATGGTGATTACGATGACACCATAGACAGTCGCACAGGACAAAAGTGGGGACCATATGATTTTATGGCATTCTCAGATGATCAACTGGATGAAGCCACAGGCGATCAAAAGTTTGATTCAATGTTGAGCCAAATAACTAGTGAGCCAAAGTATCCTGATCAGGATATGCCACCTACCAGTATCTCTGAATTAATACAATGGGCCGATACAAACAATAAACCATACCATGAGTATTTTGCTCAATGGGCTAGAAAAAATGGATTTAAAAATGTAAATGATGCCCTGGTATGGTTTGGTGACAATGTTGATCCTTCTAATCCTTGGGGACCAAAAGACTTTTTAGATCCTTTTGGAAGACCTGCCGCAGAAGAACTGGAAGATGCGGCCAAGCACGATCCCAAGGCAGCAGAACTAATGAAGGTTTTTAGATGCTACGAAGAAATTGTATTTGATTGGCCTGATGAATATCGTCAAATGAATATGCCAACCTCAAGAAAAGGGACAGATGAAAGCCTTAATGAATTTGCAGCCGATGATGGTGACAGCGGTGGGGAAGACGATGTGTTACACAAGTACGCTCGAATGTGGTGGGCCGGCGACGAAGCAACACAACAGCAAATTGAAAAGGTCTTGGCTCGAATGGGCTGGGAAATCGGCGAAGACGAAGGCGGCTACGACAACGGCGGTGTGTTTGTGGTACGTGCCGGCGATGTGAATGGCAACAGTTATGTCTCTTGGCCCGCAGAAGATTTAACTGAAGGCCTTACAGAAGTAGACCGTAGAGGATTCTTAAAAGGCATGGGTGCGGCGGCTGTGGCAGGTGCGGCTGGTGGTGCAAAGGCTACTGATTTTACAACTATTCCAAATAATGATGTTCCGTTTGATCGTGCGAAGGAAAAATTACAAACAAGATTTATAGTAGATAATGTTTTAGTGTTGTATTATTTTTTAAAAAAATACAAACCAAATGATCCACTAATAAAAGAAATACAAACTGAAATTAAAACTTTCCTACAAAAGCACCCAGAAAACAAAGACAATGTTAACAGATCGTGGGCAACGACAGATAATATGTTTACACAATTTCAAAATGAAAACCCACGAGGATACGAAAGAAGAATGCAAGAGGTGTTTACTAATGCCAGAGGCATTATAAATCAATTTAAAAATCTGTCAGAGTTCAATGAAAGCGTCCAGCAAGGCATGGCGGAAGGCAACCGGAAGTCTGAGCCTCCCGAAGCCGACTACGGTGCAGATTATCAAGACATGGTTTCTAGAGTTAAAAAACTAGCCGGTCTAGGTCCATTAAAGACTGTGTACGACCCTGCTAAACGTGTGTATAAAAATGTACCCACAGCAGTACAGCCCAAGAAAGAACAACGATAAATGGCAACGGAACGACCACTAGCATATCCCCCTCCCAAAGGTGGCGAACCCAGTGCGTTCATAGTGCCATTAGCCCCGAGAGCCACTACCATGAACACATCAACACGATTTATAGAAATAGACTACAACGGCAATATCATTGTGTCGGCTGTGACCAGCATGAATTTCACCGGTCCCGGAGTTATTGTCAGCAATGTTGGAAGTGCAGTCACAATCAACATTCCCGGCAGCAATGGCACGCCCACTGGGCCAAACAATTCCTTGCAATTCAACAGTACGGGCACATTGGGCGGCGCCGCAAACCTGACATTTAACCCCGCCACCAGCATACTTTCAGTCATAGGCAATGTAGAGGCTGGCTACTTTGCGGGTGATGCCACTAGATTGTTCAACATTCAAGGTGCCAACATTGTTGGACAAATACCTTTTGCGGCAGCCTCAAACACGGCCAACACTGCTCTTGTGGCTGTCACTGCCGGCACAGTGACCACTGCGGCACAACCTGCAATTACCAGTGTGGGTACACTGACATCAGTCGCTGTCACTGGCAATGTATCTGCCGCAGGTAACATCACAGGTGGCAATATTACCACAACCGGATTGGTATCTGCTACTGGTAACCTACGAGGCGGTAACATTTTCACCCCCGGATTGATGGTTGCCACTGGCAACATCTATGCTCAGGGCAACCTTGGCACTGCTGGATTACTATTTGTCACGGGCAACATTGGTACCGCCAACAGTATTAATGGATTTAATATATCTGCCAGTGGCACAGTCACCGGTGCTTATCTTGTGGGCGATGGCAGTCAAATAACCAACTTGCCAGCGAGCAATTACAACAATGCCAATGTGGCCACTTTCTTGGCCAACCTTGGTAGTAATGTGGTCAATACCACCGGCAACATCGTAGGTGCCAACATATTAGGCAGCAACTTAAGAACCACAGGACTGATCTCGGCCACAGGCGACATCACCGGGGGCAACGTCAACGCAGGTGCCAGTATTGTGGCCACAAGTCACACAGGTGCCACATTTTCAGCTACCGGTAACGTAACAAGTGGCAACATCAACACAGGTGGCATTGTCACTGCCACAGGCAACGTAACAGGTGGTAACTTACGCACAGTTGGACAAGTAACTGCCACAGGCAATATCACAGGCAGTTTCTTTGTTGGCAACGGATCATTGCTGACTGGCCTGCCGGCCACATACTCAAATTCCAATGTACAAGCATACTTGCCTACCTATTCAGGCAATGTGGGTAATATCACAGCAGTAGGCAACATCACCGTGGTCAACGGCATTTTTTCAGGCAATGGTTCAGGACTCACTGGAGTGGTGGCAGCCGGCAACGTGGGCTCGGCCAGCCAACTGGCCAATGGCACCAGCAGTTTCAACATTCCCACAGCCGATGGCATTGTGGTGGGCAACATTGGTGGTGTGACCAACGTGTACCAATTTGCATCTACTGGACTAACAGTTGCAGGCATTGTAAGTGCCACGGGCAACATCACCGGCGGTAACTTGTCGGGTACCAGTATCGCAGGCACATTGACCACAGCCGCTCAAGCAGCAATCACAAGTGTGGGTACTTTGACCAATATATCAACCAGCGGCAATGCCAATGTCACAAGCGATGTCAACAGTGCTAGAGTCAGTGCCACAGGAAACGTTACTGGCGGCAACTTGATCACGGGCGGTGTTATATCAGCAGGTGGCGCCATAACTGCACCTCAAGCAGGTAGTATAATACCATTTTATTTTGCCAACACAGCAGTATTTCCCAGTGCTGCCACATATCATGGCGCCCTAGCACACAGTCACGCCGACGGCAAAATGTATTTTGCGCATGCCTCTAATTGGGTAGAACTGGTAGATGTATCATCCACGCAGACGCTTACCAACAAGACTGTGTCTGGTGTGTCAGCAACAATGACTGCCAATGTCTCAGGCGGCAATATTGTCACCGCTGGCCAAGTGAGTGCTACAGGTAACATCACAGGTAATTTCTTTGTTGGCAATGGATCATTGCTGACTGGTATTGCCGCAGGTGGATACGGCAACGCCAACGTAGCAGCAAATTTAGCTGCATTTGGATCTAATCCTATTTTGACCACTGGCAACGTAACTGCTGGAAACTTCATTGGCAACGTTGTGGGTGGCGGCGCAGGTACTCCTACAATTAGTTCAGCCACAAACTTGGACTTGTCAGCCGCATCAGCAGTTCGTGTGATTGGTGGCGGTACATTCCGCTTGCCTGGTTTGACCACAGCACAAATTGCCAACACAATTGCAGCCAATGGTGACATGATTTACAATTCATCCGTCAACAAGTTCCAGGGTTACGAGAATGGTTCCTGGGCCAACATAATTTAACATGACAACATACAACGTGGCTCTCAATGAAGGCGTTGATTATGATGCCTTCTGGATGGAAATAGAAACCAACGGATCGGGCAGCACATACGTGCCACAACGTGGTGTAGACATTGTGAATGAACGTCCCACAAGTCTACGCCAGTGCTGGTATGACCTGACTGATGCTGAGGCTCTAAAACTACGGGATGATCCCAGAGTTTATTGTGCGGAGATACCGCCAGAGTTTAGAACAGACATTCAAATCCACAACAACGCCAGTCAGACTGGACTGTATTACAAAAGTCCGGGAACCAATCCGGGCAACAATCTTGGAATCAATTGGGGCCTGTTTAGATGCAATTCCACCACAATGAACACACCCGGTGCATCAGGTACGCTGACCTACAATTATCCCCTGGACGGTACAGGAGTTGATTTTGTGGTACAAGACTCAGGCTGTCAAGTTGATCATCCTGAGTTTCAAGATGCAGCCGGTGTAACCCGTGTGCAACAGATTGACTGGTTCTCTGCATCAGGCATTGCAGGTACCATGCCTGCTAATTTTTATACTGACTACGACGGACATGGCACACATTGTTGTGGCATTGCCGCAGGCAAAACATATGGTCGCGCTAAAAATGCTAGAATCTACGTAATGACCGTGGACGGTCTCAACGTGGCGCCCACCAATGGTATATCAACAACCAATGTGTTTGACTGCATCAAGGGTTGGCACAACAACAAAACTGTGGACCCTGCGCTAGGTTACAAGCGACCCACAGTGGTAAACATGAGCTGGGGTTATATCAATACTTTTACCAGCATCACCGGTGGTGTTTATCGTGGAACACCTTGGGTGGGTTCTACCAAACAAGCCTCATATGGTATGATTGGCAATGGTAGTAATTATTTTGGAATAAGGGTAGATAGTGTGGATGTAGATGTGGCTGAGTTGCTGGCAGCGGGAGTGGTTCTAGTGGGTGCGGCCGGAAACTATTATCAAACTTTAGATGTGCTGGGAGGCCCAGATTACGACAACTATTTTAACCAAACAAGCACTCCTAGATATTACATGCGCGGCGGATCACCTGCCAGCGCCACGGGAGTAATCTGTGTGGGCAACGTCAGTACTGGATATGACACTCCTGAACACAAAAGCCAAGACAGTGAATCTGGGCCCAGGGTTGATGTTTGGGCTCCGGGAACAAACATTGTGAGCACCACCAGTACCACAAATGATTTTGGCGCTACCACAGCGTATCCTTTAAACAGTAATTACAAAATTATGAGCATTTCAGGTACATCAATGGCCTCGCCACAAGTGGCCGGCCTGGCCGCGCAATTGCTACAGGTATATCCTACTGCTACACCAGCGCAGATAAGACAAAAGATAATTGACACCAGCACAGCAAACATGCTCTACGACACTGGATCGCAAACTGACTACAGCAACTCTGAAATTTTGCACGGAGGCCCAAATAGATTTGCGTATCTACCGTTTAACACAGCCAGCGGCGGCAATGTTGCCGGACCGGTAACAACAAGTAACACTGGAATACGCACATGAGACGCACAGCAAACAATCGCCCTGTCAGAACACTACAAGGTGGCGCAGGCCAACCTCATGCTGTGACACAACCCCAGCCGCCACAAGTACCGGGCAAACGCACACAAGCACCACCAGTGCAACAAAGTTTTAGGTTTCGAGCACAATGAGAGCACAAGAGTTTGTTACTGAAAAGAAGCGCATGAAACGGCTGAAAGAGCTGGATTTTATGGGCATGAGTCCTTGCACCAAAGACTGCTCGGGACACCGTGCTGGATACCGATGGTCCAAAGCACGTGGTGGTGTCAGCACCGCAAGTCAATCAAACAGCTTCAACAAAGGTGCCGAAATAGCTAAGGCTGGCTATTGATCCTTGGTATATACAATATCAAGGATACAAAATGAAACAACCCCAACGCATATTGATAATGGGCCTGCCAGGCTCGGGCAAAACCTACTTTGCAGAACGACTAAAACAGTATCTCGAAGAATACATAACACCCATTAATGAAAACTCATTACGACCCATTGCTGACGCACAAGTCACAGTGGCCTGGCTCAATGCTGACGAAGTACGCAGACACTACAATGACTGGGACTTTTCAACAGAGGGTCGCATTAGACAAAGTCAGCGCATGCGAGATTTAGCAGACGAAGCCAATACTGATTATTGTATTGTGGACTTTGTGGCACCTCTAGTGGAAATGCGCAACAACTTCAAAGCAGACTGGACAATTTGGATTGACACAATTGATCGGGGTCGCTTTGAGGACACTAATAAAATGTTTGTGCCACCTGAAGTTTATGATTTCCGCATCACAGAACAATCAGCTGAAAAATGGGCAGAATTTGTGGGTGAGCACATTATAGACAACCAGCGTAGACCCCAATTTGATTGGCAAAAGGAAACTGTGCAAATGCTGGGTCGCTGGCAACCCTGGCATGCAGGGCACCGTGCGCTGTTTGAACGTGCTGTGGCCAAAACAGGGCAGGTTGTGATACAAATACGTGACTGTCAGGGCTGGCAAGGCTCAAATCCTTTTGCTATAGATCAAGTGAAGAATTTGATACGCAGAGATCTAGACCCCATTTATCAAGGGCAATACGAAATACAAGTTGTGCCCAACATTGTGAACATCACTTACGGGCGTGATGTGGGTTATCGGATAGAACAAGAATCCTTTGACGAATCAGTTACTGCAATATCTGGCACCAAAATCCGTCGGAGCATGGGACTAGAATAAGCCAAATCCACGCTAAATAATTGCATGTGGATTCTACACTTTCTTCCTGATGCCGTGATCCTTTGGTTTTGCAATATACTGTTGTTGATAGGTATTGTGTTGACCATTGCTGGGTTCTTTGTGCATCGCATTCCGTTCCCGTTGCTATGGCAATATCAGTTGCCCTTTAAAATCCTGGGCATTGCACTTTTGGTCCTGGGCGTGTATTTCCGTGGCGGATTGGCTGTGGAAGCAGAATGGCGTGAGCGTGTGGCTGAAGTTGAATCCCGGCTAAAAGTCGCTGAACAACAATCAGCAAAAGAAAACACACGAATAGAAACCCGTGTGGTTCAAAAGACCGAATACATCACACGTCGTGGACAGGATATTGTTCAGTATGTGGACCGTGAAGTAGCCAAATATGACAATACTTGTGCAATACCCCAACCATTCATTCAAGCACACAATCGTGCTGCAGAGGCACCACCCAAATGAGAATAAACGACATACTTAACGAAGCCAACGACGACTCTGGTGACTACCAACAGATGTTGGCCTTTACACGTGCCAACAGAGTGGGTGGTGTTCCTGACGAGCAACAGATTCCCTTGGCCTTGTTCAAAGAGCTAAAAAAGCAACAACAACAAAATCAAACACTGGGTGCCGAACTGGATGCCGCTGAACAGCGCATTGATCAAGCAACCCAGAGTGGAGAATTAAGCCAGAAAGAACTGGGCATGCATCGTGGCGAACTAGACCGTGAACGTGCCGCAGGTGACCAACAAAAAGCTGCTGTGACTCAACTGGGACAACAGTATGCTGAACGTGAGCAGGCCAGCACAGAACAAATTAAACAATTGACTGGTCAATTAGAACAGGTAAAGAACAAACCCGGAGTTGATGCATCAGTTGCCAAAGAATTAGAAAAGCAAATAAAGGAACTGGGTGAAAAGAGTGTGCCCGTGGATCGACTGCAAGAACTAGAATCCAGCATTGCCGCGGTGCAGAACATGCAAACAGTGGACGACGCAGAGATTCAAGAATTAATGGCACAGATAGAGCAGGCACAAAGCGCCACAAAAGAATTAGAAAAGACCAAGCAGTCAATCAGCAAAGATGCAGAACAAACTGCAGCTGATGCCATGAATCAAGTGGAACAAATGCGACAGGATCTAGAGCGATTGGACCAAGTTGCAGGACGCATCAGTACCGTGGTGTCAGATGCCTTGCCTGCACAGATCGACAGTCTCAATACTAGACTGCAACAACTTGACAGCGAAAGCGAACATCAGTATGATGAACTGCTCAAGCATGATACTATGTTGAACAAATTAACAGGCCAAGGCACTGGAGGTGGCGGCGGTACCACTATAGAACCTGAGCCGCCTGGCAAGCCCCGTCCAACTCCGCCAGCACCCTCACCTGCAGGCGATGCTATTGCAAAAAGACAACAACAATTAAACATGCGCGATCGCAGCGATCTATACCGATCCATGGGTATGGAAATACCAGAGCCAGAACCAGTGGCAGAGTCGCGATTCCAACATTTAATTAAATGGGCAACAGGAAAGAAACTATGAAATTTAACGAACTTTATACAGAAGAAAAAGTACGCTTGGATCCCAAGTGTTGGACAGGTAAAAAGATTGGCAATCCCAAGACCAAGGTCAAAGGCGGTGTGCGTGTGAACAACTGTGTGCCTGCTGAATCAGTGGCAGAAGACTTCAATGGCGAATACGATGACGAAGCCGGCATGGCCGACAACAATTTAGAAACACTCCAACGTGCTGTAGAAGGCATTGACGACTTGATTCAAACAGGTGACAACCTGCCAGAATGGTGTCAAGAAAAGATTGCTGTGGCCAAATCAATGTTGGTTGCGGTGTGGGATTACATGTATTCAGAAGAAGCGTCAGACGAAGTAGATCCCGAAGTGGATGAGATGTTTGAAGCCATGACACAGCTGGTGGCAGAAATGTCCCAGAAGAATCGTGTGAGCGAAGATCTAGTGTGGGAAGCATTTGAAGCCCTGCCAGACAATGTGTTGTACGAAACAGCAGCCTGGAGACGCAAAGAAGGCAAAAGCAAAAAGGGCGGACTAAATGCCAAGGGTGTTGCAAGTTATCGCAGAGAGAACCCTGGTTCAAAACTGCAAACAGCGGTGACTACTAAACCATCCAAGCTCAAGCCCGGATCCAAAGCAGCCAAACGCCGTAAAAGTTTCTGTGCCAGAATGGGCGGAGTCAAGGGCCCAATGAAAAAGCCCAATGGCAAGCCTACCCGCAAAGCTCTAGCACTACGTAAATGGAACTGCTGATGAGTCAAGAACACGAACGTCAACGCAGGATCAGCACAATACTAATGGTGGGCGTGGTGGCTTTGTTGGTGCTGGCCATGTGTTCAGGATGTAGCACAGCGGTGCCGGTTACAGCTAAGTTTCCAGAAGCGCCCGGCAAGATGGCCACCCAACGTTGTCCTGATTTACAAAAATTAAAAGATGACGCCAAACTCAGTGATGTCAGCCGAACCGTAACCATCAACTATTCAACCTACTACGAGTGTGCGGTCAAAGCAGATGCCTGGCAAGAATGGTACGAAATACAACGGCGCATATTTGAAGGCGTCAAGTAAGGCGGTGCATGGACAAACTTAAAGATTTATTGTTTGGTTTGCTGACATACATAGGCGAAAGCCCATTTCGATTGTTTGCAGTTATTCTTTTGTGTGTGCTGGGATTTGGCGGTTGGATAGTGTATTCTGAAAAGGATAACTTCATGGCAAGTTATCGTGCTCAACAGGCCTTGCCAAAAATGAACGGCAACTATGAACAGGCCGTGAGTTTTATATTAAAGAACACAGACGCAGAGTTGGTTGCTGTGTTTGAAGTCAACACTTTGTTTAACACAAGAAAACTGGTTTATCTGACCACTCGCAGTTCAGGACTTGACCGTGCCTACAACGGAACCAACGTGGGACTGCTAACAAAAAATCACAGCAACAATCAAGATGTAATTGCCTTGATGTCAGGGCAGATTCCGTGTAGTGTGTACCTTACACCACAAAGTTACATTGGATTTATCTATAAGGATGCTGGAGTACAGTACATGTGCCGTATAAGTGTGCCAGCAGAGCCTGGTTTGTTTATAGGACAAATAAGTATAGGGTGGAAAGAAACACCCGCCAATGTAGAGTCAGCACAGACTGTGCTCACTGTGGCCAGCAGTTTGCTGTTTGATAAAAAATAAAAAGGAAAAAGAAATGAGCACAATCTTGACAAAAGAACAACTAAAACAAATGGTCAAGAATCCACATATTGATCACTGGTATGCTGTACTAGAGCAATTGTTAGACGATTATGAAATTAATACTCCATTAAGAGTTGCACATTTCGTAGCACAATGCGCTCACGAGTCAGGAAATTTTGTTTTTATCAAAGAAAATCTCAATTACAAGGCCGCAAGCCTACAAAAGATTTTTGGCAAGTATTTCCCCACTGCAGAATTGGCCGCACAGTATGCCAACAAACCTGAACGGATTGCCAACAGAATCTATGCATCAAGAATGGGCAACGGTCCCGAAGCGTCAGGTGACGGATATAGATATTGTGGACGTGGCCTTATACAGTTAACAGGCAAAGACAATTACACATTCTTTGCAGGTAGTCTTGATATTTCTACAGAAGAAGCCAGTGAATATCTGGCCACATTTGAAGGTGCCGCACAATCAGCCTGTTGGTTCTGGGAACAAAACAACTTGAATCGCTTTGCTGATGCAAATGATGTCAAAGGACTCACACGAGCAATCAATGGTGGCTACATTGGCCTAGACGATCGCATCAGCCACACAGAACACGCATTACATGTACTAGGAGCATGACATGGCAGAACAAAAAACATTATCACGTTCAGAACGTGAAGCACAAATCAAAGACAAAGCCGGATGGGTTATTGTGGTCATGGCTGCATTGCTGGCCATCAACACATACCTGGGCAATGGCAATTCTGGTCGTATCTTAAACGACACAATTGAAGCCAACAACACCTGGGCATTTTATCAGGCCAAATCAATCAAAGGCACACTAGCAGAAATGGCCTTGGATGATGCCATGATTCGCAAAGATGTGTACAAAGTTGCCGCACTTAGCAAGAAGATTGCACGTTATGAGTCAGATCCTGTGACAGGTGAAGGCAAGAAAGAACTCATGGCCAAGGCACGTGCTTTAGAAGCAGATCGGGCTGTGGCTAAACAACGTAGCCCTTGGTATACGTTTGCTGGATCCCTGTTTCAGATTGCCATTGTGTTGCTCACTGCCAGTATATTAAGCGTGAAAAACAGTTTGTACTGGGCCAGTATAGGAGTTGGGGCATTTGCTTCCGTCTTGATGAGCCACGCTGTTTGGCTTTGGATACCCACACTATTTTAACCACAAGTTAATTTCCAGCAAGAATCCGTTAAATACTCCAAAGCCCTGATCAACAAGGGTATGGAGTATGATGAAAAAATATGGAGCCGCCTACAGACTCGTAATCTTAGTATTATTATTAATACTATGCGCTTCCACAATGGTATCAAGTTCACCCATGTATGGAGGTGATCAGCCCAGTGTTGCCCCGGAACTGCCTGCCAGAGAACGACAAGTACGACTCAACCACGGCGTGGCTGAATGTGTTAGAACTGCCTGGATCGGTGACGTCCGCAACAGAATCCTGATCTGTGTTGAATACCGATACCGGAAAGAGGTCAAGTAATGGATCCAATTACTATAGGCCTGGCCTTTACCGCAGCTCAATCAGCAGTTGGTTACATCAAACAAGCTGTGGCCCTGGGCAAAGACATCAACAGTCTTTCCGGACAATTCAGTAAATTCTTCGAATCTTCGGATGCTATCCATCGTGAACGAACAAAGATAAAGGCCAAGGCCACTCGTCTAGGTAAAACTGATGCCGAACTTGGACGCGAGGCACTGCAAATTGCCATGCATAGCGATGCTCTAAGACAAGCAGAGCGTGAACTCAAAGACATGATTCTTTGGACCCTGGGCAAACCTGAACTATGGGAACACATGATCAAGGAACGCACAAGACTATTCAGGGAACGTGCAGAAGCCGAACGTGAAGAACAAAAACGACAATTAGAACACAAGAAAAAAGTAGCAGAACAGTTTATGTTTGCTATGTATTTTATTGGAGTTGCTGTATTTTTATTTTGTGCTTCAATGGTCGGTATAGGTATCTACGGTGCCATGGAAGATAAAAGAATTTATGAACAAAAGGTAGCAGCAAGAAACTTAGTTATACAACGCCAAGCCAAAGAACGCATTGATAGGGAAAGAAAAGAACGAGAAGATTACGCCAAAGGATCCAAATAAAATGTTTGATTGGATCATTATATTGGCCTTGGCGCAAGAACCTGTTAAAAAATGGCCCGGATGGGAATGTGTCCGCTGGACCTGGACCGGTGATGTTTATGAACGCCGAGTTGTTTGTTTAGAGTGGAGAAAGAGAAAATAACATGGATCCGTTAACGCTCTTTGCTCTTGCCAATGGCGCTGTGGCCGCTGTGAAAAAAGGCTGTCAACTATACAAAGACATCAAAGGCGCCGCCGGCGATGTCAAGGCTGTGCTCAAGGATCTCGACGAGCAGTTTCATGGCGCATACGAAGCCAAGGGTAAAACACCCAGTACTGAAGCCAAGAAACAATTTGTAGAAGAAAAGAATCGCATCATTGAACTGAACAAACGTGATGGCGAGACCGCGGGCATCTACACTGAACTTGGTGAGCACCTGGGCGCCTACTATGACAACTACTACAAGTGCATGGCCATCTTTGAAGAAGAAGAAAAGCACAGCCAACATGAAATCTATCAAGGTGATGCCAGCCTGGGCAAACGTGCCCTACAACGTGTGCTCATGCGCAAGCAACTGGAACAGATGGGCACCGAACTGCGTGAGATAATGGTGTATCAGTCACCACCTGAACTGGGTGCGTTGCATTCAGAAGTGGAAGAAATGATGAAGGTCATGGGCAAGCAACAAAAACTACTTGTGACCCGACAAATGAAGGATGACCACATTCGTGCAGTTAGACGTCGCCGACACATGGATGCTGTGTGGGCCAATGCTGTGTGGGGCATAGCCGCTATAGTCATTGCGGCCTCTGTTGGTATAATGTTTGCCGTTGTCATACAAGATAGAATTGAAAAATACCCTCAACTGGGTACCGGGATCATACCCAAATCAGAAAAGCAACGAAGAGAAGAAGCTGAACCCAAACGATATGTAGGGAGATAATCAATGCCTGTGAGTTATCCAGTAGGCAAAACCCAGAGCAACAGCACCCGAAACAAACAAAATTGCCAGGGTAACAGCCAGCACTCGACCAGCCGGGGTTTCGGCCACCAAGTCGTTTAGGTCTTCAAAAAAGCTACTCATAGCATATATTTAAACTGCTGTGCTGAAAACAAAAGCACATATAATATTTCAAACACATTTGAAACTGGCGCCAAGCTAAATATTACAAACACTATCAAGGAACACAAATGGCAATAGTAGTAGGACCCGGAATCACATTAGGACCCGGCGTAACCTTGGAAAGAGGGGCTGTGATATCAGCCACTCTAGTATACGATTTAGACGCGGCAAACTATTCGGCTGTGCCTGTCAATGGATCAACTGTGGCTGGCACAGGTGCATACACAGTATCGGTGGCCAATACTACCAATAGGATAAGTTGGGCCGCAGACAATGGTGGTGTGTTTAGAATGACCGGCGCAAGCGGCACCAGCGCAGACTATATCTATGGTGGACCCAACTGGACCACAGGTCAAAGTTACACGGTGTTTATGGCCTACAAGCGTTCAGTCACATCCGGCGGCAGATTATTGAACACACAGGTTGAAGCACAAAAAGACTGGCTCATGGGCCTGTACAACGGCAATCCAGATGCATTCTTTCCCAACTACGCAGTTAATTTGCCCAGCTCAGGTGCTGACCTTGTGTGGCATTTTGGCTGGGCCACCTGGAATACCTCAACCAGTCTGGGACAACTGTACACTGCAACAAGTTCTCAGCCAACAGGTACAGCATACGCCGTGACCAATGCTGGCGGTGGTGGTTTCAACAACTTACGATTGTTCAGTCGTTCATCAGGTTCAGAAGCACAAACTGGTGACGTAGGATTTGTCAAAGTCTACAATGGTGTATTGACCTTGTCAGACGTTCAAAGCCTATACGGCACATACAAAGCAAGATTTGGATATTAATAATAAAAGGAGCTAACAATGGCAGAAGAAGTCAAAAGTGAAAGTGAAAAGAAAAAAGAAGACTGGATGAACAGCAAGTGGCGTCCCATGATGGGCTGGAGTTACATGCTGACCTGCATTGCAGACTTTGTGATATTTCCAGTGCTGTGGTCGGTGCTACAAGCACTCAGCAAAGGCCAAGTCAACGTTCAATGGCAACCCATCACACTACAAGGCGCAGGCCTGTATCACATTGCCATGGGTGCTGTGCTAGGTATTGCGGCTTATGGCCGTACACAAGAAAAACTAGGAGGAGCCAACAATGGAGGAATATCCACACCAGGCAACGGGGGAACAACCTATACACCCCCAGCAGCCGTCCCACAGTCCACAACCAGCTTTGTCGGTGCACCAGCCGCCTCAGGATTTGGTAGCGCACCAACAGCAGGGTTTGGTAGCAGTTCAGGAACTGGAGCGCCAGCGGCTGACGTCACCACAGGATTTGGGGGCAAGCCCGCCCCTGTGATTCCACCATTCCCGGAGAAATAAAATGAAAAATATCATATTTGTAGCAGGATTAATGTTTTGTGTTCCGGCCCTGTCTGCTGACTCACACTCAGCAGATGTGGCACGGGCAGAGGCTGTCAAAGCACAGAAAGAAACCAAGAAGATTTGTGTTGATGTCATGAAAGATGGCAAGGAAGTAAAAGATTCCAAAACAGGCAAAACAAAACAAACTTGTAAAGAAGTCAAGCAACACAAAAAACTGGATGTTAGTAAAGAAAAATAACTAAATAGTTCACTATGAGATTAACTGAACTTGAACGAATTCGCCAACTTGCCGGTCTCCGTGAATTTAACGATCCTGCAGGCCAGTTTACAACCACAGCAGCGCCCAATGATTCCAATGAACCAAAAAAAGGATTTGCTGTGCGAGTGATTGGTCGTTTTGGACCACGTACTGGAGGGACCTTTGCATCCGGCGATTTATGGGAAGCACTTGAAAGAATACTGCCAAATGATTATCCCACTGCTGACTTTCAAGAACAAGGCACACAAAACACTCCACAATCAAGAGTTATGCGCACAGTGTCTAGACAAGGGTCTGCCATTGTCAAAACAGGCATTGCTAGCCAAGACATGGCCGAAACCATTGCAAGCAAATTCGAAAACTACCGTGGACAACATTCTCCTAATCACCCCATTCCTGCAGAAGTCATAGCACTAGATCAATAACTTTACAACCGTGAACAAACCCTGTATAATTAAATGTACAGGGCTTTTTAATGACCGATCACTATGCAACACTAGGCGTTGCTCGAAACGCTACCCAGGATGAAATCAAACGGGCTTTCCGCAAACTTGCCAGCCAACACCATCCGGACAAAGGTGGTGACACGCAGAAGTTT